>Ga0209777_10003159_pt1 | contig 20781 bp, 26 predicted proteins | sample FrelakmetHBP12HB_FD_187147 | JGI IMG/M metagenome (GOLD analysis project Ga0209777, IMG submission 187147) | Freshwater lake sediment microbial communities from the University of Notre Dame, USA, for methane emissions studies -HBP12 HB (SPAdes)... | ecosystem: Environmental > Aquatic >...
CATTTTAATGCTGCTATTATAGCAGCATTAAAATGGCTACCCGATAACCCCGGGGCACATGTCTTCAATCTTGGCAGCGGTCAAGGTTACAGTGTACAACAGGTAATTGACACAGCAGAAATGTTGTTGAGCAAGCAGTTGCCATATCGTTATGGAGAACGTCGCGATGGCGATTCTTTAATGAGATTTTCAAATAATGATAAAGCTTTCAAAATTTTAGATTGGAAGCCAAAACGTACATTGAATAATATCATTCTCGACAGTTATAAATGGTATAGCAGTGAAATTTACAAGCAATTAACTGCTGCCGGAATCCGTTATTAACTGTGAATATATTTTGCTGTTTCTATACACGGCAACTACTATAAAAGTAAGGAGACCAAATGTATATTGATGCATTTTATGAACGAGAGAAGAATCAAATTCTTGTTGTTGAACGAAACAAAGCTGGACTAAGAGTATATAATGAATACAATACAAAATATTGTGCTTATTGGCCCAGTCCTCGAGGCAAATTGCCCAACATATATGGACAAATGTGTGAGAAGTTTACTACCAATAAATTAAAAGAATTTACTCGTGAAATCAATGTTTTGTCTAAGGACAAACTACATGAGACAGATATCAATCCAATATTTCGTTGTTTCTACGACAACTATAAAGGTGCCTCAACTCCAGATTTGCATGTAGCGTTTTTCGACATTGAAGTTGACTTTGATCCACTTCGAGGCTTCTCAAGTCCAAATGATGCATTCTCTCCAATTACGGCAATTTCAATTTATCTCAATTGGATGAGCAAAAACTTTACAATGGTGCTAAAACCTGCAGGTATGTCGCAAGACACAGCAGAAGAAATTGTTGCCAAATTTGACGATACCATACTGTGTGAAAATGAAAAAGAATTATTAGAACTGTTCCTGGGATTGATAGATGATGTTGATATATTGAGCGGATGGAACTCAGAAGGTTTCGATATACCTTATATATACAATAGAATAGTTCAGGTATTGGGCAAAGAAGAAACACGTAAATTATGCCTGTGGGGCAAATTTCCCAAACGCAGAGAATATGAAGCATTTGGACGAACAACTATAACTTATGATCTAATTGGCAGAATACATTTAGATTATTTGCAGTTGTATCGTAAAAATACTTATCATGAAATGCACAGCTATCGTTTAGACTTTGTGGGCGAATATGAAGTAGGTGATAAAAAGATTCATTATGAAGGCAGTTTAGATAGTCTCTATAACAACGATTTTGAAAAATTTATTGAATATAATCGTCAAGACGTATTGCTGTTGGTAAAAATTGATGCCAAGAACAAATTTATTGAACTCAGCAACAATCTAGCACATGAAAATTGTGTTTTGTTGTCAACTACAATGGGTGCAGTGGGATTGATTGACCAGGCCATTGTAAATGAAGCATGGGATCTTGGATTTATTGTGCCAAATCGTAAAAGAGACGATTTCCGTAATGACACAAGTTCTAATGAAGATGAGGATGAGGACGGTGAAGTAAACATATCTGGTGTTGTAGGTGCATATGTTGCTGATCCAAAACCAGGTATGCATGATTGGATTGGCGGGGTTGATATCAATAGTCTGTATCCCAGTGCAATTAGGGCACTAAACATGAGTCCAGAAACCATTGTTGGGCATATAAGATCTGAAAGTACCGACAAACTTATTACCAAGCGCATGCGTGACGAAAAGAAAAGCTTTGCAGATGCATGGAACGCTATGTTTGGTACTCTTGAATATAATCAAGTAATGAATCAAGATCTAACAACAGTTACAGTCGATTTCGAAGATGGATCGACGTCGATTGTATCTGCAAGCGAGCTGTATGATTATGTATTCAACAGTGGTAAAAATCTTACGCTGTCGGCCAATGGCACGATTTTTAATATAGAAAAACAAGGAATTATACCAGGTCTATTATCACGTTGGTATGCAGAACGCAAAGAACTACAGGCCAAAGCCAAAACTGTTAATAATCTCATTGATGGTATAGAAATTCCACCAGAATTATTAAAACAGGTTCAAAAATTATTGAACAACGAACTATGTAAATGATAGGAGGACAATTTATGTTAGATGCAACAGTGATTAATCAGGCTATACAGTCTGGTGATGCTGAAACACTTGCTACACTGATTAAGGAACAAAATTTAGAAATAAAAGATGGCAAAGTTGTTGCTGACCCTAAGATAGTAAAACAATCTTTTGATTTTTGGGATCAACGCCAATTGATTAAGAAAATTCTACTAAATTCGTAAATATTGCGACATGAACAGGTAACTGTTTAATGAAAACCGCTCTAATTGCTGGAAACTCCTTGATAAGGACAATCAGCAGCCAAGCATCGAAAGATGAAGGTTCAACGACTAGGTTGAAAGACCGTAGATCCAAGTGGATCGAAACGGGCGGCATCCAATTTAGTTGGATGGTGATATAGTCTCCTCTGCATGGTAACATGCAGCAGCACGTAATGGTGCGGAATATGGCTTAACGAGCATATTTGAAGATTTGGTATATGGTGCACTAGGCAACCCTGGGTCAAGGTTCTTCGATGCAAGAGTAGCACAAAGCACTACACTAAGCGGACGCTGCATCGTGAAGCATATGTGTAGTAAGATAAACGAAATTATCACAGGTGATTATGATTATAAAGGAATAGCATCAATTTACTCTGATACTGACTCGAATTATTTCTCCGCTTACCCTGTTATGAAAGATCTTCCAGAGTTCAAAGACTTTGAATGGACCAAGGAAAACGTAACCGATCTATATGACAAGATTGGCGACATGACCAATGCAAGCTTTCTTGAGTTTATGAAGAAAGCATTTAATTGTCCTGAAAAAAACGGAGCCATAATCAAAGCAGCACGCGAGCTTTGTGCAATCAAAGGATTGTTTATCAAAAAGAAAAGATATGCTGTTCTTATCTATGACAAGGAAGGCAAGCGCAAGGATATCAACGGGAAAAAAGGCGAGATCAAAGCCATGGGGCTTGACCTCAAACGCAGCGATACACCGAAGATCGTGCAAGACTTCCTCAGTGATATCCTAGTTGATGTGCTCACAGGTGCAATTGAATCTGATATCCAAACAAAAGTGCTGGAATTCCGCAAGGAATTTCGTAGCTGGCCTGGTTGGTTGAAAGGTTCTCCAAAACGAGCAAACAAGATAACCTATTACGAGGGAATTTTGAATTCTCAAACAACAATGGATTGGAAAAATCCCAAGCTTCCTAAAAAAACAATACCTGGACATGTTTTAGCCAGTATTAACTGGAATAGATTGAAAAAGATATACAATGATCATTATAGCATGCCTATACAAGACGGATTCAAGGTCATTGTGTGTAAACTACGTCCCAATCCCAGCGGATTAACATCAGTTGCATACCCAGTTGATGAAATGACGCTACCGCAATGGTTTAAGGATTTGCCATTTGATGACGAGACAATGGAAGAAGTTTTGATAGATCAAAAAGTAAAAAATCTGCTTGGCGTGCTTAATTGGGATCTTGATGCAAACAAAAATGCCAATAGCTTTGGTGATCTATTCAGTTTTTAAAAAGGAGCAAACACATGACTACAAAGACCAAAAACACTATTATCTATGAGCCAGAAGAATTGAAAATATTAATTGACGCATTGAACGGTGCCCCTTCATACTTAAGCAAGAGATTCATTCTAAAATACCTTTGCGGATGGAGTGATGAAATGATTGAAGAAAATATGAAAATGCGACAAGTGGAAGATCAACAAATGCGAATGGGAGAAAAGACATGGCGCTAAAGGATTATATCAAGGACCTCACAACGTATGTTACGCCTACAGGTTTCTTTGATAAGATTAAGATTACAGCTACCAACAAAGAAATCTTGGTAGAGTCTATGGAAAAGGAAAAAGAAGTAATTCTCAAGGGCAAGTTTATCAAGCCACTAGAAGAACTTGAAGGTGAGTTTGGTCTCAGTAATTTATCACTGTTGCAGACTATCACAAGTGACACTGAGTTTAACAACAGCGATACTACAATAAAGGTCACATATGAGACTAGAGCTGCTGAAAAAATTCCAACAGAGTTAGCTTATCAAAACAAAAGTAAGAGTCATATCAATTATCGTTTTATGTCCAAGCAATTGTTACCAGATCAACCCAAGTTTTTAGAACCAAAGTGGGATGTTATTGTTACACCAAGTAAGGCCAATGTTCAGCAGTTTACATGGGCAGCAAATGGTCTCAGCGCATATGAGCAGTACTTTATTCCTCGTATTGTTGACGGAGAACTGAAGTTCTTTATCGGCGAAGATGATGCAGCTACACAACGAGGAGGTATTGTATTTGCTAGCGATCGTACAGAAACCTTTGCAAGTGATCACAAGTGGAAAATTGATCAGATTATAACAGTACTCAAGGCATCAAATAATTGTGATTGTGAAATGGCATTTTCAAGCAAAGGTGCTATTCAAATCACACTCAACACTGGTGTTGGTACATATCGCTACATTTTCCCTGCAAAGGTGCGATAAATTCAATTGTTAGAGCTTGAAACTATATTCAAGCTCTAACATTGCGTTTTTTGATAAATAACATCATATGACGTTGAACAAAAAACATTATAGAACCATAGTAATCAGTGATTTACATATGGGCAGCTGGAGTTGTAAAGCAACTTTACTCAATGATTTTTTAAAAAATCATTCGTCAGAATTGCTTTACTTGAATGGCGATATTTTTGATTGTTGGAAAATACAACAAAATAAATGGTATTTTGATTCTGCCCAAAGCAAAGTGCTACGCAGATTATTGAAAATTAGCATGGGTTCTACTCGTGTTGTCTATATACTGGGCAATCATGATGATTTTTTTAGAAATTTTATACCCTACAAAATCAATCTTGGTAAAATTACCGTTGTCAATGAATATACTCATGTTGCCCTAAATGGTCAACGTTTGCTTGTCACCCACGGAGACTTATTTGACACTGTGACCAGGGTTCATAGATGGGTGAGCTTTTTAGGTGATCATGCCTATAGCTGGTTGTTGCAATTAAATGGGTTTGTCAATTGGTGTAGAAGATTAATTGGTTTAAAATACTGGAGCTTGAGTCATTATCTCAAAACCAAAGTCAAAAAAGCAGTGGATTTTGTATATGAGTTTGAAGACACTCTTGCCAGTTATGCAAAAAGTAAAAAGTTTGATGGAGTAATAGTTGGCCATATTCATGTTGCTGAGATTAAAAAAATAAATGATGTAGTGTATATGAATTCTGGCGATTGGCAAGAATCCTGCACTGCGTTGGTTGAGGATTTTGATGGCAACTGGCACATAATAAAATGGGCTGGATCTCAATCATTTTTAAATAAACACAAAGAAATTGAATGAAAATTTCATTGATAACAGACACGTGGGACAATGTCAACGGCGTTGTTACTACCTTAAGAGCCACTGTACAAGAACTTGAAACACGCGGTCACGTTGTACAGGTAATTCATCCTGGACTGTTTAAAACTTTTCCCATGCCAGGATATCCAGAAATTGCCATTTCATGGAATATTTGGCGTGTAGGACCGTTGTTGGAAGAATTTGAACCAGACGCGATTCATATTGCCACAGAAGGGCCATTGGGTCTTGCAGCACGATGGTATTGCAAGGTTAGAAAGCGTTCAATTCCTCATAATTCCAGCTATCATACAAAATATCCTGAATATCTAAAAATACACTACAAGATTCCTACCAGTATTGGTTATTGGTTTTTGCGATTGTTTCATAAATTTAGCCATAGAGTATTGGTAACTACTCCAACTATGGCAGCAGAACTTCAAGCAAAAGGTTTTAAAAATTTAGTGGTTTGGAGTAGAGGTGTCGATAAATCAAAATTTAACCCTTTGGGTCGCAAACACAATCTTGCCAGTAAACCTGTGCTGTTGTGTGTAAGTCGAGCCAGTCCAGAAAAAGGATTGGAAGATTTTTGTGCATTGAAAACCACTGGTACCAAATTGTTGGTAGGAGACGGACCGTTTTTAGAATACCTTAAAAAGACCTATCCAGATGTGATTTATGTTGGCTACAAACAAGGTGCAAGTCTACAGCATTATTATGCAAATGCAGACGTGTTTGTGTTTCCCAGCAAAAGCGATACATTTGGTGTGGTAATGCTGGAATCCATTGCGTGCGGAACACCTGTGGCAGCCTATCCTGTTACAGGGCCAATTGATGTACTAACACCGGGTGTTAATGGAGCAATGGACAATGATCTCTCCGTTGCAATTGAATCTGCACTGCAAATAGATAGAACAGTGGTTGAAAACAGTAGCCATTGCTTTACCTGGGCAGCGTGCACCGATGTTTTTGAACGAAACTTGGTTCAAATAAAGAACCAACAAACAAATTGATTAATCTCTTGCAGTTGGCTATTATCACTAGCAACAGTGGAGAAAGACAACATGACAATAGAAATAACAGAACCATCCAGCAGAATGATATATGTGACATTTTGAATGATTTATGTTACCTTCGTTAAATAAATCGGAGGTAACCAACATGTATTACATTTATGCACTGATTGATCCGCGAAACTACCAATATTTCTATATTGGGAAAGGAAAAAGAAAGAACAACCGACATTTGGATCATTTGCGTGAAAAACACGGAAAGATTAATCCATTAAAATGGCATCGAATTCAAAAAATTCGATCATTGGGTATGGATGTATTGTTTGAAGTTATTATTGACAATATTCTCGATGAGAACATAGCTTACGATGAAGAAACTCGGCTAATTAAATTATACGGTAAAATTGTTGACGGAACCGGAATACTCACTAATATTATAGATGATGCTAAACCTCCGTCTTGGAAAGGGCGTGTTAAGTCAGAAGAGCATCGTAAAAACTTGTCTAAAGCACACCTCGGTAAAAAGATCAGTCAAAAAACTATTGATAAAATCCGCGCAACAAAATTGACTAATGGAACACTTGTATCTAATGGAATGACCGGAAAAACTCACTCCGACGAAACTAAAGAAAAAATTCGACTACGGAAAATAGGTACCATTATGTCACAAGAAAGTAGTTTGAAGAAAAGTGAAAAAACAAAAGGGCGAACTTGGTCTGAAGAAAGACGTCTAGCAGCTATGAATGGTAAAAAGACTGGGCCAAAAAGTAAAACTTGGTCCGAGGCTAGAAGAGCTGCTCATAATAAATGCAAAAGTAAGGAAGATAAACCAAATGACAACAAATCCGACAGTTTAAATGATGTACACGACGTTTCAAAAAAAGATGGATCCACAAGTATCCAGAAGCACTTAACTGATACGATGATTATCAAGGAGACCGACTATGAATAAGAAAACATTTGTCTATTGCACATTCCAGAAAGAGGCTTATCACAAGTTCCCAGGGGCCGATACAAATCCCAAATATGCAACTGGCGATGAGTATGATGTAAGCCATCTTGGATTTAGGCATATGCACTACTTCAATTTTAAGGTGTGGGTTCAAGTGACCCACGAAAATCGTCAAATTGAGTTCATACAAATGCGGAGATGGATCGAGGATCTTTACTCAAAAGGTATCCTTGAGCTTGATAATCAAAGTTGCGAGATGATGAGTGATGCCTTGTATGAAAAACTTATCGATCGCTATCCTGGCATGGAGATTAAAATAGATATTAGCGAGGAAGGCATTAACGGTTCGTATACCGAATATCAACCCTGATATTGTGTTTTGAAAGCCAACTAGGGTTGTATAAGTTGTTGGCTTTTGATCCACCATACGTTGTAAATAAGAACAACGCAGTATTGACTCTGCCTCCTGTAAACACCTTCAGACCGTCTTTATAAATCTCATAAATCTTGCTATTTTTCTTTCCAGATTTACTCCTTGCATCTTTCAATCTACAAACTGTTTCGCTATCATACAGCTCTTCGTATGTTTTTCCTTTCATTTTCTTGCTGGGATTATTTTGTTTTAGTTGTGTTGATCTTTTTAATTTGATTTGGTTGGATTTCTCTATGCCATATATCTCTTCATAAGATTTATCGGCGTTTTTGTTTGGTGTTGACTTTCCTTTTAACATACTACCTTGATGAAATCCGGTGGGAGGTAATTCACTAGGTTGTAGTCTTATATTAGAAATGCCGTTTGTATATACAATCCAACCTCTATTATTAGTATTAGCATTAAATGATTCAATTATATTGTTGATATGCTTTGAAGATTTTTTCTTGCCTTTTAGAGCTGCTGAAACTTTTTGTCCGTGTCCTTTTGGTTTTTTGGGTCCCTTCAGTTCTCCAAGACCTAAAGATACTATTACTTTCGCAAATGCAGTCTCCATCCATTTATATTGGTTAAAAGAATATACATACACAAGCTTCCTTCCAAGCAATGGGTGTTGTCTTGAATCAAACGTAACTCCATAGCTGTTATTCAACCATTTTGGATTATCTATAACTTTCATCCGGCGTAGAACTTTATCTTCCCACATTCTCGCATCTTTACCTGATTTAAATATTTTTCGAACTTTGTAATCAAATGAATCCTTACCCAATAATTCTATTCTTTTGGCTATCTGCACAGAGCTTGTAAAATACTTGACCCATAATTCAGACGGATGGCATCCACGGGCGTACCTTACGCCATAGTATACTTCTCCAGTTGGTATGCATTTGATCAAATATGTATATGGGGTTGTCATCACATTCTCTTGGTTATGTCCATCGTCATATATTTATCTTGACAATACCATTAATTTCTTCACATCATAGTATGATACAGTAAGATTTATAAAATTAAAACAAAATTTAATGTCGACACACAACTAGTTGAATAACAAAGGTATAAGTGTCAACTGCACCGATTGTGCAGTTGAGCTAATGCTATTAGCGAAGATGGCAAAAACTGTGTAACATTAGAATAAACAAAGGATACGTAATGAAGAACACTAAATTTGATCCAGTAACTGGTGAACTAGAATATACCCATAATGGTTATATTTTCCGTCTTACATCAGAAGCCGTCATTGACGCTCTCAATTATCAAGGAATTGACATATTACATCACGTGTCAACGATAGTAGATAGCTTCGCTCCTGGTAATGGCGAAAGAATACGTGTAACCATACACCGAGACTTAGCAGATGATATTAGTTGGATAGAACACACTATACGAGTATCAAAGGTGCAACAATGAGAAAACTTTTCTATATGTCGTTGGAGTCATACAACTCAAGATACACTTACCAGCTAACCGAATGGACTCGTCGAGTCTTTGATCGCCGGGAGATCGACTATGTGATTGTGCCGGGTCAAACGCTCGATTCCAGCAAGTCTATTGTGGTTGGCCAAGTGTTAGATGCACATGGACGCAGCTATTTTAGCATGAGCCAGATGATGAATCTGGTAAAGATGATGCGAGAAGGCAAGGTCACCGGTGAGGATGTTGTATTATTTGAGGACATGTTTTCGCCTGGTATAGAAAGCCTTCCGTATATCATGAATCAAATTCCCAAGAACATGCAGCCAAAAATTTATGTTCGTTGCTTGGCACAAACCATAGATCCGGATGATTTTGTGCATGTTTGGGGCATGGATAAATGGATGGGCTTGTATGAGCAAATGTGCAATGAGTTTGTAACAGGCATTCTTGCTACCAACGAAGAAATGGTAGCACACATGCGTATAGCACATTGGTCCGCTCCAATATATAACATTTCAGGCCTATCCTTTGGCAAACAGGAAGTTCTTGAGCGCATTGGTGGCGCAAAAAATATCAGACCATTTGCTGAACGCACCAACCGTGTGAGTTTTGCCGCAAGATTTGATCAGGAAAAACAACCTGAGTTTTTCATGGATCTGATTGAAGTGGTCAAGGCAACCAGGCCTGACATTGAATTTTGCGTGCTTAGTGGTGGTCAGTTGCGTAGCAATGCACCTGAAAGTCTGGCCAGAGCAAGGAAGATGCAGGAACAGGGATTGCTGGTCATCAAAGAAAATCTCAGCAAAAATGAATACTATGAACTGCTCAATGACACAAGAGTATTGTTTAACTGCGCATTACAGGATTGGGTAAGCAATACCGTAAGTGAAGCAGATGCACTTGGGGCAAATGTGCTTTATCCTGCTTATCGCAGTTTTCCAGAAACTTTTGCCAATGATCATTCTAGGCTTTATGTTCCTTGGAGCGTAGATGATGCCATTGCTAAATTATTTGTGCTACTTGACACTCCGCATGTCAATCAAGGTAGTATAAGTGATTGGAATAACGGCACTATTAATCGCATTATTGACATAATAACCGGTAATGGCGAACAATGGCGTAGAGATGGCGTTGACTATCGCCAATACACAAGAGGATCAAAATACTAATGTCTAAAAAGAAACAAACGTCTGAAATACTGGATCTAACCGCTTCAAACTCTGACTATGCTGTATTCTTGCCCAGTATCAGTTCAATTTATGTGAAAATGCAGAGCCAGAAATTACTAGGCAAACGTGCTGCATTACCTCCAGGTATGAATAAGTTCTGGGATGACTTGGATTTCCTTTGTCGTGATGGCGAGTTGTTTACCTATAAGTGGGCACTGTACAGTGCTGGTCATGCACAATTGGATGTAACTCGCACTGATACAGAAGAAAGCATGGTACAAAAAAGAGATCGTGCCAATACTGTGATCATTGGTGACAGTGGAGGGTTCCAGGCTGCAACTGGTGTTCTTAAATGGCCGTGGAAACCAAAGAAAGGCCAGGATGATGCAGCTTGGCATGCAGACCAAGACACTGTGCGAATGAACATACTGCGATGGCTGGAACATACTGCCGACTGGAGCATGATTTTTGATTTTCCTCCAGGCGGTATTGACCGGTTTGGTTATGATGAAAAAACCGGAGAAGCCAAGCATCCTGGACTCAAGAGCTATGCAGATTGTTTGAAAGGCAGCATTGAAAATGCTGAGTTCTTCATGAAGCACCGCCGGCATGGCGACACAAAGTTTCTTAACGTGCTGCAAGGTCGTAACTTGGAGGAAGGTGACGAATGGTGGGATATATGCAAGGATTGGCCCTTTGAAAGCTTTGCCTTTGCCAACATACAAGGCCATAGCATTGCACTAAACATGCGGCGACTCATCATAATGCGAGATGGCGGATATTTGGACAAAGGGCAGGATTGGTTACACTATCTTGGCAATGGCAAGATCAAGGCTGCATGTAGCTTAACGAACATACAACGTGCGTTGCGCAAACATGTCAACCCAAATGTTACATTGAGTTACGATGCCGCATCACCGTTTGTAATGACAGCAAAAGGACAAATTTACAACACATATGCAATTAACCCAAACCAAATGGGATTCAAAGGTGGTTCAGTACCTGATGCCAAAGAATTTAAAGGTAGTAATGTGTTGTTAAAAGACTGGATAACTGAACAACTTGAAAAAAAGAACAAGCATGTCAACGATGTTAGCACATTTGACAGTTTATTTGAACACAACCTAATATCAAGAACCACAGCCAAGGACACAGCTATAAGTCGAAAGATCACCATTGGTGATATTTGCGTAAAAGGCTATGAAGATGTAAATGGCAAAGAAATTGAAGCCACCAACGAAGCTCTGCAGCAAGAAATGGGATTGCTACAATATAATCAATTTGAATCCCACAAAAAGAAATATCCAAGCTCTTTGGATGGATTAGGCTATGTCTTGCTAATGAATCACAATGTGGAACTCCATATACGTGCATGTCAAGAAGCATGTCAGCTGATGGATCAGCCTTTGTCAATTGCAAGGCAACATTTGCCAAGCGATGTTTTAGAGTTTAAGGATCTTTGTGAAGAAATCTTTATTTCTGAAAAGCCGATGGATTTGATCAACAAACATTGGACACTGCTTACCAACGGTACTGGAATAAATGCTGACAATGAGTTACGAATTGACATCAACAAAATTTAACACGATTGATTATTTGTAATCCATTTGGTAAGCAAGTATATCTAGTATAACTACAGTTTCTTTTATGTTGATTATATCATGAAGAAATTTACAACAAAAATATTGCAACATTGACACAGAACATAACAATTAAGTTAATGTTGCATATAAAAATTAAAAAGGAAAAAGACTACATGAGCAATTTTCAGGAATTAATAGCATTAATAGAAGTTAGTGATTTTGAAAATGCAGATACGCTATGCAGTGAATTGCGAAGTAATGCCATGCATGACGAAAATCTCAAAGAATTGCAAAGGCAAATACATGATAATCTGACTAAAATACGTTTGCCAGGTCCAGATTATTTAGAGTGGCTACAATGGTTTCACCAAGATTTGCAACCTACTACATATTTAGAAATTGGTGTAGAATCTGGACAATCGCTGCAGTTTGTCAAAGAAAATACAAAAGCTATTGGTATTGATCCGGCACCAAGGATAGTGCACGGAATTCCAGCATGGAGTCGTTTATATAAAACAACCAGCGATGAGTTTTTTGCAACATATGATCCTACAAAAATCTTTGAGAACAGGATCGATTTTGCGTTTATAGATGGACTTCATTATTATGATCAGGTATTGCGCGATTTTATAAACATAGAAAAACATTGTTATCAAAATTCAATAATATTATTCCATGATGTTTATCCAGCTATACCAGCTACAGCAACTAGAGAGTGGACAACAATCTATTGGGCGGGCGATACATGGAAGATAATGCCTATACTGCAAAGATATAGACCAGATCTAAAAATTGTTACGATTCCTGCATATCCCACAGGACTGTCAATGATTACCAACTTAGATCCTAAATCTACTATTCTTGAACATCAGTTTGATAGTATTGTAGCTGAGATGGCACAAGTTGAATACAACTCGTATCAACCGATAAATCTTATATCAAATGATTTTGATAACATGCAAACACAATTGAAAATAAGGAATATTTAAATTGGATTATAATAGTTCTGTGGCTTGGATTGGTTTAGAAGTAGAAAAAACACCTGCCTACGGCACAAAGACTCTTTTTATTTCTGGAATACAACCAATTGACATTATTAAAAATCTAGCGACAACACATGAATGTCAGCACATTTATTTGGGTGCAAATATGAGTTTTGACCCATCTGTCAGCGATGCATGGGATAGCATGATCAAATCTGTGTTGGAATTAGAATTATTAACCACGCTTGATTTTGATATCAAGCATATTCGTTGGGTGTTGCAAGGTGGTTATGCAGAGAATCACAATTTTATTCCACAAATATCTGTTAAGATACCCTGCATTAATCAATTGGGCTATAATGCAACTTTAAAAATTGATGACAGTGGTTTCGATGCAACCAACCCAGGTGTATGGTGCCATTTGTTAAATGAGCTGACAACTAGAAAAGTCTTTACACCGTGGAACAAATACAAGGAGGATCTACCGCTATGAGTACAGCAACATTGGAATATTTTGAAGAATATCGAACAAAAGTGGCAGCAGCAGACAATATTAACAATCAAGTCAACGAGTTAGAACGTCAAGCTGCTAGATTAAGCACTGAATATAAGATGATGAGAAATGAACTTGCTGCTATGGAAAAAATTATTACCTTAATGATACAAAATGGATGGGACCCAGTTGAGGCAAAATTACGTACAGATGAAAATGAACGTCAGCAAACATTTTGGTATAGGTCTGATAACACAAATGATCACCTAATGCAAAATACTGGATCAATTTCTATAACCGGTGCCACGCATGCAATAGGTGCCATAGGAGCAACTGGGGCATCATGTTATTACAAATATAATACAGGCACAGTTGCTAAAGGAAGTTATAGTTATGATCCGTTGGCTGCCGGTGCAGGCAATTAAATATTGTCTTTCATATTTCAAGCACATACAATAAATTCATAAACTGTCAAGGAATCAAGTATGACAACAATTAGTAACAAGATACGAGATCGAATCAAAGCCGCTGGAGGAAAATTTTTCTGCAATGATAACATTGCAGAATATCTAGAGCCCAGCGACATCGATGCGCTTATACATGAAGTATCGGACAAGATGCAAGGTGTACTAGAAAGTTTGATAATAGACATTGACAATGATCACAATACCAAAGACACTGCAAATCGAGTTGCCAAGATGTTTTGTACTGAGATTTTTGCAGGACGATATCAAAAGAAACCCAAGATTACTGCATTTCCAAATGTAACGGAATATGATCAAGTATATGTAACAGGTCCTATTTCAATTCGTTCTACATGTGCTCATCATTTCCAGTCAATCAAAGGCAAAGCATATATAGGAGTATTTCCAGGTAAAAATGTAATTGGACTTTCAAAATTCAATCGCATGGTTGAATGGATTGCCAGCAGACCGCAAATACAAGAAGAAATGACTATTCAAATTGCTGATGTCATCGAAGCTGAAACTCAAGCTGATGGTGTTGCTGTGCTTGTGCAAGCTGAACACGGATGCATGTCAATGAGAGGCGTCAAGGAGCACGATTCTAATATGTCCACAAGTGTGATGCGGGGTGCATTTCGAGAATATCCTCATATCAAGCAAGAATTTTTTGATATACTTTCTAGACATCCTTAATAAATTGAGAAATATTTTCAAAAATACCTTCTCGATAGACCGCGGATTCAAAGTCTTTGTAGTACGATCTGATTTTGCAGAACAACAAAAATCAAGCATAATAAGTCAATTTATTAACTACATAAAGGAACAGCAGACATGACATATCAGCCGGTAGCATATAAGTTTACGTCAACAAAAGAGTATATTGACGAATTTCCATGCGCCTACAAACAATGGAAGGCCGATACACATTGTTCAAAAAACCATGGTTACTCATTTAGTATGAAATTCTATTTTGGTGCAAATGAATTAGACAAAAGAGGATGGGTTTGCGATTACGGCGGCCTTAAGGAACTTAAACAAATTTTAAAAGACCAGTTTGATCATCGCACACTTATCGCTGCTGATGACCCAGACATTGAAAAATTTCGACAACTTGAGAAAGATGGTATCTTAGATTTAACAGTGCTACCTGCTATGGGATGTGAATGTATAGCTGACATGCTATACAAGTATGTAAATGGCATTTACATACCTGAATATCTTGGTAAGAGCGAATCAGAACGAATTTGGTGCTTTAGAGTTGAAGTTCGCGAGACTGCATCAAACATGGCATTCAGAGAAGGTCATAGAGAATGGAACGAAGATTTGTTTGAAGGGATCGGCTATGAGTAAGATAACAAAATCATGGATTGCCAACATTGAAAACGATCCTAGTGATCCAGAGGGTGCGCTACTGACGTTCCCAACTGACTTTTTAGAATCAGTTGGTTGGCATGAAGGAGATGCAATTATTTGGAAATACAACAATGACGGAACCTTTACATTGACTAAAAAGATTCAGGTTGGAGAGCAGCATCATGGCTGAAACCACAACAGTTCCAACTGCAACAATGGCTACAACATATCACGGCAAAGTTGCTCAAGAGAACGGTAGAACTATATTGGTATTCCCAGCAAAAATGCTAGAACAACTGGGTTGGTCTGAAGGCGACTCAATTGTTTGGGATATCAGAGAAGACGCTGTAGTTGCACGTCAAGCCAATGACAATGATGTTTGACAACTGCTGACAACAAGGAAAAAAAACATGAATGGTACCTATACAATCTGTAACACAGTGCCTAATGGAGGTTATCTATCGCAAGGGGTAACGTTGACCAATTCAGGATCAGGATACTACTATACTCCAACTATGAATGGCACTTATGCACCGGTAACAAATACAGGAACAATATACACTTCAACTTCTGTTGGTACATGGGTTAATTCTACAGGCACAAATACAAATACTTTATCTTTGACTATATCAGGCGGCGACGGAGCTTTATTAACAATAGATGCAGATGGCACAGTAACCTGGAAAGGCTCGTTGACCCAAAATGCCAAAGCTTTGGTAAACGCAATTGGTTATAACATTGATAAAGTCACAGCAGGCGAGCAGGCCATGGCCAAAAGCTACAGAAAAGCAGTTGAACGCTGTTTGCGGCAGATCAAGACCATGAGCAAGGAAGATTTTATAGAGATGCTCGAGCAAGAAGTTAAAACACGTCTGAGCAAGGCAGTTTGGCAAGAGCTGTCAACTGCTGACGAAATAGTGTTGGAATGATTTTATGAACGATTTTGATCAAATTTTACAGCAAATTCAAGAAACATGGAATTGCGTTGAAGTTCCGGGCACTGTAAGCAGTGGCGAACTTGAAGAGTGGTTAGATGAGAACTGCAATAGCAGATATTATTTTGATCCCATGTTTTTATCAAAACAAGATCCCAACGTGGTTTCTGCCGATTGGGCTAATTTGGTTACACGTCGAAAACTTCCGTGTCTTTACTTTGAAAGTAAAGATGATATGATTTTTTATAATTTGGTTTGGAACAAATACAATGAATCAACCAGTTGAACAGCTGTTGTTTTTATTCTGGGATAATCTCAATGGGGATGACATGCAGGCACGTATTGATTGGTTGAGAGAAAATTTGACAGCTGGTGACGATTGGGGTTTTTGTTCAGAGAAACGGCTATGTGTTTTAAAAAACCAATCTGCAACTGTTCTTTACAAACTGCGTTGGTTTGAAGCTGGTAACCAAACAGAAATAACGCAAGTTGACATTACCGATTAGCAATGTCAAACTATAATTAAAATTGCAAGGAGACTGTAGAAATGTTCGGTCATAATATGTTAACAGGTCAAAGCTACTTTAAAGATGCGGGTGATAAGCTTATGGTCACGAGTTGCTTCGCAACTTTGCAAGGTGAGGGGCCGTATCGTGGCGAGCCAGCGGTATTTGTGAGGCTGGCAAAATGTCAACTTTCATGTCATTTTTGTTTTGTACCAACAACACCGATATTAATGGCAGATGGTAAATCTAAGAATATCGTCGATGTTCAAGTAGGTGATAGTGTTATGTCTTGGGACGGCACAAGATATGTAGCAAAGCCTGTTATTAAGAAATATGAAAGTGTTGCTTCTCGCTTAATTCGAATAATAGCAGGTTGGCGAAAGTTTTGGGTAACTCCCGATCATCCGTTCTTAACTTCAAATCGAGGGTGGGTAAAAGCAATAGATCTTTCCAAAGGAGACGTGCTAGTTCATTACAATTCAAGCGATAGAATGAAAATGTTTAATCCAATACATAAAGAAGGATATGTCCATACACCGATGTCGGATGATCGCAAGCAACAGGCTCGAGAAAATCTAATCAAACTTTGGCAAGATCCTGAATTTAGACAAATCAATGTAAATCGAATGATATCTGACAATCCAATGAAAGATCCAGAAGTAGCTGCTAAAGGATACTTATCGAGAAAAACACACAAGAAAACGGGTGTAGAAAAAAAGTTTGAAAATATATGTAAAGATTTTCCAATTACATATATTGGCGACGGTAGTGGTGAAACTATTGCACATCGTATACCAGATTTTATAGTAGAAGGTCAGAAAAAGGTAATAGAAGTGTGGGCTGCAGATGCAGATTTTGCAAAAGATCGTGATAGTCAATGGATCGAAAATCGGCGATCTTTATTTAAAAAACATGGATATCAAACTTTATTTTTGCCTCTAATGCCGCATGATTTACGGAGCGATAATCATCAACGCCTCAAAGAAAAAGTAGCATCTTTTATACACAATGGTGTTGTTATCACATCGGTAACTGAAATAACAGATGGTCGCGGGTTTGCTATGTTGTACGGAACAAAGACTGCTGAGCGGAAAGTTTATAATCTTGAAGTAGAAGATACTCATACATATGTTGCAAATGGTTGTGTAGTTCATAATTGCGACACCTATTTTGACGACGGAGACTGGATGACCGTTGACGAAATTGAACAGCGTGTTGATCAAGTAATTAACGAACATTTCAAAGGCGATGTGCCAACTTGGGCACAAGATTACTGGGGAGGAGTTGCAGAAGAAGATGAACATGATTCTCAATCTGCTCTCAAGAAAAAAGAAATGGTGCTTGTATTGACAGGTGGCGAACCCATGCTGCAAAAAAACATTGTGCCACTTTTGGAACGCATGAATAAACGATTTGCCAAGACACAGATTGAAAGCAACGGTATTGTTGTGCAGAATATTCCTGATGAAACAACACTGGTTGTGAGTCCCAAGTGCAGCCAAAAGGACAACAAACCCATCAAGTATCTAGAACCCAATGCAGAAATGCTCAAGCGGGCAGACTGTTTGAAGTTTGTTATGACATCAGATACTGACAGCCCCTACAGCACTGTTCCTGATTGGGCATTGCAATGGAGAGCCAATACAGGTAAACCTGTGTTTGTTAGCCCTATGAATATCTACAATCGTGAACCACAAAAGGCCAAAGATCTCAGAATGCGTAACAACAAATCCAGTATTGAACAGCGCAGCACTGTTGAAGAAATCATTTCATTTTGGGAAGAAGGTTTGTTAGATATGAAGGCCAATCAACTCAATCATGAACACACAGCTAAATATTGCGCTAGCAATGGGTTGATTTTTAATATGCAACTACATTTATTTGCATCAATGGCTTGATCATGAGCATTCCTGTTCGTTTTGATTGGTACAATAAATCAGGTGAATTGTTGGCAGCTATACAATTAGCTGCCTTTTTAGATATGGATATTGTCTCAAGTGCAGCACTGAGATATGTCCGTGTATAGGAAATAAGAATGATCAGTGTTGAATTAACTGGACGTCTTGGTAATCATTTGCATCAATATGCAGTGTGTAGAACTGTAGCAGAACAATGCGGCTATGATTTTCATATTCCTCGCTATTTTGCAGGCATAGATTTATTTGATTGTTCTCTAGGAGTAGAGAATGATGAAACAATTTATGATTATTATGATCCGCGCGAGCAAATTTATCAGCCTGATATTTTCAAAATAAAAGATTTTACCAAGCTGCATGGATATCTACAAGCCGAACACTATATCATCAACAACAAAAAAAATATACAAGATTGGTTTACACTCAAAAATCCCAATGTCGATTTATTAAATCAAATACAACTAGACGAACACACCTGTGTGATAAATTTTCGAGGCGGAGATTTCCAAAATTCTCCCTTGTTGTTTTTAAATCCGAAATTTTATGTTGATGCTGTAAATCACATGAAAAAAATCAATCCTGCAATGAAATTTATTATTGTGACAGATGATCCACCAACTGCGCGCCGTTATTTGCAAGGATTTCCAGTATATCATTTTAGCATTGCCGAGGATTGGCTTATAGTAAATCGGGCAAAATATTTGATCATTGCCAATTCTACCTTTAGTTGGTGGGCTGCTTGGTTGAATAATAATTGTCAATTTGTCATAGCACCGAAATATTGGATGAGATACAATGTAAGCAATCTTTGGTGGGATAAGTATCACAACATAACCACTGGATTTTTTTATGTTGATAGAGCTGGTAAATTATCTTCGTCTAACCAGTGCATTCACGAACAACCACACTTTGATCCAACACACTATCCCTATTATTGAATTAGACCAGTTTGACATGCAGACAATTATTGCACATAATAAAAAGTTGCTTGATGGAGATTGAAGATGCCGCGCAAACCTATTATTCCATTTTGGATGATGCCAGGATCTTGGGGACTAAAAGGAAAAACCAGAGAAATTGCACAAGCTGAATACGAACTTGATCAAGACGCACTTGCAGAAAAGCTACTGGAAATAAATCACCGTGATGATCCCAACGTATTGGCTCAAAAAAAATTAGATCTCATGCTGAGTTCTAACAACATCGGCCAATACGATTATGCTCGTCAGGTAGTGACACTTACAACAAAAGATTCTACCGCTCGTGAGATGGCTATGTTGGACATAGATCTCAAGTACGAAAAAATTTCACAACTCGAATACGATCGTAAAAAAGCCGACCTTCTCAAAGAACCTTGGGTGGCTATGCCAAAGATACATTGGAATCCACTAGGCAAAGCTAGAGCTTATTTTGAAATGGATTACAACGAATATTTTATCACGCAGCTGAAAGAAAATGGTTACGAAGGATCTGAACCTGAAATGGTTAATCAATGGATGAACGATGTGTGCGTTGGCATTCTAGAAGAAATCAACGACATGGATGCGGAATATGCCACACCTAGTAGACGTAGCAACGCTGATCTAGATATTTAGATTGTCCATGTGAGAGAATCAAAGAAAAAACTGGTTGTTGACCCGATCGATGTGTAGTAGCATATATGTATCATACTCAAAATAAAGGCATAGACTGATGCAGACATATATTGTTATAGACACTCAGAATTTATTTTTTCGTGTAAGACACGGCATTAGAGCACCCGATACTGAACAACAGCTGGCATTGGCTTTGCATGTGATATTTTCCAGTATTAAAAAAGTATGGAATCAATTTGATGCAACACACTGCATTTTTGCATTGGAAGGTCGTTCTTGGCGCAAGGACATTTACACACCATATAAAGCCAATCGCAAGGTTGTGGCAATGAACCGTACAGCCAGTGAAATTGAAGAAGACACTGTATTTTTTGAGGTCATGGACGAATTTGTGCAGTTTATCAGCAATCAAACCAACTGTACGGTGTTGCGCAATGCAGAAGCTGAAGCAGATGATATGGTGGCTCGATGGATAGGTTTGCATCCCAATGATACTCACATTGTTATCAGCAGTGACAGCGACTTTCAGCAGTTGGTCTCTGACAATGTGATGATTTACAATGGTATTGTTG
>Ga0209777_10003160_pt1 | contig 20769 bp, 21 predicted proteins | sample FrelakmetHBP12HB_FD_187147 | JGI IMG/M metagenome (GOLD analysis project Ga0209777, IMG submission 187147) | Freshwater lake sediment microbial communities from the University of Notre Dame, USA, for methane emissions studies -HBP12 HB (SPAdes)... | ecosystem: Environmental > Aquatic >...
TTGGTAGTTGTTAGTCATTGGTCTTTTCCTTCTGTTCTGTTTTGTTTGCGAGTGCATATGCCCTTTTGAGACATATTTCTCGTGACTCCATATTGTTGAAACAGCCACATAAACCCTCACACATAACTCAAGCATACCAAAACATACCATCGCCAGCTGTTCCCATGGTGAAAACGCATCTCCACAGGAATATTACTCAAAACCATTGTTCAAAAACAGAATTTCAGGCCCCGCCTGAACCTGTTGTACACCTGTGCTCGAAACCCGAGTTGAGTCCATTGTTTTTGGGTGAAAAACGTTAGTGAACTACAGGAAGTCCATGAGGGCCTCGACGTAGTCCAAGAAAAACAGCTCGCTGCCGGCTGCAACGTACTTGAAGCGCGGAACCTGGTTGTGGAGGCCGTGGATAATGCGGGCCTCGATGAGCCGTGCGGCTACCGGACCGAGAATCTGTTCAAGGGCTGCTGCGAAGGCAGCGGGGTCAGTGCTGACGTCGTTTTGGGGTACGCCGAAGTTGCGCTCTAGACAATTGAAAAGCACTCTTTGTGCGGGTTCCCCCAGCGTGGTGAAAGCTGTGGCTACGGCTTTTTGGAAAGCATTGTCGAATGCGGGACTATGGACAAGCGTTTTCTGTAGGTCAAGGGTAATTTGGATGGATGTTTGTTGGGTTGTTTGTTGGGTGGTTTGTCTGTTCATTTTATGCGCCTTTTGTATTTGTGTTGTACTGTTTGTTTGTTAGGCTTAGATACACGTTACGTATCGTGTGTATTAATATATCAATTGTTTTCTATTTTGACATATTATAAAAACTGATATATGTCTGCTCTCGCACACATAGCCCGCCACGTGCGCGTGTTTTGGACGACGGAAATACGGAGAAACAAGGAAAGAAGGAAAGAGCTCGGGGATTATCTTTTGCTCTTTTTGAAGACGAGCACCGCTACAACCAGAATCGCTACGATGAACGCCAACATTGCCGTCATCTCTCCAGTTAGAAGTCCTGCGGTGCTAGTATCTACTTGCTTAGGTGGAGTTGTTGTTGAGGCTGCTGTTGAGGCTGAAGAGGGTTTTTGTGTGGGCGTTGAAGCTGACGCAGTAGTTGTCGGAGTTACGCGCGGTGTTTCGGTGACTGGTGTTGTTGGGGTCTGTGTGGGAGTTTGGGTTGGTTTTGCAGTTGGCGCGGATGTCAGTGCCGGGGTTGGCGTTAGGGCTGGTGTTTGTTGATGGGTTGTGGTTAGGGGGGCTGTTGGTTGTGGGGTGGGAGGGAGTGTGGGTGTTGGTGTTGCGGTTGGCGATGGGCCTGCAGAAGGGAACTGCGAAGGGGAAGGTGTTGGTTGTGGAGTAGGAGAAGGGGACGGGGACGAGGATGGGGATGGCGAAGGTTGTATTGGGAACTGGAGTTCCACCTGGTGGGTGCTGAAGTGAAGGATGTACCATACGTAGAAGCTATTTCCATCTTGCGCGGACCCTTGGTTTGTTGCAGGTTGCCCATCGATATAAACAATTGGCGTTGGGACATAACCTGCCGGCAGCGTGTTTTTTGGAATAGTCATGTTGCAGATGCCCGTGTTTCCGGTTGGTCCTGTAATGGTTAGGGAGATTTTGAGGCTTGTCGGCGTTGAGCTGATAATTGCATTAGAGATTTGTGAAGCTGTTACGTTTCCCTGGAGTGGTATTGTGGTTATTGTCCCGTTGCTGTTAGTCGCTGTGATTGTAGAAATGATGTTTTCTGTCCAATCGAAGCTTATGATATGGTCTGCGGTGACGTTTACGAAAGTGTAGGACGTGCCTGTTTGTAAGGCGCTACTGTCAATGCTGAAGCCTGTACAGATCCATTGGTCGGTGTTGGTTACTGTTTCTGGGCTTGTGACGGAGGCTTTGAAGCTTGAGCCGTAGTTGACTTGTGCTGAGGCTGTGGGCGAGCCATGTACGCTGCTAACAGAGATTGTGAACGTGTCGATTGCGAAACTGACAGATATTGTGTGATTTGAGGCTATGTTTGCTATGGTGTATGTTCCCTGCTGGTTGAGGGTGGTTTGCAGGCTATCTATGAGAACTTGGATTATGTGGTAGTTTGCATTGGCGCTAACGGTGAACGTCTTGGTATCACCTAAGTTTACGGTGATTTGCCCGTTTGGGCTAATCGAGCCACCTGGTCCTGCGGACGCGGTTACGGTGAACAAGGTAGGTGCTGGAGGTAAGTCTAATGCGAAGGCGGCGGAAATTGTATGGTATGTTGATATTGAATTGAATTGGCAGGAGTCGCTTGCACCCTTGGAAACGCCGTCTATGATGACATCGCTAAGGTAGTAACCGCTAAACGCAGTGAAGGAGAATACCTGGGAGCTTCCTGCATCGTAGAATGCAGTTGCGCTCGGGAAAATTTGCCCGTTTGAAGGTGCGGCAACCGCTATTTGGTACTGATGGGTATACGCTTGTGAGTAGGAGTTTCCTCCAGTCGTAATAGCTACTATCGTGAAGGGACCATTTATTGCCCACCGCTCGTTGCTGTTGCTACCTGTAGACGTAGCCGAGAAAGTGACAGCTGTGTTGTAGTCGCTCCAAGCTGAGGCGCTCCAAGAATTGCCCGCATTAAGTGTCACGATAGTCGAGCTACCAATGCCCATATGGGTTCCAGTCAAAACAACAGTATCTGAGCCTGAGATGCCAGCAACAGTGAAAATATTCTTTACCTGAGTTACATAGTTCATTGTGACTGTTGTGTCCGCGCTTGGAGTAGTGAATGTACCAGCGGAACTAACCAATCCGTTGCCGTTTGCCCAATCATTGAATACATATTGCTTCACGCCACCAATAACACCGACTGCGGTTGTGGCGGTTACTGCGTGTGCTGAACCAACTGTCCACGCGGTAAATTGCAGGGTTTGCAAATCGCTGTAGGCATGCGGTACTGTGTCGATCGTTAAAACGGTGCCTGAAGCGTCACCAGTCATTGCCGCATTCGTTGCGAATGAGATGATGGGGCACACTTCGACCGTTGCTGCAGAAGAGGTCACTGTTACCTGAGTGTCAGCGCTGTCTGTTATCTTTAGCTCGAAATGCCAAGTACCAAACGCTGTGGCGCCAGTTGCAGAGAATCCGAAAGTGCTGGATGTGGCGCCGCCGATTGGGGAGTAGCTGCCCGCTCCCGGGGCCTCGCTCAGCCACTGATAACTGTATGGAGAAGTGCCGCCCGAAAGACCGACAACTGAAATCGTGGAGCCTTGTCCTCGATTTATGGAAGCAACCGAAGCTCCTCCGGTGGGTGTAACTAGTGCAGGATTCACAGTAACAGAAACCGGGTTAGAAGCGACGGAAGTAACTGGAATATCCGCAGAGTCAGTCACTATACAAGTAACCAGGTATGAACCAGCTGCTTCACTGAAAGAATATGTGTTGGAGTCACTGCCGACAGGTGTAGCACCCAAATACCATTGATAAGAGATTGGGCCTGAGCCGCCGCTAGGTGCACCCGTAACCAGCTGAGACTGGCCAACATCTAAAGTCAACGGGCCAAAAGGGGCAATGGAAACCGTCGGAGCATAAGCGGTTGCAACGGAAATTGCGGGAGAAGGGTCCGAAGTAGCAGGAGAAGAGTCAGTAACCGTCACAGTAATGGAAACTGAAATGGCGGAGCTGGAAGTATAGTCGTAAGTAGACCCGATTGCGCCGCTGATAACTACTCCGTTCACGTACCACTGGTAACCAGTGTAGGGTCCTGTGCCTCCAGTGGAAATAGCTGTTAATGTCACATGCTGGCCAACATCCAAATTTAATGGTCCACCAGGTGTAATGCTAACGTTCAAAGTGCCCGCTTTTGTCTGTTGCATGCAAATTGAAGACAGAGCAACTAATGCTAGTGTCATTGCTAAAAATACTATTTTCTTGGTAGTTTCCGAATCATGAATGTGAAGGGTATTTTGCAAGTTCCACTATCCCCTTTAATGCGCTTTCTGCACTATCGCACATCTCAGGAATGTCTCATATAAGATTAGTGAAGACATAATATACACTATTAATAAACATCTGCAAAGACCCATGCAAAGACCGCCAAAACGAAGCTGGACAATTACAGAATCGACATACTCGCAAGGGCGGCCAAAAACGTAGCCAACTCTTCCTGCCATCAAAGTATTATTCTATGGAAAACTCAAGAAACTTCTTACTTTTCCATGTGGAAGTGGTGCAGGAACCGGTGAAAGATGGGCGCTGCGAAAATCGCGACCGCGATTAGCAGGACCATGCCGCAGTATAGCGCATAAATGCCCGCGAAGACTTTTCCTGAGCCCGTATGCAGCGGGTTCACTGGTCCCATGCCGCCCATTAGCATAGCGGCGTTGAGAAACGCGACTACCCATGGCAATCCCTCGAAAACGCGGTAACCAACCATACCTACCAACAGCGAAGCCACAATGAGGGCTACGGAGATTAACGAGTACTTGAGGAGGCGACGGATAAACTGGCGCCTGGGCAATAGCTTCTCGTGATAATGCTCGAAGTGTCCAATCACCTATGGCCCTCAGCACAACCTGCGACCGAATTAGATATAACTTTTAGGTACTGCAACAAACAGGAAAACCCAAAGTGGAGACAAAACACCCTGCAATAGGCGCGACAAACACATTACACGTCGCCCCAACGTCAGAAAAACTCTATCAGTCAATATAGAGCCAAAGCTAAAAAGAAACCCCACCTTTAACCAGCAGAGGAGGCACGACAACGCAAATCAGCCTAAGCAATGGCATTTTCGCCAACCTCAAACTCCAAGAAAACCTTGCCGCGGTCAAGCGGCTTGGCTTTGATTCTGTTGAATTTAACATGAAAAGTGTCCAAACCGAAAACGACACCGCCGCCTACCAAGCCAAAAAACTCCTCGCTGACCTAGACCTTCATTGTCCTACGTTGCACGCGGCAACCTTCCCAGTCACCGACCCCATAGAAACTCACCGGGCTGTTTACTATACCAAAATCAGCGCAGACTTTGCACACAAGCTCGAAGCAGAAACCGTGGTCATCCATAGTAGCATCCATCGAAACACTCCTGCAGCTCAGCGGAAAACGTTGCTCACAAGAATCTTCGATGAAGTAATTTCCTATACTAGAAAACTTGGTCTCAATCTGGCGCTGGAAAACCTTGCGGGCAACAGCCATGCCTACGGTAAAGACCCTGCCGAGCTCGACGAAATTCTAAACACCATTCCATGCGGCGACGAAGTTGGAATTACCATAGACACAAGTCACGCGGCTGCAACAGGCAATACTCAACAGCTCGTCGATGCTTACCACAGTCGGTTGCGGAATGTGCACATTAGCAATCCAAAACACCAACCCATTACGGAGAAAACTCTGGAACTCACCGATTTCATTTCAGAACTCAAACGTTACGGGTACCGGGGGCCATTGACGATTGAGCTCTGCCCCAAATGCACAGCCACGGAAATTCAACAGACCAAACTCACTTTGCAAAAAGTTCTCAGCTAGGGCACAACCGAAAAGCTAAAAGTATTCACAAACACACCTGGTAGGGTCTGGTTTATTTCGCCTAGAGTAATCATGCACAACAGCATAAGTGTCGACGGTTCCGTGAGAGATTTTAAGCTCGACAAAGACTTACACCACGAAATAGCTGACAAAACGCATGCAGACGCTCATCTCATTGGTTCTGAAACGGCGAAAACGGGCATCGAAATGTTGAGCGAAAAGGTTCCTCCTGAAGAACCCCAGGACTTCGTGAAACCCGTCTTCAAACCGGACGATGCTAAGCCGTACTATGTTCTCTCTGACAGTAAGGGCAAGCTCAAGGGCACCATACATGTTTACCGGCGGCAATGTTACTGCAAAGACATCATTGTTCTCGTCACAGAAAAAACTCCGGTGGACTACATCGAGTATCTTAAGCAACGCACTGCAATATCGTCACTTCCGGCGTCGAAACTGTAGACTACCGCACCGCGTTGGACCGCCTATCCTTGTACTACAATATACGCACAGTCCTAAAAGACAGCGGAGGCGGACTCAACAGTATTCTCCTGAGAGAGGGTCTAGTTGACGAAATAAGCCTCCTTATATCACCCGTCATCGTCGGCAAAGCAGCGACAAACCTCTTCCGAACCCTCGAAAACAAAGTCAACCTAGAACTCATACGCACTGAACGCATACGCGGCAACCACATGCTCGCCATCTACCGCGTTCTCAGCAACATCAACCAACTCACCCCCATACACATGGACAATAAAAAGCAGCAAGAATAATGGAGAAGAGAAAATGAAGCCAACCATAAGAAAACCGACTCAAAAAGAGCAAAAGGAAGCCAGCGCATGGCCCATCTGGGAAAAAGAAGAATCCACCTTCCCCTGGGAATACGACGAAAAAGAAACCTGCCTCATCCTCAAAGGCAAAGCCGCGATCAAATGCTCCGAGGGCACGGTGGAGTTTGCGACGGGAGACTATGTGATTTTTCCCGTCGGTCTCAAATGAACCTGGGAGATAAAAGAAAAAATCAAGAAACACTACAAATTCGGGTAACCGCAGCTGCTTGAGTCTCTGGTTTTGGCTATTTGATTTCTGCCAGGACCTTCGATGTGTGCCTGCGCGACGCATTCGTGGAAGAATTATAAGGTTGTTCACGCCGTAGGAGTTGTGAAACCTATGACGGTTGTCGGGCTGGACTTGGCAGGGGCACAAACGCGACCCACGGGTTTTTGCAAACTTACCAAAATGCGTGCAGAAACTGCGCTCCTTTACTTGGACGAAGAAATCCTTCTAAAAGTCCAGGAAAGCCGCCCCAAAGTCGTAGCCGTTGATGCGCCTCTCAGTTTGCCGCCTGGTAGAAAATCCATCGAGGAGCGGACAAGCGAACACTTGCGGGAAGCGGACAGGGAGCTTCTTCGGAGAGGCATAAAATTCTTTCCAATTACTTTGGGTCCGATGCGGAAACTGACTGAACGTGGCATGCGCCTCAAAGCCACCCTTGAAGTTCAAGGGTATTGTATCGTCGAAGCCTATCCTGGCGGTGCCCAAGACATCTTGGGCATTCCCAGAAAACAGCGCGGGCTGGATAAGCTCAAAGCCGGGCTTGAGGCGCAGGGCATCTTGGGACTGTGCGATGGCTTGAGTGACCATGAACTCGACGCCGCAACATGCGCCTTAGTCGCCAAAATGTACGTCGAGGGTAAAGCAGTGACGTATGGCGATCCTATGCAAGGAATAGTCATGCCTCCTGGTGACAAGCCAAGGCCTAAAACTGACGATTGTACAGCAAAACACGAAAAGGCTGAATGAAAGCTCACTTGTTCGTATACCATCTCGTTAAAATGTTACTTCTTAGCAAGTTATATTTATGCAAATGCGCCCTGTGAACACGATGAAAACATTAGCGAGTTCCCCTCGGGCAAAAGAAAAGCCTAACATCGTGGTCGTCGGAGCGGGTGCAATCGGACTCAGCATGGCGGGCTGGGTTTTTCCTTTCAACGAAAACCTTAGTATTCTGGCGCGCGGGGAAAGCGTTTCGACTATCAGAATGCAGGGAGTGCAGTTATGCCAGAAAGGCATAAAACCCATCATAGTCCCCGTTAGAGTCATTGAAACCTTAGGCGAAGTTGCGCCTCCTGACTTGCTGGTCCTTACGGTTAAGAATTACGACTTGGATCGAACCACGCGGGCGCTACGAGGGCAACTGGGGAATCGGCAGCCCATTGTCGTTTCGCTCGCTAACGGCGTTGAGAACCGGCAAATTCTGCCAAAGTACTTTCGCCGGGTGGTCTATGGAGTAGTTTGCTATAATGCGTGGCGTGAAGGCCCGGGCAGAGTTGAGTTTATCAAACGTGGCTTCATAATCGTTGGTACACCCGACAACAAGCTTCAGCGGGAGCTTCATTGTGTTAAGGACGCTTTCAGCCTCGCTTTGGAGTGTGTTGTAACCGATCGGCTTAGAGATGCGGCCTACTGCAAGCTTGGACTTAACCTTATGAACTCAGTCATGACGCTTGTGGGCTTTCGAAAGCGCGAGCTCGATTCCGACAAGATCCTCGTCCACATGACTACTCGACTTCTGTGGGAGGGCGTCGAAGTCCTGCAAGCCGCGGGTATTAAGCAGCATCACATCGGTAGTATGCCTTCGTGGGATCAGATTCGAACCGCAGTTAACATTCCCGAGTCTCCTGCAAACCCTCTCTACGATTTCATCATCAACCGAGTCGGGCCAACCAGCATGACGCAGGATGTGTTCGGTGGAAAAACTACTACCGAGTTGGAATCGCTAAACGGGTACATGCTTGAACTGGCCCGCAAATTCGGAGTCCCCATGCCAATTAATCAATCAGTCTATGACATCGCGAAAGAACGGTTCGGAGCCAATTTTAAGCCCATCAGTGAGATTGAACTTTGGGAAATGATTAACGAAAGAATCAGCCAACGCCGAACTTAGCGGCAACTATTTTCCTCTGCTTGGGTAGCAGATTATTTTGTGCGATCAATAGTTTTTGCCATTGTGCGATCAATGGGGAAAGCCGTGTTTTGGGGTTTGAGGCAGTTTGCTTTGGGTTAAAGCAGCTTTTTAGCCATTGTTCAGCCATTGATCGCCATTGATCGAAATGTCCAAAACTCATCTTCCGGAGGGTTTACAGAAAAATATGCGGCGGAAAAAGGCGATGCCGGGAACTAAATTTTATAGTTACAACTATCGCTAAAGCTTAGTTGTAACTATTGGTTTTCGATACATGGTTTCAAAATGCATTCCTGCTTGGAATAGTTACAACTTTGCATGGGATAGTCGGGAAACTTTCGGGACCGATGATATCATGTGTGGGATTAGGCTTGGACGAGTCGGAACTGGGCCTGCTGGGTAGGTTCGCTGGGATAAGATTTTTTGTGCGGTCAATGGTTTTTGCGTTTGTACTACAATGGGGTTTTGGGGCGTTCTGGGTTTGATGGGGGTTGGTTTTTGTTGGCTGGATGTTTTAGCGATTGTACAAACCACTGTACGCATTGTACGCGATTGGACGGTTTAGCAAAAGCAGCTGTCGAGTGTACCAGTCTGGGTTTGTTCAAGAGCTACAAGTACTACCTAAATGTTAAGGCGACTTGAAGAATTCTGTTCAGGAGAATGGTATTAAGAGGAGGACGAATAAGTAATATTTAGACGTCGAGGTTGAATGTGCATGGTGCCTCATGCGAAGCTGATTTTGGCAACTGTGGCCGTTATTGTCGTTGCTATCGGCGTTGCCGTTGGCTGGGCCTTGACTACGTTTCAACCAATCTCAGTGCCAACGCCAAGCGTGCCGACTAATTCTGCCGAACCAACCTTAACCTCGACATTAACGACGACTGCTTCTCCGTCTGCGTTTTCTCCTGTTCCAACTCAGACGCCGCCATCGGCTTCGTCGCCCGTTTTAACTTCCACTCCGGAGCCTACTCCAACAGCGATTTCTTCTTCGTTTCCAACGTCGGCTCCAACATCCACCCCAACGCCGACTTTGACACCGGGAAATCCAGTTGGCGATGGGCTTGAACTCACCGTGTCGCTTGTGAAGACGGTCTACAGCCTTGGAGAGCCAATCAATGTGACCCTGAAAATTACGAACGTTACCAATCAGACCATGAACTTCACGCACACAGGCATGGACTTTGACTTCATTGTTTACAATGACACCGGCAACACCCTTTACCAGTGGTCTTTGGGTCGCGCTTTCGCGATGTTTATTGCCATAGAGCCTCTTTTGCCTGGGGAAAATGTTTCTGAAACAATTGTTTGGCCGCAAACCTGCAACACTTCTTCGTCAACGAATGGAGTTTTAGTTTCTCCTGGAACATATTTCATCGTAGGCGAAAGCAACGCACGCTACGGATTACAAACCCTGCCAATACAGATCTCAATAAATGGTTCTCAGTCCTGATCAGGGGAGTCTGCACCGGTTGCTTATCTCTCGTTAGGTGCTGTGTCTTTTTCGAGCGGTTAGAATCCTCCAAAAAAGAAAAAAGCGGAGCCGAGATTTGATTAGGGTGACATGACCGCGAGGATAATTCTTCACTTGGATATGGATCACTTCTACACGGCAGTGGAAACTCGCGAGGACCCAGGGCTTCAGGGCAAACCTGTAGTCGTTGGCGCCGATCCGAAAGGTGGACAGGGCAGGGGTGTCGTCGCCACGAGTAATTACGAGGCGCGCAAGTCTGGTGTGCGCTCGGGCATGCCTATCAGCCGTGCTTGGAAGCTCTGTCCGGAAGCGGTTTATTTGCCGCCGAATTTCCCGCTCTACATCCGCGTTTCGGGAGAAATCATGGCGATCGCTAGGCGTTACGCGGATAAGTTTGAGCAGTGGGGAATTGATGAAGCGTTTCTTGATGTGTCATCTCGGGTGAAGGACTTTGCTGAGGCAGAGAGCCTCGCGAGGCAACTGAAACAAGAGATCCAGGAGAAAGAAAAGCTCACATGCTCCATAGGTGTCGGACCCAACAAGCTCGTCGCTAAGATAGCCAGCGACTACCAGAAACCCGACGGCTTAACCGTGGTCAAGGCGGAAGACGTGGAGAAGTTTCTTTCGCCGTTGCCCGTGCGAAAGCTACTCTGGGTAGGCAACAAGACAGAAGAACGCCTCAAAGCCCTGGGCGTCAGCACCATTGGCGACCTTGCGCATTTTGACCCTGCGGTGCTGACGGAGATGTTTGGTGTGGCGGGGACGCAGATGTTTCTGATGGCGCATGGGGTGGACAGAGGAGAAGTTGAGGAACGCGGCGAAGTTAAGTCCATCAGTCACGAATCAACGTTTGAAGAAGATGTGGGAGACGTTTCAACGGTGTTGGAGACGTTGGATGCCTTGGCTGATAACGTCGCGAAAGAGACAAAGGAGCAGCGTTTGTTCTTCAAAACGGTTACTGTGAAAGTCCGTTACGAGAACTTCGAGACGCATACGCGAAGCAAGACGCTACCGTTCATGACTAACCGTAGTCAGGACTTGAAGAAGACGGCTCGGGAACTCCTGTTTCCCTATTTGTCGCCTGAAAGGCGTATCCGCCTTATCGGGGTGCGGGTGTCTACTTTTGTGTCGGCGGAAAGGCAGCAGACTCTTACTTAGAACTTACGGTTTCTTTTGGCAGTCTCTTTCTAGGACGCAAAGCCTCAGCCAGCAGGAAAGATGCCGCGAGCATAGTGACGATGACAAGTATGGCAAAGGACATGTCGATCGGGGAACCTTCGATTAAGTGGAAAAGCAGGATGCCAACGAACGAAGCCGTGAGCGCGACGAACGACACGGCGAACAGGATGGATGTGGGTATCAATCTTCGGCCTATCCAGACGTAGCCTGAGAAGCCCACTTTGCGTTTGACGGTGTATCGTCCGTAAGGGTCTTTTTGGATCCAGTCCCAGTCGGTGAGTTTTTGCAGGTGCCGGTGGACGACCCCAGGGCTGGCAATGTCTACAGCGCGCATGATTTCTCTTGGGCCTTCGGGGTCTTTGGCTTTGACCAGGTAGAGGTAAATGTCGAAGGTGGTAGTGTTCAACTCATCTTCCGGCTGCTGGCCCATGCACTTCCCTCCCTTAAGCATCAGTCACATTTCAAGTTTAATAATCATCCGCTTTCCGCGGCGGAAAGTGTCTGATGACAGCACGTATGACCCTTGTAAGAGAAGGCGGATTTTCAAGGGGCTAATTCTTCTTCAGCAGCCACTTTTGAATAGCCACCTTAAAAAATCCAAGAAGCCAAATGCTCAATTATACGCACATTGCGTAACACTGTAGACTTATTTCTGCGTCTACTTTTTCTTTATTTTGGCGTCTTTTAACTCAAAACGCATTTCATCAAGAAGCAGCCGAGTCAGGCGCACTCGCCTTACTGCTAGCCTTGTTGCCGAAGCGTTCCCAACTGGAAATTTCGCTAAGCGCCTTTCTCCGTCGCACCAGATGCATGATCTTGGTGGTTACGCCTTCGCGTTCTTTGGCGTAGCCTACGGCGAGAAGTGCGACGACGCGGAAGTTTTCTGGAACTGCCAGCAGTTCTTTGACGTCTTTCTCCTCGAAGCTGCCTATCCAGCATGTTCCTAAGCCTTCGGCGGTTGCCGCAATAACCATGTTTTCGCCCGCCAAGGCCACATCGACGACGTACCATTTAGGCGAGGCTTGCTGATCGCCGCACAGCGCTATGACTGCAGGTGTGTTCTTGAGGAACTTGGCGTAAACACCCTTGGAAAGCGCCTTGCGTTTCTCGGCATCGGTGACGACTATGAAGTGCCAGGGCTGAACGTTGTTAGCCGAAGGGGAAAGCCGGGCTGCCTCCAGGAGTTTCTCTACAGTTGCCCGGGGAATAGGCGTGGGTTTGTAGTCGCGCGTGGAAGTGCGTCTTATTATGGCGTCGAAGGCGTCCGTCCTAAATCACCAAACAACCAGTATGCTCGGTCTTAGAAGATAAGGTTTTAGCCTGTTTTTCCCTCGCAAATCTAATTTACATTTTCTCCTACAACTACTGGTCGGTTGAAATCGCATTTAAGAAAAAGAAATTTTAGTCTATGAGAACCATTGCGAAGCTTTCAGGCGTTTTCGGCCACGGGAAAGTCATCTTCAAGCCCGACTTTTTCGCGGTGGCTTGCACGTTCACGCCAACCGCTTCTTCCGAGTACCGCCTTAGCGTTGGGTGTAAGCAGATACCAGTTTTTACGCCGCTGCATTCTTCGCAGACGTGGCACATGCCTGAAACCATCCCGAAGGCTAGCGGGTAGCCTTTGCTCATGGCTTCTTTCTCGACTTTAAGCGTGATGTTCAATAGGTCCTTCTTGTGCGCGTTCCAGTCTGCCCAAAACTTCTTCCACTTCGGCAGCACTTCTTTATTGGCTGCCGCCATCTCAGACTCGTTCATAGATAGGTAGTTTTTCAGTTCAGCGTCAGCCTCGACGTTGGTGTTGAACTTCATGAATATGGCGTAATGGTATTCTGCTACGATTTTGCGAAACTCCTCAGCTGTGGGCACATGCGGGGGACAAGCGAGAGTTTTGCCGTAGTTGTTGCAGCCGACTCTGCATTTGAGGACGACGCGGTCTTCGACGACGATTTTGCTCGTCGGGATGACTTTGGCGTCGAGGGCACCCAAGTCCAGCGCCAGCTTGCGGAGAAACTCGAACTTTTCCAACTCGTTCTTAGCAGGCAAGGATTTCACTTTGCAGGGATGAGGAATCGACAAAATATAAACGTTTAGCGAAGAACGAGCACATCCGCCACATCCTCAAGACTGAACCCTCAACTCTCAGGAATCCTTGAAATATCATAAGCTCATCCATAGCAATCCCACTGCCAAACAAGAAAACACCCAAAACTGCCAACCAAGCATGCCCTAACATAGACGAAGGAGCGCAAGAATAATATAGTTACATATTAACACATGTTGGAATTGGGGATGGTTGCTTGGCTAACAAAAGCAAGATTAGCTGCATCGGATACGTTAACAAAATCAGGGACAACATTCTAAGTATAAACAAAAAAAACCTTGCCCCTCTGTTTGAAGATCTGCGGGCAGCAGACTGCGTCGTCTGCGGCGGATCAGGCAGATCACTTTACTCGCTTAACGCAGCTATGAGCCAAATCGCGTTGAGCCAGGTGGGCTGGAGAAACAAAGTCGTCATCACACCCGACGACCCAGGTTTCCCCGGCAAGAACATGTACGACGCCGCAGCAGACCTCGACCGCCGCTACAAAAAAGTCATGCTCCTCATGAACAGCGGTAGCGGCTACTCAGACGACCCACTAGTCATGGCACAAGACCTTGCCAAGTATATCGAGGAAAAACAAACAAAGAAGTTCACGATGGGGCTGCTCACGAGCGCTCTGGTTTCTCCACTTGCTGAAATCACAAACAAGTACGGCACCGTCGTCCAAATTAAGGGACGCGGAAGATCCAAGCCGTCATCGGAGTACAGCGAAGTCGGCATGATGGGCGACATCTTCGAGTTGGGAACGCTTGAACTCATGAACTTGATGATAGAAGCGATTTTCAGGAACCTGGAAGTCGATGACGTCTTCACCATGGCCGACGAGGAATATGACACTATAGGCTCCCTAATTGATGCGAACGTCAACTCCGAAACCTACACCAAACTCATCGACCTCCTAGAGAAAAGAACTAACGTCTATCTGGGGGGCAAAGGCACAGCAAACGAAATCGCAAAAATGACTGGCGTAAGGCTCTTCCACATCAAAACCTTCCTTGGCGACAACATCTTCATGACCCGAGGCGTCAATACCCCGCACCCAAGATCAGGAGACCTGGAAATTCTGCTGTCGTACTCGGGCGAAAGCAAACCTGTCATCCTCTGGTGCGACGTCATCAAAAAATTCAACGGCACAGTACTGGCCATTTCCGGCAAAAAAGAATCCACGCTAGCAAAGAAGTCGGACTTACAGATTATCCTCGAGGAAGAATCCAAACCAGGCACACCCAGACGCTTCTACACCAGAGCAGCCTACGTCTTAAGCCCCCTGCCCATAAGGCTGGCGGAGAGGCTAGCTTACAGAGGCTTAAAGATGCCAGAGTACATCCTCAGTTGGTACCACAGCGTCACACAGTAACATCGGCAAGCACGAAAGCAAAACCCAAATTAAAAGAAAAGCTATGTCAGCCAAGAAGAAAGCTGACCATCAATTCTTGAAAGCCCCCTCGGGTTTTAGCTTTTTATTTCGTAAACTATATCGCAGTCGCCAACAGGGCCCGGTTTGCGGATTTCTTTCATTCATACATTTCTGAGCTTCAAGTTCTCCGACAGCGCGCCCACTGGGAACATGGATATAGCGCATGCGGGCGTGATGCCGTGCCTTTCCTTGACGAGTTTGCCGTGGCAAATGTAGCATCCGCGGTTCTTCAAAACATACTCATCCCCCTGCTTCTCGAACGTAACATTCTTGCAAACTTTCAGGTCGTCTCGGAGGTAATCTGCAACTTTCTTCATGAGAGCGTCTGGGTTTTCAGCGCGAGGAGTGTTTTGGCCCATGTTCTTCCGAGAGCCATGCTCGCTTTGGCGAAAACCTTTTGGTTATCTTCACCCAATGCGCCTTGAATTGAACAGAGAATTTCGAGGACGGTTTTTTGAGGGACAGATTTCTCTTCGGACAATTTTGCTTCACCTGCTCCAACATACGGATCTTGTAACTGCATGGAAAAGGATAACGGTCAAAGCATCATGACGCAAGGCTCAAGATGCCTGCTCCTGTATGAATTGGATTAGTGCTGGATGCGAAATAGGCAAAAGCTAAATGCTGATGGCAAAGAAGAATTATTTGCTCAGGGAGAGAACCTTTTGCTAGCGAGCGCGGAAGCAATCCAGACGGTTGCCTCAAAGAATAGTCTGGAGATGGGAAAAGAATGAAATCGCGTTCGTGTCTTTGCGCAGGCTTACTCTTAACCGTCTTGCTAGTTCAGGCATTCTGCAGCTGCGCGGTCACGTGGGGTTCAGACCAGTCGCCGAGCGTGGACAAGCCAACCTACGTTAGAATCGCGAAATACTACGACAACAGAAGATGCGCTGTGACAGCGTCGCTCGACGATTTCGGAGCCAACATGTCAGCGTGGCAGGATGCGCTTTCTATGCTGACCCAGAAAAGAATCTTCCACACGATAGGAATAATCACGGCGTATGCGGACTGGAACTATACTCAGTACTGGATAAACCAAGGCTACACGGAAGCAGCATCCCACAGCAGAACACACGTTTCCCCGCCCTACACGGGAGATGGCAGCCTCTCATCTAAAGTCAGCTACGAGTGGCAGATTAACGGATCAAAGCAAGACATCATCGGCAACCTGACGCTTCCGTCTCCATGGAGAATCGGCAACAACCAGTACGTTTACGCGTGGATAGAACCTTACGGCCAAGCAGACGCCGCCGTCAGGCAATGGTTGGGCATCACTCATTACCTGTGCGACCGAACGATTTCTCCCTCTGCGCCCGCTTACGGCTACGCCTATTGGGACCCGGAAAATGGGCTGTTCACCCACGTAGGCTACACTATCGAGATAGGAGACCCAACTTGGAAAGGAGGAGTCACATCAGTTGCATCGTTGAACAGTAGGTTCGACGAGGCCTACTCGGATGGCACGGTCTATCACGTCATGGCGCACCCGCCAGACATTAACTGGAGCAAGGGAGGATACGCTGATCTACATACAGATTACATTTCTAATCGAACGGATGTGTGGTACGTTCCTCTTGGGCTGCTGTACCTGTATCACTGGCTATCCATCGGCAACGTGACGGAAGTGGCGTCGAACGAGAGCGGCCGGCTGGAGACATTTAACCTAACGATAAACCATGATGAGCACCAGTCGTTTGGCGCGGCTTACCCAGCCACGTACGTATTTAATATACCGCAGAACTGGACCGCAGGATACGTCTACTACCGCTACAAAGAACACGATCCATGGCGACTCTTGGACCAGCGAAACTCAACCGAATTCTTCAACGGCGTTCCAGCATCCAGGTTCAACTTCACTGAGCACAAAGCATACGTTTCCGTGGCCTTCTCAAACGCAAGCGACAACATATACCTAAGAATCCTGGCTTCACCGCTTTCCATTGCATCCTGGACGCCCACGCACTTGTCCGTCGAGAGGGGAAGAACAGCAGGCGCCAAATGGACGATAAGCTTCACAAATTCAGGGCACAACTTGATGCATGCAACGACGATTTCCATAATCAACTCGAGCCACCTTCAAGTGACACCCGCAACTGAGAATTTGAGCGACATTGCAAACCAGCAGATCGGAGCTGCGACGTTCTCGATAACTGCGCCGCCAAACATGTTAACGGGCACCGAAAATGTTTCGTTCAGTGTCAGCTACTACGACGCCACCGGAGCCTCATACACCCAAAACCTGAACGCACCCATAATCGTAACTAAGCTAGGGACCACTATTCACGTCAGCGCCTACCCATCGGAAATCAAGAAAGACCATTCCACCATCTTAACGGCGAAGCTCTTAGACGACAACTCCAAACCTGTAGCTGCCCAGACACTCAGTTTCAGTCTCGGAGTTAATCCCTTGGGCAACGCAAAAACTGACTCTGACGGAAACGCCATTATGAACTGCACTGCGAGCAGGAACGCGGGAATAAGCCTTGTTGCGGTTTCCTACGGCGAAAATGAAAGTTACCTGGGCAGCACCGGATCAGTGAACTTGACGATTGCCAGACTCGAAACCAACGTCACCACAACCTTCTCGCCGACGCATGAGAAAACAATGACCTTGACCGCTGCCGTTAAAGATGAAGACGGAAATCCTGTCACGGACGCGAACGTGGAATTCCAAGTTTACAGCCTAAACGGTTGGACTGCTTTTGCATCCACAAAAACCGATGCTAAGGGCTATGCCTCCTCGATTTACAATCTCACGGGTAGCGGGCTGATGCAGTTTAGGACAATGTCCCATGGAGGGACAAACTATATTGAATCGGCAAGTTCAACAGTTTCTCTGCTAGTAATCTCCTTTGATTACCTTACAATCTTAACCATCATTGCCGTAGCTTCCGCATGCGTCGCCGTAGTTTACGCGTTACGCGTTTTCTTACAAACGAAAAAGAAAGGCAACTGCGGCTTGAGATAAATGTGTTTGAGGCAGCACTTAAAGAATTTTAGTTTAAGCACAGCCTCTCATGGGGCAGCGAGCCAATGCGTGAATTGTTTCTCGGTCAGTCCTGCGCCTAGATGACAGTCGAGTCTGCGCTTCACTTGCCCGTTCTCGAAGAGTATAATCGAAGGCACTGCTTCCAGCGCATAGGTTTCCCAAAGCGGGTTCTCGTCCGCGTCAATTCGCACCTTGATGCAGGAGTCCCTGCCGGGGATTTGAGCGTGCTTGTTGAAGACGCCCAGAAAACTCCTGCAGAAAGGACACCAGGAAGCGTAGAACAGAGCAAGCACTTGACTGTTTGAGGCGAGCTGCTTGTTGAGATCTTGTTCAGTTGTAACTTCAATCATAATTTACCTTCCGTTTAGGCGGTCTTAAACGTGCCGCTCCCATTTCTTACCCAACTATTTCTTTCGCGATATTATGGAAGCGGGGGCATGGTGCCCTCGGCGATCTTGTCGCAGTTGAAGACGCATCCAAGCTCTGACCTCGCCAACCAGATCTCTGCTCATTTCTTTTCGGTCACGGTTATGACGCTGACGGGGCACGCGTCCGCGGCGGCTTGTGCTTCAGCCATTTTGCCGTCATCGAAAGTTCCGACGGATTTGCCGTTGGTTGTTCCGCCTATCACTTGAGATTTTCCGTCTGAGTCACTTTCAAAATGTGTAGGGTCTAAGCCGCTGCAGCTGCCACAGCGGATGCAGTCTTCTCGGTTGACTTCAATTTGGTACTTCATGATATTCCTCAATAGAGTTTTGGCTTTTCTAAAATAATTAACCATATTTGGGGAGAACAAGGTTTTATCTGTTTCTGATTTTTTTATGATTGTTTCATTGACAATAAAAAAAGGAGAGATGTTTTGTTGCTAGCTATTTTGGTCTGGGTAAGATGTGGTCTATACGACGGTGAGGGTAACGGTGTTCGTGGTTACTTTGGTTCCTGCGGTGTCAGTGACTGTGCAATAGTAAGTGTACGTTCCGGTTGTAGTTTTGGTAATTATCAGAACTGCGTCAGTTTGGCCAGATATCAAAGCGCTGTTTTCATACCATTGGATCTTGTACGGCCAAACGCCCCCTGTCGCTTGCACGAAGAAGTACCATGACTGTCCCCTTATGACTGAGACGGTGGTGAAGGCGGAAGCTGACAAAGCAGTTGACGTTGTAATGGGAGCAGGGGTTGGGGAAGGAGTTGGTGTAGGAGTTGATGTGGAATTTGGGGTAGGGGTCGGGGAAGTTGATGGGATAGGAGTTGGGGTAGGAGTTGGTGTCGAAGTTGCGTTTGGTGTTGAGGTTGCGTTCGGTGTTGAAGTTGCATTCGGTGTTGGAGAAGTTGTAGGTGTGGCCGTTGGCGTCGGTGTTGGTGTAGTGTTTGGCAACTGGTTTGTAGCAAATATATAACCTGAGATTCGTCCCGAGGCTTTCGCGGTAAGCACAAAGTTTACGCTAGAAGTTACCTGGCCTGCAGTGACTGATATTCCAGTTTTGGTTTGGCTTGTGTATCCTGTTAAGGATGCGGTTACGCTGTATGTGCCTGTTGATAGTGTTGTGTTTATAACGTAGGCGCCAGTGGAGTCGGTTGTGGCTGAACTTGAACTTGTTAAGCTTTGCGCATTTACGTTTGCGCCGACTAAGGGATTTCCACTTGCATCCTTAACTGTGCCTGTTATCGTTCCAGATGGTTGGACGGTGAGTTGAAGGTTTACGTTAGCTGTCGTTTGACCCGCCGTGACGCTTGCCGTTGTCTGACTGAACGACGTTCCATATAATGCGAAAACTGTGTAGGTTCCAGTTCCAAGTCCGTCTGTTATTTGATATTTTCCATTCGCGTCCGTGGTGGCGAAGCCAAAGAAATTGCCTGACGATGATGATGCATCAACGCTAGCACCTGCTATAGGTTGATTATTTAATGTGTTAGTTATGGTCCCTGATATGACGCCTGAAGGGTTAAGCAGAAGGTTTTGGTTAGTTGTGCTTCCCGCAGTAACGGCTACGCCAGATACTGTGGTTGGGAGGTGGGTTGCTGGGAAGGTAACAGTGACATTGTAGGTTCCTGTGTTGAGGTCAGTGTTGAGAATGTATCCTCCCGTACTGTTTGTCGATCCGAAAGCTGAATAGACTCCGGTGGACGAAACTGCGGATACAAAAATACCCGATAGGGGAGCATTCGTTACTGAATCTCTCACTATTCCCGTAATAATGCCTGATCGAGATAGGGCGATGTTGACGTTGGGGGTTATGCTGCCTGAAGTGACTGAGACTCCTGTTATGTTCTTGGACAAGTATCCTGTGGCAAAGTATGTACCTACGATGTAGGTTCCAGTTTGAAGGTTAGTGTTTATCAGGTAGTTTCCTGATGAGTTCGTGAACCCTCCGAAGTTGCTGCTTCCTGTGGAGTTGTATGCTACTACGCCAACGCTTTGTATTGGTTGACCTGAGACGGCGTCCGTTACTGTTCCGGATACGCCTCCAGAAATGGGCAGTGTAATGTTGACGTTTTTTGTTTCTGAGCCGGCGACGACTGTTATGTTGTTTACGGAGGTATCGATGTAGCCTGTGGCGGAAGCTGATACTGAATAGTTTCCTGAGTCCAAGTAGCCTGTAATATTGTAGAAGCCTTGAGTATTAGAAATAGCGCCGGCAGAGCTGTTTTCGTTTGATGCCTGAACGGATGCGTTCTGCACTGGAAATGGAGGTTGCAGCGCGTTGACGTTGAAAAAGTTTTGATTCTGCATGAGAGCAGCGCTGATTAAGAAGCCGGAAAGCAGGCCTGCTATGATCAGTGGAACTAGGACATTTGCTTTTAGTCCGCGGATATTTAGCTGAGTTTTTTTCATAAGTAACGCCTCAAAATGTTGTCTGTGAAAGATTTGATTAGCGTTCTTAAATAGACTGGTGACTGTATGACCACAGTCACAAGTTGTTTCGATTCGTTGCTACAATTCAACGTAGCAAATCGCATGGCGAGAATTCTGTTGGATTATTTCTCAAGATCAACTCGCAAATAAGAGCGATTCTTGTTTATTGAATCATGAACACAGATAACTCCACGTGTTTGAATTGGGCACTTATAGCTAATTAGATAAATATTTGAACATACTGGGCATAGAGACTTCGTCTTCGAGTGCCTTACACAAATGATATTTTGCAGACGGCATCGACATGATGACTCG
>Ga0209777_10003161_pt1 | contig 20766 bp, 9 predicted proteins | sample FrelakmetHBP12HB_FD_187147 | JGI IMG/M metagenome (GOLD analysis project Ga0209777, IMG submission 187147) | Freshwater lake sediment microbial communities from the University of Notre Dame, USA, for methane emissions studies -HBP12 HB (SPAdes)... | ecosystem: Environmental > Aquatic >...
ACATCTATATCGGCGTAGAGCAGCCCGCGCGTCCGGCCATCGGCCGCAGCCTGCACCAGGAGGGTGTTGCCGTAAGGCTCCCCCTTCGCCCCGGGGCGGCCCCACGGGGGGTTGCGGCAGGAGTTCACGACGCCGCTGGAGTCCTTGAACCAGTTGGGGGTGCAGTTCAGGTGCTCCGAGAGCACCGTCGCCTGCTGGCTCTCGAGGTCGAGGGTGATGATGTTCCACATCTCCCCCTTCACCTTGGCGGTGCCGCAGAGCTTCTTGCCGTCGGGCGACCAGTACATCTGCTGGTAGATCCCGTGGTTGGGGATCTCGCGGACCTTCCGCTTGGTCTCGCAGTCGAAGATCCGGATCACGCCCTCGTTGTGGTAGAGGCAGGCCACCTGGCGGGTGTCCGGGCTCCAGGTCGCCCAAGGGTACTCGCCGTACTTGCCGAAAGCGACCGCGTTGGACCCATCGCTGTTGGCGAAGACCAGCTCCCCCTGGGCCCCCACCGAGTCATGGTCGATGTCCTTGGACTTGCGCATGCGGCGGTACATGATCTTTCGGCCGTCGGGCGAGAAGCGGACGAAGAACTCATGCTGGTCGGGTGTGTGGGTGATGTTCCGCATCTGGGAGCCGTCCGGACGCATGAGGTAGAGGTCGGCCTGCCCCAGGTTGTCGTCGGGGAGCCGCTTCGCCGCGTCGATCTCCTGCACGAAGGCGGCCATGACGATCCAGCCCTTCTGACCGACCTCCTGCCGCAACCCCGCCACCGCCGGGTCGTCGGCGGCTGTCGCCATGGCGGGGATGATCACGACCGTGCCGATGAGTGCCCAGAGGGCGGGTCCTTGCCTCACGTCCGTTCGCTTCGTTGTGCAACACGCCACAGGCCACCTCGTTTCCTTCGGCGATCGGCTTCGGCGCCGTCTCAATGCGGCGGGCCCCGAAGACAGGGCATCTGACGATTCTACCGGCCCTGCGCCGGTTGCCAAAGCTTTTCGATGGCTGTGTTTCGCTCGGGCGGGCGTCACGCCCGTCGGTCTTCTCTTGGCGGCGAGCGCACACCGCGGTACCATGGGACCTGCATTCCCCCGGCTTGGAGCGCGAACATGGTCCGCTGCCTGCCGCTTGCCGTGTGGCTGATCAGTGCCTCGGCCCTGGCTGGGCCGGACGCGATCCTCCGTGTCGAGAATGCCCCGGGCGTTTCCTGCGGCCTGCCGCTCTCGGTGCGTTGCAGCGCCGAGGACCTCGCTCACCTCGCCGGTCCGGATGCGCGAACGCCCCTGGCCGCCACCGCCACGCTCTCGGGCGGCGGCGAGAAGGCGCGACTGCCCGTGGCCGTCGAGAAGGACCGCCTCTGGCTCGTCCTGCCGGCCGGCGCGAAGGGCTCCCTGGAGGTCTCTCTCGACTTCCACGGCCCGGTCGTGTCCGACGCGGCGTCAAAAGGACTCGCGGCGGCGGAGCCGGGCGGCGCTGTGACCGTCGCCAACGAGCACTTCACCATCGTCCACGATCCGCGCAAGATGGGCGGCCTTCCGTCGCGGGTCGGGTTCAAGGGCGGCCGGACCACCGAGAGCTTCGCCTTCAACGACCGCCTGCACGATCCGACGCTCGGTGGATTCTCGTTGCGGAGCGATCCGAAACCGGCCGTCAAGATCATCTGCTCCATGCCCGCGATGGCCATCGTCGAGGTGGCGGCCCGCTACATGCAGGGCGACAAGCCGGCGCCAACGGGCGCCCGCGCGACCTATCGTTTCACGTACTTTGCGGCCTCGCCCATCGTCCGCGTGGAGGCCGACGTGTCGCAGGACGCCGCCCAGGCATGGAACGAGCTCCACTTTCTCGAGGTCAACTTCGCCGACGACTTCTTCAAGACCTGGGCCTGCGGCGAGCCGCGAGCGGAAGGTTCTCTTAAGGCGGACAAGACATCGCGGTCCGGCGAGGCTTGGGCGGCCCTGGCCGATGGAGACCATGCCATCGGCCTCCTGAACGCCGGCGAGGTGAAGATCTACGACGGCCGCGGCCAGTACGGCACGTACCTGCACGGGCCCTGGCTGCGGTGGGAGACGACGGCCTGGCACGGTGCGGCCGATCTCTGGATCGGGCGGACCGAGCATCCCGCGGAGGCCATCGCGCAAGTCGCGGCCACCGCGCGCCCCCGGGCCTACCTCACGACGCCGGCGGCCGAGACGCAACGGGCGGACTGCCGACGCACGCTGGACTCGCTGCCGCCCGGGCCTCGCCGAGGGCGGCTCCGGTGGCTCCTGGAACTCGGCCACCGCCTGGCCGAGGCCGAAGGGCGCCTCGCGGAAAGCGACGAGGTCATCGGACTCGCCGGTGCTGCCCTCGCCGAGGATCTTTCCTTCGAGAAGGCGCTGAAGCGGCTCCCCAAGCCGCTCGCTGACCGCTGGACGCTTCTCCAGAACGATGCCGTCGGAGTGCTCCTTGACCGCCGGCCGGACCACCTGGCGGTCGGAAGCCTCTTCGACTTCGCCTCCGAGCGGGAGCTCCTCGCGGCCTTCGGCGCACCGCTCTGGGCGCTCCAAACCCAACTCGCCGACAAGACGGCCCTGCGTCTGGATAGTGCGGCCGGCTGGCGCGACTGCAAGGTCACTGGCGGCGGCGCCAAGGCCGAGATGGCGTGGAGAAAGCCCGCGGACGGCCGGCTGGCCGACGTGGCGGTCAGCGTATCAGTGGTCCTCGAGGGGCCACGGACCCGGTGGGCGATGAAAGTCGAGAACGCGGGGAAGTCCGTCGCCCTGCGCGAGATCACGTGCCCCGGCCTCGCCCTGGCGCTTCGGGACGACGACACGGTGATCTCGCCGCTCGTGAGCGGCCGCCTTCACTCCAAGCCGCTGTCGCGCCGCCTCACGTTCTCGAGCGAGTACCCATCGAGCGGCCTCGCGATGCAGTGCATCGGCTTCTCTGGTCCTCGCGGCGGAACTTACGTCGGCCTGCACGATCCCTATGGTTCGACGAAGAGCCTTCACTGCACTACGGCGGACGGGCACCTGGCTGTCGCATGGAAGTGGCCCGCGCCGAACGCCGGCGTCCCGGGCACGAGTTGGGCGCAGTCCGGCGAACTGGTCGTTCAACCGTTCATGGGCGACTGGTTCGACTTCGCCCTTCTCTACCGCCAGTGGGCGGAGGCGGAGGCGGCGTGGTGGCCCGCGAAGGAACAGCGAGGCCGGCCCGACACGCCCGACTGGATGAAGGACATCGCCGTCTGGACCTGCACCGGCGGACGCGCCCAGGACGTGGTCAGGCCCGTCACCCACTTCGCCAAGTACCTGGAGGTGCCCGTCGCCGTCCACTGGTACAACTGGCACCAGATCCCGTTCGACGACGACTACCCGCACTACTTCCCCGCGAAGGACGGCTTTGCCGAGGGCGTCAAGGAGCTCCAGGCCGCGGGCGTGCGCGTCATGCCCTACATCAACGGCCGCCTCTGGGACACCGACCTCGAAGACTTCAAGACCGACGGCATCAAGGCCGCCACGAAGGACGAGAGCGGCCAGCCGTACATCGAGCAGTACGGGTCCGGGCAGAAGCTGGCGCCGATGTGCCCGACGACGCGCCTCTGGCGAAAGACGGTCACCGACACGGTCCTGCGGCTCCTGGGCCCCGAATGCAACGTGGACGGGGTGTACATCGACCAGGTGGCGGCCGCGAGCCCGCGGCTGTGCTTCGACCCGTCGCACGGCCATCCCCTGGGGGGCGGATGCTGGTGGACGAAGGACGGCTATTGGCCGATGCTCCGCGACCTGCGGGCGAAGATCGCCGCCGACCGGCCCGGCAAGATGATCACCACCGAGTGCAATGCAGAGCCGTATGTCAATCTGTTCGACGGCTACCTCACGTGGCACTTCCAGGACGACGGCGCCATCCCGCTCTTTGCGGCCATCTACGGCGGGCAGGTGCAGCTCTTCTCGCGGGCGTACCAGGGCGATTCCTGGAAAGGCGCCGCCATGCGCCAGAAGACGGCCCAGGCGCTCGTCTTCGGCGAGCAGCTCGGCTGGATGGGCCCGCAGGTCATCGACGACCCGGTGGCGGGGCCATTCCTCAAGCAGCTCGGCAAGTTCCGGTACGCCCTGCGGGACTACCTGGCCCGCGGCCGCATGGCCCGCCCGCCGCGCGTCAAGGACGACGGCGCGAGGGTCACCGCCAACTGGCGATGGTACGGGGACAAGGAGGTGACCACGCCGGCGGTCCTCTCGGGCGCGTGGCAGGCCGGCGGCGGAGGTGTCGCCCTCGTTCTCGTGAACGTGGACGAGAAGGAACACGCCGGCGACCTCGATTTCCGCGGCGCGGATTATGGCTTTGCCGCCAAGACGCCGGGCCTTACCCTCCGCACGCGAACCGGCCTGGAGACGCCGGCGGACCCCGAGCGCGTGGGCCTGAACTGGAATCGGCGCGTGACGCTCAAGCCCTGCACGGCCGTCGCCTTCGAGGTCCAGGCCGAGGGCTCGAGAGCCGGAAACTAGGTGGAGGGCAAGCGAATGCTTCGGGTCTTTCGTCACCCGCTGCCCCTGTTGTCCTGCCTTCCGATCCTGGCGGGCCTGGCGTGCGCTGAGGCGGGTTTCGGCACGCCCGGCGATCCCACCATGATACTGGAATTCCCGGGCCGGCCGCCGGGCGCGGCGGGGGCCAGAGTTGGCGCAACTGAAGTGGCCGTGTTCAACGATCTTCTCACTTGCCGGTGGACGCTGAGCGATGGCCGGCTGAGGCCGGCAAGCGTCGAGGACAAACTGTCGGGCCGGACCATCGAGTTGGCCCAGGACTCCGAGTGTTTTCATCTCGTCTTCGGTGATGGGCAGAAGGTTCGGGCCTCAGAGATGAAGGTCCTGGGGCCGGCGACGGTCGAATCCCTTCCGGCAGATGCCGGGTCAGCCAACGCGGCTCGTCGCCAGCCGGGCAAACAGATCGTGGTCCGGCTGGCCGCCCCGAATCACGGCCTCGAAGTCGAATGGCGTTGTGTCCTGCGGGATGGGTCCAACTACGTGCGGCCCTGCGCGACGCTACGAGCGAAGGACCGCCAGCTCGGTATCCGCACGGTAGCCCTGGTCGACCTGGGCGTCGGGACTCGCCAAGCCCGCGTCGTGGGGCAGGTGCCGGGTTCGCCCATCGTGATGGACGACTTTTTCTTTGCGTACGAGCATGCCAATGCTTCCAGCAGCGTGCAGGGAAGCACCGATGGCGGGGGCGCGCCGGCGCAGCGGATCTGCTGCAAGTTGGACCGCAGCGCCCCTCTTGGGGCCGGCGAGGAAGTGGAGCAGACCTCCGTGATCGGCCTTACGCCGCCGGGTCAACTCCGCCGGGGCTTCCTCTACTATGTCGAGCGCGAGCGGGCCCACCCTTATCGGCCTTTCCTGCACTACAATTCCTGGTATGACATCTCCTGGGGCGATCGCCGGCCCACCGAGGGCGAATGCCTGGCGACCATCGAACTCTTCGGAAGGGAACTGATCCAGAAGCGCGGCGTGAAGATGAAGTGTTTCCTGTGGGATGACGGCTGGGACGATCCCCAGACCCTGTGGCAGATCAACAAGAAGAACTTCCCGGACGGATTTGCGAAGATCCTCGAAGCCGCCCGCAAGTACGACAGCACGCTGGGGTTCTGGATGTCGCCCTGGGGCGGCTACGGCGAGTTCAAGAATCAGCGGCTGGCGTACGGAAAGAAGCAGGGCTTCGAGATCGAAGGCGACCAGTTCTCCATGGCCGGGCCGCAGTACTTCAAGCGGTTTCTGGAGACGTCGCTCCAGATGATCCGCGACAATGGCTGCAACCACTTCAAGTATGACGGCATGAATGCCGCCCGGGTCGAGCAGACCGACGCGATGATCCGGCTGATGGTGCAACTGCGCCGCGCGAAGCCCGACCTCTTTGTCAACATGACCTCGGGCACGTGGCCGTCGGTATTCTACCTCTGGTACGGCGATTCCACGTGGCGGGGCGGGGGGGACATGGACTGGCACGGCAAAGGCTCCAAGCGCCAGCAGTGGGTCACGTACCGCGATTGGGAAACCTACCGGAGCGTGGTGCTCCGGGGACCGCTGTATCCCCTGAACTCGCTCATGACCCAGGGGTTCGTGCACGCCCGCTACGGCACGGCGGGTGAGCTGGGCGACGATCCCCGCGAGATGGGCCAGGAGGCCCAGAGTTTCTTTGCCAGCGGCACGGCCGTGCAGGAACTCTATGTCACCCCGCAGAAGATGACCGACCGCAATTGGGACGACTTGGCCGAGGCCGCACGCTGGGGGCAGGCCAACGCCGACGTGCTGGTCGACACGCACTGGGTGGGCGGCGATCCGGACCAGGGAGTCTACGGGTGGGCCTCCTGGAACAAGCGCAAGGGTGTCCTGGCCCTGCGCAATCCTGCCCCGGCCCCCGCCAGAATCGCTATCGACATCGGCAAGGCGTTCGAGTTGCCCGATGGGGCGGCTCGTGAATACGTCTTGCGCAGCCCGTGGAAAGGAGATGCCGACCGCCCTCCCGTGGTGCTTGCGGCCGGCAAGGAGTTCACCTTCGACCTTCAGCCTTTCGAAGTGCTCGTCTTCGACGCGACACCCAAGTAGCGCTGCCGACCTCACTGAGATGGTTGAGAAGAAGTCGCGCGTGAAAAGCACCCGCGGCGGGACAAGCGCTTGACGGGGGCGGGGCGGAGGATACAGTAGCACGCAGGCCGACGAACGTGTGTCGCTGGTGGCCTGCCGCGAGGCGAACGCCGCCGGCCGCCGGTGCGGTCTCATCTTTCTGGAGGAGCCGCGATGAACGGTCCCTGTTCCCGCCGCAGGTTCCTGAAGACCGCGTCCGTGGGGGCGGCGTCCCTGGCCCTGAGCGCCGCAAGCTACGGCCGCGTCATCGGGGCGAACGACCGCATCCTGCTCGGCCAGATCGGTTGCGGCGACCGGGGCACGAACGCACACATGGCCGGCGTCCATGCGTTCGCCAAGCAGGAGAACGTCGAGTACACGGCGGTGTGCGATCCGTGGCGGGTCGCCCGCGAGCGCGCCGCCGCGCACGTCCAGGAATGGTACGGCCGGGCAGCCCGCCAATTCGCGTCCTACCGCGACCTTCTGGAAGTGAAGGACGTCGACGCGGTGATGATCGCCTCGTGCGACCACCAGCACGCCGCCCACCTGGAGGCGGCGGCCAAGGCCGGCAAGGACGCCTACTGCGAGAAGCCCCTGGCCAAGGACTTCGACCAGCTCAAGGCCGCCTGCGACGCCGTGAAGGCCGGCCACGTCGTCGTCCAAGTGGGCACCCAGCTGCGGAGTATGCCGAGCTTCGCCGGCTGCCGCGAGCTCTATAAGACCGGCATCCTCGGCAAGGTCGGCCGCATCGAGCAGTGCCGCAACGGCGAGCGCCCCTACTGGTATGGGTACCTGAAGGACGCCGAGGAGAAGGACGTCGACTGGCGGGAGTTCCTGATGGGTCAGGCGGTGCGCCCTTTCAGCGCCGAGCAGTTCACCGGCTGGTACGGGTACCGGGACTTCTCGGACGGGCCGATCACCGGTTTCGGCAGCCACTACCTGGACCTCGTGCACTACATCACGGGGGCCCGGTTCCCGACGAGCGCGGTCGCCCACGGCGGCGTATTCACCTGGAAGGATGAGCACAAGTTCACCTGTCCGGACCACGCCCAGGCCACGTGGATCTACCCGGAAGGCTTCATGGTCACGTACTCGACGAATTTCGGGAACGGCAGCGGCAACACGTTCAAGATCTTCGGCGACCAGGGCGTCCTGGACATGGTCAACTGGGGCTCGCCGGTCCTGGCGGCGGAGGGCGGCTCGAAGGGCAAGGGCCTCATCCGGGGCAAGCAGCCGGTCCAGGAGGTCCCGCGGCCGGACCATTTCCTCGACTGGCTCCAGTGCCTGCGGACGCGCCAAGCCCCCCACGCCCCGATCGAGGCGGGCTACCAGCACGCCGTGGCGTGCATCATGGCGATGAGGGCCTTCGACACGGGCCGGCGCCAGGTCTACGACGCGGAAAAACGCGAGATTCGGGAGGGATGAGCGCATGGCGAGGCCCGACCGACTGTCCCGGCGCCGGTTTCTCGGCGCCACATTGGCCGCAGGCGCGGCGGGCGCACTCGTGCCGCGCGGTGATGCCGTGGGGGCTCCTTCGGCCGACGGACCGGCCAAGGCCGGGCCCTGGCAGATCGGCTGCTACACGCGGCCCTGGGCGGCCCACGAGTACCGCGCGGCCTTCGACGCCATCGCCGAAGCGGGATTCAAGCACGTCGGCCTCATGACGGCCAAGTCGGCGACGGGCCTCGTCATCTCGACCGCCACGGGACTCGACGAGGCCCGGCAGGTTGGCGAAGAGGCCAGGAAACGCGGCCTGGCGATCCCGTCGGTCTACGGAGGCGACATCCCCGTCGAGAAGTCCTTGGAGGCGGCCGTCGAAGGCCTGCGAAAGCTGATCGACAACGGCGCGGCGGCCGGGGCCGCCAACCTCCTGATGGGCGGGACCGGCGACGCCAAGCTCCAGGACGCCTACTACAAGGCCGTGGCCGAGTGCTGCCCGTACGCCGCCGAGAAGAAGATCGGCCTCAGCGTCAAGCCGCACGGCGGCCTGAACGCCACCGGGCCGCAGTGCCGCAAGGTCGTCGAAGGCGTCGGCCACAGGAACTTCCGACTGTGGTATGATCCCGGCAATATCTACTACTACTCCGAGGGGCAGCTCGACCCGGTCGCCGACGCCGCGACGGTCGACGGCCTCGTGGTCGGCCTGTCCGTCAAGGACTACAAGCATCCAAAGAATGTCGATGTGACGCCTGGCACGGGGAAGGTCGACTTCGCCGCGGTCATGGCCCGGCTGAGGCAAGGGGGATTCACCGGCGGCCCGCTGGTCGTTGAGACCCTGGCGCCGGGCGACCCGGCGAAGACGCTCGACGAGGCCCGGAAGGCCCGACGTTTCCTGGAGGACCTGACCGGCACGAAGGCCTGACGTTCGGCCGGCCCTGCGGGGAGAGACGCCCTGAGTCACGCCAGCCTCCCGACCGTCGTCGGCGCGCTCCTGACCGCCACGCTCGGGGTGCAGGCCGCCGACCTGGCGGCCGGCGTGGCGGTCGTCGATATCACGCCGCCCGTCGGCTACCGCATGAGCGGCTACTTCTACGAGCGCCTGAGCACGGGCACGCACGACCCGCTGCATGCGAAGGCCCTCGTCCTTCGCCAGGGCAGCGAGCGGGCGGCCTTCGTGTTCTGCGACCTGATCGGCGTTCCGGTCGAGGTCACGTCCCGCGCCCGCCGGGAGGTGTTCGAGAAGACCGGCATCCCCGCCACCAACATCCTGATAGCCGCCACGCATTCCCACACGGGCCCGCTCTATTTCGACGCGCTCCGCAAGCATTTCCACGACCTCGCGGTGGCCAAGTACGGCCGCGACCCGCAGGAGCCGGTGGACTACGCGGCCGAGCTCGTCCCCAGGATCGTCCAGGCGGTCTCGGAAGCCGACCGTGCCGCCCGGCCGGTCCGTCTCGCGGCGGGCGTCGCCAAACAGGCGGGCCTCGCGTTCAACCGGCGGTACCACATGAAGGACGGCTCCGTGCGGTTCAACCCCGGCCCGCAGAACCCCGACGTCGTGCGGCCGGCCGGGCCGACCGACCCGCAGGTCGGGATCGTCCTGGCGCGCGATGCCGAGGGAGGAAACGCCCGGGCCGCCCTCGTCAACTTCGCCCTGCATCTCGATACCACCAGCGGCACCGAGTATTCGGCGGACTATCCTTACTACGTCGAGCGGGCCCTCCGCGCGAGCTTGGGCAAGGAGTTCGTGCTTCTGTTCGGCACGGGGACCTGCGGCGACATCAACCACGTCGACCTGGCGAAGAAGGACCGGCCCAGGGCCGAGGACCTCGGCCAAGCGCTGGCCGACACGGTGCGGGCCAAGGTGCCGACGCTGAGGACGATCCTGGAGCCCGCGCTCGCGGTCCGCCGCGAGATCGTGGACGTTCCGCTCCAGCGCCCCAGCGCCGAGCAACTGGCCCGGGCCCGCCGGGACATCCATAAGGTCGGCACGCCGGAGCTCGGGTTCCTCGAGCAGGTCGACGCCTACAAGATTCTGTCGCTGGACTTGCGCGGCGGCCACAGCATCCCCCTGGAAGTGCAGGTGCTGCGGCTGGACCGGGACACGGCGGTCGTGGGAATGCCGGGAGAAGTCTTCGTTGAACTGGGCCTGGCCATCAAGCGCGCGTCGCCGTTTGCGACGACGCTGGTCATCGAGCTCTGCCAGGACTCGCCCGAGTACGTTCCGACGAAAAAGGCCTTTGCGGAAGGAAGCTACGAGACGGTGAACTCGCGGATCGCCCCCGGGGGCGGTGAGATGCTCGTCGAGGCGGCCGTGCGACTGCTGAAGGCGCTCGGCCATCCCCCGTCGCCTGCGGCCGCTCAGCCGTGAGCCAGGGCCGGGCAGGGCGATCGGCTCACGATCCCCGCATCCATCGTCCGGCCGCCGGCGGCACGTGCCTGCGGTTCTCACGGCGAGGCGGAGTCCGAATCCGGGTGGCCTGACGAGATGAAGTGCCGCCGCGTCGGCGGTCGCGCGGGCATACCCGGGCGCCGGGTGGTCATCCGCTTCGTGGCGGGCCTTAGGGCGGCGTGGTCGGACCCATAGGGCGGCCGCCTCCGCCCGGCTACCGGGGTTTGGGCCAGGCGAGGTGCTTGTGCAGGAAGTCGAACGTGCCCTTGCCGTTGATGGTGTGCGGCCCGACGAACCATTCGATCTCGCACCGGTCGGCCAGGCCCAGCTTCGCCTCGTAGAGGTTCCGTACCTTCGCGAACTCGTAGGCGACGGTCTCGTCCGGTGCGACGCCGTCAAAGTGGCCTCGCTCGACCATGAACGGCCGTGGGGCGATGAGCGCGGCCATCTCCGCATAGTTGAACGTGCTCCCGAGGTCGAACTCGAAGATCTCGTACTCGCCGGTCCAGACGTAGCTGTACGGGCTCCGCGTCGAGGCGTTTTTCCAGACCCATTCGTTGAAGTCGGCTGAGCAGATCGACAGACAGTAGTTGCTCACGAGCGGCGGGATGCGCATCGCGCTCTTCCCGCCGTAACTGAGCCCGTAGAACGCGATCCGCTGCGGGTCGACCGAGGGGAGCGACTTCAGCCAGTCCGTGATCTGCTGGTGCTGGGGCACCAGGATCGAGAAGAGCGTCTTGCCGAGCGGGTTGGCCTTCCGCTGGAGAGTGCGAAACCGGTCGCCGAAAATGTAGAGGTTCTGCGGCGCGAACGTGATGAACCCGCGTTCGGCCAGCCGCGCCGCAAAGTCGTGATAGGCCGCATTGTCCCCCGCGACCACGTCCTGCGGCCGCCCTTCCAGGCCGTGCTGGCAGACGACCACGGGCCGCTTCTCGTTCTCCTTGAGGTCCTTCGGCACCAGGAGAATCCCATAGGCGATCACGCCCGGCAGGACATCCAGGACCACCTCGTAGCCGGTCCACCGGGGCGTATCGTAGGCCTTGCGGCTCCGCGCGTTCGGCGCGAGGAGCGGCTGGTCGAACCGGCCGATCACCTCGTCGTAGAAGAACCGTCGGTACCTTTCGGCGCTCTGGCGGAACTTGTCGGGCGAGCCGGTGTCGAGCTTCGCCATGAACTCGCGGCGAACGTCGGCGCTTCCCTCGAGGAGCCACTGGTTGTGCCGGTCCATCTCGTCGAGCTGTCGGCGCTGGCGGCCCTTCGGATCCGGCATGGGGTGGAAGAGCTTGGCGGGTGAGCCCGCGGCCGGGAGCTTGGAGCCGGGCGCGAGGAGGTCGAGGAACTTCTGAATCGCTTCGGGCGTGCCGCAGGGGCCCGTGCCGTCGCCGCTGGCCACCACCTCCAGCGGCGGCACCGGCCTGAGGCCGGCCACGAGGCCGCGGGCGCGGTCGGCCTCGCGCTCGACGTCCTTCAAGTCCGGCGTGACCAGCCGCCCGGGCGCCCCGCCCGTGCCGGGCGGGACCACCACCTCGGGGCCGCGAGCGGCTTCGATGACCAGGGGCCGCGGCGCGACCAGGCCGGCGATCTCCGCATCGCCGAACTCATCGAGCAGGCCGAACACGTTGCGGTAAACCGGTTCTTGCCAGACGTCCTGGCGTGAGGCGAAGTAGCCGCTCACGCCGACGGCGCCGATCCGCGTGTCGAGGGCCCCGGTGCATAGGGCCAGCAGGCCGCCTTCGCCCCAGCCGATTACGCCGATTCTCGGCCTGCGGGCCCCGGCCTCCCGCGTGAAGCCGTCGACGGCCGCCAGCACTTTCTGCACCTCGTAGCCGATCACGTGGCGGCCCAGTTCGAAGGCCGAGCGGTACACAAACTCGCGATTCGAGAGTTGGTGGTGTGTGACACCGCGGTCGATCAGGACCGGCACGAGGACGCGGCACCCGGCCTCGGCCAGCCTCCGTGCGAACTGCGACGCCGCCGGGACGCCCCCGGTGAGGCCCGCCAGCATCTCCGGCGTCTGGTCGGCGTCCGGCAGGGCGATCACTTCGGCCGCTCTCTCTCGGCCCGTGGGCACGAGGAGCAGCCCCTCGCCGTGGACCTCGCCGAAAGCCGCCCAGCGGACGGTGAAGACCTGGTACCCGTTCCCCTCGGCGAGGAGGGCCGGCTGGGCTGTGGTTCCCGCGAGCTCGAAGCCGTCCAGCGGCACGCGAGGGTCGCGCACGCCGAGGATGTGGGCCAGGCGCCGGCGGTTGGGTTCGACGGACGCCTCGTACTCCTGCGCCGATGAAAGGTTGCGTTTCCAGTGCGGCGCCCGACGCTCGACGGATTTCGCGATCTCCCCGAGCAGAAAAGCGTCCGCCCCGTCCACCAGGCGGGAGGCGATATCGCCCTCCCACGCCAGGGGCGCTGTCCCCGGCAAAGGCGCACGGTCGGCCGGCCTTCCCGGCGTCTCTGCCGCGCACACCTCGGCAAGAACGCCGACGATCAGGATCCCGATCATGACCTGGAGATGATCCATGGCCGCTCCTTCCCAGACGAGGGCGCAGGGGCTCGCGAGTGTCTGCGAGCCTACCAGCCTGCGCCCCGGCGGGCAAGCGCCGACCAGGCTCTCGAATTCTCGGCCGCACCCCGGTATGCTGGTGGCATCCCGGTCAGGGGATCGGTCGCACACAGACCAGGAGGTTGCCATGTCCCGGATCACCCGCCGCCAGTTCGTCGCCGTCGCTGCCCAAGGTGCGGCCATCGCCGTCGGCGCTGCCGCGCTGGCGGACCCGAAGCCGAGCCGCGTGGTCGGGGCCAACGAGAAGGTCGTCCTCGCCCTGATCGGCGCGGGCGGCCGCGGCCACGACCTGGCCCTGAAGTTCGCGAACGTCCAGAACGTGGAGTTCAAGTACGTCTGCGAGGTGGACGAGCGGCGCGGCGGCAACACGGTCGATGAGTTGGAGAAGATCCAGGGCCGGCGGCCGAAGCGGGTCGTGGACATGCACGAGGTCTTCGGCGACAAGGACGTCCACGCCGCCGTCATTGCCACGCCCGAACACTGGCACGCCCTTGCCACCATCTGGGCGTGCCAGGCCGGCAAGGACGTCTACGTTGAGAAGACGCCTTCGCTGACCATCTGGGAGGGCCGCAAGATGATTGAGGCGGCCCGCAAGTACGACCGCATCGTCCTGGTGGGGACGCAGAACCGCAGTGCCCCCTATGCCGTTACCGCGCGGGACTACCTCAAGAGCGGGCGGCTCGGCAAGGTGGTCCACGTTAAGGTCTACAATATGCTTGGCGGCGGGCCCTTCAAGCCGCAGCCCGACAGCGACCCGCCCCCGGGCCTCAACTGGGACCTGTGGCTCGGGCCGGCCCCCGAGCGGCCCTTCAACCCGGGCCGCCTGAACTGGTACGTCTGGTGGGACTATTGCGGCGGGACGCTCTCCGGTGACGGCATCCACCAACTCGACCTCGCGCGGATGGTGCTCGGCGACCCACCGCCTCCGGCGGTCGCCTATGCTGCGGGCGGCCGCCTGGCCTTTGACGACAAGCACGAGATGCCCGACATGCAGGCCATCACGTACGACTACGGGACGTTCACGTTGACCTGCGAGAACGGCACCTTCTCGCCCTACCTGAAGAAGATCCCGCCGGAGATCCGTTTCGGCGACAAGTTCCCGAACTGGCCGACGACCGGCACGCGGATCGAGATCTACGGAACGAAAGGCCTGATGTACCTGGGCCGCCACGGCGGCGGATGGCAGGTATTCGAGGAGGGCGGCGGGCCCACCGCCCAGGACAAGAGCCACTTCCCGGACAAGTGGCACCAGCCCCACTTCATCGACTGCGTCCGTTCTCGAACGCGGCCCAGCGGCGACATCGAGCAGGGCCACCTGAGCGCCTGCCTGGTCCATTTCGGCAACGTAGCTTGCCGGACGGGCAACCAGCGGCTGGTCTTCGACCCGAAGACGGAAACGCTCGTCGGCAATGACGCAGCCAACAGACTGCTGAGGCCCGCGTACCGGAAACAGTTCCGCGTTCCGGACGAGGTCTGACGCGCGTCGCAAGGCAGGGGCGCCCGGAAGCCCGTGGTGATGGCGCCCGCCGGCTCCGCGGGGTGCCTGGCCCTCATCGACAAGGTCGCCGTCGTCGGGAGAACAGCCATGAGGTTGACCCGAGCAGCGTTCTCGCTTGCCGGACCGGTCACCGTGCTGCTGGGGCTTGTCGCCGCCTGCGCCGCCGAGGGCGCGCCGGCCGAGGAGGCCCCGTCGATCAAGGCGCCGGCCTCGACCATCGCCGGATTGGCCTTCGACGGTAAGAGCCTCTGGTGCGCCGATCGGGCCTCCAGGACGCTCTTTGCCGTCGACCCGGCCACCGGCGGGGTGCTCAAGCGCCTGCCGCTTCCCGGGCCGCATGCCGCAGGCCTCGATTGGGACGACGGTTTTCTGTGGCACGTCGATGGCCGGACACGGAAGGTGTACCGGTTGAGCGCCGCCGATGGCAAGATTGCCGCCGAGTTCCCCGCGCCTGGGGGCGATCCGCCCGGCATCGTCCGCATCAAGGATACGCTCCTGGTGGGCGACTGGAACGACGGCGTGGTTTACACGCTGGCCGTCGGCGACGGGCACGTCCTGAAGACGCAGTGGTCGCCCCTGGCACACCCGTGGGACATGGCAACCGACGGCCGGCGGCTGTGGTTCGTCAACGGCGAAGGCGGCGAGGCCGTGGCCGTTGACCTTGAGCGGTGGCAGGCGGTCACGGGCGTTCCCTTGCCGACGCCGCGGCCGACCGGCATTGCGCTGGACGGCGATACGCTGTGGGTTGCCGGCATGAACGAGGACCGGATCTGGCGCGTGGCGATCGGCGGCGGCAAGGCCCGCCACGTGATCCGGCGCGAGGTCCGCCGCCATGTTCGCGTCGTCACGGAAGTCAACGACGGCGCCGAGACGCTCCGCGAGATGCGGTGCTGCCTGGTGCTGCCGGTCGACAAGCCGGGACAGCGGATCGTCGGCGTCGTTCAGTTTCAGCCCGAGCCGCTCAAGGTCGAGGTCGATGGGCGGGGCCAGCGCGTCGCCCGCTATGTGGCCAAGGATGTTCCCCCCGGCGGCTGCTTCCAGGCGTCCTGGGCGGCCGAGATAGAGTTCGAGGTTTTCCGGTGGGCCGTGTTTCCCGAACAGGCGGGCCGGCTCGAGGATGTGCCGCAGGCCCTACGCGACGCCTACACGGTCAAGGCCGCTCGCTACTCCATGGACCATCCGGCCGTGCGGCTGGCGGCGCGGGAGGCCGTCGGCGGCGAGTCGCAACTTTACTGGCAGGTCCGCGCGATTCACGACGACGTGTTGCGGCGGATCCGGTACGCGACGCCGGGCTGGCGGCCGGCGGCGACGGGGCTCCTGACGGGCATCGGCATCTGCGATGACTACTCCAGCCTCTTCGTGGCCGAGTGCCGGGTCAGCGGGATCCCCGCCCGCGTAATGATCGGCTCGAACCACGTCTCGGCCGAGGTGTACTTGCCCGGAATCGCCGCCTGGTTCCCGATCGACGCGACGGCCGACGACCGCGACGGCACGGCTTTGTGGCCGCGGTGCCATGCGTTCGGCCTCAGCGACCGCGTCATCACCCACATCGAGAACGACGCCGAGCCGGACTTCTGGAAACCCAAGGATGAGAGCGGCCGCACGGCCGCACAAGTCTCGGAGCACGTCGGCGAGCGGATCGTCGCGCGCAGCGAACCGCCGGGCCCGGTGTGCTCGGCGTTCCTGAAAGTGCAGGACGCGGGCCCTTCGGGGCCGGTCGTGCTCGAGTGGCCGCCGGCCTATGAGCCCGACGGCAAACTGCCCGTCCGGTACGAAGTGTGCCTCGCGCCGTCGTCGGGTCCCGTCAAGGCCGTGGCGCCCACACTGACCACCGAGGAGACCCGGTGCGAACTCAAGGACCTGAAGTCCGGTCAGACCTGGTTTGTCCGCGTGGTGCCTGTTAACTCCGCAGGTCAGCGGTTCGCCACAGCCCTGGAAGATAGCGGCTATGTGCGCGAGATCCGCAAGCGGTAGCGCCCTTGCCTGGTGCGACGGCGCTGCTTTGCTTCTGCGCGCGGCGGGCCGAATCCCTGTAGGGTTTCCGGCCCACCTCTTGTCTACACCCGGCTCCGCATTCAGGGCAATACCTGCCTTGGCCGACCAACCGAGCATCGCAGACCGGGCAATGGCCTCGTGCCTGATGGTGCCACCTGGCCTGGCGCCACCGCCGTGAGGCGATGGCGCGGCCAGCCGGGGTGAGGATTCCCAGCATTCCCCGGGTTGCCCACGGTGCCAGCTCGCGTCCCGAAAAGTGTGTCACAAACTGGGTCAGTCGTCACTTGGTGACCGCTTGCTCATTGATTTGTCAACCACTTGTCAGCAACGTGTAAGTGTCAGTTTTGCGAGAAAACGCGTTGTAAGTGTCCTGATGACAGCATGTTATAACCGGCTCCTTGCCCTCCGGAGCCAAAGGTTGCAGGTTCGACTCCTGCTGGGGACGCCACCGTAACTCACGAACGGACGGCAGGTTACAGCTTGCCGTCCGTTCTTCTTGCTTGCGGAAAACATCTCTTCAGGCTACTTCTGTTGCTTTTAGAGTCAACGTGGGTCAGAAGTGGGTCAGTCCCACTGTCCGCCAGGATGCCCCCCACCAGTTCGCTCTGGAGCCGACGCGCGTTGGCCAAATCCTCCGATTGTACGCTGAGGCAGTACGTCCCGGTGGTCTTGATGTCGCTGTGGCCGGCCAGTTTCTGGACGACGTGGATCGGCAGGATAAGACCGGCAACCGGAGGAAACGCCCCTGGTCTCAATCATGCGGCTCATCTCCGCCGCGAACAAGTTGAGCGAGGGGCGCTGCTGGCCCAGGCGCAAGAGGCGGCCATGCGAAAGGCCCAGCGCGTTGTGGAGACGCCGGAACTGTAAGGCCGTGCAGGATCCGATGAGGAGGTGATGAAACAGGGCATGGAGACCAACACGGTATCTGATCGCGGGCGAGCTGGACAACACGATCCCCGGTAAGGTCACCGGGTGGATGCAGTTTGCGGGCATGGACAAGAAGGTAAGCCTGATTGTAGTCGGGGTTGTCGTTCGCATCCCGTGAATCCAGGCCCAAGGCTCTCAGGGCACCGGGGCGGCGGCCGATGCCCTGGTCACGGCGTCGCGGCAGGCGGGTTGGGCGCGGGGGGCGGAACGTCAAGCCGCAGCCAATCCTGGGTCAGCGCCTGGAGAGGCGGCGGCACCGGTCCGGCGTGGCCCTGCAACACGCCGTGCCACGCGCCCTTCTCGTCCCGCCACAGCGCGGTGTCCGCTCGCTCCGCCAATTCGACCGTAAACGCGCCTGCGCGGAATGCCTTCAGCCCGCCGGCGGCCAGCGCCTCCGGGCTGCCGTCCTTGTCGAGACGCACCGCGGCAATGCCCAAGGCATCCACTGTGACCGTTCGTCCGCGGACGGTCATGGTCGTCTGGATCGGCCGACCGCTGCACTCCGCCGGATCAGCCGCCACGACGACCTCCGTGCCATCCATCAGACGACATTTCCCACCGAGACCCTTGCGCTCGTAGGAAGGCGACAGGCCGAGTTCGAGCAGGCGCGAGACCACCTTGGCCATCGCCCCGTGCTCGTCCGATGCCGGCAGCACTGCCATCTGCCGCGGCAACTCCGCGTTGCCGTCAATGGGCTTGCCTTCGAAGGTAGTCGTCCAGTCGCCGACGCGATAGAGGGCCGTCTTGCCGCCAGCGGCCGCCTTCTTCCAGAAGTCCAGGGCGTGCGGCTTCTCAAATTCCGGATGGTACAGCACGACGGCGGCGTAACGTTGCGACCCATATTGCACAAAGCCGTCGGCACTGACCTTGAGGGCCTCATTGCCGATCTCATAGGTGGGTATCAAGTCGGCGGGAAAACAGGCGGACCAGAACCTGCCGGCAAGCCTTGTGCCACTGTCGTTGAAGACGGGGCCGGCCCAATTGGTCGCAGCGGGATGACCGAAGACCACCGCCACCGGGCAGTCGAGCGTGGTTCTGGAGATGAAGTTCAGCAGGCGCACGCGGCACTGGCCGCGCATCAAGTCGCCCTGTAGCAGGGGGACCGTTGACGGGACGCTCCGCGCCACGGGCGGGTAGATCGGGTGGTAGTTCACCCGGCCGCCACTCAGGGCGCCTCCCCACAACTCCCTGGCGTAGGCTTGGATATTCTTGTTGTCGGCGTAGAACTGGTTGTACCATACCGCCCCACCCCCTTTCTTTGCCAGGGCTGTGCGGCAGCAGTAGGGGGTTTCCTCGTCGGTCTGGCCGAAGTCGCGGCGGACAGCCCACCAGTCCCAGCCGTTCTTGTTGAGCTCATTTCTGCCGAGCCCGGCCCCGATCCATGTTGGATGCACGCCGACAAAGGCGTCGGGACCGAAGGTCTCCTTGGTCGCACGATAGTAGTCGGCCTCGATCTCGGCATTGCGCTGCCACGCCAGCTCGACATAGGAGTTGATGACCGCCTGGCGCTCGCCCCGGGCGCCCCGCTCTTCCGCGAACATCCGCAAGCAGTCGCGCACGAGGTCGCGGCCTCCCGTCTTGAGGGCGTAGGCTTGGGCGTGACTCCGGCTGAACCAGAAGTCGTTGCCGACCGTGTCCTTGCTCGGAGGGAAGCCCCACTCGTCTTTCATGGCGCCCCCCAGGGGCACATCTTTGTACGCGGCGAAGATGCCGCGCTGAAACTCCAACAGGTGGGGCGCGTGGACGTCCGGCGTGAAGTGCGTGAACGCCGCCATCACCGCCGCCTTCCGGCCGGTCGTGTCCTGGGCCGCGGGAATGGAAACGACCACCTGTTTGCCCGAGGATTCGACCACCGTGGCGATGCCCGTGATGTCCCGGACCGTGTCCGGCTCGATGGCGGCCGCGCTACGGACGTAGCTGTAGACCCGCACCAGCCGGCCGGCGAGCGAATGGTATTTGGCCTTGGAGCCCCAGGTCATGTGGTCCTCGAGGCCGCCGGCGGACTCGACGACGATCCGGGTCTCGCCCGCCCCGTTCAGGTCCGCCTCGCGAACCCTCAGCATCTCCTGCAGTTCGTCCGGGTAAACCTTCTGGAATGCCGCTCGCGCCATGCGGATATCGAGATCATATACGATCAGAATGCCGCGCTGGCGGGCGTACGCCGCCGCCTCCTTTACCCGAGCATGAACGTCCGGATCGGTGACCTCCTTGGGAACGCGCTGGCTCGTGGTCAGGAGGCGAAAAGGCGAATGGGTCGCTACCAGGTCAATGAACGTCTGATACTCACCGGGCTTGAAGTCCTCGAGCGACTCCCAGAACCAGGCGCCGATATCCGGCGGGACGTTGGCCGGCAGGCGGTAGTTCGGCTCCGCCTCAGCGGCAACCACGGCCGCCGCCATCTGCATGCATAGGGCCAAGCCGACGCCGCGAATCCACCGGATTCGGCGAGACTGTCGGTGCACCCGCTCCGGCACGAACGGGCCTCTCATCGCACTTGCCTTCCTCATCCCAATGCCTGGCCGTCCGCCTCGGCCACGCCGTCGGCAGCACGGCCGAAGACCATCACGGGGATTATACCGTCCTTCCCCCGGCCGACGGCGCCCGATCCTTCTGCGTAGCTGCGACACGCGGCCGTATGGGTCCGTGCCGGTGTGCTGTGCGCGTGTCCGTGCATGCCCGTGCGGGCGTCTCGGCGCGTTCTGACAGCGCCATCACCTCCTTCATTTGGCAGCCGAGCTGGCCGAGGTCCAAGGGTATGTGGGAGAGGCCCAGTTCGAAGCAGCCGAGTTGCGGCAGCTCCTGGAGAAGAAGCAAGGAGGGGATGGCCATGGAGATTGAGTTCTTCGACTCCCTGGAGGAGGCGCAGGCCCGCCTTCGCCAGGCAATGGAGGCGGCCGACGCCCGCGTGAAGCCGTGGCAGGCGGCCGTGAAGGTCGGCGACTGCTTCATCGCCGACGGCGTGGAGGAAGACCTCCTCGTGTTCGGCGAGGTCCTCGAAGGCTACCAGGAGGCGCACTTGCGGCACTACCGCTTCTGCCGCTGCTTCTCGGTGGCCTGCCCGGAAGGCGAGGTCGGCGACGTGCACGTCTCAACCGTGCTGTGCCTCGTCAGCCGCGCGTTCTTCGAGGTGATGCGGCGGGAGGGTTGGCAGATGGCGGCGGGGCAGCGGCCCCGCTCCGCCTGCCGGATGATCGTGATAAGTGGGGGGCGGCTGGGCGCCGCGTCTCATGCCTGCATGCACCAGGCTATCAGCCCCGCGGGGTTACCCCGGTGGCCCTGCGGCAGCCTGATAGACGGCCCGGGCGCGGCGGTAGGTGGCGAGAACAGGGCCGAAGGGCGCCGGACTCCCCGCCGCGGCCTGTTTCTTTTCGGTCGCGCT
>Ga0209777_10003162_pt1 | contig 20765 bp, 17 predicted proteins | sample FrelakmetHBP12HB_FD_187147 | JGI IMG/M metagenome (GOLD analysis project Ga0209777, IMG submission 187147) | Freshwater lake sediment microbial communities from the University of Notre Dame, USA, for methane emissions studies -HBP12 HB (SPAdes)... | ecosystem: Environmental > Aquatic >...
TCATCATATCACCACAATAGATTTGACTGAAACAACTTGAACCGTTAATAGTGTTACCTATGTCCCCGAACACCTGTTACCCATGTCTCCAGTCTATACAGATGGGAGGAGGGGATGAAGGGGAGGGTGCCTAACTGATAATTTTAAATGTCATAGTCTACTAGCTGATTGGAAAAAATGGATACCGGTTTTTGGGAGACTGTGCCGGAATTAGAAAACGGCATGGCAACATTAGAGCATTTTTCTTTTTACTATAGACGGTTTATCTATCTGTCATCTCGACCGCAGGGAGAGATCTTAGGCTGAAGTACAATCAAGGTGTTAAGATTTCTCACATTCGTTCGAAATGACAATGGGGCTACACTATTTAGAAAAATGCTCTAGGTATCAGGTTGCTTACCATATTGAAATTGCAATCGTCGTAGCGAACGGTCGCGACCGTTGCCCTACAAAATCTACAATCTGGTTATCTCCACAGCTGAAGTAACCCCTGATTCTTGATCCCCGCTTTCGAGACTGTGTCGTAAATGTTCTTGATGTCCGAAATGACAGAATTTTATGATGAAATTGGCCACCTCATACAACTTCAGCTTTGGAGATGACCGGAAAAATTTTGTTATATATTTTTGTAAAAATATACTAAAAAAAGAAAGTAACAAACATTGCTGCTAATTAGAAGCAGATAAAACATAAGGTGGCAAAAGCATACGGGGTACACTTGGCATAAAAAAAGCCCTGCAAGGAAGGCTGCAGGGCTTTTGCTGTACAGAAAAAGTGATTACATCGGGATATTGCCGTGTTTTTTGGCCGGACGGTATTCGCGCTTGTTGCGCATGGCATCAAGGGCGCTGATGAGCACCTTGCGTGTTTCCGCAGGAACCAGCACCGCATCGACATAGCCGCGCGCCGCGGCAATGTAGGGATTATTGAAGAGGTCGCGGTACTCGGCGATTTTTTCGCTGCGCTTAGCTTTGGGGTCTGCGGCCGCCTTGATCTCCGCACGGTGAATGATGTTTGCCGCTCCATCTGCCCCCATGACGGCGATTTCGGCTGAGGGCCAGGCATAGACAAAGTCTGCGCCCAGATGCTTGGAGCACATGGCGATATAGGCGCCGCCATAAGCCTTGCGGGTAATGAGCGTCAGCTTGGGCACCGTGGCTTCGGAGTAGCACCACAGGAGCTTTGCGCCGTGCCGGATGATGCCGCTCCACTCCTGATCGGTGCCGGGCAGGTAGCCGGGCACATCCACCAGGGTCAAGAGCGGAATATTGAAGGCGTCGCAAAAGCGGATGAAGCGAGTTGCCTTGTCAGATGCGTGAACATCGAGCGCACCGCCCATAACCATGGGCTGGTTGGCGATAATGCCGATAACGTCGCCGTTCAGGCGGGCAAAGCACACAACGATATTCTGCGCGAAATGCTCATGCGGCTCAAAGAAGACACCGTTGTCAACTATGGAGGCGATGACCTGCTTGATGTCATAGGGCTGGTTCTGATTGTCGGGAATAATGCCGTTCAGCTCCGGGCATTCGCGGCTGGGGCTGTCGCCCGTCTCAGCATGGGGCGCATCTTCCATGTTGTTTGACGGAATATAGGAGAGCAGCTCCTTGATCATATCAAGGGCATGAGCATCGTTTTCCGCGGCGAACTGCGCCACACCGCTTTTTGTGTTATGAACAATGGCGCCGCCAAGGCTCTCATGATCGGTTTCTTCGCCGGTGACCGATTTAATGACTTCGGGGCCGGTAATGTACATATAGCTCGAATTTTTCACCATGAAGATCCAGTCGGTCATGGCTGGGGAATAAACCGCGCCGCCGGCCGTGGGGCCCATGATGCAGGTAATCTGGGGAATAACGCCTGATGCGGCCGAGTTGCGGAAAAAAATTTCACCGAACCCGAAAAGGGCATCGATGCCCTCCTGAATGCGGGCGCCGCCCGAATCGTTGAGGCCAACGCAGGGCGCGCCGGCCTTCATGGCAAGGTCCATCACTTTGGTTATTTTTTTTGCATGCATTTCACCAAGCGTGCCGCCGCGGGCCGTAAAGTCCTGCGCATAAGCGTACACGGTGCGGCCGTTCACCTTGCCGAAGCCGGTGATGACGGCATCGGCGGGTATGTCGGTTGTGGGCATGTCAAAATATCCGCAGCGGTGCTGCACAAACATATCGACTTCCTGAAAAGTGCCCGGATCAAACAAGTGATTGAGCCTCTCTCGGGCCGTCATTTTTCCTTTCGCCTTTTGGCTTTCAATGCCTTTGGGGCCGCCCATCTGCCGTGCTTTTTCTCTTTTCTGCAGCATCGCATCGATTTTTTCAGTGATCACGCCCATGCTTTATCTCCTTTCATGCCGCTCATGGATATGGCTTCCTATGATTTTTTTTAATACAGCAGTGTACATGGATTTTCGAAAATTGCCAAGAAAAACAGAAGGATGAAAGGTTTGATTTACGTAACTGTTCAGGCCTTAAGGTTCAGTGTTTAGGGTTCAAGGAATCTGCGATGGCAGGCGCGCTGTTTGATGAGTGTCTGGCCTGCGACCCCAACTCGTACTTCTTCTCGGCCGGCCAACGATGGGTACGTTCACCTATCTCAAGGTGCAGACGACCAAATCCTCCAACCGTCAATACGCTTCAAATATCTCTTTTCTGAACCCTGAACCCTCGCTGCCTGAGTAGTTACTAATTTATAATGGTATCCGCCGCTGCTTGGCGTAACTCGAGATGGTGGAAAGGGCCTGGTTGAGGCGCTGCAGCCTCTGGTTTTTTGCCTTGATGGCCAGAATGTCCTCAAGGGGAACCTGCTCGCCCCGGATCTCGCGCTGAACAATGCCGATATTGACAACGATTGTCTTGAGATCTGCCGGGGCGTACTGCTTGATAGTTGTCACGGTGATGTTGATGAGTCCTTTGGCAATATCCCATACAAGCATTTTAGGGCTGCCGCTTATGGCCATATGAAACCGCCTTTCTTTTTGCATGTTCCTGCAGCACAGCGCGCAGGCGTTTAAAAAGGAGAAAAGGCCCGATGCCGCGCATCGGACCTTTTCTGGTGCTTATTGCTTATGTCTGAACACTGCAGCCCGGAGTTTCAGTTTATCGTTATGGATCCGGTGCAGGTGCCCACGGTAACATCACTACTGCCCGGCGCCGTCCCATACCAATCGATCCAGCAGATGGCAATGATGAGCGTTGGGGTGATTCTCAGCTGAGCCAGGGAATGGATTCCCTTGTCCTTGAAATCAGCCGTGGCGCCCGGGGCAAATTCGTTGGTCGATGGTCCGATGATGACAAAAACCGCTAAGGGGTCAATAAGTGAAAAAGCGTTGATAGTGCCGGGGATGATGTTTGCTAATTGGCAATCGGGACATGCAGGCGCCCCTTTCTTTTGGCCCGACTCAAGGTCAATCGGAGCCGTCTTTTTGCTCACGGTAAACTTCTGACAGTCGCTGTTATAGGCACTGTTGGGTATCGTGGCATTGGGGGTGGCCTGTCCGCCTGTTATAAGTTCCGCATCGGTTGCTTCATAATAGGCGAAGACGGTCGTGTCAAACATAATCTTGCGGATTTGTATTACCTGATTGTTCAATGTTCTTGTACCACGGGCAATGCAGTTCCAATATGTCTGGGGCGAACCATCCTTAACCGGCAGACAGGGAAGGCTGGCATTGGTCGGATTGTCGCAGATATCGGTAATGGAGACATCGTCGGTGACTCCGCCGGCATAGGTAAACGTCCAGTCGCCGAGCCATTCGGCACAGGTTATTTCAGCAGCAAAAACAGGGTTTGAGGCAAAAAGCACGGCACATGCCGCCAACAGTAATAAAGCTCTTTTTTTCATAACTCCTCCTTTAGTGAGTTTTGTGTATTGCCATTAATTAGCCCTAAAATACCAAAGCATGTTGGGAGTTGCAACAAGTTTTAACGATATGTTTTTTTGCCCGCTTTTAGAGCATGTAACAAAATATCGCAACCGACAGGGGTGCCTGTCAGACAGGAGCGTCTGTGCTGCGGACATAAAACGTCAGATCATCCTGCCTGACTGGTGTAGCTTGTAGTTACATACTCCTTTATATTAAATAAAACAAGTTTGTGCAGTGAAAGTTTCCGGATTTAAGATTTAGAGCACTTATCAAAATACTATAGCCACTAACTATGCTCTGGTAAGCACATATAACCGAGTCATTCCGGCTTGTCCGGAATCTTTAGCGCCGGAGAGAAAGGATTCCGGACAAGCCGGAATGGCCTGCACTGAGGTTGTGCAGCTATCCATCTGCAACCATGCCTTGGTTTTGCGGCTACACAAAAATGTTAAATGCTCTAGCCCGACCGGGTGTCTTCGCAAGAAACAGGGGGGGGGGCTGCTGATTTACAGGGGTTTTTTGCCGAATTTGCTGCAGAGTTCCTGTATTGCCCGGGAGGGCTCAGGCGGGCGGACAACTACCACCATGCAGAAATCCTCAACTTGCGCAGCGCCGCTGTCCGTATAAGAGATGCCAATATTGCCGGTTTGTGCATTTTCTTTGACACCGGCTATGGCCGCTTTTTTTAAGGTGATATGCGGGCCGGAAGGCTTTGCAGCACCCTTGCTGTCAGGAGAAAATATGGAGATTTCGGCATCCTGCACTTTATTAAGCAGCAGGGCTGCCTGATTCATACTATAGGCCATACTGACATTTGAGTCTGCTGCGGCAATAATAAAGGCTATTTTTTTAGGAATTCTTCCGTCGAAGGGCCGCAGCACCATGCCGCCATAGGGGCCTGCGTCAGACAGAATTTTTTCAAATTCAAGACCGCTCACGACATTGGCATACTGCCGGTAGCCGAACTCGCCCTTTTTCAGAGGCATCTGCTCATCTGCGGCAGAGGATATGACGACATCATCGAAGGTGATATCCAGGATTTCATCCTGCTGCTCAAACACTATTGCCTTGGGCTTGCATACGGCAAGGCAGAGCCCGCACCCGAGGCACCGTCTGCAGCTGAGGCAGCGGCGTGCCTCCTGCTGAGCCGCGTCCCGGCTGAAGCCGACCTCGACTTCGTCAAAGCTCTGTATCCGTTTGGCCACCTCGATCTCTGGCATGCGCTGCCGCTCGGCCGGGATATCGGTAAAATCAATTATATAGCGTCCTGCTTGCTCCGGCATACTGTTTCCTATTTTTCATTAAGATAATTATGAATTGCTGCTGCCCCGTCCTTGCCTGCGGCCACCGCTCCTACGGCAATCCATGGTCCGGTCACGCAGTCGCCGCCGGCAAACACGCCGGCCCTGCTGGTGGCGCAGGTTTTCGGATCGGCAATCACCGTGCCCCAGGTTGTAGCGGCGATGCTGCCATCCTGCGGCAGAAACGAGATATCGGATGCCTGGCCGATGGCAGGTATTACCGTATCAAGCGCCAGCTCGAATTCCGAACCCTTAATCGGCACGGGCCGACGCCTGCCCGATGCATCAGGCTCGCCAAGGGCCATGCGATTGCATTTCAGCCCGGCAACTTTGCCGTTTTGAACCAGCACTTCCAGGGGCGCCACAAGGTATTCAATTTTTATTCCTTCATGCAGCGAAGCCTCTATTTCCTCGGGGATGGCGGGCATTTCATCGCGGGTTCTGCGGTAGAGGATGATTACTTCCTGCGCCCCGAGCCGAAGGGAAGTGCGCGCTGCATCCATGGCAACATTGCCGCCGCCGAGTATGGCCACGCGTTTGCCCAGCTTCACGGGATTGCCAAGAGCGGCATCGCGCAGAAACTCTATGCCGGAAACAACACCTTCAGCCTCTTCGTTGGGGATTTTCAGCTTTTGATCCCTGTGGGACCCTACGGCAATGAATGCCGCCTGATAGCCCTGCTTAAACAGATCCTCAAAGGCAATGTCTGCGCCAATGCGGACGCCTGTTTTTATTTCAACGCCCAGCTGTTTCACATAATCTATCTCCCGGTTGAGTATATCGCGCGGGAGGCGGTACTTCGGAATGCCCACGGCAAGCATGCCGCCGGCAACAGGAAGGGCCTCGAAAATCGTGACCCCGTAGCCGGCGCATGCCAGATCATAGGCGCAGGCAAGGCCTGCAGGCCCTGCGCCGATGACTGCGACTTTTTTGCCGTTGGGCTGGATTTTGGGCAGGGCTTCTTCCTCACCGAAGTCTGCGGCGAAGCGCTTCAGGTCCCTGATGCACAGGGGCTTGTCCTTATAGGCGCGATTGCATTTTTCCTCGCACGGATGCGGGCAAACACGGCCCAGTGTGGCGGGAAAAATAATTTTCTGCCGGATCAGCTCAAATGCTTCCTTGAAGCTGCCGTCGGCAATAAGCCCCACATAGCCGCGTACATCCAGATGCACCGGGCAGGTTTCCTCGCAGATCGGCCGCTCTTTAATGAGATTGTATGCTTTTGTTTCGGTGTTGAAAAAATCAATGCCCGTTCTCAGGGCAAGGCCGGCGCTGCAGTTATCCCAGAGGTGAACAGGGCAGACCTTGATGCACTCGCCGCAGCTGTCGCACTTTTCTTCGATGATACGCGCGGCTGTTTTTCTGAGCTTGACCCTGAAGCCGCCATTGTCTTTCTTGATATCATCAAAAGCAACATTGCCGATCAGCCGTATATTTTTATGGCTCTTTACCTCCTGCCAGGGCGAAGTGGGAGAACCGGCATCATGATCCACACCGAGCCCCTCACCGCCGATGCCGGGTGAATGGTCAACCAGATACACCTCATTGCCGGCATTTGCCAGCTCAAGAGCCGACTGAAGGCCTGCGCTGTCGCTTCCTATGACTAATACTTTTTTTGCCGCCACGATTTTCTATCCTGCTAAGCTGCTTGTTTGCTCAATGTGTACATGGGGTCGCGGTCGCGAATATGTGCAACCTCGACCATTTTCTTTCGCGCCAGACTCACTATATAGGTAAATATTGTCTGCGGCGTCAGCGCAAGTTTTTTGGCGATATCAATGACCGACAGGGCTTCCTGCTGCAGCAGCAGCAGTATCTGCTGAATGATCATCTCCTCGATGATCACGCCGTCAAGAAAGCGACCGGTCTCATGGGCTGTAAATACCTCACCGTACCTGTTGCCGTCTTTCATGAACTCGGTCTGCTTGGCCGCAACCCAGCGAAGCTTTTCACCGTTTGAGGCATTGAGCGCGGCATGCAATTTAAGCTGCTGGGCCTCGGTGTGCTGCTGCGCGTCGGCGCTTAAGGGTCCAAGCCCCCGAATTGTGCCGGTAAATGAGGTGACGACTTCGGCAAAGCGCACCGCCTCTGCCGCAGAGACCCATTCAAGGAGCACCCGTTCGGGATTGACTGCACTGTGGCGCAGTATCCTTTTCGTAACGTTTATCATATTGACTGCTTCGCAATTACCAGACTGGTAATGACATTCGCCCGGGTGTCAGCCACCCACCCAGACGCCGTCGCAGCCGTCTATGAGCGCCTCCAGTATGAACGAGGGTTCAACCCTGCCGCTGCACATGACGCGCACCACCCGCATATTGGGGGGGTACTGCAGCCGCGATACACCTGCAAGATCGCCGCCTGCATAGGCGCACCAGTTGCACAGGATGCCAAGGATTTTCGGTTCAAAGCTCATGTTGTGATCCTGTAGATAATTAATTTTTAACCGCCTTACCACAGAGACGCCGAGATCACAGAGATTATTTTGTTTATGAGAATCGGAAGATGCCGATTTGCATAAAAATCTATCTGCTCTTGCTCTGTGTTCTCCGTGGCTCTGTGGTTACTCCGCGTATTTAATTTTCAACCAGCGCGCTGATCTGCGAAAGAATCTGCTCATCGGTGAACCTGCCCATGGTGATAGCCTTGCGCGGGCATTTTGAAGCGCAGACGCCGCAGCCTTTGCAGGATGCTGTAATCGTGCGGGCCTTGTCGCCGCTGTCGGTCGCCTGCACCGTGATCGAGCCATACGGGCACAGGTATTCGCAAATGCCACAGCCGAAGCACTTGTCTTCATCCACGGAGCTGACAACGGGCTCAACCCGCACATAGCCCCGCGCAAGCGGAATAGCGGCGCGGGCAGCCGCTGCATGGGCCTGCGAAATAGCCTCATCCATTGATTTCGGCGAGTGGGCAAGCCCGCAGACAAACACGCCGTCGGTTGCAAAGTCAACGGGCCGCAGTTTCACATGGGCTTCCTGAAAAAAGCCGTCCGAGTTGAGCGGCACCTTCAAAAGCTTTGATATCGTATCATTGCCGGCGGGCACAACCCCTGCGGCAAGAGCAACAAGCGAGGGCCGCAGCAAAATCCGCTCATTCAGCAAAGGGTCAAGGACCGAGACGGTAAGAGCGCCATCCTCTTCCTGCACAACCGGCTTAGCCGCATCATCATAGCGTATAAACATGACACCTTTTCTGCGAGCCTCGGTGTAGAACTCCTCGTTGAAACCGTAGGAGCGTATGTCTTTATAGAGGATATACACATTTGCCGACGGGTTCAGCTCCTTTATCTTCAGGGCATTTTTAATTGCCGTATTGCAGCACAGCTTGCTGCAGTAAGGGTGCTCTTTAGTACGAGAACCGACGCACTGTATCATGACCACGTCTTTGATATCCGAGAGCGCATATGATCCAGAGGCAAGTTGTGCGCCAAGCTGCTTCTGGGTCACAACGCCGTCATGACTGCCGTAGAGATACTCATCGGGCTGGTATTCATCGGCGCCGGTTGCAACGACAATAATGCCGTGAGCAAGCTCGCGCGCCGTGCCGTTTGATCCGATCGTTGTGGTGAAGTTGCCGATATAGCCTTTGATTTTGCTTATTTCGGTTCCGGTAAAGAGAGTTATGCGCGGATGATTTTTAACTTTTTCAGCAGTCTCGCGCAAAAGCTTCTGGGGGTCGTTTTTATGCAGCGTATAGAACAGCCCCCTGACATGGCCGCCAAGCTCCTGCTCCTTTTCAACTAAATAGCAATCAAAGCCCTGGTCGGCAAGTGCAAGCGCCGCGGTCATGCCCGAAAGCCCGCCGCCGATCACCAGACCCTTCGGGTCTACGCCGATGGTCTCTTCCTTCATTGCCGTCAGGAGCCGCGCCTTGGCAACGCCCATGCGAACGAGGTCTTTTGCTTTCTGCGTTGCAGCCTGCGGCTCATGGGCATGCACCCAGGTGCAGTGGTCGCGGATATTTGCCATCTCAAACAGGCAGCGGTTTAAGCCCGCCTCGCGTATGGTCTCCTGAAACAGGGGCTCATGCGTGCGCGGCGTGCAGGCGGCAACCACCACGCGGTTCAAATTCTGCTCTTTAATGATTTGCTTAATTTTTTCCTGACAGTCGCGCGAGCAGGCATACAGGGAATTTTCTGCATACACGACATCGGGAAGCGCGGCAGCATACTGCTTGATCGCAGCAACATCGGCAACGCCGGCAATGTTTATGCCGCAGTGGCAGACAAAAACGCCGATGCGTGGCTTGTCCGCAGACACATCAGTCTCGGGCGCGTATTCCCGCTTTTCAACCATGGTGCCGCGAACATCAGACAGAAGGCCTGAAGCAAGGGCCACCGAGCCGCTTGCCTGAATAACACTTTCGGGAATGTCCTTGGGCGACTGGAATGCGCCGGCCACAAAAATGCCCTCGCGGCTTGTGCTGGTGGGGGAAAACTCCTCAGTGCTGCAAAAGCCCTCTTTATTAAGCTTTATGCCGAGCGTGCCGGCAAGGTCCTTTGACGAACGCGAGGGCTCAAGTCCCACCGACAGCACCACAAGGTCAAAGGATTCCTGCTCATGCTTGCCCTCTTCGGTCACAAACTTCAGCAGCATATCTTCCGTGTCCGGAACTTTTTCAAGCTCAGCCAGTTTGCTGCGCACAAAGCGGATGCCGAACTGATTTTTAGCCCGCTCGAAAAAGCTTTCAAAGCCCTTGCCCTGCGTTCGTATATCCATATAGAAAATGGCGACATCAAGCTCGGGGTCATGCTCTTTTGCAATGATCGCCTCCTTGATGGCATAGGTGCAGCAGACTGAGGAGCAGTAGCTGTTGGTGGCCATGTCGCGGCTGCCCACGCACTGCAGAAAGGCTATTTTTTTCGGTGGTAAGCTGTCCGAGGGCCGTACAACATGGCCCTGAAACGGGCCGGAGGCTGACTGGATCCGTTCAAACTCGATGCTCGTGACGACATTGGCAAACTCCCCGTAGCCGTAGTCCTGCTTTCTCCGCGCTTCAAACTCGTCAAAGCCGGGCGCAAGAATGAGAGCGCCAACGTCGAGCTCTATGGTCTCGTCCTTCTGGTTGAGCTGGATTGCCTTGATGTCTTTGCAGGCCTGCTCGCACTGCCGGCATTCTTTTTTCACCAGAAACAGGCAGTGCTTCGGGTCGATGGTAAATGAGGCAGGCACTGCCTGGGGATAGGCAATATAGAGTGCCTTGGTTTTACTCAGGCGCTCATTATACTGGTCAGGGATCTCAACCGGGCAGTACGACGTGCAGGTGCCGCAGGCCGTGCACTTCTCCTCATCCACGTACCGGGGCTTTTTGAGCACACTGACCCTGAATGCTCCGGGCTCGCCGCTGATGGACGCAACCTGTGCATTGGATATGATCTTTATATTTGCATGTCTTCCAGACTCAACGAGTTTGGGAGACAAAATTCACATGGCGCAGTCAAGCGTTGGAAATGTTTTATCCAGCTGGGCCATGGTGCCTCCGATTGCGGAGGACTGCTCCACCAGATAGACAAAATAGCCAAGCTCTGCCAGATCAAGGGATGCCTGAATGCCGGCAATGCCGCCCCCGACCACCATAACTGCACCTGTGTTTTTTGCCTGTACGCTCATAGCTGTTCCTTACAGTCTGCCTGCGACCTGTTTTAAAAGGTCTTTGGGGTTAATGCTGAAATCCTCTTTCTTTTTATCAACAACCGACATAACCATATTATGCCGCACGGTCTGCGAAAATTTGTCGATGGCCTCCATGGTTTTAAGAAAGCCGGGCAGGGCATAGCCTTCCTTGACCGCCATGTCGCGCAGCACGCCCATGACCTTCACGAACTGCACATTCTGGGGGCAGTGGAAGGAGCAGGTATAGCACATGCTGCACAGCCAGATGAGGTCTGAGGAAAGCACTTTTTCTTTCATCCCGAGAAGAATCATCCGGATGATCTTGCGCGGATCATAGGCAGGGTCAGCCTCCGATGCCGGGCAGCCGCCGGTGCAGGCGCCGCAGGCAAAACATGCCTTGATGCCGTCGCCGCCGGGATGCTCTGAAACCTCATGCTTGAACTCAGGGTTCAGTTTGTTTATTTCAATTGCTTCCAAAACTTTTACCTCCGTGTTGAGATATCCTGTATTTCTACAGGTGCGCCTCTAAAAAATTCCTCAATTCCTCAATTTCAATATTCATCGGGCATCTGGTTTAACTGCGCAAGGGTGAAGACCGGGCCGTCCTTGCACACGTATTTGCCGCCGATATTGCAGCGGCCGCACATGCCGATGCCGCACTTCATGCGCATTTCAAGCGAGAGTATGATCTGCTCGGGCGAAAAGCCCATTTCCTTTAAAACAGGAATTGTATATTTTATCATGATGGGCGGGCCGCACACCAGTGCAGCTGCATTGTCAGCCGATGGCGCCACCTCTTTGGTGATGGCAGGCACAAACCCAACCAGACCGCTCCACCCCTCGGCTGCAGCATCAACAGTGACATGCAGCTTAATATCCGAGCGCTTGGCCCAAGCCTCAAGCTCTTCGCGGTACAGGAGCATGCCCGGCCGCCGCGCGCCGTAAATGACGGTAATATCCTTGTACTTCGGCCTGATGTCGTCCTGCAGCAGATAGATAATCAGCGACCGCAGCGTTGTAAAGGCAAAGCCGCCGCTCACGATCACCACGTTTTTGCCTTCAAGCTTTTTGACCGGATAATAATTGCCCAGGGGGCCGCGAATGCCAACAAGCGCCCCTTCTTCCAAATTATGCAGGGCCGTGGTGAACAGGCCCGCCTTGTTGATGCTGAATTTGAGCATGCCCTGCTCGCTCGGGGATGAGGCAATGCCGAAAGGCGCTTCGCCTTTGCCGGTTATGGAAAGCTCGGCAAACTGGCCCGGCACGAACTGAAAGCTTTTCGCCTTGTCCTTGTCAACTATGGCAAGGTCAAAGGACTTTATGTTTCTGTCATCGGTTTCAATGACGATACGCTCGATGCGAGCCTGCTCGGGTATGTAAGGATTCTTCATGGCTGTTTATTTTTGATCCTGTATCTGATTGAGCACCTGCCGGATATCAAGATTGACCGGGCAGCACTTGATGCACCTGCCGCAGCCTGTGCAGGCTGCCGTGCCGAAATTATCGACAAAATATTTAAACTTGTGCATGACCCGCTGCCGAACCCGCTCTTTAGCGCCGGGTCTCGGGTTTGACCCTGAGGCATGGAGGGTGAACAGCGGAAACATGCAGGAATCCCAGATGCGGATGCGCTCGCCCGCCGTGCCGATGGATTCGTCAAGCATATCAAAGCAGTGACAGGTCGGGCACAGAAATGTGCATATGCCGCAGCCGAGGCACTTTTCATGCAAAGTCGCCCACAGCGGGTCGTCAAAGTTTTTATCCAGTTTCTTCTTTACTTCCGCAGGCTGAACCTGTTGTTTAAGTGCTGCGCGGCCGCCTTCCATGATTTTCTTTTGCGCCTGCACGTGGCCATCAGCGGCTTTTTTAAGCTCTTTCCGTTTGGCAAGAAATTTGTCGCCCTTTTCAGTCACCGGCTGCAGCACATAGCTGTCTCCGGCATCAATCATAAGCACATCAGCGCCATCTGTTGCAAAAGGGTCGCCGCCGATGGAAGTACAGAAGCAGGTGCTCTCAGGCTTTGCACAGCCCATGGCAATAACTACGGTATTGCCCCGCTTGTTAAGATAATAGGGGTCCTTGCAATCACTGCCACTGAAAACATTATCCAGAATCGCAAGGCTTCGGGCATCGCAGGGCCTGACGCCCAAAACCACCCTTTGCGTATCAGGGAATGACGGCTCCCGTATGTCTTCTGCTTTGTAGGCAAAAAGCTGCTCGCGCTGGGGGAAAAAATGCTCCTTAACGCTTTTTCTGGTATTGGCGACATCAAAGCATATTTCATCACATGAGGCCACCGCAGCAAAAACGACACCTTCCTTTTTTCTCACAGGCGCAAACACCTGAAAGCTGGAGGCTAGTTCGTTTACGAATTTCGGCAGCTCTTTTTTGTCGAGTATCTTTATTTCCATGGCACTAATCAGCTTTTGCTCTTTTATTGGCGTCATCTTTTTTTGTCATATCGGCGAAAGCAGGGGCGCACCTGTGTGTGCGCCCTTGTTAAGGGCAGACACGCAGGTCTGCCCCTACTTTATAAACTCCTGCGGATCATCGGTCTTAAACGTATTGAGCGGCGGCGCATCATCAAGGCTCATGCCTGCCTCAAAGGAAAACAGGTCGCGCACATCTTTATCGATCTTTTTATTTAAAAACCGCAGGTCAACATCCATGGGGCATGCCCGCATGCAGGCGCCGCAGTCAACGCAGCGGCCCGCGGTATGAAAGGTGCGCATGATATGGAACACCTGCGTGTCGGAAAGGGCTGTTGATTTCCCGAACCACTGGGGCTGGGAGCTGTCAACGCAGCATTCCTTGCAGTAGCACAGGGGGCAGGCATTGCGGCAGGCATAGCACCTGATGCATTTCTGGCTCTGTTGGCTAAAATACTCCCAGCGCTCCTCAGCGCTTTTTGCTTCAAACTCTGTGACGGTCAAAAACTCATCGCCTTCTTTGTTTTCCTCAACCGAAGTGCCGATCATGATATCGCAGACAGCAGGGTTGCGGTGCTTGCAGAATTTGCAGCTTTCATCAAGAAGATCGCTCTTCTTTATCTTCTCTTCAAAGCCGCTGCCCTTAAAGGTAATAGCCTCGCTGCCGTCTTCAGCAGAAAGGGCTTCCCGGCCTGCAAGCTTTTCTTCAACCAGTTTGCTGTCAATCATTCCTGTGCAGGCAACGCCGATAATGACGATCCGGTCGCGCTCAATCTGCTGCTCTTTAATGAGCCCGACCACCGAGCGGCTGTCGCAGCCCTTGACGATAATGCCGATCCTGTCCTTGTTGTGGGCAGGCACATATGCGGCCAGGTTATTGCCGCAGCCGCTGTTCCAGACAAGGCGGCCGGTGTCCTCAGCGCTGCGAATGAAGCAGGGGGTTGCCCGCAGGGGCAGGCTGCCCTTCTCGAAACCGATGATCAGGTCAACCTTATTATCCTCAAACAGCTTCTTAGCCGCTTCCTGTATCTGGGTTGTCAGCTGTTCCATTTATTCAACCTTCTGCTTAACCAGTTTTTTTGCCGGCCCGAGCTTGCGCACATCTTCGGTCACCTGCGTGATCATGTCGGCAAACCTGCCAGCCTCGGCAGCCGATACCCAGGTATACTGGACCCTGCCTTTTTCAATACCGAGATACTCAAGCAGGCTGCTGAAAATGGCGAACTTTCTGCGAGCTACATAATTGCCGCTCAGGTAGTGGCAGTCGCCGGGATGGCAGCCCGACACGAGTACGCCGTCGGCGCCGTTCTCCAGAGCCCGCAGGATAAACAGCGGATTTACCCGGCCTGAGCAGGGAACCCGGATGGTGCGCGTATTGGGCGGATACTGCAGCCGGGAAACGCCTGCAAGGTCAGCTCCTGCATAGCTGCACCAGTTGCATAGAAATGTAACAATCTTTGGCTGCCACTGCGTATCTTTTTGTTCTTCCACAGAAACTCCTCTGCGTAATTCCAAAATCCAAAATTTATTACAGCGCATCCAGTACGGTCATAATCTGCGTATTGGTAAATCCGTACAGGTTTATCGCCCCGGACTTGCAGGAGCTTGTGCATGCGCCGCAGCCCTTGCACAGGGCGTCATTGATCTTTGCGATATTTTTTTCAAGGTCCATTGAAATTGCGCCAAAGGGACATACGCTTTCGCAGACGCCGCAGCCTGCGCACCTGCTGGGATTGACAAATGAAATGGTGCCCGGCAGCTCAACAATTTCCCGCGACAGCACGGCCCCTGCGCGCGAGGCAGCTGCCTGGGCTTGCGCTATGCTTTCCTCGATAAACTTGGGGCTGTGGGCAAGGCCGCACATGAAAACGCCGTCGGTTGCAAACTCGACAGGCCGCAGCTTCATATGGGCCTCAAGGAAAAAGCCGTCCTGGTTCAGGGGCACCTTGAAATACTGCGACATCTCTTTATTGAAAGCAGGCGCCTCGGTGCCAAGGGCAAGCGACACAAGGTCGGCATCAATGACGATTTTTTCGCCAAGCAGGGGCTCCTGAATTGTCACCCGCAGCACTTCCTTTGCCCCGTCCTTGACCGGCACGATCTCGGGCTTTGTATCGGCTTCATAATGAATAAAAAGCACGCCCTTCTGCCGGGCCTTGCGGTAGAAATCCTCTTTGAGGCCATAGGTGCGCATGTCGCGGTACAGAACATATATCTGCATCTGCGGGTTCAACTCTTTCAGCAGCAGAGCATTCTTCACGGCATCGCTGCAGCAGACACGGCTGCAATAGGGCCGGTCCTTGTCGCGGGACCCGACACACTGAATCATGACCAGTGTCTGGCAGTCCTTGATCCTTTTGCTCTGCTTTACAACTTCACCTTCAAGCTCCAGAAGAGACACCACGCCGCGGTGCTTTTTATACAGATAGTCGGCGGTCTTTGCCTCGTCTGCGCCGGTTGCTATAACCACGGCGCCGTGCTTCACCTCTTTTACTTCCTTTTTGGTCCCGAAGCTTATTTTGGTGACAAAGTTGCCTATATAGCCCGAGGTCTCGGCAATCGCAGCGCGCAGGTAGACCTGAATCTTCAGGTGATGCGTCACCTTCTCGACGAGCTCCTTGAGATATGCCTGCACATCGCCACCTTCAAGGGTGAAGTGGATTTTTTTCGCCATGCCGCCAAGGGTCATGCCCTTTTCCACAAGATGCACCTCAAAGCCCTGATCAGCTAAGTTCAGAGCGCTCACCATGCCCGAGATGCCGCCGCCCATGACAAGGGCTACGGGCGTTGTTTTCAGCGATATCTGCTGCAGGGGCTGGGCCAGGCGCGTCTTGGCAACTGCCATGCGCACAAGATCCTTTGCCTTCTGCGTTGCATTTGCAGGCTCTTTCTGGTGCACCCAGCTGCATTGGTCGCGGATATTGGCCATTTCAAAAAGATATTTATTGAGGCCCTGCTCCTGAATGGTTTCCTGAAAAAGCGGCTCATGGGTGCGCGGCGAGCATGAGGCGACCACCACGCGGTTCAGGCGGTATTTTTCGATCTTTTCCTTGATGGCTTCCTGCGTGTCCTGCGAGCAGGTGTAGAGGTTTTCCTCGACATACGCGACATTGGGAAGCGTTGCCGCATACTGCTTCACCTCGGCCACATTCACCACGCCGCCGATATTGATACCGCAGTGACAGACAAAAACCCCGATGCGGGGCGGATCGCCGGTGATGATCCTTTCCGGGGGAAAGGTTTTTTTCTGCACAAGGGTCCCCCGGGCCTCAGACAGAAGGGCCGCAGATGCCGCGGCTGCGCCGCTTGCCTGCATGACGGTTTCGGGGATATCTTTTGGCCCCTGAAAAGCGCCGCACACATAAATGCCTGCCCGTGATGTGCTCACGGGCGTAAAGCCGTCGGTCTTGCAGAAGTTATAGTGATTAAGATCAATGCCGAGGCGGCCCGCAAGCTCAACAGCGGTTTTGCGGGGCTTCAGGCCGACCGACAGGGTGACCATATCAAACTCATCCGTACGCACAGCGCCGCTTTCCTCGGCATACCTGACGGAAAGGTTGCCGTTGCCGTTCGGCTCGCTGATACCGAACACCTTGGAGCGCACAAAATGTATGCCGTGCTCATCCCGGGCGCGCTCATAATATTTGTCGAAGTCCTTGCCGTAGGTGCGCATGTCCATGTAGAAGATGGTCACATCAAGCGGGGTCGGGCTGTGCTCTTTTGCAATGACCGCCTCTTTGATGGCATACATGCAGCACACCGATGAGCAGTAGCCGCTGTCGCAGGCCTCATCGCGGGATCCGATGCACTGTATCCAGGCGATTTTTTTGGGCGGCTTTTTGTCTGAAGGCCGCAAGAGATGGCCCTCATACGGGCCCGAGGCCGACAGTATCCGCTCGAACTCGATGCTGGTGACGACATTAGGGTATTTGCTGTAGCCGTACTGCGAGATAAGGCTTGTGTAGCCGCTCTGGCTCAGATACTCGGCATCGGTCCTGAATTCATCAAAGCCCGGGCTGAGTATGACCGAGCCCACGCTGATCTCATCTATCTTTTCGGTAAGGCTGTGGTCTATGGCCCCTGCCTTGCAGGCTGCCACGCACTGCATGCACTCTGAACAAATGCCGCAGTTAAGGCAGCGCTCCGCCTCTTTGAGAGCCTCCTCACGCGTGAAGCCAAGTTCCACTTCAGTGAAATTGCCCTTTCTCTTTTCATTGGGCAAATGCGCCATTTTCTGGCGCGGGGCCTTGGGCTTAAGCATGAACCGGTCTTCAAGCTCGGGAGAGGCCTTCACCGCAGGAGGCTTTTCCCGCCCCGCCTTGAGGTCTTCACCGTTTAAAAACCGCTCAATTGATATGGCTGCGCGCTTGCCTGCTGCAACCGCCTCGACAGCGATCCAGGGCCCGGACACGCAGTCGCCGCCGGCAAATACGCCTGGCCGGCCGGTTGCAAGGGTTAGCGGGTCTGCAATGACACGGTCGTTTTTGGAGCACTTAATGTCAGCGGCATCAGACAGGAAAGAAAGGTCGCTTAACTGCCCGATGGCGGGGATGATCGTGTCGACATCAATAATGAATTCCGAGCCTTCAATCGGCACCGGCCTTCTGCGGCCGCTCTTGTCGGGGCTGCCGAGCTTCATGCGCACGCAGGCAAGCCCCTTGACCGTGTTGTTTTCAGCAACAACCCGCACCGGGGCTGCCAGATACTCAATGGCTATGCCTTCATACAGGGCGCTTTCAATTTCATCGGCGCTTGCGGGCATTTCCTTGCGGGAGCGGCGGTAGATGATGGAAACCTGCTCAGCTCCCATGCGCAGTGATGTGCGCGCGGCATCTATTGCCACATCGCCGCCGCCGATAATGGCGACCCTTTTGCCGACAGCGACCTTTTTGCCAAGGCTGACCGTGCGCAGAAATTCAACGCCGGGGATGACGCCTTTAGCATCCTCTCCCGGTATGTCCAGAGGCATGCTCCGGTGACTGCCTGCGGCAATAAAAACGGCTTTGTAGCCATCGGACAATAGAGTATCTATGGAGCCTTTGGTTACAGGAGCATTGGTCTTTATCTCAACACCAAGTTTTTTAATGATATCGATTTCAGCTTCAATGATGTTCGGGGGCAGGCGGTAGTCGGGTATGCCCACGCGCAGCATGCCGCCGGCAACAGGCAGGGCTTCAAATATGGTGACGCTAAAGCCCTTGAGCCCAAGATAGTATGCGCAGGTAAGGCCTGCCGGGCCCGAGCCAATGACAGCAACCTTTTCGTCCCGCTTTTCAATCGCGGGCACTACGAATTCAGAGCCTGCCTGGTCTGCGGCATACCGCTTCAGGCTGCATACGGCCAGGGGCTCATCAATTTTTGTGCGGTTGCAGACTGTTTCGCAGGGGTGGGGGCACACTCTGCCGATCACGCCGGGAAGGGGCAGGTTTTCCCGTATGAGGTCCAGTGCTTCCCGGTACTTTTCCCGGCCTATCAGGGCGACATAGCCCTGCACATTGATGCCTGCGGGGCAGCCGTCGCGGCAGGGCGCTTTTGCTATTTTATCAATGGTGAAAACATTGGGCACTGCCTGGGGGTAGGGCCGGTAAATGGCTTTTCTGTTGGTCAGTCCTTCTTCAAACTCATTGGGCACTTCGACCGGACAGGCCTGTGCGCACTCGCTGCAGCCCGTGCATTTTACGGAATCCACAAAGCTTGCATGCCTTTTTATCTTGACTGAAAAATTGCCGGGGCTGCCGTCAACGCTCTGGATTTCAGAGTAGGGTATGATTTTAATATTTAAATGCCTGCCGCACTCCACAAGCTTGGGAGACAGAATGCACATGGAGCAGTCATTGGTGGGGAAGGTCTTATCAAGGCGCGCCATGACCCCGCCGATCGCGGGGGTCTCTTCGGCCAGATAGACAAAGTAGCCTGAATCAGCCAGGTCAAGGGCGGCCTGTATGCCGCCGACGCCGCCGCCGACAACAAGCACGGCCCCGACTTTGGGGCCATCTTCTTTTATTACAGCTGAACAGGTACCTGCAACGCAATTCAGATTCTGATCAGATTTAGGTAGAGCAGGCTGTGGACTACAACCGCATCCGGACTGACTGGACACCGTGATTAAACCTCCAGAAGTACTGGCAGAAAACTTTTGCCATGTCCCGGTCTAAAGATTAAAGGTTTTCCCTGCGTGAGCTGGCCCGTGGGCTTGCAGCTTGATCACAAGAAAGGGCAACATCGCTAATTAAACTTCAACAAGTGTCAAAGCGCCGCTGGTGCACCACTGCACGCACTGCGGATCAGGCGGATCACCGCAGAAATCGCACTTCAGGGCGACCTGCGTATCAGGCTCCTTGAACCACGGCCTGCTCGGACATGATGCCCTGCACAGCGTGCATTCGTCATGGTCCTTGCCATCGATAGAGACAACGAGCTTTGACGTGCACTCCGCTTCAGTAAAAGGACCTGCGATGAGCGGGTAGAAGATGTCATGTTCGTCATCCATGTATACCCTGATTCTTGACTTCTGCGGATTGACCGTGTCCTCATTGTGATTCAGGGAACAGGCAGTCTCGCAGTTGCGGCAGCCGGTGCATTTCTGCTGGTCGATCTTGATTTTTTTCATAGTATACCCCGTTGATGCCCTTAAGTTGTTTTATTATAACCACAATAATGCGAAAGCTCAACCCCCCCCAATTGGAGGGAAAATTGCAACAATATCACCATCGTTTAAAACGCAGGAGTTGACCTCTGGGTCTGTCCCCTGTGATACGCCGTTCAGAACCACGATCCTGGGCTCTTCAATCGGTATGCCCAGCTTGTGCAGCAAATCAGAAAAAGTTGACCCGTCTTGTATGGACAGCACTGCCTTGCCGTCTTTTGCATCCGGCGGCATATAGCTCTTAAAGTTTATAAATGTCCGCACTTCGATATTCATGGCTCAACGCTTTTCCGAGGATGTTTGCCTGAGCATTATTCAAGGCCGAGTTCGGCAATCTTTTCACGTGTGGGAACGCCGTTCTCATCCCAGCCGCGCAGCTGGTAATACTCGGGCAGCATAACATCGAGCTTGCACACAAGCCCCTTGGGCCCGCCTTCCAGTAAAGGTTCCTTCAGGAGGCGCTCTGGCAGCGTGTCATCGGCTTTGGTGAAGCCTGCCCTGAGGTTGAACTGGCGCTCAAGGTTCCAGATGCGCTCGCCGGCCCGGATCACATCTTCGGTCGTGTAATTAAAACCGGTCACGGCATTGAGCATGTCGCGCATGTCATCATAGCCCATGCCGGGCGCCAGAACCACAAAAAGGCACAGGCCTGATGAATCAACCACTGCGGTGAGCTCCTGAAAGACCTTCACCGTCGCCGGCTTGTCCTTGGTTGTGAGGGGATCCATCTTGGCATGCACGCCCAGCACCTCATTGGCGATAAGATAGCTGCGGACATGGCAGGCACCGCGGTTTGACGTGGCATAGGTCAGGCCCATGCCCTGCACCCCGCGCGGATCATAGGCCGGAATCTCCTGCTTCTTCACGCCCATGAACAGCTCCGTGTGGCCGTATTTTTCGGCCAAAACATAG
>Ga0209777_10003163_pt1 | contig 20765 bp, 19 predicted proteins | sample FrelakmetHBP12HB_FD_187147 | JGI IMG/M metagenome (GOLD analysis project Ga0209777, IMG submission 187147) | Freshwater lake sediment microbial communities from the University of Notre Dame, USA, for methane emissions studies -HBP12 HB (SPAdes)... | ecosystem: Environmental > Aquatic >...
CGGTGAGCGGTCGGGAAGGAGAAGACAGTCAGTCCTTCCGGGATGTTCGCAGCCATCCATTCGGCCAGACGGGAGGCGGACTTGTGGTACTTCTCAACCGCCTTCGCCAGGTAAGCATCTGCGATGGTGCGGTCCGGAGCGTTGAAGATGGTGCGGATGTCCTCAGCGACTTCGGCTTGCATGTCCTTGCGAGGCACGTAGGCCTGGGCATTTTGTTGAAGGTGGAACTGGCAACGCTGCCAGGGAATACCTCCAAACACAGCCAGCCGGGCCGCACGGAGACCGGCGTGGTCATCACTGGTGATGAGCTGCACTCCGCCCAAGCCGCGGGCTTTCAAGCTCTCCAGGAAGGTGCGCCAATGGACTTCGTGTTCGCTCAAGGCCACAGAAACGCCCAGTATCTCGCGTTTCCCGTCCAAATTGACGCCCACCGCCGACAAAACGGCCAGATGGCGAACTTGTCCATCCTCCCGCACCTGCTCGTAGTAGGCATCCACGAACAGGTAGAGATACTCTCCCAGCGGTCGGTTGCGCCATTTCTCCAGTTCTGCATCCAGGAGTGTAGCTGCATGGCTGACCTGGGTTGAAGACAGGGCTACCCCGCACAACTTCTCGGTGACCGTTTTCACCTTGCGGGTGGAGACACCCTGGACGTACATCTCCGCCAGCGCCAGCAGCAGGGCTCGTTCACTCCGCAGACCCTTCTCCAGCGCTTCCGGGTAGAACCCGCCTTCACGCACTTGCGGAATCGCGAAGGTGATGTTGCCCACCCGGGTGTGGACCGTCTTTGGCTTGTAGCCGTTGGCATGCCCCTGACGTTCTTCGGTATGTTGATAAGGTTCTGCGTTCAGGTACTGCTGCCGTTCCGCCTGCATCGCCGCATTGATGATCACCTGGATTAGCTCCGGCAGAATGTCAAAACCTTGCTTGCTCACCCGTTCCATAAGTTCAGCGGGTAAGGTAAAATCTTCTCGGTAGGTCATGGTGCGTCTCCTTTTGGTTTGGTCACCGTAAGGATAACACCTGACCTACTATTTCGTAGAAATTACAGAAAATAGTTTACACTACTTATATAATCCCCAAACTATGGATGGGAAGCGGATCAACTCAGTGAACCTGGATCATTTTATTGTTTGCTAATTTGCAGAAGATTTTTTGCCGGTCTTGAACGTTTGGGCGCTTTGCAGGAGTTCATGGGCCGAACGGAGGGTGCCCTCGGTCACTTCGCCGAGCATCTGGGCCAGTTCGAGAGTGCGCGGTTCGCCGGTTAGTTTGACCACTTTGGTCAGCGTGCGGTTTTGCTCGATGACCTTCTGCACCTGGAAGTGCTGGTCGCCGAAGACGGCCAACTGTGGCAGGTGGGTGATGACAAATACCTGGTGGGCGCGGCCGAGATGCCAGAGCTTTTCACCGACCGTCCCGCCGACGCGACCGCCGATGCCCTGGTCAATCTCGTCGAAGATGAGAGTGGGAACCTGGTCGGCGCGCGCCAGCACGTTTTTCAACGCCAGCATCAGGCGGGAGGTCTCGCCGCCGGAGGCGATCCTGGCAAGCGGTTTCAGTCCCTCACCCGGATTGGGCGCGACCATGAATTCAACTTTGTCCAGGCCATTTCCATCAAAAGCGAGGCGGGTGCCATCCGGCAAGGGGAGACCGTTATCAGCAGGCTTCGTCTGGAAATCCACGGCGAAGCGGGCGGCAGCCATGCGCAAATCATCCAGTTCGGCTTCGATGGTCTTGCTCATCTGCCCGGCAGATTCCTTGCGCTTCTGCGAGAGCTCAAGAGCCTGCCCGGAGAGTTTTACCAGCGCGGTAGATTCACCGGTCTCCAGTTCGCCGATGCGCCCGGCGGCGATGGTGATGGTCTCGAGTTGTTTGCGGGCGTCGAGGGCGAAGGCGAGGGTGGACTCGATGGTTCCGCCATATTTACGTTCCAGGCGGTGGATCAGGTCGAGACGCTCTTCGACCTCTTCCAGTCGTTTGGGGTTGAATTCTATGGCCTCGAGGTAATTGCGCAGGCCGAGTGCCAGGTCGGCCAGGGTTTCTTCCAGTGTGACAGACTGTTCCGCCAGCGCATTCTGCGTGCCGTCGATCTGGGCCAATTTCGCCAGCGTTTTGGCCGCCTGTCCGATCAGGTCAGTGGAGGCGGGGGATTCCGGCGTGCCCTCGTCCAGGAGGGTGAGGGCCTGCCGGGCCAGGGTGGAAAGCGACTCCGCATTCGCCAGCCGGTCGCGCTCTTTGTGCAGGTCTTCATCCTCGCCGGGTTTGAGCCTGGCCGCCTCGATTTCCCCGGCCTGGAAGGTGAGCATTTCTATGCGGTGTTCAGCGTCACGCTGGGCTGTCCGCAGCCCCTCCAGTTCGCGGCGAAGGCCGAGCAAGTGCTGGTAGGTTTTACGGTAGGCTGCCAGCAGGGACTCAACATTGGCGTAACGGTCGAGCAGACCAAGATGGGCGTGGACGTTGAGCAACGAGAGGTGTTCGGTCTGGCCGTGGATGTCCACCAGCAATTCGCCCAGTTCTTTCAACAGGGACAGGCTGATGGTCTGACCGTTGATGCGGGCCGCGCTGCGTCCCTCGCGGCGAACTTCACGCATCAGGGTAACGTAGTTCTGTTCGTCGAGTAGATCCTCGCGTTTCAGGATTTCGTGCGCGGCGAGGCGTTCCGGGCCGGATAACTTGAAAGTGGCCTCCACACGCGCCAGGTCCGCATCGCTGCGGATGGCGGTAGCATCGGCACGCCCGCCGAGGAGCATATCGAGGGCGTCCATGATGATCGACTTGCCCGCGCCGGTCTCGCCGGTGAAGACCACCAGCCCCGGCCCAAAGTCCAGTTCGAGGTGGTCGATAATGGCAAAGTTTTGGATGCGGAGTTCGGTCAGCATAATCATCCAAATGTAGTAACGACTTACCTGCAGGGTGTTTCGCGGAGTCGTTACTACCAAAAATTATCTGGTCAGTTGAATGCCCGAAAGGCGGGTGTAGACGACCGGCGTGGCAATGAACAGGTAAATGCCTTGGAAGATGAGATTAAAGATATTCAGTGTAAGCAAATGGAAAATAATGACCGGCAGGGCGCTTAAGACCACGGCCGCGGCTATCGTGATGAAGAGGGCACGCGAGCGGTGTTTGCGCGTTACCAGGCGTACCCCTTCGGCGATGAACATTCCCGCAGTGGGGGCTCCGATAACAATCAGAATCCAGCCAATGAAGCTCAGACCACTGATAAGACTGGCGAGGAGGCTGGCCAGGAAGCCCAGGATACCTGCCGTTAAAAACCCCAGGACGTAATCGTACCATTGGGCAGTCTCGAAGACTTTCAACTGGCCGCGCACGCATTCCTTGCAGCGGTAGCCGGTGGGAGTGCGGACCGCACACCTGGCGCAAATCGGTTTGCCACATTTATTACAGCGTAAAGTGGTTTCCACACCGGGGTGGTTGGCGCAATAAGTGGGAGCTGTGTTATCGATCATCGGGGCAACCCAATGGCAGGATTCTGGTTCATGTGAGCGGTTAGGTTACGGTAGAAGTAGCCGGGGTCTCCGAAGCGCACAAAGCGGGCAGCGTAATCGCCGAGGCGGACTTCCACCTGGTCGTTATCGGCCAGACCGATTGGGATCTGACCGTCCACGCTCAAGACGGCCTCGCTGCCATCCCGCAGGGCGATGCTGACAGAGGCTCCTTCGGAAAGAACGACAGCCCGATCCACGGACAGGTGCGGGGCGATCGGCACCAGGAGGATGTTGCGCAGTTCCGGTGGCAGGATTGGCCCCCCGGCGGCCAGGGCGTAGGCGGTGGAGCCGGTGGGCGTGGCGGCGATCAGACCATCGGCCACGTAGTTGGTCAGCAGCATCCCGTCCACACTGGTGGAGAGATGCACCGGATGGACGGAAGCGCCGCGGCTGACCACCACCTCATTGAGGGCGTGCCAGTTCCCCAGCGATTCATCCGAGCGCTTATGCTCGGCGCGGATCATCATGCGGTTTTCAATCCAGAATGCCCCTTTCAATAAATTGTCGCAAGCCGCCTGCCATTCCTCGCGCCCGATCTGGATGAGGAACCCCAGCCGTCCCAGGTTGACTCCCAAGATGGGGATACCGACCGGGGCGCACAGATGGGCCGAGCGGAGCACTGTTCCATCCCCGCCGACGGCGATGAAGAGGTCGAACTCGCCGTTTTTAACGCGCTCGCGCAGGGAAGCATTATCCAGCAAGCCGTGGACCACGGTCACGCCGCGGCCTTGCAGGTATTCAGCAATGGCAGAGGCGGGGGGCACGGCTCCGGGCATGGTGGGATGCGTGGCGATGGCGATACGCTTGGGAATGACGGGGGTGTCGGTCATAGGATAATTATACCTTTTGTTAACCTAACCTTCTACTATCCCCCCCAGAGCAGGGAAAAAGGGACGGGGGATGGGTCATCCTAATCTCATGTCGCAACCATCCCGGAACCCGCAGCGACGGCAGCGCTGAACATCGTCGTGGGAACGTCCCACGTCAGAGCGCCGTTCGTCACGGCGGATGTCGGCCAGCAGGTCGAGCAGGGCCGATTCGAGTTCGCGGGTGTAGTCCACGGCGAAGTCGTGGTCCGGGTAGTGGATGATACCGTGCGGAGGACGTTTGCCGTAGGTCTTCTGGACCAGCAGGCAGTAGACCGCCACCTGGAAAATGTGCGAGTCATAGGGCGCTTCCGGGGTGTGCCCGGTCTTGACCTCCACCGGGATGAGTTTGCCGTTCTGTTCAACGAGGTAATCCGGCTTGCCGGTGAGACCCAACTGCACGTCGAAGAGCGGCTTCTCGACCACGCCCCAGGCGCGCGTATCGGTGTAGACCACCCGTCCGCCGGGGAGACCGGCGCGGCGGCGCTGACGTCCCGAGATGAACAGCAGGACGAAGGCAATCAACAGGATGGCAAGACCGAGGGTGAGGGAAATCATGGAGTACCAGTGGGGGCGGAGTATGTACTTGATGGATTAAATAATCTGCCTCGTGCAGAAAGTGACAAGCAGAATCAGCGCTGCCAGCAGCAAGATCAATGCCAATGCCCGCGTGAGGCCGGAGGCAAGCACCTGCCGCCCGTGGTGGCGGTGGAGTTCGGACCCGGCCGTCATTTCAGCCTGGTTGGTGGATTCGATCCCTTTCTGGCTGTACCACCAGGCACGCGCACAATAGAGATATGTGCCAACCTCGGAAGCACGGATGGTTTTCATACAATCTGCTCCATAGCACATTTATTCTACCATGTTCGCGTTACTACCCAGGTCGGCCTTGCGAAGGTACTATTTCTGGCAAAATTGCACATAGGACCAGGGTTTTCGCTCGAATGCATAGCCAGGATGTGGCAAGACCTTCGCAAGGGTGAACAATTACATTTTCCAGATGTTTTTTAACGTATAATTCCCCCAACGGAGGAACACATGCCCAACCTGCCCGAAATCAACACACCCTTCCTGCTCGACTTCCTGACCAGCCTGCTGAACACGCCTTCGCCCACTGGCTTTGCCGACCCGGCGATTTCGTTCACCGAACAGACCCTCAAGTCCTTCCCGGCGCTCGAACTTTCCCGGACCCGCAAGGGAGCGCTGACCGCCACCTGGCGCGGCGACCAGGATCAGGGTCCGCGCGCCGTGACGGCGCATGTGGACACGCTCGGCGGGATGGTCAAGGAGATCAAGACCAACGGGCGGTTGAAGATGTCCAGGATCGGCGGCTTCGCTTGGAACACCATCGAGGGCGAAGGCTGTACCGTTTTCACCCGCTCCGGTCGGCAGGTGCGCGGTTCCATCCTGCTGACCAAGGCCTCCAGCCACGTCTTCGACGGGGAAGTGGGCGAGTTGAAACGGGGCGAGGATACGCTCGAGCTGCGGCTGGACGCCCGCACGATGTCCGCCTCAGAAACGCTCGACCTGGGGATCGGGGTGGGGGACTTCGTGGCTTTCGACCCGCGCGTGGAGGTCAATGCCGGGTTTATCCGCTCCCGCCACTTGGACGACAAGGCCTGTGTGGCGGTGCTGGTGGCGGCGGTGAGGGCCCTGGGCGACGCCGGCCGCAAACCTGCCCACACGACGACCCTGCTGATTAGCAACTACGAGGAAGTCGGTCACGGCGCCGCGGCTGGCATCCCGGCCGAGGTGGAAGAACTGCTGGTGGTGGACATGGCTGCCGTGGGTGAGGGCCAGAACTCGGACGAGTTCCACGCCTCGTTGTGCGTCCAGGACAGCGGCGGGCCGTACCACCACGACCTGTCGAACCGGCTGAGATTGCTGGCCGAGAAGAACGAAATCCCTTACAAGGTTGATATTTACCCTCACTATGGTTCAGATGGCGAAGCCTGGTGGAAGGCGGGTGCGGACGCGGCGGTGGCGCTCATCGGTCCCGGTGTGGACGCCTCCCATAACTATGAGCGCACCCACACCGAGGCCCTGGTGGCGACGACGAAATGGGTGATGGCGTATTTGCTGGATACAGCCGGCTAAAAGCCAAAATGGTTAGGTAACTAAGACCTTTCCAGGTAAGAAGCAGTACAAGGTACTGCGTTGATCGCCAATCCAAATTTGCAGCTGGTAGATGCTTTGAAACATATAAGTTACGATTCCAGGTAAGAAGCAGTATAATCGCCGCCATGCTCACTCGCACCACACGTAAGAAAAGCAAGCACCTTTCCCCCTACCTATACCTCTTCATCCCGGTTGCCTTCGTCCTTGGTCTGGGGTCCGGCTACCTGCTCTGGGGTCACACCACCTCATCGGTTGCCGCGGGGACGACTGGCGTCCAGCGCGTGACCGTTTCGACGGATGGCGACCCGTCCATCGGTCCGGCGGATGCCCCCGTCACCATTGTTGAATTCAGCGACTACCAATGCCCATACTGCAAGTCATGGTATGACCAGACTTATGACCAGTTGATGGCTAATTACCCGGGCAAGATCCGCTTCGTCTACCGCGACCTGCCCCTGCCCATGCACCCTGAAGCGATCCCGGCTGCCGAAGCCGCCGACTGCGCCGGAGAACAGGGTGCTTACTGGAAGTACCACGACGCCCTCTTCAGCGGACAGTACACACTGGGCCGCACCGCTTATGAGAAGTATGCTGCTGACCTGGGGCTGGATACCACTGCCTTCAGCACCTGCCTGGACGATCATCGCTATCAGGCTGAAGTCAAGGCGAATGCGGCTGATGCAGCCCGTTTGGGGTTGACCGGCACGCCGAGTTTTGTGATTAACGGTAGGATTTTGATCGGTGCGCTCCCGTTCGAGGATTTCAAGGCTGTTATTGACGAGGAATTGGCTGCAAAGCCGTAAATTTTTGGCTGCCCGTCCGTTAACTTCTCAAAAAAGTGGGGTATGGGGATTCGCAAGCGGACTTCGCCCGCTTGCGAATCCCCATCTTTCCCCCCAAAAATTATTGAGAAGATACCCCATCCGGGTATTCACGAGAGGGTGAGATGAAAAAATTTGTCGCTGTTGCCGGCAATATTGGTGTGGGCAAGTCCACGCTGGTTGAATTGTTATGTGCAAAACTGGGCTGGACGCCGTTCTTTGAACCGGTGGCCGAGAATCCCTACCTGGCCGACTTTTATAAAGACATGCAGGCCTGGGCTTTCCATTCGCAAATCTTTTTCCTTACCCACCGCCTGCGCGCCCACCATCAACTGGCGCTATACCCCTCATCGGCCATCCAGGACCGTTCGGTCTACGAGGACGCAGAGATCTTCGCCCACAACCTGTTCCTGCAGGGACACATCCGTCCCCGCGATTACCAGACCTACCGCGAACTCTACCAGACCCTGGTCGAGTTCCTGCCGCCGCCCGACCTGGTCATTTACCTGCGCGCTTCCGTGCCCACCCTGCTCCAGCGCATCGGAGGGCGCGGGCGGGATTACGAACGCACCATCCCCGCTGATTACCTGGCCAGCCTGAACAACCTGTACGAGACCTGGATCGCAGACTTCACCCTTTGCCCCGTGCTGACCGTCCCGGCTGACGATGTTGATTATGTGGCCCACCCCGGTCACCTCGACCTGATTGCCCTGAAGGCGGACGAGAAGCTGACCGGCAAGGAGGAGGTCATCTTCGACCCCGAAGAAGTGGCGCGCCTTGCCTGCGATTAATAATCAAATTCCCCGGCTTTCCGGGGAATTTTTATTCCACGAACACGTTGTATTTCCAGCGGCTCTCCAGCCAGATTTCCCCGCTCTCGGCCTCGCCCCACATCCTTGTGCCGGGACTGTTACATTCCGCGGAGAGGACCGACTGCGGGGCTGAATCGATCGGACAGGCTGATAAGGCATCTTCACCCGTTCCTGCTCCGGGTGTGGACCCGGGGCCGGGTTTGCCGGATTCGATGGGCGTGTTTGGTTTCCCAGGCGACGGGCGGCAGGCGAATGCCCAGGCCCCGCTCCCATCCGGGAGACGGCACCAGGCCCGATCCGCAGCGGTCACCGCCGGGTAGGTATAGATGTCCGCCGTTTGGCCGTCCGGTTTGAACAGGCGGACGGTGTCACCGCCGTCGCTGAGTGCGATGCCGGTCGCGGAATGATAGAAGACGGTGATCTGGCGCGAGAGCAGGGTCATGTCGGGCAGGGTATAAGGGCTGGAGCCGCCGCCGTCATCCAGTTTCCAGTTTTTCAGGTTGATCGATTCTGTGCCCATGTTGATCAGTTCGATGTATTCATCTCCGGTATTGGCCGTTCCGTCCCCATTCCAATCGGTGTGCGGATGAGGCAGGAACTCGTTAATAACCACTGTGCCGGGGATGGCGGGGATGGCAGTAGGGGTGAGGGTAGGGGTACGCGTCGGTGTGCGCGTGGTGGTGGAGGTGGTCTTAAGGATGGATGTGGGCGTGGAGGTGGGCGTCGAGATGGGCGTCGAGATGGGCGTGGGGGTGGAGGTGGTCGTGGGGGTGGCACTGGATGTGCTGGTGGAGGTGGGCGTGAAGGGCAGAACCCCCGCGCACATTTCAATCGGGCTGGTTTTATTTTGTGGGTTGGCGGGAGAAATAAGCGCAAAATCTACGGCATTGTTATTGGTGTCATAACAACTTGTGGCGCCGCCAGGCTTGCGCTCGTAACTCTGGTCGGATGTACCCGAAAGCGGCAAAAGGATCGTCCCTTCTTGGTATTGAGTCGACATGCACATCCCGACCTGGTCCACTACCGTGCCGGAAGTTGTGACTAACGCCAACCCGCCGTCATCAGCCAGGGAGGCCGTGTAGGTCAGGTCTGCGCCGGTCACGCTGGAACCGGTTGCCGCAACCAGGTAATGCTGACCAGCCAGGAGGCTGGTATCGAAGGGGATGGTTGCCAGGTTCGATATACTCGTACCGCAACTGCTGGATTTTTTGATCGACCACGTCCCGATATTGACCGCCGCACCGCTGGGATTATAGAGTTCCACAAACTCGTCATCCGCGCCATTCGGGCCGCGCGAGCGGAATTCGCTTATCACCAGGTACGCTGGCGCAGACGGAGTGGCTGTCGCAGTCTGGCCAACGTGAAAGGATTGTTGGACCTGGGGGGCTGCATTATACCGGTCGTCGCCGGCCTGGTTGGCATCGATCACACATGTGCCAGCCGCAATAAAGGAGACCGCGCCTGCGTTGATCGAACAGACCGATAAGGCCGTCGTATCAATCATCAAGTTAACAGACAGACCGGAAGTCGCTGCAGTTGTTGGTGTATAAGTTGCTCCACCCACCACTGCACTGGCTGGCGCTGTGGAAGTGAAGGTGATGGTTTGATCGCCTTTGCCAACCGCTAAGGCCTGCTGAACCTGGGAAGCTGGATTGTAGTTGGCATTACCGGCCTGGTTGGCATCGATCACACAAGAGCCAGTCTCATCAAAGGAGATAACGCCTCCGCTGATCGAGCAGACCGATGAGGCTATGGGTTCAATCGTAAAGTTAACAGTCAGGCCGGAATTTGCTGTAGCTATTGGGGTATAGGTTGCTCCACCCACCACTGCGTTGGCTGGCGCTGTGGAAGTGAAGGTGATGGTCTGATCGCCTTTGCCAACCACGAAGGATTGTTGAACCTGGGAGGCTGCATTGTAGTTGGCATTACCGGCCTGGTTGGCATCGATCACACAGGTACCAGCCGCAGTAAAGGAGACTATGCCTGCGCTGATCGAACAGAAGGATGAAGCATAAGAGTCGATTGTGAATTCAACAGGCAGACCGGAAGTCGCAGCAGCCGTAGGGGAATAAGTTGCTCCACCCACCACTGCGCTGGTTGGCGTTGTGGAAATGAAGGTGATGGTCTGGTCGGGACCTATACAGGCGGTTGTCAGCGGGCTGTAGAAATTTTGCGGGTTGGCGGGCGCGACCAGGTGGAAATCGGTTGCATTGTTATCGGTATCGGTGCAATTTCCCGAAGAACCGCCCGGCCCGCGCTCATAACTTTGCTCTACATTCCCGGTTATTGGGGAGAGGATTGTCCCTTCCACGTAGATGGAACCTGCACTCATCCCCACTTGATCAACCGGTGTCTCGTCTGGCAAAGTCAGTGCAATTCCACCGCTGTCTGAAAGCCCGGTGGTATACGTGCCATCTGGTTCAACTGTCTCGCTATAACCATAGCTGATACTATTATTAGCAACCAGAAAATGTTGTCCTGGCTGTAATTGAGTAGGGTCCGGGAAAGTGTAGATTATGCCATTTCCATAAGAATTATTAGACCACCTGATCTCCCAGTTACTAATGAGTTTGTCTGTAGCCGTTGGATTGAAAATCTCAATAAACTCATCATTTGCCCCGCCTGGCCCCCTCGTCCGAAACTCGCTGATGACAACGTTATTCTGCTGCGGACTCTTCGCTGGAGCCGCGCGCACTGCATCGCTTCTCAGCGCCGCGGCCAGGCCCCCCAGCACGAGCAACGCGCTCAAAATCCATAAGCCAAATTCTCTTGCGCGCAACATGGTCGCAGGCTTTTTCCTCCCGGCTATCATAACACACGACCCCCGCGCCTCTACCCGGCGCATCGCCGGTTGGTCAGTTTTAGATACCGGACGCAAACCTTAGCGGGGTTCGACGACGATTTTGATGGCCGTCCGGACCTTATCCTCTATCTCCACGTCCACGAACTCGGGCACTGCCACCACAAAGATGCCGTCATTCTTGAGATAGCCGGTTGCCAGTATGAGCGCCTTGACAGCCTGATTCACGGCCCCCGCTCCAATGGCCTGCACTTCCGCCCGTTTATGTTCGCGGACTACGCCCGCGATGGCCCCGGCCACAGCAGAGGTGCGGGAGGTAGCGGATACCTTGATTATGTCCATAGCGTTTCTCCCTTGCGCGAACGATCGGTGAGAGGGGCATCAATTTATAAAATTGTACAGTATTTAAGGCCGTGATTCAAGACGGTAATCATACTAATGTCTGAACATCTTTTCCGTGTCACACCGCCCCTTCCCGGACCTCGGGCCAGACCCCCGCCACTACCGCCCCGCACTTCGGACAGGTTCCCCGTTTCGTGATGCGCATCGCCTGAATGGAATAGCCGCTGCGTTCCACCAGTGCAGTATTGCACTGCGGGCAAAAAGTGGTTTCGTACTCGTCCACCCGGCCGGGCAGGTTCCCGGCATAAACATAATGCAGGCCCGCCTCGCGTCCGATCTCGGCGGCGCGCAGGAGCGTTTTTGCCGGGGTGTTGGGGGTGTCCTCCATTTTGTAGTCGGAGTGGAACGCCGTTACATGCCAGGGGATGTCCGCTGAAACGGACGAGAGGAAGCGGGCCGCCTCCCAGAGTTCCTCCACGCTGTCGTTGAAACCGGGCACCACCAGCGTGACCACCTCCAACCACAGCCCCATTTCCTTCACCCGCTTGATGGTATCCAGCACGTTCTTCAATACGCCGCCCAGCTGCCGGTAGTTTTTATCCTGCATGGATTTCAGGTCGATTTTCATTCCGGCCAGGTACGGGCGCAAGTACTCCAGCACTTCCGGCGTGGCGTTGCCGTTCGAGACATAGACACACTGGATGCCTGCCGCCACCGCCTGCTTGAAAACCGCCGCGGCCCACTCGCTGGTGATGAGTGGCTCGTTATAAGACGAGGCGATCACCTCCGCGCCCATGCGGCGGGCGGTCTCCACGATTTGCTCCGGAGAAATGCTCTTCACAAAATAAGCCGACTCGTCCGAGGCCGGGTCGCGCAGAGTCTGGGAGGTCAGCCAGTTCTGGCAGTAGCCGCAGTGGAAGTCGCAGCCGAGCATCCCAAAGGTCAGCGCGATGGAACCGGGCAGGAAGTGGTAAAAAGGTTTTTTCTCCACCGGGTCGGCGTTGAGACCCGAGACGTAGCCCCATGGGACGCGCAGCGTTCCCCCGTCGTTGAATCGCACCTGGCAGATGCCCCGCCGCCCGGTCCGCACCAGGCAGCGGTGGCCGCAGGCGGTGCAGCGGATGGAACCGTCTGCCTGGGGCACGGCCAGTTTGGCGGGAACGGTCAGGCGGTCCAGGAGCGAGGCGAGCGGGATCATGCTTTAATCATACACCCAAAAAGCAGGGTTTTTATAATGTATGGGCTTGGGGTGTTGGCGGTCGGCTTTCCCGACCGCCAACACCCCAACATCTTCTTCTAGCCGAGGCGGCTTTTGCGTAGCATCCCTGGGGGACAAGCCGCCACGAGTCGAGGCAGTATTCGCGAAGCATCCCCGAAGTGTAACGCAGGGGACATGCTGCCATCGACCGGTTCGGGTAGGTGACTCGCCGAACACGGCTGTTTCGGCGCTATAAAGCGCCGAAGCCCCCGCTTAAGGCGGGGGGGGGAGGGGCTGGGCCATTCCTGCGGGTATTCTCCATCAATACCACCAGAATACCACCAGGAGTAAAAAAGCCCCTCCTCAAGTCAGGAAGGGCAGGATCAGATCAGTGTGTGCTTATACTTCGTTCAGAAAAGTGACGGTTGGCGATCCTAACACACCTGCTTTCTCCATCGCTGCTTTCAGTTCAGGGGATTGGGCCCATTTTTGAGCATTTGCCAGTGAATTCCACTTAAAAACAACGGTTAACTTGTTGGGATCGCTCGCCTCGCGGTAGATCTGGTCTGAAAGTTCTCCGTTGGAGTGGCGCAAACCAACCATAGAATCGTACACTTTTTTCCAGTCCGCGAAGTTTTTTACTTTGTGTTGAACTAACATGGTTGCCATAATATTTTCTCCTTTTATTAGATTGATGCTGGGAATAAACAGTTCCAGCTTCTGTATGCGTTATTCGTACTATTTAGAACTTAGTTCGGGAGATTTGACCCATTTAGCGCATTTGCCAGTAAAGCCCATTAAAAATAAGGGTTAACTTGTTTGGATCGCTCGCCTCGCAGTCGGATCGCCATAAGCCCGCCACAGAATCATACACTTTCCTCCAATTCGCGAAGTTTTTTTCCTTAAGTCGAACGAACATGGTTGCCATATTATTTTCTCCTTTTATTGGATTGGAGCTGGACTACATTGTTCCAGTTTCTGAATGTGTTATTAGTATATATTAGACCTTTATTGTATTGATTATATCACTGGTTTCCAATTCACTCATTAAAATGGGATGAGAAGTTTGGTTGTTTTTTGCATGTGGGCGGCCAAACTACTTGACCCTGCTCCCCATATTATCTATACTTCAGCAAAGATCAATTAAAGTAATTAGATTGAGATCTTCAACAGGAGGTAAGAATGGAATACGTCCGATTGGGAACCACCGGCCTCAAAGTTTCCAGGATTTGCCTGGGATGCATGAGCTATGGGCAGCCGAATGACCGCTGGCAGTGGGCGCTCGACGAGGAACACAGCCGGCCCTTCATCCAGCGTGCCCTCGAGCTGGGCATAAACTTTTTCGATACCGCCAATGTTTATTCCAATGGGATGAGCGAAGAAGTGCTTGGTCGAGCAATAACGGATTTTGCCCCTCGGGATGAGGTGGTCATTGCCACCAAGGTTCATGGGGTGATGGGACCCGGCCCCAACGATCATGGCCTATCGCGCAAGCACATCCTGAGCTCCATCGATGCCAGCCTGAGACGACTGGGAACGGACTACGTCGATCTCTACCAGATCCACCGCTGGGATTATGACACGCCCATCGAAGAGACCCTGGAAGCGCTGCATGATATTGTGCGCATGGGCAAAGCCCGCTATATCGGCGCCTCATCCATGTTTGCCTGGCAGTTCGCCAAAGCCCTTTACACTGCCGACCTGCACGGCTGGTCCCGCTTTGTCTCCATGCAGCCTCATTACAACCTGGTCTACCGGGAGGAAGAGCGCGAGATGCTGCCGCTCTGCCGGGATCAAAAGATCGCCGTGATCCCCTGGTCGCCTCTGGCGCGCGGCCTGCTCACCGGGAAAAGGGTAAAGGATGGCGGTGAAACCCAGCGCGCCCGGACGGATGCCTTTGGCAAATGGTTGTATTCGCGCGATGATGATTTTGCGGTTGCTGACCGGGTGGGTGAAGTGGCGCAGGCCCGCGGGATCCCGAACGCCCAGGTGGCCCTGGCCTGGATGCTGTCCAAACCGGTGATCACCGCCCCCATCATCGGAGCCACCAAAATCGGTCACCTCGAGGATGCAGTGGCCGCGTTAACGGTCAAACTGTCCGAAGAGGAGATCCGCCGGCTCGAGGAATTGTATCAGCCCCACCTGGTACTTGGTTTGTAATAGAACCTTTCCTTAAAAATTCCACACCCATTTTCGTTCAGAGGCTAAGTCTTGCATAAGCGCCGCGCAAGGACTAATCCCAAAACCGCTGTCTTCCCCGCGCCCACTTTTCCTCCCCTAAATCCGAAGGACGCACCCTCCCCAAATCTGTCTTTCGATTTGGGGAGGGCCGGGGTAGGGCTGGGGTAGCGCCTCTCTTTGTACTTTTATCTTTCCAACTCTTCCAGAATCACACTCATCACATCCTTGATTTTGTTCATCAGGTCGGTGTTCCAGAATCGTAAAACGCGGTAGCCCTTGGATTCGAGGAATGCAGTCCGTTCGACATCGTATTCTTCCTCGTCAAGATGCTGACTGCCATCCACCTCAATGATTAACTTTCTCCTCGGAGCACAGAAATCAGCGATATACGGACCGATGGCGTGTTGTCGGCGGAAGTGGATCCCGTCTTCTTTTAGAGTGCGTAAATACGCCCACAGTTTGGCCTCGGCGGCCTCGGGTTCCCTGCGTAATTCCCCTGCGCGGTGCATGATTCTCGGTGAGGAACGTTTTGGAGGCATGATTGCTCTCAATTATAGCCCTACCCGTCCCTCCGGGACTCCCTCCCCAAATCAAAAAGATTTGGGGAGGGTTGGGGTAGGGCGGAGGGGTCATTGTGCGTTTCCCTGCAAATTGTTATACAATAGAAGATACCTATAAGCCATTAAGCCGCCAATTGGCATTTGAGTAACTTAATTGGGCTGGTCAGATTGAGATAAGCACCATATTTGGGAGACATAATATGGAAAAAATCGACAAATCTAAAGTTCGTGAAATTATTGTTGATTTTGCACAGGAGATAGAACAACGGAAGAAGCCGGGACCAAAACCGCAAAAAGAGGTTATTTATTTTCGAAACGAACGAAAACTTGGGTTCGAAAGGGATGTTTATGATGTACCGATTGACTTATTGCGCTACCGTAAGGACAATGGAAGAATTCGCGCAGATGTAATTAGCTATGAAAAGGAAGTCGGTGTTTTAGATGAAACATCTAAGGAAGCACAAAAAAAAATATGTGAAATGCTCGACAGAAATGATCCAGAGAAGAATGACGAATTAGAGCGTTCAATCTTGCAAGAGGGTCAGAGAGAGCCAGCGATAATTACTTGTGATGGTTTTTTAATTAATGGCAATCGCCGAAAAATGACGATAGAAAGGATAAATGATAAGAAACCAGGTACGATTAAATTTATGAAAGTTGTGATTTTACCTGGTAAGAATGATCCCGGAGGACCTCCTTCATTATTAGAAATTGAAGAAATAGAAAACCGTTACCAACATCAAAGTGAAGGAAAAGCAGAGTATACAAAATTTAATACTGCACTTTCAATTCAAAGGAAGATAAATATGGGGTTTTCACTTGAAGCGCAGTTAGTAGATGATCCCATCTATGCTGGTTTGAACGAAAAAGAATTCAAGAAAGAAGTTAAAACAATTCGAGAACAATACTTGGAACCTCTTGAGTGCATTGATAGATACCTAGAAGTATTAGGTCGAGAGGGACTTTACAATACCATCTCTGCCAGATCAGGAGATCGTGAAGGTCGCTGGCAGGCATTTTTAGACTATTACAATCATGTGTATAAGAAAATATCCGATTCAAAACAGCGGATGACTTTGGGAATTGAAGAATCAGAGATTGGCAAAATTGAGGACATTGCTTTTAAAATTATTAGGAAACGAGAATTTCCACGTATTGGCAAAGTTCATCAAATAATGCGCGATTTACCAAAATGGCTTTCCAATTCAGAAGCCAAAAAAGATTTATACAGAATTGTCTATATTCCTAATGAGCTTAAAGATGGTAAAAAAGTAAATGTCGTAGACAAAGAAGATGATGATATTGACAAGATATGGGCCAGTGAGCACCAAGAAATTTATGGATTTATTAAAAGTGCGAAAAATACCTATGAACAAGGGAAAGTTAGTGAAACGCCTCTTGATTTGCTAGAAGTTTCTTTAAAAAAATTGCAGCATGAGAATATGGTAATAGAGGCAATAAATAAGACCGATTTTCCAAGGGCAAAAAAGTTAATTAAGCAAATAAGGGAGACCATCAAAGAATTGGAAAATGAGTTTTACGATTGGGAAAAGCAAAATTAAATCATATGGTTAGGTTTTCTATATGTGGATAGATTTTGAGGACGGTTATCTCATAGTTGTCGAGAAAAATGAGAATTTTTCTTCCGTACACCAGAGTCAACTTCGATATTTCGGTTTTTCAAAGAAATCGAAAGGAGAATATATTGCTCAAATCGATGATCCTACCGAATTATTAGAACGAATAATAGCATATTTCTTAGAAAATGGCGAAGTTGTTGAACTTTCTAGTGCTTGTAAAGAATTAGTGGGGAATGCTAGAACACGAAAAGATTATTTCACAAAACTACTTTCTAAAGCACGAGATTATAAAAATGGCAATTTTGATAATACAGAATTCAAAAAGTTCGATTCATTTTTGAAAACACATATAAAAAGGAAACTTAGAGATCATCAAAAAAAGGCCGCATATCACTTGTTTCTTTTGGGTAATGCGGCAAATTTCTCAGTCCCAGGAAGCGGAAAAACATCCGCTACTTTAGTTGTTTATGAAAAATTACGCCTGGATGGGTTAGTAAACATCTTATTTGTAATCGGTCCTCCTGCCTGTTTTGGGCCATGGCAACAAGAATTTACAGATACACTGGGGCGAAAACCTAATTGCAGGATATTAGCAGGTGGTGAACAAAATTCGCGAAAGTTAGAGTATTACAATATTGGCGATAATCGGGGTGAGCTATATTTAACAACATTTCAAACGTTATTGAATGATGTGAATGACATCAAGAAGTTCTTGGCTAATGGCAATACACAGGTTTTTCTTGTTGTTGATGAAGCACACTATATAAAGCAACTTGGTGGGGAATGGGCTAAAGCAGTTTTATCACTAGCGCCTTATGCAAAATATCGTTGCATTCTGACTGGTACTCCTATTCCCCGTTCATATCTGGATGTTTTTAATATGTTCGATTTTTTGTTTCCAGAAAACCCGCCCTTAGACATGAAGACAAAATCTCGAATAGAATACTTAGACAAACAAAATAATGCTATTGAAGCAAAGAAAATTCTAGAATCTAAGATTGACCCACTAATTTACCGAGTAAGAAAAAAGGATTTAGGTTTAATTCCTGCCTTGTTCCATCCCCCAATTCTAATCTCAATGAACAAGTATGAAAGAATTTTGTATGAAGCGATTGTAAAGAAAATCAGGAACTATTCAAAGGATGATTATTTAAAGAATATTGATCTTGTCACGAGATTGATGCGTGGCAGAATGATAAGATTACGTCAATGTGTTTCCTATTCGAAATTATTAAAGACATCAATTGATGACTATCAAGAAAATTTCTTTTTTGACGAAAGCGACATAGCATCCATAATTGCTAATTATGATCGTCTAGAAAAACCCGCCAAAATTTTGAGACTTTTGGAAATGGTCAAACAATTCCAAACGAAGAAACAAAAAGTGGTGATTTGGTCTAACTTCCGAGAAACTCTTAAATTGATCAATAAAGAAATCCACTCTGCAGGCATAAAATGTGAGATGATCTTTGGTGATACACCAACCGAAAGGACATCCACTAATGATGAAAAAACGCGTGAGCAAATCCGAGATGAGTTCGTCTCATTAGAGAGTGGCCTCGATGTGTTGATTGCTAACCCTGCAGCCTGCGCTGAATCTATATCTCTCCACAAGACTTGTTTTCATGCCATTTATTATGATCTGTCCTATAACTGTGCTCAATATTTACAGTCTCTCGATAGAATTCATCGGGTTGGGGGTTCAGAAAATAAACAAGCAAATTACTATTTCCTGCAATATGATAATTCTGTTGATCAAGACATAATAGCAAATCTGAACGAAAAAGCAGAACGAATGTATAGTCTCATTGAAACTGATTACAATGTCTATACCCTCGATATGTTCGGCGAGGATGATGATATTGATGCATATCAGAGGATTTTTGGAGTCGCTAATGGTTGATTTTGAAAAAATCCGACTTAATCAAATTATTTATTTTCTCCAGTTATTAGCTAATGTAAAAAGTCGGGATCTGATTTATTTGCAAAGGCTTTATAGAAATAACGCAGAAAATTTCGATGAAACCTTGAAATACATGGACTTGTCAGGATTGGTAGAAGTTCAAGGTAGTTCACTGCGTTGTTCTGCGTCTTTTAATAAATACTTGAAAGAATTACGTGTTTTGGAACATCAAGAAGAATCCATCAAAGAATTTATCAGAAAAACTATTATGGCTAATAACGATATTTCAAGCATATGCCTTGAGTATCTAAATAAATTTAAATTGAAAAATAGGCGTCTTTTTTTTCAGCCTTCAAGGGTCGAAAATTTGAAATATTCGGGGGTTAGAAACTTCTTGATGGAACTGGAGATAGTGTCACTTCAAACCAAGGGTGTTTATCTGTTTTCAGGAGACTGGATTATTGCTGAAAGTGCCTTAAACCCTAATCTATCACCTAAACTTTTTGAGCAAATCCAGAAAATGAAAGTGGAATTGGGTGAAAAAGCTGAATTATTGGCATTAGAGGAGGAAAAGAAACGCCTATCCAAATTTCCCGGGCTTGCCCAAAAAGTAAGGCAGATATCCAAAATAATTGTTAATGCTGGGTACGATATTGAAAGCTACGAAGGCGATAAATCTATTAGGCGTTATATTGAAGTGAAGGCTGTATATTTAGATGCCCCAAGATTTTATTGGTCTCTAAACGAAATTCGAAAATCAGAAGAATTGAAAGATCAATACTGGTTATATTTGGTTCCATATAATGGAAAAAGCGAATTCCAGATAGAATTGATTGAACGAATTTCCAATCCGTACCACACTATATATCTGGCCGATTCAGTATGGAAATCTCAGGTAGAATTATTATCTTATACTAAGATGTGAGAAAAGGTATTTATCATGGCTGCAATCAATAAAGTGTTTCATGGGGAATGTTTAGAATTCTTGAGTGATGCAAAGAAAATCCCGGATAAATATATAGATTTAATAATGACATCGCCTCCATACGCAGATAAGCGCTCAAAATCGTATGGAGGAATTACTGCAGGTAAATATCAGGATTGGTTCTTACCAATTTCGGCACAATTCATTAGAGTTTTAAAAGACGATGGCTCTTTTATACTAAATATAAAAGAACATCCCGAGAATGGAGAACGGCAAACATATGTGATTGAATTAATTCTTGCTTTAAAAAAGCAGGGTTGGCTTTGGGTAGAGGAATATTGTTGGTATAAAAAGAATTCATTTCCAGGAAAATGGAATAATCGATTTCGTGATTCCTGGGAAAGATGTTTGCATTTTACAAAAAATAAATCATTCAAAATGTATCAAGATGAAGTAATGGTTCCAATTGGGGATTGGGCAGAACGAAGATTTAGGTCCATGTCAGCAAATGACTACATTAGGTACACTTCAAGTAATAAGAGCAATTTGGGCAGGAAGGTTTCAAATTGGCTGAATAGACAACAAGTCTATCCACATAATGTATTGGTATTTGAGAAAGAGCATTATATGACTCCCTCAAACGTTTTGGAATTTTCTACAGAATGTTCGAATAAGAATCATAGTGCTGCCTTTCCTCTTGAACTACCAACATGGTTTATAAAGTTATTCACTAAAGAAGGTGACATAGTTTTAGATCCTTTCTTAGGCTCGGGCACAACAGCTGTTGCATCGATACTTCTCGAAAGAAATTACCTTGGAATGGAAAAACAGAAAGAGTATTATGAAGAGGCTTTGCTAAAATTGCGTGAAGTAAAGAACTTGAAAAAAAACAGGAAATAAAGACCGATATGTAATGTGCTTAAAATGAATACTAATAAGGAAATCGGTGTAATTGTCTTGGGTACGCTCTCCATCCTCTCCATTCCAGCTATAATACTTCTGTCCCTTGGCAGCCACAGGGCGTGTCAACATCCCGAATTTAGTACCATTTGGAAGTGGAAAGATCAGGCATGTTCTGCTGCGTACTGATAGGGCGACAAGCCCTGTAACGCCTCGTGCGGCCGGATGGCATTGTATTCTTCGAGCCACT
>Ga0209777_10003164_pt1 | contig 20761 bp, 12 predicted proteins | sample FrelakmetHBP12HB_FD_187147 | JGI IMG/M metagenome (GOLD analysis project Ga0209777, IMG submission 187147) | Freshwater lake sediment microbial communities from the University of Notre Dame, USA, for methane emissions studies -HBP12 HB (SPAdes)... | ecosystem: Environmental > Aquatic >...
GATTCTGCTCATAGCTCGTGCCGCCGTCACCGAATGTCCATTCCCAGGCTACAGGGTTGCCCGTAGAAATATCGTAAAACTGTATGTATGCTGGAGCTGTATCTTCGGCCTTGCAGCCCGTGAATTCGGCTTTCAGTGAGCCTCCCGCAGGTACCGTGGTGGTGGTTACGGGCACGGTGGTTGTTGTTGTCGGCTGTATGGTTGTGGTGGTCGGCTGTACGGTTGTAGTGGTTGTTGGCTGTATAGTCGTGGTTGTTGGCTGTACGGTTGTAGTGGTAACAGGTGACGTGGTTGTGGTCGGCTGAACTGTCGTAGTTGTCGGCTGTATGGTTGTAGTTGTTACAGGTGGCGTGGTTGATGATGAGGTCGCCGCGTAAACACAGCTTGCCGAAGCTGTTAAAAACGGCTTGTAATTAACAACGGCTTTGCTTCCATCATCGAAAAAATCATAGATCATGGCCTGAATTGCTGCATCATCTGTTGTGCCCCAGTAATTATTGGTTGCATCAAGATTCGGGCTTCCCTGCGGCATAACATAGTCTAAAGCCTCACCTGTTACGGTTTGAAGGATATTATTATTATTTACTTTTGCGTTGCTATCATTGATGTAAAGGGCATTACTATGTTGTGAGCCTGAATTATTCGAGAAACAATTGTTGGTGATTAAACCTGTACCGTTAAAGCCGCCGCCGCTGCTGGCGATATTGTTATTTATGGTATTTCCGCTGATAATCGTTGTGGCAGTTCCGCAATATATTCCTGACCCCGAATTATCTGAGATTGTATTGCTTGCAATTAATCTTACATTGGAGGCTACAACCCCCCCCCCAGAATTTCCTGTAATTGTATTCCCTGTAATTGTACTCACTCCATCACCTGCGCCAAGGTATATGCCATAAGAAGAATTACTGGTAATAGTATTGTTTGAAATATTCACATTACCAAAGCAATACATCCCCATGACGCTATTTCCAGTAACTGTATTATTTGAAATATCAACATTACTACCGGAACAATCTACCCCGTCATAACCATTTGATGAAACTGTATTGTTTTTGATTACCACGACACCGCCGGCAGCAGATATCCCATTAGAACCATAATTATTATTATTCTTTATTTCACAGTTGCTGACCATGAGGTTTCCACTTGTTGCACTATTTAGCCCAGATACTCCGCTATTCTGTATCGTGCAATAATTCACGTAGAGCCCGGCAGTATCTGCCCAAAGCATGCCCTGGGCGCCTGAACCCCCACCGTATTCAATAGTGCAGTACTCAAATATGCTGCCGTCCTGGTAATTGCCGCTGCCATCAAAACTTGTCTTGACACCTGAGTTTGTAACCTTGATATAGCCCCAGTCTCCCTTGGCGCCACTACTGGCAGATGAAGTAAAGGTAATCCTGCTGCCAGAATTGCCTCGGGCAACAATCTTTCCGTCAACAATAAGTGCTTTGGCTGCATTAAATTTTACCGTCACCCCAGGCTCTATGGTCAGGGTTGCGCCGGTGTTTACAATAATGCTGCCTGTGACGATATACGGGCTGTTGGCCGCTGTCCAGGTTGTGCTGGATGCAATAGCACCGCTGACCGTGGTTTCGGCATTGCTGACGGCATGGGAACAAATGATGGACAATAAAATGAAAAAACTGGTGAAAAATATTTTCTTCAACTTCATACCCTTCCCTCCTTTTTAAAATTAGTTTTAATAGCAATATAATCAATGTTTTTTACAATAAACGGTAATTATCTTTTGTCAAACAATATTTTATGGTAATTTTCTTCTCTAATCATGATGCTCTTGTAAAAAGTCAAAAAACTGTCATTGCGGTGAACTGTAACCCAGAACACAGCGAAGGGGAAGTGAAACAATCTCTGCCTTTGTAAGTGCTTGAAAAAGCGAGATTGCCGCGTCGCTCCGCTCCTCGCAATGACACGCGCCGGGAGTTTTTACGGGACCATCAATCTTTAATATGCAACTGCAGTTTTTAGTGACAGCAGTGTTTCCCTTCAGGCTGTAAATAATAGTATCCAACTCTGCTCAAGCTGTTCAACACTTTATTAAGAAGTCTTTCTGTCTGTTTGTATTCAAATTACATCCCTGCTACTTGGCTTCCGCTATGATTTTCTGGGAATTATAGCTATTGACTTATACCGGATTTTAAATCATACGTTAACAACACGAAACATCTAATAGAAATACATTCCATTAACAGTGTTTTGCACATGAAAAAACCTCCGCCGCATTATATATATCCAAGATGGTCTCATGAAAATAGAACAGCGGTGCTGTTCTGTGCGGTTATCGGCTTTGTTTTCGCGGTCTGCGGTTCTGCTCTGCTCCATTACAAGCTGAGGGCGGCGGGGATCGTCACCTGGCATATCGGCCTGTTTGCGGTGCTGGTATACGCAGCATATTATATCCGGGGATTATATCAGAAATACATTGATTGCGCGTGGGATGTGTATTATTGATACGGTCTAGCGCTTGAGTAGCGTGACAGCGCGAACACTAATAAAGGCAGTGCTTAATAAACGGGCACTGCCTTTTCTGCTGCTCTTAATGCATACGCGCGCTGTGAGAGGATGGTTTATTTCTGCCCGCCTGTGCGGTAGAAGGAGAAATAAGGGCCATGCGCAGCCCTGTCATATTCGACGGCTGCCAGACCATCTCCATTCAGCTCGAATACAATCCGCTCCGGGTTAACCGGCTCCCCGTTTTTATGCGTCACTGTTACTGCTAATAGATTATTTTCCATAGACCAGACGCCAATCTGTTTTACAATCCCCTTCGAGTATCTGGAAAGTAACTCCACGGAATTATTACGCAGCACGTGCAGGGTCTCTTCAACAGTACCGCCGGCACCGGTGAAGCTTCGCGTGTAGGTGCCGATGTACACCCGGGCATCAGCGTGCGGCGGGGATACCATGGAATCATAGTCAGCACGGGCAGCGCGCTCACCGCCGGCCTCTGCTACAAGAACACGGACATTCCTGGCATAGCCATGGGTGACAACAAAAGCGGGAGAGGTATTACAATACGCCGGTTCGCCATTGCGCATGATGCGCGCCTGGACTGTGTAATGATGGACCGGGTTAATCCTGGCCGGGTCATAGGTAAGCTTGAATGGTATTGGTATGTTACGGGCCGAAGTTATTTGCTGGTACGCAATAACAGCGGCAGAACTGCGGGAAGAAAAGTCAAGAAGCTGCACCTCGATTACATCATTAGGATGCAAGGGCAGGGCCTGCAGGCAATCAACCGTTCCCGTGATACTGACGGTTATTACCGGGGGAGCTTCAGGCAATTTTTGCGAGGGCCTGCCGGTAAGCAGGCCGGTATTTTCTTCACCGGTCCGGTACTTCCACAGGTCAATCATGAAGTCGCTGCCGAGCTCGCCGGGGAAAGAACTGCGCGGCAGAAACAGACACAGTGCCGCGGCAATGGTCATAACAAGCAGCTTGAAGTCTTTATTTATCATGTCTGGAATGCCATATCACCACTGCAGCCTGTCTGCTGAGTGGTGTTACAGGCTCTCGTTGTTCACTTGCATTGTGTGCCTCCGCCGTTATCCCGGAACACTTACAAAACTCCGCCTGCCTCGTTCAAAACCTTCTCAATTCCGTAGCGGGCGAGTTCATCAGCCGTAAGCCAGCGTGCACCCATGGTAAAAAATACTTTGGCGTTAAGAAGATTATCACTCAGCGCCTGCTGAGTTTTATCAAACGTTGCCTCCCACACGGGGATGCCCTGTTCAACGTTCAGCAGATACAGGGTAAATGCAACCGAGGCAGGACTGGCGGATGCCTCGGCAGTCCCGACTCTCTCCTTGTATCTCCAGACAATGCAGACCATGATATGATCTGCTTTTAATTTCCTGCCCAGTGCTGTTGCCAGTGACTGCGGGGTGTCTGCGGTTGAATTTGCAGGCAATCCTGAATATGCCGCCCAAACTGCCGGGAAAGGAACCAGTGCAGTATTGTATCTCTTTTGCAAGGCGTTCTGCAGGAACACGGTCATAAGCTCGTCTGAATTACTCTTAATTTCCTTGATGTTAAAACAAAGATCGGCAATCCTGCAGTAAAGCAGGCGGCTCATGGGCGCCCCTAAGCTGGTATCATACATTCCCTTGATACACGGCATCAGAGCAATGCTCTGGACCTTTATTTCCGCAAGCCCGCTTTGTCCTTTCGGAGCTACCGGTTGTGCGCGGCAGCCGGCCAGAACAACAAGCAGTGACATGGCCGCACAAGCGGCCCACGGTAATCGTAATCGTAGCATAACAATTAGCTCCTTATGATTCTTTATTACATGCAGTAGGACTGGATATCCATGAAGGTTATGCCTTTTGTCAAAGCATTCAGGTAACATGTCTGACATAAAAGTCAATGATATTAACTGAACGGTGTGATAGGGTCAGTTGCGTTTAAAGTTTGCAGGAGAAGCTGCTTGTAAAACGCGCCCGGCAGGTGGTATGCAAAACGTCATAGCGGACGGGCAGGGTCATGGACGCCTGCCGTTTAACGGATAATCCGCGTTCACATGCGTATGAAGCGTAAAAAAATAACGGTTTTTTACAGCAGGGGGGGAGGCGGTCATATTTCAGCGTCTGATGCAATCACCGGCTATTTAAACGGCCGCTGCGATATCACCGCGGTCAATCCTTTCGATGATATTCTGGCGCATCTCGATCCAATGCGGAAACTCAGCTTTGGCAGATTAAGCGGCGAAGATACGTACAACTTCCTCATCCGGCATGGATGGTACCAGCTGATCAATATCTACGCATGCAGATTCGGGGCTTCATACATCACTGCGGCAGCGCAGCGAATCAGGAGACTGGTGCGCGCATACCTTGAGCGCGCGAAGCCGGACCTCGTTATATCGCTCATCCCTTTTATCAATGCGCCCCTTGCCCAGGCCGCGCAGGATCTCGGCATCCCGTTTGTGATCCTGCCCGTTGACCTTGACCCGGAAACGTATTTACACGGTCTGAACGGGCTGCGGCATGACCACCTCTTTTTTGCCATCCCCTGCGATAGGGAAGAAATAAAGGCAAAGATTACTTCAGCGGGACTGCCGCAGGAGAATATACGCGTTACCGGTTATCCGGTACGGCCGGCATTTCTCGCGAAAGCTGAACCGGATAAAATCAAAAAATCCCTCGGCATCTCTCGCGACCGGTCGGTAATCTTTTTGCTGATGGGTGCCAATGGAGCAAAGAGAGCATTCAGGTTTGCACAACTGATTGAAACGATCGATTTGCCCGCAGAGCTGTTGATTGTAACCGGACACAATAACAGACTCTCTGAACGGCTTGCGGAAATGCCAGCCGCGCCTCATGTGAAGCGCCGCGTCATCGGGCACACCATGAGAATAAGCGAATTAATGGGAGCGGCTGACCTGCTCGTTACCAAGTCGGGACCGACCACGATCTTCGAGGCAATACACAGCGATCTGCCGATGGTGGCAGACGCCACAACGTCTGTTATTCAGTGGGAGAGAATGAATATATCATTCGTCGAGGAATATGGTCTCGGCGTGGTGCTGCGGCGTTTGGATGACTTGCCGCACCTGATTTGCAGGCATCTCAGCGATGATGCCTATCGCGCTGAAATCAGGCGCAACGTAAGAACATTCGATAAGCGTTTATTCCGGGATGAATTCCCGGCTCTTGTTCAGGAGGTTGCGGGAGGATAGGCGGTGCTTAAAACCGGTAGATAAATGCCGGGGTGATGCAGAACAGGCCGGAAAAGTTTGATCCCATGTCCACCATGAACTGCAAAGTTTGTGTTATCTCAAGGTGTGCTCCAATGTGCGTGCTCCATGGTTTTACGGTGCTCTCCTGCAGGCTGAACCCTACCTTCCCCAGCACCGGTATGTCAGGGTTCCCTTTAATGGTATTCGTCGTATCCCAGTAAGTTTCACCAACCCAGATAATCAGCTGGGAAACACCAAGCAGTTTTCTCCATCCAAGGCGGAAAGAGCACAGGAGTGCTCTCACATCCGGACTTAATCTGTTCCCAAAAATCAAATCACCCTGCAGCGCACTGATGGTGTAATTTGTGTCAAGTGCGGCAAAGTAATTTTTATATCCGCCGACCAGAGTCATTCCTCCCCCATAGGTGATGCCGGTTAAATTAACCTTCACGCTAAACTCTTTGCGGCTCGCGCCAAGCCGGTTACGCATGCGATCAAGGAGATCCACATTGATAGCTGCCTCAGTATACTGGCGAGTATACCCTCCAAGCGCATAAACGCTTAAAAATGGAAAAACCCATGCATCCAGGCGCACAGACCAGTTCTTCTCCCTGCTCTTCACTTTGATCTTTGTAAGTTTGTCTGCGGGAATGGTGAAATTCGCGATAGCAACCTTTGCATTGCTCGCCTTGATATGCCGCCTTCCGTAATAGAACCCGGGTGTTACCCCGATGGCATAGGGAAGCTTGTAGCCTCTTTTTTCAGCCCCGGCACCGAAAAAGGGAAAAAGCGATTGCCATGTATGCTCGGGGATTGGCTGCGCCGTGCCGGCTTTGGAGATATCTGAACTTGGCAGCGGTGCTGGAGCCTGGGGATCATGCGTCTCTTCCTTTTTCTCGTCCATGCTGCACATGCGCCACTTCATCATGGCGGAGCTTTCTTCATTGTCAAAGAGAGAGGGCCGCAAATCCGGCTTGCGGTTATATGACTCAGCAGCCTGCGCCCGGGCGGATGCAAGATCGGGCTGCGGCGGTTCACTGCCTGCTGATTCTGAAAAGGAGCAGATAAGAAGTAGAAACAAGGAAATAATGATAACCCGTTGAACACTGCGTAAAAAAATTATCATTGCTGATTGGTTCTATTTTTATTCTGTGATGCGCCTGTTGCGCGGCGATATTCAATGTATGACGGACCCGCTACTCCCGGTCACGAGATGATTGGGGTCAGGCAGCCCCGCGCGAATCTTCTGCGAAAAATCCGGATCGTTAATCGACTCACTGGCGCGCTTATTGATATAACTCAGCCGTCTAAGTTCGGAAAAGGGCAGGGCAGTGTCCATCCTGCCCAGCTCATAGGCATACTGGGCCGCGTAGCCGCTCAAAAGAATCTTCCAGCTGTAACTAACGTCGCCGCTAAAAGCCCGGATGAGGGTAATGATGCTGGTGGTGCAGTTGGTCGTCAGGGTGTTGTAAAACTCAGGTGTTTCCCTGAGGTCATTGATCATTTTGACATACTCCATGAAAAACTGCCGCGCTCGCTCGGGAGTTGCGCGGATCCGGTAGAGATAGACATCCTCCTGCGGGTTGCGAAAGCTGGTGCGCACCCTGATCAAATCGCGCTCATCCCCGGCGATACAGATGAGCCCGTACTGTTTGAAAAAGCCCTTGATCGAAGAGTATTCCTGACCTTTTGCTTTTCTGGTTTCAATGGAAAAGGTCACAAAATCCGATCCGCCGAACCCGAAGCTGATCATAACATGGGCAATGGCGTCGCCCATCCAGTACACGGTGATGAGGTCAACCGATGTAAGCTTGCTGATGTCAAACATTTTATCATAGTAGCGGGCGTTAAAGTCTGTCTCGGTCCGGTAGTTGAAGTTGCGGATGTTGTGAATCGTGACCAGGTTGCCCTGTATCGAAGCATACGGCAGTACGGCAACATCTGTCTGCCAGTCGCGGTTATTTGACGGTTTAATTGAAGACCACCAGACTGCAACAACGGCAAACAGCGCAAGAAAGCAGAGCAGCGTGCGGCGCCGGTTTGGCAGCGTGATGAATCCGCAGACCGTCGCAAGACCGAACAGTCCGGCGCAGCAGGCCCGCAGCGTTTCATTCAAAATGTCAGAATAATAAATAGCAAGCATTGCCCAGGCAGTCATAACCGCCACCGTCACGGTAATTACAATACCTGAACAGATTGCTGAAATTTTTCCCATGGTTATTTTATTAGGTTTTCAAGCAGTATCCGGCGCACTTCCTCGATTGTCTGGGGCTCGGACTGAATCCAGTGGCCGGAGTGAAATATCAGCTCTGATGCCACGCCGTCCAGATGGGCGCTCGTGTAGGACACTACGCCATCATTCCATTTTTCGCGCGGATCATTTGGGTTCTCCACCGCGATGATAGAGTGAGCTATAACCCCCGGCGCAATGGGCATCGCGGCAAGGGTTTTGATAAACTGGTTTTTCGGGTCCATATTGTCGATGCTGCGCGGAATATCCTTCATCGAGCGAAATGCCAGTGCCTGGGGGTTTCGAACCAGCACTTCCTGCACCGGATTAAGCAGCTTGCCGGGAAGCGTTATGAATTTGACGATGAGCTGGCCGATCCAGCCGGCTGCAAAAAAACTGCCATGATGAGGCGTAGAGATGAACACCACCCGTTTGACAAACGGCAGCGGTGTATAAAACATGCTGCGTTTTATTACTTTTTTTGTCTCCGGAGCAGCCTGTATCTGCTCAAACGGGAGCCGGGATACCTGGTCCCAAAAACGCGTACCGCTGTCGCTGACCATAAGCCGTGCAAGCAGCCCTCCCTGGCTGTGGCCGATCACCACCATCTTCCTGATGGCAGGGTCCTTTCCCCCGTGGTCGATTTTTGCCACGACGCTTCGCAGGGCATCAGCCAAAAGGCCGCCGGAATATGCAATGGGGTTACCCGAGTTGTAGGTAAAAAGCCAGAACTGATAGCGGCCCCACAGGGCGCGGTCATTCTGCAACTCATTTAACATCTCCGCCCAGCACGCCGGGCTTGACGCGGTGCCATGGACCAGCACCACGGGTATGCGTCCCGGCACATACGGCGTCATGAAAAACAGATCGTCTCTGAACCGGGCCACATTTTTAATGGGAAGTGAAAAGTTACTGAATAGCAGCCCCTTGAGTTCCAGCTTGTACATATCAGAGCCTTCAAGGGTATATGCCAGGGCTGAGCTCAGCTCCAGCTCAAGTGGCACCTGACTGCCGTTAATGGTGACGGTCGAGGTCTCCTCCGTCGTATGCAGTTTAAGATAGCCGCGAATAGTGCCGCTTTTGATTCCGGCGGCAACATCATCCAGGCGCAAAAAAATGGTAACCGGCACCTTGATATTCGGGACAATCAGGGAATAGGCGGTATTGTCAATACCAGCAAGCGGCTTGACATCTGCGGTCAGTGGTGCACCGATGCCGGGCCAGCGGTAGCGGTTGCGCAGGCCGCGCACACCCAGTTCAGCCGCCTGTTTGAAGTGGACCAGGCGGTAAGCGCCCCACTGGAACTCTGCCTCATTAATGTAGAGGTTGAGCGTGCCGAAAGGGAGTTTATAAGCACCGGATCTGAGAATTACCTCAGTGCCGTCGGCAGACATTAACCCCTCGGCAATGCCCCGGTTGTACAGGTCAACTGCCGTACGGTAGCGGGGGTCAAAACAGCCGGGAGCAATGCTTTGATCTTCAGGGAAGAGAAAGGCATATGCATCGCATGCTGCCGCAAGAAAATACGAGCGGTCGTTGCTGCGGCCGGCATACAGGAATGAAGTCTCAGCCAGCGTAAACAGCCGGTCTGATTCAGAAACGCCCGGAAGACCGGCATGCAGCTTTGCAATCACCTGTGCCGGATGGTGATGAAATTCATCCGCAAGCCCGAAGCGATTAAGAACCTGAACGGAAGGAGCGCTCAGCTCGCCGCTTGAGAGAACATTTGCGGTGAGGGTGCGCTGCACGGTCTTCGGGTCAAGCTTTGTGACGCCCACGGGAGTGGCACACCCGGTAAAAAATACGATACTAATCAACAGGCCTGTAACAAGGGTGCAGCTTATGGCTTTCTGCTTTGAATTAACTATTCTCATAGGACGGGCTCTATCATTAGGAAGCGTAAGGGGTTTGATGATTGTCGAACACGTTTCACTTTGCCCAACCTGCTACAACAGCACGGTTTCATTTTTTTTGAATTTGGGTAACTTTGGCCCATCTCGCGCTTCATCGGGCACGGGTGGCAATTCGTCGGCAGTAAATAAGTCGCTTTCAAGAACCCGCTCAAACAAATTTTTCTGAGCCGGATAGCCATCGATTGTCATTTGCAGCACCCAGAGCAGATCAAGAAATTCATGGGTAAATTCATAGGTCCATGAGCTGGGGTGGATATCGTCAAGCGGTGAAGACTTTTTGCCTTTGCGCTCTCGCATGCGGTAGCCAAGCCATGATTGCACGGGCTTAAAGCCCGACACTTCAAATTCCCAGACCTCTTTTGTTACCGGCGCAAAAGCGCCATCGCCGACGGTTATGGTTTTTGTTGCCTCATTATAGCTGAATTCATTGGGGTATTTTTCTTCCGCGTCTGAAACAGCCTTCACGCACTTTGCTTCGCCCTTTGGGATTTTCCCTTTGGGGCGGTCTGTTGAATCATGAAAGCGTTCACCATACGTATGAAGCCAGATCAGCTCTTTGCCGAATTCCGCCGCTTCGGAAAACAGTTTCGTATTTTTTGTGAGCGGGACGCGGACTTCACGACTAATAAGCTCTTTGGCAAATATTTCTGTATATTCTGGATGCCCGAGCAAACAATACACATATCCAGCAAGGTCTTCGGGTGTTACACCACCTAACAATTCCAGCAAACCTGATGTAATATTTGCCTTAGCAGCTTCTTTGTCAAGGTAGACTGGAATTGCATCCTTTGCTCCACGATTACAAAAATAATTTAAATCAGGTATTTCGTTTGCACATGTTAAAGCCGGCCCTTGATCCAAAATTCTCTGAAAACAACTGGATAGATATACTTGCTTTTCGCTATGTGCAAGCCACAGTGTTGGACGCAAATAGTCACCGAGACGGCTATCGGGAATTATCCATTGCCGATCAAAAGAACGATATCCATATCTCACAGGAGAAAGCATTTCGTCAGCTTTTGCATTAATAAGCGGGGGCAATGTTTCCGAAGGATTTAAAATGTTTGGATATTTATCATCAATCTTTCTGTCACGGGATTCTTTAAACAAATTATCTTTATCACTGGAGGCAACAAATTTCTCCCATCTTATTTTTAAGGTGGCTTTATCCGGCGCTATAGGCCAAGTTCTTTTGAATTGCGCACCCGATAGCTGCCAGGGGAATATATCAGTTATGTTAGGCCATTTCGCAAAAGCACTTTTCGATACCGGCCTGAACGGTGCTTGCCACGCATCCGGCGCTTTTTCCCATTTTAAACCAGCTGCCGAAATGATTTTATTTAGCTTTTCCAGCTTTTCTTCCCGTGTTCCCTCAATGCGCGTATAACGCACCGTTGCAGGATCATCAGACGGTTTCTTTGATTTGCGCCAGGCTATAAAAATAGCCACAGGTGTTTGAATGGCAAAAACATTTTCATCCTTCCGCGTGCCCCGGCCTTCGCCGCCAAGATCGATAACATCAATATGGTCGCAAATTCTTCTAAGATGCTCCCGAACGCCGGAAAAGGCGTCGCCGTCGATGTAGCTTGAGGCGGTGATAAATGAAACGATGCCGGGGCCGACAGCGGTTTTATGTTCGAACACCTTCCAGAGCGCCCAGCGAATAAAATAGACATAGAGATTGTAAATATTTTTCAGGTGGACGCCATGGCCTGCATCACGCGCAGGCTTGATGAAACTTTCAAGAATTGGCTTTCCCGTTTCATCGCCATAACGAACCCAGCCGCCCGTTATCCCCTTGTTGCTGCCGTCTTTTTCAGCCGACTCATGGCGGCCATAGGGCGGATTGCCGAGACATATCAGCACATGCTGAGAATCTTTAACTCTCAGGGCGCGTTCGTGTTCCTGCGCAATCGGTTTGTGAAACAGCGGCGGAGCCGGTGGTTTGATATGCGGAGATTCAAGGGTATTGGTAAGATATATGCCCGTGCCGGATTCGGGCAGCACAACATTGTATTTGGTAAGCGCCTGAGAATATCGCAACTGCGCAACCGCGTATGGCCCGACCATCCATTCAAAGCCATGAAGATTATGAATGAGTGCGCGAACGCCTCCTTTGATTGCGCCTGCGCCTTCTTCTTTTTCAACGCGCTTTATTGCATGGTCAATAATAGCAAGCAGATAGGTGCCGGTTCCCACGGTGGGATCAAGCGTGGCAACGCCAGCCTCAACAAATCCCATTTCCTTGCCCAGGTGCTTATTTAAAATCTCGTCGATAAGCCGCACCTGGCAGTGCACGACTTCAAGCGGCGTATAATAAACGCCTGCCTCTTTGCGCAATTTCGGGTCATAGGCTGCAAGAAAATCTTCATAAAAGAAAAGCCACGGGTCGGCGGTTTTATCGGTAGCCGTAAGCGCTTCAAGCGGGGTTTCGTGAATGACACGCTGGGTTAAGGAAAGCGACGTGCTGATTTCTTTACGGGCATCCTTATCGGTGAGAAATTCAAGCGAGCGGGACAACAAAGAATGGTGTTTATCCAATGTTTCGTAGGCATTGCGCAGATCAAGCACATTTGCATTTTCAAGATGGGCAAGCAGCAGGGCAAAAACCACGGTTTGCGCATAGGCATCGGCAAGGCGCAGGTCATCGGCATCGGGGAAAAGGAGCTGTTTAATTTCTCTTTTCAGAGAATGCATGGGCGATTGGCTGTCTTTCAGCGCATCAATAACTTCATCGCGGATCAGGCGGCAGAACGGGGCAAGAAAGGCAGCGAGCTCTTTGGGTTTGCCGGGAACAATCGGCGTCCATGAGGTGAAGGCCGCAAAAAGTGAAAACAGGTCCTTTGCATTTTCTTCGCTGATAGCTTTGCCGCCATCGGTGCAGGCATCGCCTGCGAAACGAATGCGTTTGTCGACAAGTTCACCATTCTGATACAGCGCCCATTCATTTGCGCTTGTATAAATAATGTTCGGAATATTTTTAAAGCGCGACCACTGGGCAGCATCATGGCCCTTGTATTTATCAGGGTTAGCGCCTTTTTCCGGTTCCTTTAATTCGATATACCCGGTAAGCAGCCCGCTGCATTCAACCGCATAGTCCGGGCGGCCAAGCCGCTCAACGGCTGATTCGTCCTTAAGAACAATCGGGCGGGAAATTGAATTGCTGTAAGCTGTGAATAGCTGTTCAAGAGGCGATTTGAGCTGTGCTTCCGGCTGGCCAGCAGACCGTGCGGAAAATTTTGCGGTTACTGTTTGAGAAAATATTTGTAGAGCTTCAAACATTCTGAAATGGGGGAGATTATTGTTCATTCAAATCCCCTTTGCTTTCTGTTTTTCGTTGCAGTATACGCAGCGCATATTTCTTTTGCTGTGAAGCCGATTTAGCGTTTCGGGCGTTCTTCAACACTCAAGAGATGGTCGAGCGTTTCAAAGACTATCTGAAAGCGCTCATCAGTCGTTTTATTCAATTTTCCAGGTTATCGTTTAAGCGCAGCATTGCTTAAAAGCATCTGCCTGAGGCGTGTAAATACTCTCATAAACTAGAGTCTCCTGTTATGTATGTTGCTTTTTCGTATTGCGGTGCATTATCTCCAAAGACACAAGCCGGGCGAGCAGGATTGCCGGGAACAGCTGTCCGGTCAATGCCTCAAGCATGACCAGCATCCGCGCTGAGGGATGAACAGCCAGGATGTCCCCATAGCCGAGCGTGGTGAGCGTTACAAAACTGAAGTATAATAAATTAGACTGCAGCGTGTCCGCGCTATACGTGCCCATAGAAGCGGGCAGCTTAAACGCCGCAGGCGATTGCAGCGCAATGAGCTGGTACACGAAAGCCCACATGAGTCCGATGAGCAGGTAGACGGCGATGGCCCCGGTAATCCGGTGTATGGTAATGGGGCCTTCCCGGAATACCTGGAGTAAAACAATAACTGCCAGCATGCCGCAGCAGATAAAGTCAGAGAACACGACCCATGAAGCAAACCCGGCAACATCCATGATATATGTCACCCAGTGGAGCACGAGGTTTAACAGCACGCTGCCCAGGATAAAAATTCTCAGTATGCGTTTATCTAAAACAAAGGTGGCCCCGGATATCAGGATGAGAGAAAAAAATATCAGCACAAGGAATTTACCAATAGGCAGCGCGGTGATCGGGTAGGCAATAAAAATAGTAACCACGAGGAATACCATCAGGACAGTCAGACCGCTGTCTGTTTTCCAGATATGGCCCGGTGAGATAATATTTCTCATATGCTTTCTCTCAATGGTTAAAGCATTTTTATATGTGCGGCGTTTGCGGGAAGTCCGTCACGAAAATTCTTCCGGCCCCGATGATTTTAAAAATTATTCATGCTTGCTGACATTGTTCGAGGAAGTAGTAGTGGCGATTGCACCTGCAGTGATGCTGTCCGCCTTGGTTATCCAGCCTCCGCCCATGGCCTGGTATATATTGACACAAGTGCTGAAGACCAGGGCGCGCGTCTGCGCGCAGTTCAGCTCAGCGGGAAAGAGCTGCTGCTGGGCCTGGAGGACGGTGGAGTAGGGCGCGTACCCGCCGTCATACTGCAGCCGCGCAAGATGCTCATATTCCTTTGATGCCCCGACCAGCCGGTCCTGGGCGGCGAGCTGCTCGGTAAGTTTGGCGCGGGAGACCAGAGAGTTCTCCACGTCCGCAAATGCGTTCTGTATTGCGGCTTCATAGCCGAGGAGCGCAGCTTTGCCGGCAGCCTCAGCCTGCCGCACCTGGCCGGAGATGGAGCCGAAGGTAAAGAGCGGGCCGGTGATCGTGCCGGTATAGTTCCACATCCGGGCCGGCCCGTTGAACAGCTTGTGCAAATCATGGCTTGCGTCGCCGTAGGTGCCGGTGAGTGAAATGCTCGGAAAATAGAGGGCCCGGGCCGCGCCGATCTGGGCATTAGCGGCTATCAAATTCTGCTCGGCCTGCAGGATATCGGGCCTGCGCTCAAGCACCTGCGAGGGAATGCCGGATGGCACGGCAGGAAGCGCAAGCTCGTAGATCGTCTTGCCGCGCGGGATAGCGCCGGGGTTGCGCCCGAGCAGGATAGAGATAGCGTTCTCCGTCTGCACAATCTGGTTTTCGATCTGCGGGATCGTGGCCGCGGCTGTCTCATATTGTGTGCGCGCCTGCGCCACATTCATCTGCGAAACCTGTCCGTACTTGAACTGCAGCTCAAAGAGTTTAACGGACTCGGCATACGTGCTCAGCGCGCGCCGGGAAATCGCGAGCTGCTCGTCAAGGCCGCGAAGCTGAAGATAGCTGTTTGCAACTGATGCTACAAGAGAGAGGATCACCCCGCGCCGCGCCTCCTCGGTTGCCAGCAGGCTGGCCTGCGCTGCCTCGGTGAGCCGCCTGATGCGGACCCAGAGATCAATCTCCCAGCTTGCGGTGGCGATCAGCTGGTAGGCGGTCTGGGGGTTCGGCACAGTGGCAGGCACCGGCGTAGCCATGCGCTCGCTGTCGCGCTGCCGCGTGCCGGTAGCTCCATAGCCGAGCTGGGGAAAGAGCTGCGAGCGTGTCTGCGTCAGGAGACCTGCCGCCTGCTCAACATTGGCCGCGGCAATTTTAACCGTCTTGTTATTGGTGAGAGCATCTGCAATGAGCCGGTCAAGCACCGGGTCCTGAAACTGCTGCCACCAGAGAGTGTTCACGGCGTCCCGGGCATCCTTTACTTCGTAGCGGAATGCCTGCGGCGTATCAACAGCCGGGCGCCGGTAATTGGGGCCGAGCATGCAGCCGGCACATGATAGACAGAGAATAAAAATTATGAGTCGGCGCATGTCAGTCACCTCCCTTCTCAATCTGCTGGTGGCTTCCGCCGGGAGGAGCTGCAGGCGGAGATTCTTCTTTTTTGCCGCGCTCGGCGAGCCGGTCAAAGATATAGAAGAACAGCGGCACGTAGAGCATGGCAAGGGTGGTCTCGCCAAGCATGCCGCCGATGATGCCGGTGCCGATCGAGTGACGGGCGTTAGCTCCGGCGCCTGATGCCAGCGCCAGCGGCAGCACGCCCAGTATAAACGCGAGGGAGGTCATGATGATCGGCCGCAGGCGCTCTTCACCCGCGATGATCGTGGCGTCGATGATGGATTTTCCCTTCTTGCGCAGCTCGACCGCGAAGGTAACTCTAAGGACCGCGTTCTTTGCCCCAAGGCCAATAAGGACCAGAAGTCCGATCTGGAAGTAGACGTCATTATCAAGGCCGCGCAGCCAGTTCAGAAACAGGGCGCCGAGGATACCGAAGGGCACCGCCGTCATGACCGATCCCGGCAGCGTCCACGACTCAAACTGGGCGGCCAGAACGAGGAATACGATTATAAGGCCGAACAAAAAGGCGACCGATGATGTCCCCCCGGATTTTATCTCTTCGTAGGCCATTCCTGACCAGGCGAAATCATACCCCTGCGGGAGCACTTCAGCGGCTACCGCTTCCATAGCTTTCAGTGACGCGCCGGAGCTGAAGCCAGGGGCAGCACCGCCGGTGATTTGGGCTGCCGGGAAGCCGTTGAAATGCGGCAGCAGATCAGTGCCGGTGACGTACCGTGTCGTCACCATGGCGGACAATGGCACCATCTGTCCGTCTCTGGACCTGGTATACAGCTTGGTGATGTCCTGCGGGTTCTGGCGGTATATGGCGTCGGACTGGAGGACCACATTCCATACGCGGCTGTACTGGTTGTACTGGCTGACCTGGATGGAGCCGAACTGGGCCTGCAGCGCGCTGTACACCTCCTGCACCGGCACCCCGAGAAGCTCGGCCTTGTCGCGGTCAACGTCCGCACGAAGCTGCTGCGATGCTGCGCGGAAGGTGCTGTTCAAGCCGGAAAGCTCAGGCCGCAAGCGGGCCTTGGCGAGAAACTGCTGCAAAAGATCATACAGGCGTGCCGGGTCCCCGGCTCCCTTGTCCTGTATCCAGAACTCAAAGCCGCCCGTGGTGCCGATGCCGGGAATTGCCGGCGGCGCGATCGGGATAAGAACACCCTGCTCAATAGTACGCGCCTCTCCGGCAACCGAGCGCAGCACCGCGCCGGCGTTTTCGGCCAGGGCACGCTTGGCTGATGAATAGCGCTCTTTGAAGTCTTTAAAGGTCACGAAGAATGTCGCCACATTGGGTTTGTACTGGCTGTCGATAATGCTGTAGCCGTTCACTACCGTCCGGTTGTTGACCGCCGGGTTCTTTGCAAAAAGTCCTTCAATACGGCTTGAAGTCTGCGATGTGCGGGAGAGGCTTGCCGCGTCAGGCATGATAAGCTGGGCCATCACATAGCCCTGGTCCTCGTTCGGCACGAAACTGGTCGGAATTGTCCGGAACAGGGTCACCAGTCCCCACATAAGCAGCGCAAGCACTACAAAGGCCACAGTCATGCGCTTGATGATAAGCAGCACCGCGTCACCAAAGGCAATCGTTATGCGCTGAACCTGGCGGTTGAACCAGGCGAAAAAGCCCTTCTGCGGCGGTACGGTGTGCTTAAGGAGAAACCCGCACATGGCCGGGGTCAGGGTGAGCGCCAGGAACCCGGAGAGCGCCACGGAAATAACGATGGTAATGGCAAACTGCTTGTAGAGCTGCCCTGTGGTGCCGGGCAGAAACGCAGCCGGGATAAACACCGATGCCATCACCAGCACCACCGCGACCAGAGATCCGGATATCTCTTCCATGGCCTTTATCGTTGCTTCCTTTGGAGACAGGTGGTTCTGCACCATGTTCCGTTCCACGTTTTCCACCACGACAATCGCGTCATCAACCACCATGCCGATGGCAAGCACGATGCCGAACAGCGTCAGCAGGTTGATGGAAAAGCCCAGCGCGAGCATGCCGGTGAAGGTGCCGATCAGCGCGACAAAGATCGCAACCGTGCAGATAATGGTGGAGCGGAAGCTCTGCAGGAACAGGTACACGACCAGCACTACCAGAAGCACTGCCTCAAACAGCGTATCGATAACCTCCTCGATCGACATGCGCACGAAATCGGTCGTGTCAAGGGCGATGACGTACTCAATGCCGTCGGGCATGGTCCGTTTCAAATCTTCCATGGTCTTGCAGACGGCCGCTGAGACATCAAGGCCGTTTGCGCCGGGCTGCTGGTAGATGATGATGGGGGTTGCCGATGCGCCGTTAAACCGGTTGTCATCAATATACTGCTTGCGGCCGACCTCGGCGCGGGCCACATCCCTGACGCGAACGATGGCGCTGCCGTCCTGGCTCGCGTGGAGAATGATATTCTCATACTCTGCGGGGTTGATAAAGGGCGGCTGGGTCACGACCGGGAACGTCTGCTGGACCATGCCGGCGTTCGGCTGCTGGCCGATCTGGCCGGCCCCGAACAGCGCGTTCTGTTTCGCTACTGCCTGCTGGATGTCGCTCGTCGTGATGCCGAGCGATGCCATCCGGTCCGGGTTCATCCAGATGCGCATGGCCTGATCAGGCACGCCGAATATCTGCGCCTGGCCGGCGCCGTTCACGCGCTTGATGGCATCAAGCACATACACGTTGGTGTAGTTGGTCACGTAGTCCGGGCTGTAGCGGCCATCTTTGTTGAACAGGGCAATGATCATAAGGGTGCTGGAAGATTTTTTCTGCACCGACACGCCGTACTGGGTCACTGCTTCGGGAAGCTGCGGCAACGCGAGGTTGACCCGGTTCTGCACCTGCACCTGGGCGATGTCAGGGTCAGTGTCAAGGGTGAAAAAGATCGTCAGGGTCATCTGCCCGGTGTTGGAGCTTGTCGAGGTCATGTAGAGCATATTGTCAACACCGTTGACCTGCGACTCGATGGGCGCGGCGACCGAATCAGCGACGGTCTTGGAATCAGCGCCGGGATAGGTTGTAGTAACCTGGACCTGCACCGGCGTGATCGTCGGGTACTGGGCTATTGGAAGCGCCGACATGGAAACAAGACCGGCAATCACGATAATGAGAGATACGACCGTCGCGAAGATCGGCCGCTCGATAAAGAACCTGGAAAACATAACGGGAACCTTCCTCTCTTACTTTTTATCTTTAGCGATATCGGCCTTGGCTGCATCATGCTGTGACGCGCCTGCGGCGACAGTAGATTTCACCACGACCAGAGCTTCGGGACGCAGCGAGAGCACGCCGTCGACCACTATTTTTTCGCCGGCCCTGAGCCCCTGGGAAATAAACCAGTCATTGCCGTGCCAGTCACCGACCACGACCGGGCGGGGATCGACCTTTTTGTCTTTGCCCAGAACCCAGATGAAGTGTCCCTTGGAACCCTGCTGCACCGCTCGCTGCGGCACGAGAATCGCTTTAGGGCTGATGGCACCCTGCAGGCGGACGCGCACATACTGGTTCGGCTTGAGCATGCCGTCCGGGTTATCAACGCTGACGCGAATCAAAAACGTACCGGTCTTGGAATCGTATGACGGGGCAGCGAAGGTAATTTTACCGGTGTAAGGGAAGAGCGAGCCGTCGACAAGAATAATCTCGACATGGTAGTTTCCGTCTTTAGGACTGAGCAGCATTCCCTTAGCGATCTGATTGCGGTATGCATTCATTTCGTTTTCAGAGAGACTGAAGTTCACCCACATGGGTGAAAGCACTGCCACGGTGGTGAGCTGGCTGTTCATCATGCTGATATAGGTGCCGTCCTGCTGCAGAGCGGCGCTGGTAATACCGTCAACCGGGGAGGTGATGGTGCAGTACGAAAGGTTGAGCTGCGCGGTCTCAAGCTGGGCTTTTGCCTGGTCAACCGCAGCGGCAGCAGACTGGAATGCGCCGGTCGCATCGTCCAGGTCCTTCTTCGATAGCGCGTTCAGCGCCGTAAGTGGTTTGGTGCGCTCCAGGTTCAGGCGGGATGTCTCCATGGTTGCTTTTTGCTTGGCAAGAGCTGCGGCAGAGCCGCTTACCTGTGCCTGGTAGGGTTTCTTATCCATGAGGAAAAGAACCTGCCCGGCCTTGACGATTGAGCCCTCGGTATAGACGCGCTTGTCAAGAAAGCCGCTGACCCGTGCCTGGATGTTCACCTGCCGCGAGCTCTGGGTCTGCGCGACATACTCAAAACTGACCGGAACATCCTTCTGCACAATATCCATAACTGTCACCTCCGGGGGCGGCGCTATTGCCTGCTGCTCTTTTTTGCATCCCGCTGCGAGCGTTAATGCGAGGAACAGGGCAATCACACAGCAGGCCGGAAGCAATGGCTTTAAGCGATCACTATACATCCTCTTTTTCTCAGAGTTACTCATGCTCTTTCTCCTGTAAACGTATGACTCTATTTATATGTATTGAGAGTTATTAAATAAACCAGGCAGGTGTAAATAATTTGCGCAAAGGAAAGTTATTTTTGGAGTTATTATTAAATAATATCAATCCGTTGTCCATGGTAATTTTATAATTTAGAGTAAAATGATACCTTATTCTCCATAACCTGTCATTGCCTTTCCCTGCTGTTTCCCTGTTACGAAACAAGCATGGTGTCACCAAGTTATGTTAGAAGCTGGCCGATGACCAGTAATGTGGGCTCTTAAAGATTGAATATGACAACAGTGGGAGTGTAGTGTTAATTTGACAGTTAATTCAATCTGACAATAAATGATTTCTTAATAAAGTATGCAGTGGCTTGAGCAGAAGAGGCCTTGCGCTTAGTAGCAGTAGTCGCGCATATTAACCATTACGATAACACCGCAATATATAGTTAATAAAGGCAGGGCCCTTGTTGACCCTGCTTCATATAATATGTATAGCAGTTTAGTCATTGTTATTATCGCTCCCGTTACTTTTACCCTGCCTAGTTCCAGAATTTATTGTCTTCGCAGCTTTTTTAGCGGTATTATCCCGCCACCGTCATCATTCGCCAAACTTGCGGTAAAACCAGGTTTTTACCAGCTGAGTGAGGACCACATAGCACAGCAGCATGATCGCCAGCAGCAGCCAGTAC
>Ga0209777_10003166_pt1 | contig 20747 bp, 20 predicted proteins | sample FrelakmetHBP12HB_FD_187147 | JGI IMG/M metagenome (GOLD analysis project Ga0209777, IMG submission 187147) | Freshwater lake sediment microbial communities from the University of Notre Dame, USA, for methane emissions studies -HBP12 HB (SPAdes)... | ecosystem: Environmental > Aquatic >...
CCGGTCAAGGTTTTGGTGTCTATGACCCCTTCGATTGTCCTGATTTTCTTGACCACGATGTCCCCGAGGCTTTCGAAGTCGTCCGCCTCGATTTTTGCGATAAGGTCGTACTCCCCGAACAACGGGTGCAGTTCGATGATCTGCGGGACTTTCAGCAACTTGTTGTAGACTTCGTGTTCATGCGCAGGTGCCGCGCTTATCAGGACAAACCCGATAGCCATAAGTCCTTCCTTACCTCGCATCCCTTATACGGTCATGAGTTATAAGCCTTCCGTTACCGTTTCACCGGATTTCCCCTGGAAACCGAAGGTTTGTTGCACGACTCATTCCACGTGATTCATCGTCGCTGAGAATCACTGGCATCGCAAGAAGCGGACCAAATAAAATCAAGGGAGGTCCCTTGGAGGTATCCGCCCTTTGGGTTGAAACAGTTAATAACCCCCCTGAGTGGTACACGAATGAGGAAAGGAATCGCCTATGAGTCAGATTGAAGAGCTGACCGACGCCACCTGGGACGAGTACCTCCAGGCGACGAAACGACCCCTGCTGATCATGTTCTACACGTTCGACTGCCCTCACTGCGCGGTCATGGCCCCGCACTTCGAACGCTACGCCACAGAGTTCACCGGCAAGGTCGACTTCGCCAGAGTCAACATCGCGGAGAACCAAACGATCATGCTACGGTACGGCATCATGGGCACCCCCACCTTCGCCTTCTTCTGCGAAACCCACGCCATCCGCATGACCGCCGGGGAGATGTACCCCACGCTCATCAAGAAGTTCGTGGAAGACGCCCTGGAACTAAGTCCGCAGTGCGCCAAGAACACCACCTGGATCAACTTCGGCATCACCGGCTACGCCTAAAGCAACGACACAGTCAACGCTTCTTATTCGAAATCCTGAGGAAATGCTCGACGCTGCGGTCGTACGTCCGCTCGGCCTCACCCGGGAAATAGCAGGCGGGCAGCTCCTGACGGCCCCGATGATACCGTACGCATTCACAGCATAGCCCACGACGGTCACACGGGTAGCTGCAGGGGCACGCGGCCTGGTTCTTCTCCAGACGACACGACACCATCGTCTCACACACCTCCCACTAGTTTTTTAAACGCAGCTTCATCCAGGATCATCAACCCGAGTTTCTCTGCCTTTGCCCTCTTCGACCCGGGGTCTTTGCCAGCGACCACATAATCCACGTCCTTGCCGACGCTCATGACCACCATCCCCCCTTTCTTGATGACAAGATCCGAGGCCTGTGGCCGCGTCAGGGTCTCCAAACCACCCGTGAACACGAACTTCTTCCCACTCAACGGTGACGGCCCACTGGGCTTCTGCTGCTGCATCGCCACCCCTGCTTTCTTCAGCTTCTCCAGCAACTCCTGGTTCTCCTCAGTCGCAAAGAACGTGGCGATCGCCTCCGCGGTTTTCTCTCCCAACCGTGGGATCAAATCAAGTTCCTCAGCACTTGCACGTGACAACGCATCCAGTGATGAGTACTGGGAAGCGAGCAGTTGCGCAGCGAACTTCCCCACATGGCGCATCCCCAGGCCGTAGATCAGCCGGGCGAGTCCCTGATGCTTACTGCGATGAATGGATTCCAGGAGGTTCTCCGCGGACTTGTCCTTGAACCCCTCAAGCTTCATGAGATCTTCTTTCGTGAGCGCATACAGATCCGCGATAGAGTCCACCAATCCTTTCTCCATCAGCTTATCAATCGTCTGGCCACCGAGATGTTCGATGTCCATGGCATCCCGGCTCGCATAGTACTCAATACGCCATTTCAGTCGGGAGGGACAACGCCTGTTCGGACAGCGGACCGCAACTTCATCCAGCGTCCGCTCCACCGGTGTACCGCAGTCCGGGCAGACTCTCGGAATCGCCTTGACTTTCTCCTGACCGGTGCGTTTTTCAACAATAGGTTTGACGACCTGAGGGATGACGTCCCCGCTGCGTTCCACTAACACCGTGTCTCCGATGCGGATATCCTTGCGTTTCAGCTCATCGAAGTTATGAAGAGTCGCCCGAGAGACTGTGACACCACCGACCTGAACCGGTCGGAGGATCGCGACTGGTGTCAATGCACCAGTGCGGCCCACCTGGACCGCGATGTCTTCCAGTTTCGTTGTCGCTTGTTTCGCGGAGAACTTATAGGCAATTGCCCAGCGAGGGTGCTTAATGGTCTGACCAAGTTCTTGTTGCTTTGCTAGACTGTTGACTTTGAGGACGACGCCGTCGATTTCGTAGTCGAGGGTGTCGCGTCGCTCCCCGAGGCGTTTACAGAAGTCAATGGCCTCCTCGATGTTGGCGACTTTCTCGATGAGCGGGTTGACGCGGAATCCTGCTCGTTTGAGAGCTTCGAGTGTCTCCCAATGGGTCTTATAGGTACAGTCTTCACACCAGGAGATATAGTAAAGGAAGATGTTCAAGGGTCGTCTTGCGGTGATGCGGGGGTCGAGCTGGCGGAGGGATCCTGCTGCCGCGTTGCGTGGGTTGGCGAAGAGGGCTTCGCCTTGGAGTTCCTGTTCTCGGTTGAGTTTCTTGAAGCCTTCGAGGGGGAGGTAGACTTCGCCGCGGACTTCGACGTTGTTGAGTTCATCACCATGGAGCTTGAGGGGGATGCTGTAGATGGTTTTGAGGTTCTGGCTGATGTCGTCGCCGGTGGCGCCGTCGCCGCGGGTGGCGCCGCGGGCGAACACCCTGTTTTCATACAGGAGGGCGACGCCGAGGCCGTCGATCTTGGGTTCAGCGACGTATTCGACAGGGCCGACGTTTTTCTGGACGCGGGCGTCGAACTCGCGGAGCTCGTCGAAGGTGTAGGCGTTGTCCAACGAGATCATCGCTATCTTGTGTTGGACGGGGGTGAATCCTTCGACGGGTTGGCCGCCGACGCGTTGGGTGGGGCTTTCCGGTGTGACGAGGTCAGGGTACTGTGTTTCGAGGTCTTGGAGTTGGCGGAGGAGCTGGTCGTACTCGTAGTCGGAGATGATCGGGTTGTTGAGGACGTAGTATTGGTGGTTGTGGTAGTCGATTTGTTTGCGGAGTTCTTGGATGTGTTTCTTTGCTTCGTTTTTGTTCACAGGAGGTCATCCTTGCAGGAATTTTTGGAGTTGTTTGGGTGTCTTGGTGTTGAGGATGTCGGGTGGTTCTGCCCAGCCGCGTCGGGCGGTGGCGACGCCGTAGCGCATGTTGGTGAGTTGGGTGGCGCGGTGGGAGTCGGTGCCGAGGACGAGGTGGACGCCGTGGTCTTTGGCTTGTTTGATGTGGAGGTCGTCAAGGTCGAGGCGGTCGGGGAAGCTGTTGATCTCGATGAGAGTATTGGTGGCTTTGGCTGTGTCGATGATCTTGTCGAGATCGACGTTGTATGGGTCGCGTGTTCCGAGGAGGCGGCCGGTGGGGTGGGCGAGGAAGTCTGCTTCGTCGTGGTGCATGGCGGTGATGATGCGGTTGGTCATGGTGTCGGTATCCATTTTGAAGTGGGTGTGGATGGCGATGTAGACGTAGTCGAGGTCTTTGAGGACGGTGGTGGGGTAGTCGAGGGTGCCGTCGGGTTTGATGTCGCATTCGGTGCCGCACAGGATGGTGAGGTCCGGGTGGTTACGTTGGACGGTGTTGATTTCTTGTTGTTTTTTCTTGAGGCGGTCTGGGGTGAGGCCGTTGGCGATTTTGAGGGATTGGGAGTGGTCGGTGATGCCGATGAAGCGGTAGCCGAGGTGGTGGGCGGTGGCAGCGATGGTGTCGATGGTGTCGGTGCCGTCGCTGTAGTGGCTGTGGACGTGGAAGTCGCCGTGGATGTCGTCTTGGGTGATGAGGTGGGGGAGGGTGTGGGTTTGGGCTGCGTGGATTTCGCCGCGGTTTTCGCGTAGTTCGGCTGGGATGTAGTCGAGGCCGATTTTTTTGTAGACGTCGTCTTCGGTGTGTCCGGCGATGAGTGTGTCGGTGTCTTTGTTGAAGAGGCCGTATTCGTTGAGTTTGTAGCCGTTTTTGATGGCGAGAGAGCGGAGGGCGATGTTGTGGTCTTTGGAGCCGGTGAAGTAGAGGAGGGCGGCGCCGTAGCTGGTGTCGTCGACGACTCTGAGGTCGACTTGGAGGTGGTCTTTGAGGAGGAGGGAGGTTTTGGTGTCGCCTTTGGCCAAGATGACGTCGGTGTGGGGGTAGTGGGTGAAGTAGTCCATGACTTCTTGGGGTTGTGTGGAGGAGGCGAGGATGTCGATGTCGCCGATGGTTTCTTTCATGCGTCGGAGGCTTCCGGCGAGGCTGGCGTGGATGACGGCGGGGCAGTCGTTGAGGTAGGTGAGCAGGGCGGTGCCGTCGGCGTCGGCGTGGGAGAGGAGGATGCGGCCGTGGTTTTTTTCGAGGAGTTGGATGCCGCGTAGGATGTTTTGTTCGGTGGTTTCTCCGAAGCCTTTGAGGGTGCGTAGTTTTCCTTGGGTGGCTGCGGTTTTAAGCTCGGTGAGGGTGGTGATGTTGAGGGTGTGGTAGATGGCGGCGACTTTTCGGGGGCCGAGGCCGGGGATTTTCATGAGGTCGATGAGGCCGGGTGGGATGTCTTTTTTGAGGTCGTCGAGGTAGGTGAGTTTGCCGGTTTGGACGTATTCGGTGATTTTCTTGGCGAGCGCCTCGCCGATGCCGGGGAGGTCTTGGAGTCGGTTGTGGTGGACGAGGGTGGTGATGTCGTCGGTGAGGGTGTCGATCATCTGGGCTGCCATGCGGTAGGCGCGGATCTTGAAGGGCATCTCGCCTTTGAGGTCGAGGAGGTCTGCGATGGTGCCGAGGAGATTGGCGACGTCGTGGTTGTCCATAGGCTGGTGGTTCCTTTTTAGGGGGTGAGGGTGACGGTGACTTGGACGGTGTCGCCGTCTTTGAGGTGGAGTTTTTCTTTGAGGTGGTACGGGGAGATGCATTCGAGGACTGCGGTGTAGTGGCTGCGTTTGGGCAGGACGATGGCTGCTTTGACGCCGTTGATGGTGGCTTTGAAGCATAGGACGCTGCCGAAGGTGCGGTTGTCGGTGTGGAATTCGTCGATGGTGATGCCGCCGCTGCTCAGCAGCCGCAGCTTGTTGCGTTCGAGGGAAGGGATTTCGACGTTGAGGGTCCCGGGGAATGGGGTGAAGCCGAGTTTGTCTTCGAACTGTCGTTGGTAGCCGGGGTGGGCGGTGTAGTATTTGCCTTCGCCTAGGCCTGAGACGATTCTGCCGGTGAAGATCACCTTGGAGGAGAGGGTGAACAGTTGCTGGTACGAGGCGTATTCGGCCTCGAGGGCATCCTTCCCTAGCGGTGTGATGGAGATGAGTTGTTTTTTGACGCCTAATTCTCGCATGATGAGTTGTTCTGCGTCGAGCTCTTGGAGGTAGCGTGAGGCGGTCTGCTGGCTGATGCCCAGGCGGGTGGCGAGCTCCTGGGAGGATACTTCGATGCGGCGTTCCATGGCGCCCAGTAGCCCCAGTTCTTTGAGTGTTATCAGCAAGTACTGCTTCATGGGAAATCGACTGCTCCTCCAAACATCTTACTTGGTTTTAGTGGTACATGGTGTCGACGAGTTTCTTGCCTTGCTCGGTGAAGGAATAGAACGGTCCTTGCTTGGTCACAAGCTCTCCGGCTTCGAACTCATCCATGACCTTTTGTGCGACCCGCAGGATGATCCGATGCTTCTTGGCGATCCGGCGGATGTCACGCTCGCCGCTGACCAGCTCATCGAAGATCGCCCGACGGAACTTATTCCCAAGGATATAGCCTTCATCCATCATAGAGGGAAACCAACAGTGTTATCTAGCCAAAGACCATAAAGCTTTTCGAACCTATGTACAACATCCCGCCGATTAAGAGTGCCCAGGACATCATGAACTCGGCGTTCACCCATGCCAAGAAGACCCATCTTTCACCGACCCTCAAAGAAGGCCCGAAACCGAAACGCTACGCAGGGCACACCGACGCGATCTACGCCATTGTCCAAAGCACACTGACCGAATACGTCAAATCATTCCCCAGCCTGGACCGACTCCCCCTCTTCTACCAGGAAATCATCAACAGCCAAGTGAATACCGGCCAGCTGAAAAAAGCGCTCGGCGCGGTGAGCTGGGCCAACGAAACCACCAACACAATCTACAAACAACAACGCCGACTCCTCCTACGGGAACGGACCACGGAAGGCCTCCAACACCGCCAACAAGCGATCATCGGCCGCCTCTCCTCCATCCTGCGACAGATCGACCCGCAGCTCACATTCCTCGCCAAAGCCCGCACCATACTCCGAGACCTCCCAGAGATCGGCGACGTCCCCACCGTCGTCATCGCCGGCTCCCCCAACGTCGGTAAATCATCACTCATCCGCCGGCTCTCCAATGCCAAACCACTTATCGCCACCTACCCCTTTACCACCAAGGACCTCATCGTCGGTCACATGATTCGAAAAAAACGCTACGGCGACGAATCGTTCCAAATCATCGACACTCCTGGGCTCCTCGATCGTCCTCTTAAAAAACGCAACCCCATCGAACAACAGGCGGTCACCGCACTGACGCATCTTGCCGACCTCATCGTCTTTCTCATCGACCCCACCGAAATCTGTGGTTACCTACTTGCAGAACAAGAACGGCTGCTAGAGTACCTCAAAGGCGTGTTCGGCGATGTCCCCTTCCTCATCGTCGAGAACAAAAGCGACCTGAAAACCACCTCATCGAACCACTGGAAGATTTCCTGCGAAACCGGCGACGGCATCAAGGAACTCAAAGCGGAGATCCTCGCGCGACTCGATGCAGTAAACACCGGCTTATAGCTGCATATATATCTACATATTCAGCTGCGAAAAAGCTACTTAATAGCAGCTGACGATGACTCAACCATAGGAAGGATGGAAGAATTTCATTTTCTACCCCCCTTTTCCCCCTCAAAAAAATTCTTCCTTCCTCTTAATTTTCTCACAGCGGTTTTTTTTCTCTTTAGAAAATCTTAAGAAGACCCCAGTTCTTACCATTCTTCGGGGTTGAAGGAAATGGACGATATCCAGATACAAGAAGAGAAAAATGTTGACATTTCCGACTCGATGCTGATCGTCGCCTTTCCGACCGTCGGCCTTGTCAGCACGATCGCCGGACAGTACATCATCGACTCATTCAAGCTTGAGAAAATCGGTGTGATCTCCTCGCGGTACTTCATGCCCGCCGCCGTCATCCACAACTCAGTGCCGTCTCCGCCGGTTCGCATCTATTCCGGCAAGAAAACCTGCGCCGGCGACGCCTGCAGCCAGCTCGTCGTCATCATCTCAGAATTCATGCCACCAGCCGACCTCGTCCAGCCTCTCGTAGACAAGATCATCGACTGGGCAGAGACAAAACATTGCAAGATTGTCCTGACCCTAGAGGGTATGCATGCGAGCGGGGAGAAGACGTCACGCACCTTTGGTGTCGCTACGACCGAGAAGATGAAAGTCCTCCTCAAAGAATATGGTATCGATGAAATCAAGGAAGGAATGATCGCGGGGGACAGCGGCGTCCTTCTCTATAGGGGCTCACAACTTCAGCGAGATATCATCTGCCTCATCGCAGAGGCGCATGCTGCTTACCCGGATTCCCGAGCGGCAGGTAAACTACTTGAAGCCTTGGACAAACTCCTGCCTGGGATGAAAATCGACCCCGAGCCATTATATAAGCAGGCAAACGAAATCGAACAGCGGATACGATCCTTCATCAGCGCTTCCAAACCGACTGCGCCACAGACATCGCCGATTCCCTCCTCGATGTACGAATAAGACTCTCATAAAAAGGATTGGCCTTGAGGTTTATCGTCGGCTATTAAACGTCCGTAAGATCTCCTTCCCAAAAGCCGTGATGCCATAGAGACGGACGTTAGTCTTCCCTTTTTTCTCTTCAACTAAATTGAGCTGCAGCAGGGATTCATCTTCGCGATAACGGAATTCAATGCCGCGCAATGCGCCGATGACGTTTGAGGTCGTGGCACCAGTGTGATAGGCAATCTCCGAGGTATAACTACTGTTCGGGCTGATCTCGTTGAGATACTCGGTTATCTTCCGTCGTACGTTGCTGCGCCGCAGTGCCCTGATGGCTAACGAGCGTTGAATCTCGATAGTCAGGTCTACTGAATCGATATTTTGCATCCCATTCTGCTGAAACGCTGGTGTTTTAATAAAGGCATCGTTCGTGAATACCTCCCTACGTATGCAGCTGCATATGCACCTACATCACCCTGTTTCTTCTTCATTGAATAAAGAAGAAGGCGATAGCGATGATGAAGTACACGCTGAGGAGCTGGGCGCCCTCCAGCCAGTTGCACTGACCGTCCGCAGACAGATAGTTGACGATGAGGACCGCGAGCATGACGGCGAGCAGTTCGAAGAGACTGAAGACCAAGGTGAACCCCAGGCCGAAGATGACACTGGTGAACACGATGATGGGGACGACGAACAGGCTGATCTGAATAGCGCTACTTAGCCCGATCTCGATAGAGTTACTAATCTTGTTCTGTAACGCGAAGTTGATGGCGGTGGCGTGCTCAGCGACGTTGGTGACCAGGCTGATGAGGACGATACCGATGAACGTCTGGGTCATACCTAAGGTGACGGCAGCAGTCTCGACAGTTCCCACTAGTAATTCACTAATCACCGCAGCAATTACAATACTGAGGAAGAGGATGAAGGCAGCCCGACGGCGGCTGATGCTTGGTTCTTCTTTCTCGACGCTCGTTAAATCACCGACACTGAAGAAATCTTTGTGCGTTCGTAAAGAGAAGACAAGCCCTGCGATATAGATGAGAGCCATGACCACGGCGACCGCGGTGCTGATGATTCCGAGATGGTTAGTCTGTTGCGGCGACGCGAGATAGAAATACACGGTGGGGATCGCAAGCCCGGCGACTGCGATGATCAGCATGGTCGAGGAGACGCCGATGACTTGGTTGTTGAAACGTTGAAATCGGTACCGCAGTCCCCCTATGAAGATACTAAGCCCGTCCAAGAGAAGGATGTTGATGAGGATGCTGCCGATGATGCTTGCCTGGACTAATGGGATGAGTTCAGGGCCTTGGCGTAATGCGAAGATGGCGATAATCAGTTCGATCATGTTGCCGAACGTGGCTTGGATGAGGCCGTTGACGGTGGGGTTAACGTGCATGGAGATTTCTTTGGCCGCATATCCCATGATCCTTGCGAGTGGTACGAGTGCGAGGATGCAGGTGAAGAAGGTGACGATTTTCAGTTCGGGGAAGAAGACGCCGATGAGGATGCTGATGGGGATGAAGGCGAGCAACCAGTAGAAGGCCCGGCCGATGCGCATGCGGCGTCGAAGGGCGTCTTTTAAGGAGAACGTATGAGCGGCACGCTCCATGGTTCCCCGACGAACAACAAAGAGAGGCATCCACGCCTGACATCAAACATAAAGGCTATAAGAGTTTCGACCAGGAGCAGGATGAAAATCGGGAAAAAAGGAAAAAAGATGAAAAAAAAGAGGTGTTTTATGTGAACGTGCCTTTGAAGTAGAGGGCTGGTCCGACGGGTGCCATGAAGCGCCCGGCGAAGGTGTTATTGCGGGCGAACAGGAAGCCGACGATTGGAGCTCGTCGTCCGCCGTCAACGAGGACGCGGCCGAAGAAGTAGGGGGTGCGGAATACGCCGCGTATGGTGCCGGATGCACTATTGTTCTGTAGGTTAATGGACCAGTCGCCGGTGAAGCGGCCGCCTTTATTGCGTAGCTCGTAGGTACCGTTGATGTCGCCGACGGAGGTCCAGTTGCCTCCCTGTCTTTTATAGCCGATGCTGCCGGCGAAGGAGCCGGTGGGATCAAGGGTGGGTTGGTTATGGGTTCGTGGGAGTGAGGCTGCTGTGACAACAGAGATGCTCGCTAGCATGAGACAAACGGCAAGGATTGTGATTTTCTTCATTTGTAAGCCTCCAGGTTCAAGTATGAGGCTGTATTATTAAATAATTTGTGGAAGATTCCAGGAGTTTTTCTCCTAAATAACAATTTTCTTTGCTGAAATGGTGATATCGTGTTTTACTTGCGAGACTCGTTTTTGCCTGTTGGGGTGTGTCCGGTTTGGTCCAGCGACTTGAGATTAATTGGAACATTCACCTGCTCTGTTGTTACCTTGCCCTTACTTTTCCTTATATAGGATGGGAATAGGCTTAAATGGCTCCTTAAAGATTACTTAGTAGGGAGAAGGAAATGAAAAAGATAATTGTTATTGGGGTTATCCTGCTGTTTCTTGGTTCAAGCATTCCTGTGTTAGCACACTCAGAAACAACAGGTCAAGGTCCATTATCTCACACATTATACGTTGGTGGTTCAGGGCCAGGGAATTATAGCAAGATTCAGGATGCGATTAACGATTCGATGACTTGGGATACGGTTTTTGTTTTTCATGGGACCTACGATGAGAGGGTTGTTATTAGTAAAAGGATTAGTTTAATTGGTGAAGATAAAAACACCACGATTATTGATGCTGAACAAAAAGGATGTGTGGTCGTCCTCTGGGAAGATGGGATAACAGTGTCGGGTTTTACGATTCAGAATTGTTCCAACGCCTGGGATTATGCTGAAATAGCAATTTATACCAATTCCAATAAAATTTTAAACAATATTATTTTGAGTAATATTCCTGCTGATCCCATTAGGAACGATGGAATCGCTATGTATCAAAACAATAACAGTATCATTGGCAATACTATTTCTAATCAATGGGACGGCATCTTTATCGAAGGTACGATGTATAATATCATTAGGAAAAACCACATTTTTAACACCATACATGGCATCTACACCAATGGGTGTGGTCGCACCCTAGTAACCGAAAACAACATCTCAAACATCATTAACAATAATATTTATCTGGATTATCAATCGCATGACTGCGTGATTTCAAATAATTATCTTGATGTGGGTACCGAGGAGATCCTCGTCTATCGTGGTAATAACATTACCATCACAGGAAATGAAATACGGAATGCCTATAATCAGGGAATTGATATTAGTGGAAATAATACTATTATCTCCAACAATAGTATTCATAATTCAGATTTTGCAATCACCATAGAGTCTGGATCTTATCCAACTATCAGCAATAACGCGATCTTCAACAGTTCGGTAGGTATTGATTATTGGGATGGTTTATATGGAAATATCTCGTATAACAGGGTAAGCTATTGTGGTAGTGGAATGCAGATTGGGTCCCCGGGAGCATCCAATTTTGTATTTAAAAACGAGTTTCGAGGTAACGGTCTAGGTTTGTATACTGACGTAAAATTCGGAACCGTAAAAATAACTTGTAATAATTTTATAAACAATACAACACCCATTACTTTTCAGCAGACCTTGCCCATCCGACGCCAAACACCGGGAAACCCAATTTTCTTCAAGAATTACTATGATGATTGGCGAGGGATTGGACCGAAAGTAATACGTGGCCTTGACCTCATCTTCGTCATCATAATTGTTCCGGTTTATCTTCCTGCATTTTACTGCGATTGGCATCCCGCAAATCACCCCTATGATATTCCAACTGGAGGAGTTCAATGAAGAGGTTGGTCGTGACAGGCATCAGCTTCTTGGCTGTTGGTCTCTTGGTCCTTTGTTCACAGTCGAATGTGGTCGGATATCAGATGGTCCAGGCCAATCAACACCTTTTACTCAAAGATAAAATCAGCCACATTGGAAAAGTATCTTCCAGTGGGATCGTAGGCTTCCTCTATTTCGTCATCGCCTTCCTTACTTACCTGTATTTATTTCTTACTCAGGGCAGTCATATGCACCAACGTGAATTAATTCTCTATAGTCTACTTTGGCCTTTCTTATACCTCCTTATATGGCTTCTCTTTTTCATTGCATGACCCGACAAAACCGGATACTAAAAGGATGCAAGAGTACCTTTCATTCCTGGACTCAAGAAGCGTCAGACAAAAGGGAGAAAAGTGCGGGCGCCGGGATTTGGACCCGGGTTATAAGCTTGGCAAGCTTATGTGATACCAGGCTACACCACACCCGCAAGGCGTGACACCCCAAAACCGTCTCCACTTAAAAAGTATTTCGACACCCCCTACCGCCCCTCTTTCCTTATGCCCGCCGCTATTTTATTGAGATACATTTATTAATTCAAACACCCCTCCTCACCCTTATGAAGCACGGCTTCAGTCTCTGCCTCACTGCTATCATTCTCCTTCTTCTCACACCTCTTGCTGTCAACCCCGTGCATGCCGGCCTCATCCCCGAACCCATCCCCCAAGACGTCACCATCGCCGACGACGCCTACCACCCCACCCCACTGCCCCGAACCGAATGGTGGTACTTCGACACCAGCCTCAGCCAAAACTACAGCATCCAGACCAACGTCCGCCTCACCACCACACTCCTACGCGGCACCGTCAGCCTCCGCCTCGAACTCTACAAAGACGGCATCCAACTCGCCGAATCCCACACCCGCGCCCTCCTCAGCCACCTGACCGCTTCTACCACTTCCTGCGACGTCAAACTCGACGGCCGACAACTCATCCTCGGCACCTACAACACCACCAGAGACGCCTACGACTACACCGTCACCATCGGCCAACCCGGCCTCAACGCCACCCTCCACTACACCGGACGCACCAAAGGCTGGAAGATCGTACGAGCCCACAACGACAGCTGGGCCGTCATGTGCCCACGCGCCGACGTCACCGCCACCATCGACTACCGCGGCATCACCCTCAACCTCACCGGACAAGGCTACCACGACCACAACTGGGGCATCGGACCCAAAAAAGTCATCCCCTACGGCTGGTACTGGGGCAAACTCAACTCAGACCACTACACCCTCACCTGGTCCGCCCTCCTCTCCACCCGCGCCACCAACACCAAGATCGCCGTGATAAACACTCTTGACGGCGGCTACACCTATTACCACCAAAACGAAGTCTGGCTCAAACCACAAGCGTACACCTGGGACCACGGCCACCACATCCCCACCAGCTTCTTCATCTCCATCCAAAACCCCCTGCAAATGCACGTCTTCCACTGCAACGCTAAAACCATCCACTACCAAAACTACCTCGGCTTCATCAACTACTGGCGCTACCACCTCCACAACACCGGCTCGTTCACCTTCGGCATCCAGACCGAGCTCGTCGACGAAGTCACGATCGGTGAGTTCACCCAGTTCCGTTAAGGACCATCGGTAACGCCATCCGCTTCAACGGCTTACTCAGATGACGACGGACGCAAACCGGCACCTCATACCACCCCACCGACACCTTTCGAGGAACCGTTCTAAACCGAGCTGATTTCGAAGATCGGCCACAGACGATGCACTGATACCCCTGACCCCTGCCACGCGATTTCATATGCTTACCGCACTGCGGACACACCGGGTTCTCCTCTTTTTCGCGAACCTCGACAAGCCTGCGCACCTGCAGCTTCTCCAGATTCACGGTCCGCGGCTCATCCCGGAGACCACCAAACACCATGACCTCGTCACCACACCGCAACTCACGGACCACAGATCGGAACTCCTTCGTCGGCTCATACGCCGCACACGCAACTTCCCCTGTGTCGTCCTCCACCGCAAACACTACATGGCCACCACGGATCGTCCGCGGCGCCTCCGCGACCCGCCCCGTGACCGCCACAGACTCAAACGACCCGATCTCACGGATAGACTTCGCCATGATATGGTCATCTGTCCCCTGATTCGAATGAAACACCACCCAACTCTCAGCATCTTCAGAAATGATCATCCCTTGAGCCTTCACAAGATCACCAGGGTCCTCACCACGAATCCCAAAAAGAATCGGACACGGCGAATGCGGCGCGATACGAGGACACCCCTGTCGATAATCAAAATTATCAAACGTCGAAGGAACAGCCTCATCCATCCTCTTCACAGACTCCGAATCAAGACTACGCGGCGTACCCCACCGCGCCTGCTGTCGATAACAAATCACCTCATACGTCGCATCACCCGGACGCCACGCGACCGCCGCAGACGCACCAATCAACCCACGCCCATTCTTATACGACGTAAACAACGCCCCGCTCGACAGCAACTCCCGTTGCACCTGATCCAGACTCACCACACTCGTGACCGCCTCACGGTACCACTGCACCTCCGGCGGAAGAGCCAGTACCACCACCCCTGGATTCGTCTTCCTATCATCAAAAAACGCGTGCGCACTCACCAACTCGTTCACCACCGCATGCACAGCCTGATACTCGTCAGACTCAAGGTCCGACTTCACCGACGAAAAACCAGAGAGCAACGAACCATGAAGACAAGCGACAGACATCCTGGGGCCACCACCGCGGCCCACCTGCACCGCAACAGCACCGTTCCCCCGCGTCTTCCACGGGATATTCGGGTTCAATCGAACCAACCGCGGATACCCGATGACCTCAAATCCCTGCTCAGCAAGCCTCTCCAGCAACAAACGAACAAGATAAGTAGTACATCCACCACGCACCGAATCCGTGTCATCAACGCCGATCCACATAAGAGAGAGTCACCACAAACATTATTAGACAGGTAATACTTAAGTTGCAAGGAAATGGAACGGGCAGAACTCCTCCAAGAAACACGCAGTCTCCTTGTCTCCGCCGGCTTCATCGTCTCCGAATCCTTTGAGATGCGACTCGCCGGCTTCGACATCGTCGCACGACGAGAGGAGACACTCCTCATTATAAAAGTACTCACCAACATCGACACCTTCACCGACCCCGTCGCCAGCAGCCTACGCAAACTCGCCCAAATGCTCAAAGCCACTCCCATCCTCATCGGCGAAAAAAACGGCTTCAACCCCCTCGAACACAACGCCGTCTACGACCGCTGCGGCATCCAAACCATCACCCTAGAAACCCTCAAAAACCACCTCCTCGAAGACACACCCATCTGGGCATACGCCGGACCCGGCGGCTTCTACGTCAACCTCGACACCCAACGTATCAAAGAACTCCGACAACAAAAAAACATCTCACTCGGAGAATTCGCCCGCTTCGTCCGCGTCTCACGCAGAACCGTCCAAATGTACGAAGACGGCATGAGCGCCCGCGTCGACGTCGCCGCCCGCATCGAAGAATTCCTCCAAACACCCGTCATCACCCCCATCGACCTCCTCCGCAGCCTCCCCGAAGAATCTCTCTCCACAGACGCAGCCCTCGAACAGATGAAAGCCTTCCAACGAGAAGTCTACACCCTTCTCCACCGCGTCGGCTATAAAATCGTCCCCATGGACCGCTGCCCCTTCGACGCCGTCAGCAAAGAACGCGAATCCATCCTGCTCACCAGCATCCAAGAATACAACCACCAACTCCAGAAGAAAGCAGAGATTCTCACCAACCTCACCAAAATCACCAAAAAACAAGCTGTCGTCTTCCTCGACAAAGAAATCACCCGCCACAACCTCGCCGGCACCCCCATCATCATGAAACGTGACCTGCGAAAAATCCGAGACCCCGAAGACATCACGGATATGATTTCCGAACGCACCGATGACAAATAAACCCACACAAACCCCCATACCCCCCTGCCCCCCCTAGGGGAAACTGACACAAACTTTTATAAATGAGCTTCTTATTCCCGAGAACTACATTCCCTATAGGGGAGTACATCCGACCATCCTACTAACTATATAATTAACTGGTGTTCTATGGCAGACAGTAAAACTGCTGAGGCAGTTCAAAAAGCACTGGACGATTCTAAAAAAGAAGAGCGGAAATTCCAACAATCCGTCGATCTCGTCATCAACCTCAAGAACGTCGACATGAACGACGCTAAAAACCGCATCGAAGAAGAAGTCATCCTTCCTCATGGACGCGGCAGTGACGCCAAGGTCGCCATCTTCGCCAGCGGCGAACTCGCCCTCAAATCTAAACAACATGTTGATTTACTCATCAAACCCGAAGAAATCGAAGAACTCGCCAAAGACAAAAAGAAATTCAAGAAAATGGCGGACGAATACGACTTCTTCATCGCCGAAGCACCCCTGATGCCCACCATCGGTAAATCCCTTGGTGTGGTCTTGGGTCCCCGCGGCAAGATGCCCAAACCCGTCCCACCTACCATTGACGTCAGCGGCATCGCCAAGAACCTGCGTAAAACCGTCCGCGTACGCTCCAAAGCCAGTACTTCGATTCACGCGATTGTCGGCCAGGAAAAAATGCCCACCGAACAGATCGCAGACAACATCGACGCCATCATCAAACGAGTAGAAGCAAAACTCGAGAGAGGCCGCATGAACATCGGCTCGGTCTACGTCAAGACCAGCATGGGCCCCTCCGTCCGAATACTGTGAGGATCACCATGGCACACGTCGCAGAGTGGAAACACGGAGAAACACAAGAACTCGTCGCCCTCCTGACCAAATACAAGATCGTCGGCATCATCGACATCGGTGGCATCCCCGCACCACAGCTGCAAAAAATCCGCGGCAACATACGCAAAAAGGCCACCATCCGCTGCGCGAAAAACACCCTGATCATCAAAGCCCTCGACGAGGCAGATAAAAAAGTCAAGGGTCTCGCCAGTCTCAAAGACGCAGTCAGTGGCCAAGCGGCCATCATCGCCTCAGATTCAAACCCCTTCTCACTCTTCAAAGACATCAAATCCACGCGCACCAAGGCGCCAGCCAAGGGTGGAGAGATTGCACAGACCGATATCGAGGTTAAAGCCGGAGAGACACCCTTCAAACCCGGCCCCATCGTCGGTGAACTGCAAAAAGCCGGCATCCCCGCGGCGATCTCAGAAGGCAAAGTCGTCATCAAGACCGACAAAGTCCTCGTCAAAGCCGGCGGTAAAATCCCCAAGGAAATGGCCCAGATGCTCACCCGCCTGGAGATCTTCCCCATCGAATTGGGACTCAATGTTCACGCTATCTACGAAGCTGGTAACATCTTCAAACCCGACGTCCTCGACATCGACATGGATGTCTTCATGGGCAAACTATACCAAGCTCAGTGGAACGCCCTCGGACTCGCCCTGGAGACCGTATGGACCAGCAAAGATACGATTAACCCACTCCTGCAGAAAGCGTATCGCCAGGCATTCACCCTTGCGATGGATCGCTCCATCTACATCAAGGAGACCATTGGCCCTCTCATGGCCAAGGCTCAAGCAGCGATGATGGCAGTATCCTCACTCGCAAAGAAACCAGGAGAAAGCACACCAAAAACAGCTGCATAAGGAGGTAAACCGACATGGAATATATCTACAGCGCAATGCTGTTGCATTCAGCAAAACAACCGATCACCGAAGAGCACGTCAAGAAAGTGCTCACGGCCGCCGGTGTAAAACCCGACGAAGGCCGCATCAAGGCACTCGTAGCATCCCTTGAGGGCGTGAACATCGACGAGGCCATTAAGAACGCGGCTATGCCGGTTGTCGCTGCTGCACCAGCTGCAGGAGCACCTGCCGAGAAGAAAGAAGACAAGAAAAAGGAAAAGAAAGAAGAAGTCTCTCAAGACGAAGCGGCAGCAGGGCTCAGCGCACTTTTCGACTAAGCCCCTCCCCTTTCTCCCTTATTTTTCAAATTTCTTTTCTCTAGTGTACACAAAGAAATTGCCTATAGACTAGAGAAGAAGCGCATGTTTTTCTAATTTTGAGATTTAACAGGGTTACTGGGAGGGAAAACCGCCGACCATGAGGCTTGGGTCGCCGAACAACAGGAACTCCTCTATCGTAAAGTAATCCATGCCGACACCATTGAGGTAGCCGACCTGGGAGCCGGTCATCATCTGCCCAAGGCGCACACCGTCATGGTAGCTGGAGAAGAACTGGACGTTGAGGTACCCTGCGCCGCCATAGATTCCGTCGGCATCTACATGAGTGTAAGCCGTGCGTGTGGCCCCAATGGTTCCAATCGCGCCGCCATCAGCTTTTGCAAGGAAACTCCAGGCGAAACATGGATAGGAGACGGTTGGGTCGTTGGAGGTAATCCCCAGGCGGACGAGCAGGTCCGACAGTACCGGGTAGTAATGCTTTAGGTCTGTGATATTGAAGTCCAGTTTCGCCGTTAGGCAGGCGTCAAAGAAGATGATGGGCAGCTTGTTGCCATTCTTGAGTTGCTTGATATAGGGCGTGTAATAGAGGACCATCGCCTTGGTCATGGCGTTGGGTCGGTAGGTTCCCCAGCCATGTTCGAAGCCATGGCCGGAGTAGCTGACGAACCCAGCGCCATCGTCAATGGCGTGGTTGAAGGTGAAGAAATGCAGGTTGTGTTTTGAGGTCCACAGGAATTTGGGGGTGAATGCAGGAACGGTTGCGGCAACCGCGGTGTTAGTGATTTCTCCTTCGTAGACACCGCGTGGGGCATCCATGCTACCAGGGAATGTGTCTCCACCTGCGAGGATGATATGTTTGAACCAGGATTGGCCTGTGGTCTGCGTCTCGTAGGCGATGATCTTGTTCACTTGGTTTTGAACATCGGTGATTGAGGAGCAGGCGAGTCTGCCGATGTTGACGTCGGGGTAGAGGTCGACGCCGTCGATGTCCGCGCCGTTGTGGGTGATTTCACCGAACCGGTTGTTGAGGTTGCGGTCCCAGGTGCAGAATTGGTCTTGGGTGTTGTAGATGTCTGCGTAGTAGAGGTCGGAGAGGATGTTCGCCTCCCACCAGCTGGCGTAGGTGACGCGGATGGGTAGTTTCTTCATGTCGCCAACGAGCAGGACGTAGCTGATGCCGCTGGTGTCCAGGTTGTCTTTGATGCAGTATTTGATTTTTTCAGGGAGGTCTCGCCCTGAATAGGTCATGTTGATGGTCTCGAGGGTGACAAGGGTGGTGACAAGCCCATGGGAGGTCTTGTGGTCGACAAGGGGTTGGAGTGCGTCTTTGAACTCGGAAGGGGTGATGATGAGGAGGCCGTCTGAGGCTGTCTTCGTAGCCGCAATAGGCTTGGTAGTATAGGAGACTAAGACGGTGACGGTGGTGGTGTATTGGAGTTGGTGTGCTGCTGGGAGGTAGTGGACGGGGGTGGTGTGGAGGCTGAGGAAGAGGACGTGGTCGTTGTGGTTGTTGATACCGGCGCCGAGGGTGTACCAACCCCAGGTGGCGGGGTAGGGGTCTGTGGAGCTATAGGTTGCGGTGTCTGGGATGATGGCGGGGATGAGCTGGTCATTGTTCTTTTGTGGTGTTGGCACGGGTTGGACGGGGGTGGTGGTCGGGAGGGTGTGGATAGGTCCGGGGGTGAAGGTGACGGTGGTGATGGTGCTGCCTCGTGGGAGTTCGTAGACAGTGGTGGTCGTGGGGAGTTGTGGTTTGCCGAATTCCTGGGTGGTGTCGGTGGCTTGGGTGAGGGTGACGGTGAGCATGTCGTTCTGGATGGTTGTGGTGGGTGTGGTGAATTGTTGGGTGGTGGTGAGGGTGTGGCTGGTGGGTTGTGCCTGGAGGAGTGGTATGAGTCCGGTGGTGATAAGGAGGAGGATGATGCCGGTGGCTAGGGTGTTGGTGGTATGGTGGTTCTTCATAGAGTTTATCCCCGTGGTTTACCTTAATTTCAGGTCGGCTATATTAATGTATAGCATTGGTGGTTTGGACGAAGATACAGTTTTTTATAGGGTTTTTTGTGGTTTTTCCGTGTGGTGTGTGGTGTTTTTTGTGGGGTGGGTGAGGAGGTGGTGGAGGGTGTCGGTGGTGTAGTGGAAGGGGAGGAGGAGGCTTTCGCCGATTTTGGCGAGTTGGCGGGTGTAGTAGGTGGTGTCGGGGTGGTCGGTGGGGGTGAGGGTTTCGAGGGGTTTGACGCGGTCGTGGTAGTTGGTGCTGGTTTCGTCGGTGACGAGGTAGCGGATGGTTTGTCCGGGTTCGACGGTGATGCCGGTGTCTTGGAGTTGGAGGAGGGCGGCTTTGACCAGGGTGTTGACGGTGTATTGGTCTGGGGTCATGGTGACGCGGCTTTTGACGATGAGGTCGGGGGTGGGGATGGTGCCTGCGTGGAGGTGGGCTGCGGCGTGTTGGAGGACGGTGATGGCGGCTGGTATTTGGTGGTGGAAGTCGGTGGTGGTTTTGGCTTGTGCGAGGGTGGTGATCATGTGTTCTTGGGTGTGTCGGAGGAAGGTGGGGGTGTCGCGTTGGCGTATTTCGACGCCGCGTATTTTGAGTTCGCCGGTGTCGAAGACGCCGTAGTAGCGGGTGAGGGCGCCGATGGGGAGGTTGGTGCAGGGGAGGAAGACGATCCAGCGGTAGCGGCCGTCGATGGCCATGCGTATCCCGGTTTTTTCGCTGATGCGTCGTGAGAGGGCGGTGACGGACATGCGTGGGTTGGTGGGGCGGATCCAGAGGCTGTCGACGATGCCGTGGAGGGCTTGGTAACCTGCTTGTTCTGCGGTTTCTTTGGCGGTGAGCAAGGCTTCTCTGCTGTAGGCGGTGATGCTTTCGTGGCATTCGATGCGGCCGAAGCGGGCGTTGCGGTAGCCGGTGTAGCCGAAGCAGACGATGAGGACCCATTTCCAGGCTTTTTGGAGTTGTTGGTAGCGGTCGTGGTCGTAGCCGGGGTGCTTGCTGCGTGCTTTGTAGCAGAATCTTCGATGTAAGATGGGACGGAGGACGCTGGGGACCAGGCCTTCTTGTTGTTGGCAGATGTGGTAGCCGAGTTGGGGGACTCTGTGGGGTGAGTTGGGGCAGCATTTGCACAGGAGTGTTTCGGGGCTGATGTTGTGCAGGAGCATGATGTTGGGGTAGAGGCTGGCGTAGTCGAGTTCCCAGACGTTGTCGTGGAGGCCGACGACGGGTTCCAGCATCAGGCCGCCGCGATCAGCATTCAGGAGTTCGAATGCGGTCTTCCAGCCTTC
>Ga0209777_10003167_pt1 | contig 20742 bp, 20 predicted proteins | sample FrelakmetHBP12HB_FD_187147 | JGI IMG/M metagenome (GOLD analysis project Ga0209777, IMG submission 187147) | Freshwater lake sediment microbial communities from the University of Notre Dame, USA, for methane emissions studies -HBP12 HB (SPAdes)... | ecosystem: Environmental > Aquatic >...
CTTGGCGCGGAAATCCGGCAGGCTAAGGCAGCCCTCCTCTTCCACCTGCTCGCCTTCCGAGGAAATGATCACCGGGTTCACCAGGACCAGTTTGGCTTTCGCGTCCTGGCCACAGGTAATGTCGATGACGGACAGCCGGCGGGAAATCCCGATTTGGGGAGCCGCCAAGCCAACCCCGTTGGCCGCGTACATTGTTTCGAACATGTCGGCGACCAGTTCCGTCAAGTCATGGTTGAACTCCGTGACGGGCTGAGCTGGCTGATCGAGGACCTGCTGGCCATATTTGACGATGGGATAAATCATTGGAAGTTGTCAGTCTTCAGTTGCCAGTGGTCAGTTGTCCGTTGTTGGTTGCCGGTTGTCGGTCGTCCGTTGTCAGTGCTCAAATACGGCCGACCCGCTATGCTCTGCCTCGCTTCTCGCTCTCCGCTCTTCGATTTTCGCTTTTCCAGTTTCTAATTCCCAATTTCCAGTTTCTAGTTTCCCGTTTCCAATTCCGCTCAGAAGTTGCGGATTTGTTCCTGGTAGGCCAGGAAATTGCGTCGGGTTTCTTCCAGGGAGTCACCCCCGAATTTTTCGAGGAAGGCCCGTGTGAGCGTCAGCGCCGCCATGGCTTCCCCGACGACCCCCGCGGCCGGCACCACGCACACGTCGGAGCGCTCGTAAGCCGCCTTGACGGTCTCCTTGGTCTCGAAATCCACCGACTCCAGGGGCCGGCGGAGAGTCGAAATAGGCTTCAAGTATCCCCGCAAGACGATGTCTTCGCCATTGGTGATGCCGCCTTCCAGGCCTCCTGCACGGTTTGAGGGGCGGGTGAAACGGGAACGCGCGCGGTCGTAGCCGATTTCATCGTGAACGCGCGAACCGGCCTGGGCGGAATTCTCGATGCCGCTTCCCACCTCCACCGCCTTCACCGCCTGAATCGACATGAGAGCCTGGGCCAGCAGCCCATCCAATCGCTCATCCCACTGCGCGCAAGAGCCGAGTCCGGGAGGAACGCCGTGCACGATCACTTCAAAAGTCCCTCCGACTGTATCGCGTTCCTCGATGGCTCGGTCCACTTCCTCCTTCATGCGCGCTTCGGTGGCCGGGTCCACGCACGCCAAGCCTACTTCCTCCCGCTCGCGTAGTGCCAGCACTTTTTCAAAGGGTACGGGGGCGCCCTCCAAGGCGACCCGGCCGAGCGCCACGACGTGGCTGGCAATCTCGATTCCAAATTCTCTCAGGAACACCTTGGCCAGAGCGCCGACCGCTACTCGTGCCGCAGTTTCCCGCGCGCTGGCGCGCTCCAGCACGTAGCGCGCCTCCGGGAAATTGTATTTCAGGCAGCCGGCCAAGTCCGCGTGGCCCGGACGAGGTGGGGAGAGAGGCTTGTACTTGGCGCGCGTTTCCGGGGAGTCCTCGACCGCAAGCGCTTCCTTCCAATTGGCCCAATCCCGGTTCTCAATCAGGATGGTGATGGGTGAGCCCACCGTACGACCCTGCCGAACCCCCGAGAGGAATTGGGCGGTGTCCGACTCGATCTTCATGCGCCCGCCCCTGCCATAGCCTCCCTGGCGGCGCTTCAGGTCGCGGTTCACAAAGTCGAAATCCACACGCAGGCCTGCCGGCAAGCCGGAGAGAATGGCCACCAGGCCCTGCCCATGAGACTCGCCCGCTGTTTGAATTCGTAGCATGGGACCGGTCCTCCCGCGCGGTCGCAGGAACCGCCTCCGTCGCTTGATTTTAGCGGAACCCGCGAGCGCGGGTCAAAGAAATAGACTATAATGGCCCCCCACATGGAGCGTCCCTTGCGCTACCTGCTCTTGAGCGATCCCCACGCGAACCTGGAGGCGCTGGAAACCTGCCTGGGTTTTGCGCAGGGAAAGTACGATCAGGCGTTATGCCTTGGTGACCTGGTCGGCTACGGCCCTGATCCCAACGCCGTCGTCGAACGGGTGAAGGCATCCTGCGCAGTCATCATTCGCGGCAACCACGACAAGGCTTGCGCGGGAATTTATGAGCCTACGGATTTCAATCCCCTCGCTCGCATGGCCGTCGATTGGACTCGCAATGCCCTCACGCCGGAAAACTTCGGGTTCCTCCGCGCCCTCCCATCCGGCCCCGTAATGATGGAAGGATTCCAAATCGTCCACGGGTCGCCCTTAGACGAGGACGAATACATCATTGGCCCAGGCCAGGCTCTTCCCCTCCTGAAGGGCCCCCAAACACAAACAGTGTGTTTCGGCCATACGCACTACCAGGGGGGATTTATGATTTCTCCCCAAGGCCGCTATCAATCCTTGCGAGTTCTATCCAAAGAAAACGGCCGCACTCATACGCTCACACTCGAGAACGGGGCTCGTTACTTGATCAATCCGGGCTCGATCGGCCAGCCGCGGGACGGCGACTCGCGCGCCGCCTTCGCCATCTTTGACGTTCCGCAACAGACGGTGGAGTATTACCGCCTTCCTTATGACCTTCGAGAAACTCAGAAGAAAATGACAATGGCCGGCCTCCCCGAGCCCCTGATCCGTAGGCTCGAATACGGCAGGTAAATCCACAAATTGCGCAGGTGACACAGATTCAGAACCCGATGAAGATCGGCTTCATCCGGGGAGGAGCCTGGTTCCAATCAATGGGCATGTGCTCGAAACGCACCTGCAGGGTTCGTGATTCACCCGGCTTGAGGGGCGCGGTGCGCTCCGTCACCGGATGCGCGGTCTCACGCAGCACTACCTGATTCAATCTATCAACGAACTCCAATTCCACATCGAGCCGGCGGACCAGCCTTGCGCCCTTATTCGTAACCGATGCGTCGAGGTAGGTCACCGTATCTCCCAGGAAGTTCTCCGCAGCGCTCATGTGAGCTTCTGTGAATTCGAGCAAGGGGATATAAGCCTTTTGCTCTTCGCCGAGGGGACCGCCTGTCGCGGCGCGAGCCCGGACAGGCGACGCAGCCCGGGGCCCAAAATAAAGAAACCCTGCTATGAGCAGCGCCATGGTGACTGCGACAACCAGAATGACGACGCGGGTTGCGACGCCGTGGCTTCGGGAGAGCATCTTCTTGTACCCCGAGTCATCGGGGCGAAATCCGCCGGCGAAGACACCGGCGCACCGAGGGTACGAGCGGGCTATTTTACAGCGAAACTCCAACTTGAATTGGAAAACGTTTCTTCGACCTGCTCTTGGAACGCAAAGCGTGCAATCACTTGAAAATCTATTGAAACCAAAGGGGATAACGGCTTTGTTTCGCAAAATCGCCGTTTTCTATTATCTAGTCAAGGATTAACACTTTATGGCCATACTGTAAATAATCCTTTAGCTCTGTCCCCTCGAACTTCAGCACACGGCTCCCGCCCCCGGTCACGCTCCCGCCACCGTCATCCCAGAAACCAGCAGCGTAGGCGCAGCCAGGGCGCTGCGAAACTCCAAATCGGAACCCACCATCTCGATATGGTTTAGCATCTCTGCCAGGTTGCCTGCGATGGTAACTTCCTCCACGGGGAACGTCAGCTCTCCATTCTCAATCCACATGCCCGCGGCGCCGCGCGAGTAGTCGCCGGTCACGATATTCACGCCAAACCCGATGAGTTCGGTCACGTAAAAGCCGCTTTTCACTGAACGAATGATCTCTTCTGGCGAGTAAACCCCCGCGGCTAGATAGAAGTTCTTCGGCCCTACGACAGGCGGCCCCGCCACACCCCGCGCGGCGTTGCCGGTGGTCTGAAGGTGCAATTTTCGCGCCGTGTAGGAATTGAGCAAGTAGCTCCGCAGGGCGCCCCTTTCGATTACCGGAGTGACCGAGGCCGGGATCCCCTCATCATCAAAGGGGCGCGACCCGAATCCGCCGGGGCGCAAGCCATCGTCCAGGAGTGTGAAGTTTTCGCTCGCCACCTTCTGGTGGAGCTTTCCGGTCAGGAACGAGGCGCTGCGATAGATCGCGTCCCCACGCACAGCCTCGAACACGTGGCCCAGCAGCGAGCGAGCCATCTCAGGGTCGAAGACCACCGGGACGCGGCAGGTGGCGACCTTTCGCGCTCCCAGTTTGCGCAAAGCGCGTTCCGCCGCCTTCCGCCCCACAGCCTCGGGGCTTTCCAGCGCGCTCGCCCGGCGCGACACCGAGTACCAGTAATCGCGCTGCATCCCGCCATCCTGTGCGATGGGCGAGACCGAGACAGCACAATAAGATGAACGGTAGCTGCCTGCGAATCCCAGGGAGTTCGCGTAGGCTTTGGTCCCCAGGCTCGCCTCAAACCATGCCCCCTCGGAATTCTTGATGCGCGGGTCGGTGGCGAAGGCCGCCTCTTCAGCGCGCCGAGCGTAGGCGATCCGGGTGTCGGCGGAAAGCTGGGCGACGTCGTCGGCGTAAAGCTCGAGGTCGCCTTCGTAACGACCCAGGAGCGCGGCCTCCGGGAGGCCGCTGGCGGGATCTTCGGATGTCGCCCGGGCCATCGCGAGCGTCCGCCCTACCAGCCGTTCCAGAGAGGAGGAGGAGAAATCGCTCGAGAATGAAGTGGCGCTGCGCGCGCCGAGGAGAATCCGCAGTCCGAGCGCCTTGGAAGCTGCTTCCTTGAGGCTTTCGATCTTGCCCAGGCGCAACGTCGTCGAAAATTCGTCCCCCTCGTAAACCACCACGTCAGCGGCTGTGGCGCCGGCGCGCGTCGCCTGCCTCGTCAGATCGATGGCGATTTGTTCGAGTTGATTGCTGGGCATAAGAGCAGTTGACAGTTAACAGTCAACAGTACACAGCACGAACCTCGGATCTGGTGGTTTGTACTGTCGACTGTTGACTGTGGACTGTGGACTTTACTCGTCACTCGTCACTCGTCACTTGTCACTGAAACGAGGTCATCCCGCGTGGAGACGTTCCACCCACAGTCAGGTGGCTCACTTTAATCGTCGGAATGCCTACGCCCACAGGAACGCTCTGGCCGTCCTTCCCGCAGGTCCCGATCCCGGGGTCGAGCTGCAAATCGTTCCCCACCGCCGTTACCCGCGTGAGCACGGTCGGGCCGTCGCCAATGAGCGTGGCGCCCTTCACGGGCGCGGTGATCTTGCCGTCCTCGATGAGGTAGGCCTCCGAAGTCGAAAACACGAATTTGCCGTTCGTGATGTCAACCTGGCCCCCTCCGAAGTAAACCGCGTAGAGGCCGCGCCGGACAGAGCGGATAATGTCTTGAGGGTCGTCCTTGCCCGCCAGCATATAGGTGTTGGTCATGCGAGGCATGGGAATATGCGCGTAACTTTGGCGCCGGCCGTTGCCGGTCCGGGTGGTTTTGAGGACGGAGGCGCTCAGCTTGTCCTCGAGGTAGGCGCGTAGGACGCCCTGTTCAATGAGAACAGTTTTCTGGCTGGGCTCCCCTTCGTCGTCCACGTTCAGCGAGCCGCGCCGCCCGGGAATGGTCCCGTCGTCCACCACGGTGCAAAGCTCGGAGGCCACGCGCTGGCCCATGCGGTTGCTGAAGGCGGAAATCCCTTTACGGTTGAAGTCCGCCTCCAGGCCGTGGCCCACCGCCTCGTGCAGCAGGATGCCGGGCCACCCTGGCCCTAACACCACTTCCATTTCTCCCGCGGGAGCTTCCTGGGCCTCGAGCTGGACAACGGCCTGCCGGGCTGCTTCGCGCGCGAAGTGCTCCGGGGCACGCTCGCCGGCGAAAAATTCCAGCCCTACGCGCCCTCCGCCGCCGCTCGAGCCGGACTGAGCGTTGCTGCCTTCCTGCGCGATTGTGAAGACACCCAGCCGCACCAGAGGCTGGAAGTCCGTGACGACGCGGCCATCGGAGCCTGCCACCAGGATGTGCCGCACCTGGTCGCCATAAGTCACCCGGACTTGCTTTATCTTGGCGTCGTGGGAGCGTGCGGCACGGTCAGCACGCACCACCAAATCCAGCTTGTCCGCCAAGTCCCGATCGGTGGAGGGCAACGCCACAGGATAGAAGTCGTGAGGTGGCTCAACGGTGCTCAGACCCACTGTTGAAACATGCGCCGGCCCGCTCGCTATGCGTGCCGCAATCTTCGCCGCCTTGAGGATTTTTTCCGGCGTTAGATCGTCGGTGTAGGCGTACCCCGTCTGCTCGCCGGCAATCACACGCACACCACAGCCCATTGAAATACCTTCCGTCGCCATCTTCACCAGCGATTCGTCCACCAGGATAGAAGAAACCGTGGTGTGCTCGAAGTAAAGGTCGGCGTAGTCGCCACCCGCGGAGAGTGCCTCGCCCAGAAAGCGCGAGAAGTCAGACTCCGTAAACCCGTAACGGTCGAAGAAGAAACGGTCGATGTGTGCCATGGATGATATTTGACCGTAACATACAGGTCCCAAGGTGTCAATTTTCGCAGGGCCGTGGAATTGGAAAGGTACATCGTATCCCCCTTGTAGGAATGAGGTGCGCCGTCGTAGGGGCGGGGCGTCGCATGTCATGACACAGAACAGCGCCGCCCCGGTCACTGCGCTTCTGTGCTAGGATTCCCGCCATGCGGACAACACTTCTTGCCATGCTCTTGCTGCTAGGCAGCGTACCCACATCCACGGCAAATACCGATCCAGATGCCGGACAAAACCCCGTCGCAACAGAGAGCGTCCCGGCGCAGGCGGCGAAAACCCTGGACGTCTATTTCATCGACGTGGAAGGCGGGCAGGCGACCCTAATTGTCACACCCTCCGGTCAATCCCTGCTGATTGACACGGGTTGGCCGGACGCGAATGGAAGGGACGCCGACCGCATTGAGGAGGTCGCCCGGCTGGCCAGAGTGAAGCAGGTCGATTTCCTGGTCATCACTCACTACCACATGGACCACGTGGGGGGCGTGCCACAACTCGCGGCGGGAATTTCCATCCGCAACTTCGTGGACCACGGGCCGAGCGTCGAGCACGGCAAGGATGCGGACGCCCTGGTCGCTGCCTACGAGCGCGAGCGAGCGAAGGGCCACCACATCCTCGTGCGGCCCGGCGATAGGATTCCCGCAGACGGAATCGATGTGGAAGTCCTCACCGCCGCCGGCCAGGAGATTTCCACGCCGCTTCCGGGCGCGGGCCAGCCGAATCCCCTTTGCGCTTCCACCGAGCACCGCCCAGTGGACACTTCCGAGAATGCCCAGTCAATCGGCCTGCTCATCCAATTTGGCGAGTTTCGGATGATCGACCTGGGCGACCTGACTTGGAACAAGGAATTGGAGCTCGCCTGCCCTCGCAACCTGATAGGGACCGTGGATGTCTATCTGAGCACGCATCACGGCATGAACCTCTCCGGCTCTCCCGCCATCGTCCACGCCCTGCACCCCCGGGTGGCGATAATGAACAACGGGGCAAGAAAGGGCGGCAGCCCCGAGGCCTGGCAGGCGATTCATACCTCGCCCGGACTCGAGGATATGTGGCAACTTCATTACACGCTCGCAGGGGGGAAGGAGAACAACGCGCCGGACGACTTCATTGCGAATCTTCAGGAAGAACCGCGCGCGCATTGGATCAAGCTCTCCGCCTCGGAGGATGGCCAATTCACCGTAGCGAATAGCCGGAACGGTAAGAGCAAGTCCTACGGTGCCCGTTGACAACCTCTCTGCACCTTCTCCGCGTCTAAGTACAGTGAGGGGATAAGGACAACCCAAGTCTATGGCGTCGCGGCGGGGTCGGACCTAACGCGACGCGAACAAGGAGGTGTGAAATGCGACTGAAGTTATTTGCCCTCGGCTTGAGCGCCCTTGCCTTACTGTGGTCCGTCCCACCTGCGTCGGCGGGGGTAATCCCTGAAGCGGGCAAGGGTATCGGAAAAGCCAGCGTGGCGTTAGCCCAGACGACGGCGAGCGCCGCCGAAACGGCCGCGGATGGAGTCACGACCGCGGGCAAAGAAACCCCCGAAGCCGTGAGGTCCGGCTCGGCCAACGTCGGCAAAGGTGCGGCCGCCGTGACCCGCGCGGGCTATCACGGAACCACGGCAGCAGCTAAGAAAGTCTGGCATGTACTGTGGTAGCGGAGAACAGAAGGCAGTACGGGGGCCGGCAGGAGGGTGGCGGGGCGGGTTTGGATACCCGCCCTTACATTTTTCCGAACCATGCTATCGCCGCGGGCCAACCTCGCCTAAATTAATAGCGTGAAAATCGATCTGGGATGCAAGAGAGCCGGGCTTTAGAGTGAAGTCGGCGTTCTCGGGGTCCACGAACATCGGGTCGATGACCAGGGAATGCTGGTCCTGGCCGCGCTTCTTCCATTCCTCGAAGCTCCACTTCCCAAATTGAAACGCCTGCCCGCCGGCATGCGTGTTATGGCGCGGGGAATTTCCGCGGCGGAGGCGAGGACTAAAACCAGGCACAGGAGGACCGCTCGCGGATAACAGCTTGCCATCTTGGTTCTTCGCACGCCAAATGGTGGGGCCACTGCTCTATCCGCCCCGCGAGTTTCCTAGCGCGGCAAGGCGGGCTTCGCCGGAGCCAGACGCCCTCCTCACTTCACGCTTCATCATTCACAGTTCATAATTCGCTATTTCTGAACGTTCCAGCCGTCCACTTCAACCACGGGTTCGGCGCCGGCCAGGTCCGCCTGGCGGTAGGATGCAGCTACCTCCCTCTTCTCACCGGGCATAAGCGGAAAGTAATTGTCCTCCCAGAGAATGGGGAGCACTTCTTCCCCGCTCTTCCCTTTGGTGATTCGCAGATGCACAAACAAGGCCAAGTGCGACGTTGCATTGGAGATGCTTACGTGTGTCGTCCCCTCACCATTCTCCTGGCCGCTGCGGCTTGACGCTTCCAGTTGCACCGGCGGCAAGCTCTTCAGCCCGGTCAAGTCAGCGTACGATGAGATGGGCGTGTAGAACCACGTTGAATTCTTCCAATCGGATACATCCGGCTTGGTGGAAAGCCAGTAGAAGTTCGAGCTGATGGACTTTCCGTGGGCATCCTCCAGGTCGAGTTTGACAAAGTAGGTGGCGTCCAAGCCGTCGGTCGCCGGGATTGTGAAAACCTTCTGGCTACTATCCGGGGAAACGTCGAGCGTTGCGCTCTTTGAGAATTTTTCGCTCAAGTCCAGGTTGTACACTTTTGCGCTGGCCCGCAGGTTGGCAAATGGTTTGTATAGTGAATTCACAACCGCCACGGAGGCGTCGTCGTAGGAATACTGGATGTGGAGCGGCTCGCAGGCTTTCTTGGTGCCGAAGTAGCCGCCCGCGGGGCGCAGGTAGTAGTCGTAGAGGTGCCAGATCACGGCCGGCCAGGCATTGTTGAGCATCCACTGAATGACGCCCGTGGAAACGTATTTATTGCGGCCGAAAGCCTCGAACATGGCCCGCTCGCCCTCGTAGCTCATGAGTTGGGCTTTCCAAACATAGTCCTCAAGGGTCGTCGCTGTTCCATAGCGTTCGTTCAAAGCGCGGTTGAAAACGCTGAGGGTCCTGAATGCACCGCCGCCGGCATGGAAATTCCACACGTCGTCGACCGGCCACAGGTGGTCCTGCGGGATGAATTGGCGGAGGCTTTCGACCGGAGGGACAGCCGGGCCCGGGCTGGTTTCCGTATTGAACCCGTGCGCGCCTCCCCGTTCCTTGTCCTCCAGCCAGTACGATGGCGCCACGTACTCGTACGGCCCCGTCATCTTCAGCCCTGTTTTGCCCGTGACGCTGGTCGGCATTGCCGTCGCGGAAGACTGATAGGGATTGGGCCAATGGTACTCTTTCAAGATGTCGATGTAGGTCTGTTCGACTTTCGGCACCGGTGGGTTGTCGCTGCCGTTCAACCAGTCGAGAAGGCAGGCGTGGCTCCGCAATCTTCGAATTTGGTCCTTCAAGGATTCCGCCGATATGGTGTAATCCTCGGGCTTCCAATTCTTCCATCTTTCCCAATGATCGCAGCAGCACCACCCCGCCAGCACCAGAATGCCCTCGCGATCGCAGACCTCCAGGAAATGCTCGTCCTCGAGCTTCCCTTCCAGGCGGATGGTGTTTAGGTTCATGTCCTTCACATAACGGATTTCCGCTTCTTGGCGTTCAGGAGAGGCCCGCAACAGCATATCGAACGACCAGCCAGCTCCCCGAATAAGAATATTGTGCCCGTTGATTTTGAAGACCTGGTGGGAGTCCTCGCTTAGCTCCGAGGTGATCTCCCGCATGCCGAATTGAATGCTCTGACTGTCCGAGACTTTCCCGCCCGAAACGAATTCCAGGCTCAAGGTATTCAGATTTTGAGGCCCAAGCTGCGCCGGCCACCAGAGTTGAGGATGCGACACGTTCAGTTTGGGAAACTTTTCGGGTGTGATTGTGATCTGCTCGGTGTGACGGGGTGCGAGTTTGATTTGCTGGGAAAAACGGATGTCCCCAATCTGGCCCCGCAGCGTCCCCTTCACCGGCTGGGGAGTTGCGTTGCGCAGCTCGGCATTGACCGTCAGGTGCGCGACATCGAGGGACGGCAGATCGAAATGAGTGATGACCTGAGGAAAGCGAATGGCTACTGGGCCGCTGGCGGTGAGATACACGCCGCGCCAAATCCCCATGTCCTTGTCGGGGGGGGAGGGGTTCCAATCCACAAAGGTGATCCCCAAGTCGTTGGCCTGAGGCGGGAAAACTTCGACGGCCAAGACGTTTGTCTTCCCGATCAGCGCCGCGTCCGTAACGTTGAATTCGTAGAGCCGCCAGGCGCCGGCGACTTGCTCGGAGGTAGCGATCTGTCGCCCGTTCAGCCAGATGTTCGCCCGGAAATTGATGCCCTCGAAATTCAACCAGATCTGTTTTCCCTTAAAGCTCCCCTGGACCTCGAACTCATCCCGATACCACCAAGGGACACGGAAGGGACTGTCAGGTGGCATATCGACATTGGAGAAATTGGAGCCAACGCGATACGTCGTCCCCGGAATCGAGCGCAAGTTCATGGCGTAGTATGGGTCGGGGTAAACCTTGTTCTGAATCAGAGCGCCCAGCACCGTGGCTGGTATCGATGCCGGATACCAACCCGTCGGGGTGAAGTTGGATGTGGAAAGGACTTCCCCCTTCTCACTGACCTGCGCAGAAGACTGCACGCGCCAGCCCTCGCTTAGCCTGATCTTAAGCGTATTGCCGGAATCTTCAGGGCCCCTCGCCCAGGCGTTGGCCCCCACGATGGGGTTCGGGCCGCCGCAGAGAGTCAGGGCGAACAGCAAGACAATCAGCAACCGAAACGGTGATTTCATGAGCGCATTCCTCCTCAGGCAAAAAGCACCATGGGCAAGACTCTTCAATCCACGCGCTATTATACGCGAGCGCTCAGATTAAGCCAGCAGGGGCCATTAGTCTCGGAGGCGAGTATCAAGGAGGGCGAACGGCGACGCAAGCCGCTGATCCCCGACTTTCCGGCTTAGTGGCCCGGGGCCATCTTGACGCTCTGGGAGACGGGCATTAGAATGTTTGTTTAGCTAATCCTCGACGAACGCAGAGGTGGTCATGCTGGATGGCGCAATCCCGGATGGATTAACCTTTGACGACGTGCTCCTGGTGCCGGGCAAGTCCGCGGTGCTGCCCGCTGAGGTGGATACTCGCACCCAGCTCACCCGCAATATTTCCTTAAATATCCCCATTGTGAGCGCGGCCATGGATACGGTCACGGAATCACACCTGGCCATCGCCCTGGCGCAGCAGGGGGGCGTCGGAATCATGCACCGCAGCATGTCCATCGCGCAGCAGGCGCTGGAAGTGGACAAGGTGAAGCGGTCAGAGAGCGGCATGATCGTGGACCCGGTGACCGTAGGACCGGAGAACAAGATCGCCGACGCGCTGGAAATCATGAAGAAGTACAAGATCTCCGGCGTGCCGGTCACCCGCGACGGGAAGCTGCTGGGCATCCTCACCAACCGCGATCTGCGCTTCGAGACGCGCCTGGATCTCCCCGTAGACCAGGTGATGACGAAGGAAAACCTCGTCACGGTTGCCGTCGGCACCACACTCGAGGAAGCGGAACAGATCCTTCACCGGCACCGCGTGGAAAAGCTGCTGGTGGTCGATGAGTCCTTCCGGCTCAAGGGACTCATTACGGTAAAAGACATCCAGAAGAAGATTAAATACCCCAACGCGTGCAAAGACGCTCATGGACGGCTGAGGGTAGGGGCGGCTTTAGGCGCGACGGGGGATTTCCTGGAGCGAGCCCAGGAACTGGTGAAGGCCAAGGTGGACCTCCTTTGCGTGGACACCGCGCACGGCCACTCGACCCGCGTGATGGAAGCGGTGCGCAAGCTGAAAAGCAATTTCCCTGAGGTTGATCTGGTCGCCGGAAACGTAGCGACGTTTGCCGGGGCCTGCGACCTAATCCAATTGGGCGTGGATGGGCTGAAGGTAGGCATTGGCCCCGGGTCCATCTGCACGACCCGGGTGGTCACCGGCGCCGGCGTCCCCCAGATTACCGCCATCGCCGAATGCGGCCGGGCAGCGCTGAAAGCCGGGGTCCCGATAATTGCCGACGGGGGCATCAAGTATTCGGGCGACGTCAGCAAGGCCGTGGCCGCCGGAGCCAGCTCCGTCATGCTGGGCAGCCTGTTCGCCGGCACGGAGGAAAGCCCGGGTGAGACCATCCTCTACCAGGGACGGAGTTTCAAGTCATACCGCGGCATGGGCTCCATCGCTGCCATGGCAGCGGGCTCGGGCGACCGCTACGCACAGGAACGCGCCGTTGCGCAAGGCGAGATCAGCAAGCTAGTCCCGGAGGGCGTCGAGGGCCGGGTGCCTTACAAGGGCTTGCTCGCAGAGCTTGTGGCACAACTGGTGGGCGGGCTGCGTTCCGGGATGGGTTATTGCGGTTGCGCGACCATTGAAGAGCTTCAGCAGAAAGGCCGGTTCGTCCGCATCACCTCCGCGGGGCTGCGCGAAAGCCACGTCCACGACGTAATCATCACCAAGGAGTCTCCGAACTACTGGATTGATTAGCCTGCTCAATCCCGCACCCTCCCACCTGCGTCTCCGGACAATTCTCGTTTGGGCCATGACGATTATCTGGGCGGGGCTCATCTTCTCTCTTTCCACGGGATTCTTCGCAGGGCAACTCTCCGCCTGGCTGCTTACCCAGTTGCTCCAGCTCCTGCACGTTCATGTGTCGGCATCAACGTTTGCGACGCTCCACTTTCTTCTGCGAAAGTCTGCGCACCTAACTGAGTACGCCATCTTCAGCCTCTTTCTCTATTACGCCTTCGAAGGCAGCAAGCCGCACGCATGGCGCCTGCGAAGGGCTTTCCTGGCTATGATTATTGCGGCGCTTTATTCCCTGACCGACGAGTTCCACCAAGCCTTTGTGCCCGGGAGGACAGCTTCCGTGGTCGATTGCGGCATCGACATGCTGGGCGCCACAACCGGCATTCTGGTGCTCTACGGATTTGACTGGCTCTTTCCGGCGAAGAGCAGAATCACGGCGGCCGAAAGCGAGAGGATGGAGGAAGTCGCGAAGGGAGTGGCCGGCGAGTAGTGCTGCCATAACCAACCCGCCAGCAGGCTAGCCGGGAAAGCCGCCACGCCCACGATCCAGTTCAGAAGGCCATATACCGTACCCCGCGCAGTACTGGGCACCAAATCAGCAATCCAAGCCTTTAAGACTCCCTCGGTGAGCGCGTAGTAAGTGCCATAGATCGCGAAGAGCGCCCAAACTTGCCAGCCGGCGGACTGGCTCAGCCTTGTGCCAATTGATACGGGGCGCAACCCCATGCCCTGCGGTACAGTGCGAAGCAAGGCGAACCCGGCGTACACGCCGGCGTAAATCACATAGCCCAAGATCACCAACCAACGACGAGGGACGCGGTCCGCAAGCTTTCCGGCAGGCCAACTCAGACCCGCGTAGACAAAGTTAAACACCAATCCCAGCGCGGGAGCAAGGGACGGTCTCAAGCCCAGGTTCTGTGCCCGGAGGACCAGGAAGAGGTCGGAGGAATTTCCAAGAGAGAAAAGGGTTACCGCGCAGAGGACAAGCCAGGTTTCAGATTTCAGGTGCCAAATATCAGGCGAGGCTGACGCCTGAAACCCGGCACCCCGACTGGCGACACTCGCTGCGGGTGCTTCCCGCTCCGGGCGGGTCTGGGGGCGAATCTCCCGAACCGCCAACCAAGCCAACAGAATGCTCAGGGCACCGGGGATGGCTGCCATCCAAAATACGGGTCGGAGGTTTCCGTGGAAGAGCGGCAAGAGCGCCAACGCACTGAGCGGCCCCAGAATCGCGCCGGCGGTGTCCATCGCTTGGCGCATGCCGAAGGCGGAGCCTCGATGCTGCTCCGAGACCGAGTCGGCGATTAAGGCGTCGCGCGGCGCAGCCCTTACACCCTTCGCCCCCCGGTCAGCGAAGCGAATCCAAAAAACCTGACGCCAGGACGTCGCCAGCGCGAGGAAGGGCTTGACGAGGTTTGCGACCGTGTAGCCCGCTGCCACCAGGGGCTTGCGCCGTCGCCAGCGGTCCGAAAAGTAGCCGGAGAGCAGCCGCCCGAAACTGGACGCAGTCTCGGCGGCGCCTTCAATCAGCCCGAAGGCCGCAGGCCCGGCGCCCAGTACTCCCGCCAGGAACTGCGGCAGAAGCCAATAGCTCATCTCCGTCGCCGTGTCGTTGAAGAAGGCGACCCAGGCCAGAACCCAAACGTTACGTGGCAAGGAAGAGGAAACAGGCGGAGACTTAGCGGGATGGTGTTGGATGGAAGCCATGCCCGGCGAGTGCAAAAAGCAAATCCCAACCAGAAAGGAGGTATTCTCCATTCCCGGTCGGGACGGCAAACCGATAGTCCAACAGCAGAAGTAGGAAGGAGCGGAGAGGGAATAGGGCTTGAAACTTCCTACTCGCTACTGCCTGCTCCCCACTCCTATAATTCCTACTTCTTCTCTTCCGGTTTTTCCTCGGGCGGGGGTGTCTGCTGCTCTTTCTTGGCAGCCTCTTCGGCAGCCTTCCGGCGAGCCTCAGTCTTCTTCGCGCGCTTTTCGGCCAGCTTCTGGAGGACCTCCGTACCAATCAGTTCGAGGACCGCCATGTCGGCGCCATCGCCCTTTCGCCAGCCGGTGCGAATGATCCGCGTGTATCCCCCCCGGCGCGAGGCGTAGCGCTTCGCAATATCGCCGAAGAGGGTCTGGAGGGCATCCGGGTTAAGCACATAACTCGCGGCCAACCGGCGGGCGTGCAGGTCCCCTCGTTTCCCCAGGGTAATGAGGTGCTCAGCCAGGGGCCGCGCCGCCTTGGCCTTCGCTACGGTGGTCTCAATCCGCTCTGTGAGCAAGAGCGAGGTTACGAGATTCCTCAGGAGCGCGCGCCGGTGCTCGGTTTTGCGGCTCAGTTTTCTTCCGTAGTTGCGATGTCGCATTGAAACTCTTCCTCTGCGCAGGTCGTCGCAAAGACCCGGTAGCGTCCCGTCCTATCGGAGCGCCTGGCAGTCCCGCCGATTCGACTTTGCTCACGGCCCCGACCGAAAGTCGAGGGGCCGGCGCTACCTCTAGGCCGGTGGCTGAGGGGCCTCCGGCGGCGGGGGCGCAACAATGCTGCCCTTATCGTCGAACTTCATGCCCAAGCTCAGCCCCATGGCGGAAAGAATCTCTTTAATCTCGTTCAACGACTTGCGCCCGAAGTTCTTGGTTTTCAGCATCTCCTGCTCGCTCTTCAGAACGAGTTCGCGAATGGTGGTGATGTTCGCATTCTTCAGACAATTGTAGGAGCGAACGGAGAGCTCGAGTTCTTCCACCGAACGGTCGAGGTTTTCATTGTGGACCGTGACGGGCTCTTCCTTGGGAACCTCCTGGACCTCGGGCTCCTCTTCGAAGCTGATGAAGATCGACATGTGGTCCTTAAGGAGCTTGGCGGCCAGCCCGACGGCGTCCTGCGGCGTTACGGCGCCATTGGTCCAGACGTCCAGGGTCAGCTTATCGTAGTCTGTCATCTGCCCCAGGCGGGCGGCTTCCACGGTGTAATTCACTTTGCGAATGGGTGAATGCACAGAGTCCACGGGAATGAATCCGATGGGGAGGTCCTCATCGAAGTTCTTTTCCGCGGAGACATAACCCCGCCCCATTTTCACCCGCATCTCGATGTGCAAGGCGCCGCCTTCGCTGACGGTGGCGATGTTCACGTCCTTATCCAAGATTTCGATGTCCGGATCTTCCTGGATCATCCGCGACGTCACTTCCCCGGGTTTATCCACGTTCAAATAAAGCGACTTAGGGCCTTCCACATTCATTTTCAGGGGGATCTGTTTCAGGTTGAGAATCATGTCCGTAGCATCCTCGACCACCCCTGTGATCGAAGAGAACTCGTGCATTACGCCTTCAATCTTCACCGCCGTAATCGCCGCGCCCTCGATCGATGACAGCAACACGCGCCGCAAGGCATTGCCGATGGTTGTTCCGAATCCTCGTTCGAAGGGCTGGGCGGAAAACTGGCCGTACTTATCAGTCAGCGTATCCAAATTACTGACCAGCCGCTTCGGCTTCTGAAATCCTTTCCAAAGCATTGAACCCTCCCTAAGAATCACTTCGAATAAAGTTCGACGACCATTTGCTCCTGGATGGGGAAATTCACATCCTCGCGCTTGGGCAAAGAGAGGACCTTCCCCCGTACTGCTTCCCGGTTCAACTCCAGCCAAGGTGGAACGCTTCGGCCGCCGGAAAAGTCGAGAGCGTGCTGGATGGCGGGCACGTTCCGGCTCTTTTCGCGGACGGCGATTTCCTGTCCTGGGGCAACCTGGAAGGAGGGGATATTCACCTTGCGCCCTGAAACCTGAATGTGGCCGTGCCGGACCAATTGTCGCGCCGCCGCGCGCGAAGTGGCGAATCCCAGCCGATAGACGGCGTTATCCAGGCGCAGCTCCAGCAGGAGAAGCAAATTCTCCCCCGCCACGCCTCTGGCCCGAGCGGCCTTCTCAAAGTAATTCCGAAACTGGTTCTCGAGAATGCCGTACAGCCTGCGAAGTTTCTGCTTCTCCCGGAGCTGCAAACCGTACCCGAGGAGCTTCGGACGCCGGGCCTTCCCGTGCTGGCCCGGAGCAAAATTACGCTTCTCAATCTCGCACTTGTCCGTAAGGCAGCGCTGCCCTTTCAGGAAGAGCTTTACGCCCTCACGCCGGCAGAGCCGGCAAACTGGATCACGATACCTTGCCAAACCATCCTCCTCTTCGAAAATCAAAACTCGGAACAGAAAACTGGAAATTAGCCGGGGTGGACGAGTGCCGATTTTCGATTTTCGACGTTCACATCACACCCTGCGGCGCTTCGGCGGCCGGCACCCGTTATGCGGGATCGGCGTCACGTCTTTGATGGTCTTGACTTCCAGGCCTGCCGTCGCCAGGGCGCGAATGGCCGACTCCCGCCCGGACCCGGGTCCCTTGACACGCACCTCCAAGCTCCGCATGCCGTGGTCGCGGGCATTGTTGGCCGCGCGAAGAGCCGCTTGCTGAGCCGCGAAGGGTGTTCCCTTACGTGAGCCTTTGAATCCCAGCGAGCCCGCGCTCGACCAGCAGACCAACCTGCCATCGTGGTCGGTAATGCTCACGAGCGTGTTGTTGAAGGTCGCCTGAATGTAGGCAATGCCCGTCGGCACAATCCTCTTTTCCTTCTTCTTGAAGACTTTCTTCTTTCCTGCTTTAGCTGGTGCTTTCGCCATTTATCCTCACAAAGACCTTGGAAACTGGAAATTGGAAACTCGAAACTCATCGCCGGTTTTTAGTTTTTAGTTTCCAGTTTCTGATTTCCAGTTTCCCCTTCTATATTAGGTTTTTGCCGTCGCGCGTTTCTTGTTGGCAATAGTACCCTTCCGCGGCCCCTTGCGAGTTCGCGCATTCGTATGGGTGCGTTGACCCCTGACCGGAAGACTTCGGCGATGCCGCAAACCCCGGTACGAGCCGATTTCAATCAGCCGGCGAATATTGATGGAGACCTCCTTGCGCAGGTCGCCCTCCACGCCGCCCTCTTCCTCGATAATCTGGCGAATCTTCGTCGCTTCTTCTTCGCTCAGATCCTTAATCTTCTTGTTCGGGTCTATGCCGGCGCGCGAGAGGATGGAGAGCGAGCGAGCCCGCCCAATGCCGTAGATGTAGGTCAATCCGATTTCCGCCCGCTTCTTGGGGGGCAAGTCAATACCCGCAATGCGTGCCATGTCAATCCTCCCGGCCCCAAAGAGCCGAAACTCGAATCCCGAAAATCGAAAAGCGAAATTCGAAAATGGTGAGGCCCGCAGCGGCCGATTTTCGAATTTCGATTTTCGAGTTTCGACTTCCCACAGCTACCCCTGCCGCTGCTTATGTTTGGGATTTTCGCAAATCACGCGCAGGACGCCCTTGCGCCGCACGAATTTGCACTTCGCGCAAATTTTCCGTACTGACGAACGCACTTTCATCTGTCCTCACTTATAACGGAAGACAATCCTTCCGCGTGTCAGGTCGTAAGGAGAGAGTTCGATGGCCACCTTGTCCCCGGGAAGAATGCGGATAAAGTTCTTCCGCATCTTTCCAGAGATATGAGCCAGAACCCTGTGCCCATTGTCCAGTTCGGCCCGAAACATTGCGTTGGGCAAGGCCTCAAGGACCGTTGCCGTAACCTCGATGGCGTCTTCCTTAGCCATAATATTCTTACAAGCGCGTTAGGACGTCGGGACCATTCCGCGTCACGGCGATCATGTGTTCAAAGTGCGCGGAGGGCTCACCGTCCTGGGTTACCGCCGTCCAATTATCGTCCAAAACACGAAGCGCCGCGCTGCCGGCGTTCACCATCGGCTCGATGGTGAAGACCATGCCCTCCTTCAACAAGGGTCCGTGGCCAGGCTGGCCAAAATTGGGCACCTGGGGCTCTTCGTGATACTCGCGGCCGATGCCGTGCCCGACGAATTCCCGCACCACGGAGAACCCGTTTTTCTCCACATACTGCTGAACAACCGCGGAGATATCTCCCACGCGGTTCCCCACCCGGGCCTCCTGGATGCCCATCTCCAGGGCCTCCTCGGTCACGCGCAGCAGTGTCTGGGCGCGCTCGGGAATCTGGCCTACCGGCACGGTCATTGCCGAATCACCATAGTAGCCGTCCACGATCACACCCAGGTCGAGTCCCACGATGTCGCCTTCGCGCAGCTTTCGGTTCGAGGGCATGCCGTGAACAATCTCATTGTTGACTGACACACAGAGGCACCAGGGATATCCTCGGTACCCTTTCGACGCCGGCTGCGCGCCAAGCTGCGCCAGCCGCTTCTCCACGAACCTTTCCAGCTCCAGGGTCGCGACCCCCGGCCGGGCCTTCTCGCGCGTCTCTTCCAGGACTTGCCGAACCACATGACCACTCCGGCGCAGCTTCTCGATCTCTTTCGGGGCCCTGCAAGTGATCATGCGCTTTCCAAAAACCTCACCAGTTCTCCGGCGATGAGCCCCGGGTCGCGGTCGCCCTCCACCTCGTGGAGGAAGCTTTTCGCCCCGTAATAGTCGATCAGAGGGCTCGTCTGCTTCTCGTAAGCCACCAAGCGCTGCCGGATCGTCTCCTCGTTATCGTCCGCCCGATGAAGGAGTTTTCCCCCGTCCTTGTCGCACACTCCCTCCTTCTTCGGAGGGTTGAAGTGAATATTATAGATCTCCCCGCACACCGAACACGTAAGGCGGCCCGTCAGGCGCTTCATCAGGACTTCCTTGTCGACGCGGATGTTGATGACCAGCGGGTTGCCTCGGCCTTTTGATTGGAGCATCCGGTCAACGAACTGTGCCTGCGGAATGGTTCGGGGAAACCCATCCAGAATGAACCCCTTTTTGCAGTCGGGCTCATCAATCCGCTGCTCGACAATCCCGCAGACCACATCGTCGGGGACGAGTGCGCCCGCCTCCATTTTGGCCCTAGCCGCCAGACCCAGCGGAGTCTGTTTCTTGACCGCGTCGCGGAGGATGTCACCCGTGGAGATTTGAGGAATCATAAAATGCTTCGCCACTTCCCGTGCTTGCGTGCCTTTCCCCGCTCCCGGGCCCCCCAGAAAGATCAGCGCTTGCGCCTTCATGTGTCCCCCCAAGCGCCTGCTACGAGGCTCTTCGGCCTCGGATGCGCCCTTTCTTGAGGAAACCTTCGTAGTGCCTCATAATCAATTGCGCTTCCACCTGCTGGACCGTATCCATTGCGACTCCCACCACAATCAAGAGGGAGGTGCCGCCGAAATAGAAATTCACATTCGCACCGTGTAACAACCAGCCGGGAAAATGCGCGTCGAACCAGTCCGCGCCCAGCCACGTGGGAAGGTGGTTGAGGCGCAGTCCCGCCAGCATGATCTCGGGAATCAAGGCCACGATGGCCAAGTAAAAACCCCCCACCCAGGTGATCTTCGTCAGCACGTCATCCAGGTGATCCGCCGTCCGCTTTCCAGGACGAATGCCGGGAATGAACCCGCCCTGCTTGCGAACATTGTCGGCCACCTCATCGGGGTTGTAGACAATCGAGAGGTAGAAGTGCGCAAAGAATATGATCAGAATGACGTACGTGAGGGTGTAAAGCGGCTCGCCGTAAGCGAAAACCCTGGAAAACACGATCAGACCCTTGCCGACGTACTCGAGGACAACACGACCGCTGGTTTCCAAATGGAAGAGCCCCAGAGTCTGCGGAAAGGTCAGAATCGAAACTGCAAAGATGATGGGCATAACGCCACCGCTGTTCACCTTCAGCGGCAGGTGGGTGGAAACTCCTCCCATGATCTTCCGGCCCACAATGCGTTTCGCATACTGGATGGGAATCCGGCGCTCACCCCGCTCCACCATGACGATAAACCCGACAATAACCACCATAAACGCCAGCAACAACACGAGAACAGGCAAGTTCCATACGCGGGTGACGAACACTTTTTCGTAAGATC
>Ga0209777_10003168_pt1 | contig 20741 bp, 18 predicted proteins | sample FrelakmetHBP12HB_FD_187147 | JGI IMG/M metagenome (GOLD analysis project Ga0209777, IMG submission 187147) | Freshwater lake sediment microbial communities from the University of Notre Dame, USA, for methane emissions studies -HBP12 HB (SPAdes)... | ecosystem: Environmental > Aquatic >...
CTTAAACAGCTCTCTCAGACGCCGCTTGGTAAGAGCCTTATAGTTCGGATCATTAGGCTTGGGCGTCCACCAGTCGACTATCAGCAGCCATCCGCCGGGCTTGCATACCCTCACCATCTCCGCCGCGATGCCAGCGCTCAAGTCGTCATCCGGCAGCGTCGCGAACATGCCCGAAGAGAAGCACAGATCGAAACCGGCATCCGCGAAGTCCATCCTGCTGGCATCGCCGCACACGAACTTCATCTGCGTGTAGAGGTTCCGGGCCTGCTCGATGCGTTCTTCGAGTATGTCCATACCTGTTATGTTGCTCGGACGATACCCCACGCGCGTGAGCTGGTATATATCGGCGCCTCCGCCGCAGCCGACATCGAGCACCTTCGCCACATCCGTGTCATGGTCCACTCTGCTCATTGCGCGGACGAATGACGCTTCCGTGGCCACAAGCTGAAACAGTACTCCCCGGTTCGTTCGCAGATCGTTTCTATTCGGGCCAGCTTTGGCGTAGTAGTTGTCGTACCACTCGCGGGTCAATTGCTCCCTATCCATTGACCACCTCTTTGAGCCTGTCTTCAGAGGTCGATACTTCGGACAAATACGCCATCATCCGGGCGTGGACGTTCTCGGCGGTGAACTCGTTCTCGAACAGCCGCGCGGAATTCGCGGCCATTTCGCTCAACCAGCCCTTGTCATCCATCAGCTTCGAAAGCACCGCCGCCAATTCCGAGCTGTCGCCATTGGCATAGCCCACGCCGCAGTTCTCGGTTTTGAGCAGTTCATAGAGCACGCCTTGCTTGGGACATGATACCACCGGCAGCCCAGCGCTCATATACTCCAGCGCTTTATTATTGATAGTAGCCACGAAATCATATCGGTCCGGCATCGGGTCCAGACCCACGGACGAACGCTTCATCAACACCCTGATCTGCGCGGCGTTCATCCATCCGGGGAACATGATGCCCTCGACGCCTTCGGCCAGCGACTTGTAGTCCCGCAGCTTATCGCCCGTGCCGCAGATCACGAGCCGCGGTCCGCGCCCCTTGCTCTCAAGAATCCGTGCAGCCTCGATGGGGGATTCCAAATCGAAGACGCGCCCTATTGCTCCGAAGAAGCACATCACGAACTCATCGCTGTCCGCCGTAATCCCCAGGCCGTCCCAGAACTGTTCGGCGGCACGTATCTGGTCGGGATCGAGCGGAGACGAACTCTTTGCGAACGGGAAGCTTCGGTCAAGGTCCGCTTTGGGCCTCCCGGCTCGTCTAAGCCCCCAGTCTACAAACGCGTCGGTGATCCCGATTATGGCCGTGGCTCCAGCGCAAGCCCTGCGCGCCTGCGCAAACATCGGTGAGAGCAGTAGTTTGGCTATCGGACGCGCCGGCGCGGGTGCCATGTCCACACAGATGTCGGGCCACATATCGCGCATATCGAGTACCACCGGCACGCCGCGCCGCCTACCGTACTTGACCGATTCCTCGCAAAGCTCTATCACCGGCAGCGAAGCCACTATCACATCCGGTCGATGGGTCTCTTCGACCGCCTGCCTGGCGAACTTCGCCGAGACAATCCTCTGATCCTTGATCCGGGAATAAGATATGTTGCTTCGATAACCCGACCCGTGCAGCAGCTTAATGCGCAAGTGCTCCGTTGGCTGGAGTTCGGTGTCCTGGTCAAAGACGTGCTTCTTGCGGAAGTGATCGAACGTCGATGTCCACCACGTCACATCGTGGCCATGCTCGGCCAGGTAGTGCGCAAATTGACCCGCTCTATGAAGGTTGTCGTAAACAGCCTCCCCCACCGGTATCGGCTCACCCACCGCAACCAACCAGACTCTCATTTGCCGGCATCTCCTCTGTAAGTCCGTTACCGGGTGCCGCGGCTCGTGTCGATGTATCGGATAATACCCAGCCCAACACACAATAATATAGCAGAGCGACGGTCCACTGTCCAGACTGCGGTGGGCTCGATTACCCGGTCTGACAGGCGTAGCGCGGATTCAGTCGAGCTCGACGCCATAGCGGGCACCCCATTTCAGGAAACAAAGGCACCGCCAGGCGCTATGGCCGACAGATGTTTCCTTGAAGAGCCTTGTCACTCCATCAGCATTCAGAGCGGGTACATCTTCCAGATGCCTGGAGGATAGCACATCCGCTCCCCACTCCTCCAGCCGGCCCATCCATTCACCCTCGGGTGTTTCGAAACCGATCTTGTCCTTGCGGTCTATGATCTCATCAGGCACTAGACCCCGAATGGCCTCGCGAAAGACGTTCTTGGTCGTGCCCTGATCGGAGATCAGGAACTCTTCCGGCAGTGCCAGGAGGAAGTCAACGAACTTGGCTGTCAGAAATGGGACGCGGTTCTCGATCGACCAAGACATCGAGTTGCGGTCCTCGTAACGCAGCAGGTGAGGCAGGCTCGTGCGGCACAGAGTGTGTCTCAGCTCGCTCTTGAAGCACTCCGGGCCGGCATCAGGCGGCGGATAACGGAAATCCACGCCCCGTTTCGCAAACCAGTCCTTGTTCATCCACCCCGGAGTCAGCTCCCGCTTCGCGAGTGTTCTAAACATGGGCTGCATCCACGCAGGGATGACCTGTCGCGATCCGAAAGCCACGGTTTTGCCTGCCGTCCAGCCGGTGAGCCGCCCGGTGCTGTGGGCGAACCGGAGCGCGCGTCCCCACTGCAGTTGCCGGATCATACTGGCCCATCGCGAACCGAGGTAATAGTGATATCCGCCCAAGACCTCATCCGCGCCCTGACCGTTCAGCAAAACCGTGATACCGCACTCCCTGGCCTTTCGATACACGTTGTACTGCGCGTATATGCGCGTGCTTCCAAAGGGCTCATCCTGCATGTAGATCATACGATCCAGGTCATTGGCCATACCGACGGATCCCACGACGACGGGGTGCGAAGTCGCCTTCGTGCGCTCATTGATCATGTTTATCCACTTCTCTTCGGATATCCTTGGGTCGTCAGCAAGATAGCTGAACGTATGCTGCGCCAGGTCCGGTCCGCCAACTTCCCGCATACCGCACACTAGAGCCGCGGAGTCTATGCCCCCGGACAGCGCCGATCCGAGCGGGACATCGGTACGCATGTGCAATTCGACATTCTCAAGGAAGAGCTCGCGAGTCACGGCGGCTGCTTCACCCAAACTGATCTCCCGGTTCACTTCCCTGACTGGCTGCCAGTACTGGACCAGCCTGTAATTGACAGGGCGCGCCAGCGGCAGGATCAGGTGATGACCAGGCGGAAGCTGCCGTATTTCGGAGAACATCGTCTCGTCACCGAAGTCGGTCTCTCCCCAGCGCAGGTAGAGGAATGTCCGCTGCGGATTCAGCGTCCTCTTGACCCGCGATATCTCCAGCAGGGCCTTTATCTCCGAAGCAAACGCAAAGCACTCCCCGGACAACGTGAAGTAGAACGGCTTGATACCGAATGGGTCACGAGAGCACACGAGCCGGCGCTTCTCCATATCCCACAGCACCAGAGCCCACATCCCGATGAAATGGCTGAAGCAGTCCATCCCCCACTCACGGTAGGCCGCCAGCAGGACCTCCGTGTCGGACGTCGAAACGAACTGATGCCCGAGCAAGCCCAACTCGGCTTTAAGCTCTCGGTAGTTGAATATCTCCCCGTTGAAGACCACGGCTGTTTTTGCTTTGTCGTCGACCATGGGCTGATGGCCGGCGACCGACAGGTCGAGTATCGAGAGCCGCCTGTGTGCCAACGCGACATCGAAGTCTCCATCCAAGTCTTCGACACGCGGCAAAGACAGGTGGGGGTCCGTGTCGTCCCCTCCGGCCACGACGAACTTGCCGGAGCGTGAAGCGCCCATCAGGTATCCTTCATCGTCGGGACCGCGATGGCGCAGGATCGTATTGCATCTTCTCAACTCCTGTGGATCTATCCTGTCTCCACTCAGGTCAGCAAGCCCGATGATCCCACACATTAGCCTCTAATCTCCTGTAAATCCCAATCAGTTTTCCAGCCTGGGCGTCCCAGTTGTAACGCTCCCTCACCGCCTGCCGTCCATTTTCTCCCATTCTCGCTCTGGCTCCGGGATCACCGATCAGCCTCTGGATGGCGTTCGCGATTTCCTGTGGGCTCTCGGGATCCACGCAGACCCCACAATCAGCGCCTTCCACGACCGCTCTGTACAGTGGGAAGTCGGACACGACCACGGGTATGCCCAGAGCCATATACTCGAACATCTTTGTCGGATACGATTCGCGGTAGTTTGCGCGAGGCATCAGCACAGCAAGACCGCAGCAACAGCCGGCTATCATCTTCCAGGCTTCGCGAGGGCCCACATACCCGTGCATCTCCACCCGGCCCTCGAGTGAATACAGCCTGATCATTCTACCCATTTCCGCTTCGTCCGACCCGTCCGCCGGTCCTATGCAAAGCCATTTTGCGCGCACGTTCCGCTGATCCAGGATATGCAGAGCTTCGATTGTGGCAAACGCGCCTCGGTCACCAGAGACTGCTCCGAGATAGGCAACGGTCGGCTCGGGCTTCTGGGGTTGGGCGATTGCCAGGAGTTGCTCCGCGATCGGCATGTTGAGCACGACCTCCCCTCCACGGACCCAGGGATAGTCTTTGGCGTATGAATCCTCCGCGAAGATCACCCATGCGCCGCGGGCAAACACGCGCTCGACTATCCTAAACATCCAAGCTGCGCACTTTCTCGCCCAGACTGGTATCCACGGCTTCGCCATTATCGACCGCGGAGTATTCTCGTGCATATCGTATACAACCTGCTTGCCCGCAGCCCTCATCAGCGGAACCCAGACAAGCAGCTCAGGGTCGTGAATATGGCAGACATCCGGTTTGAGCGCCATCGCGGCTCTCATGACACGCGCCCCGGTCAACAGCATCCGGCCCAGCCGCCCACGGCTGCGCTTCACCGGGACGATGGTCACGCCGCGCTCTTGCTTTGCCTGGGTGGCCGGCGCCACGAAGAACACATCATATCCGCGCCGGGCAAGGGAAGCGCATTCTTTCTCAAGAATGCGTATGTCGTCGGGCTTGTGAGCGCTGGTCAAATGCACTACTCTAAGTGGTTTCAACCGCACCCTCCGGCAACTTGGATGGAGGCGCCTGCACGGCCAATGCGATAGAAACCACCGCCAGTAGCCATTTGCAGTCGTTGATCTCCCCTGATACCAGCGAACTCACGCCGAAGAATATCAAAATCGACGCCAGGCCAATGAACTCCGCCCGCCTGGTTCGCAGGCTGATTGCCACGGTCCTGTATACGGCCAGGAACATGATCAGAATGTAAACGGCTCCGGCCGCCCATCCCGCCTCCATCGTAACCTCCAGGGGAAGATTGTGGGGAAAGAGACGGCCGGACTCACCGTTGATCGCCCCGAAGCCGCCCCATCCGATCCCGAACGGTTCCTTTCGTACGATGTCGCAGCCCTGAGCCAAGTATGATTGTCTTATGCTCTCGTCCATTTCACCCGACAGGAACTGAGTCACGCGTATAACCGACCTGGTCGGCAGGTTCAGATATTCACCGCCGTAATAGAGTGTGCCCAGAAGCACGACTATCGCGAATGCACCAGCCAGGACGGTTCTGCCGCGAAGACCGTGCAGAATGCCGACCACGACTACCGAGATGGCCAGTGCGACCATCGGCCCGCGAGACCCCGCAGCCACTTCGACTATCAGGATCGGGACGAGCAGCGTAAGCAGCAATCTTGATCTCCTGTGCTTGTCTTCCAGTCCCAATGCCATTACCCAAATCGCCGTGGCCCCCGCATACTGGCCAAGCGCAATTGTGGTCGCTGCCGCCACAGTCAGCCTGCCTACATCGGGTTCACGCAGTATCGTGACCAGACCGACGAAGACCATGCCCACGGAGACGAGAGCCGCTGCATTGAGTAACCTGCGAAGATCATCGGACGTGCGGATGATCAGCATCGACCCGGCCATGCTCAGGAAGGTCAGCGAGAACAGCCGTGCCACTTTGTCGTGGCTGTAGGGCGTGGATGGGGACCAAGCCACCGGGACAGCGAACAGCGCGAAAAGCAAGACAATCCACAAGATCTGTCTGGGCACCCTGAATCGTCCGCGGACCACCGCGATGATCACGATGACCGCCAACACCAATGCCATCAGCACAGTGAAGTCAATGGGAAGCGCATTCTCGATGTCGCCGGTCTTAAGAGACCCGGCCGCGAGAAACAACACAAGGGCAGCGGATTTGGCATCCGCGCCCAGAAAACGGATATCTTCAAGAGGCCGAATAGGAATCCTAATGCTCCGCCGGCTGGCTGCCGTTTCTTCCATTACGGTTCAACAAATCTCCTTGGGATGCCAGGTCCTATGCATCCGGATCAAAGCTCCTGCCGCGCTCGGCAATCACGCGAACCATGCTCCGCACCGCTTGCTCGATATTCCCAATATCTCTCAGGATAATCAACTTCCCGCTGCCCGAGGACTTGGTGAGGCGCCTGAACAGTGATTGAAACCGCAGGGCCCAAGTATAGCAGCAGCCATATCCAAACTGGACTGTACCTAGGATGTAATTCCTGCGAGAAGATCGGAGCGCTCCATACAGACTCGACATCACCATGCTAGCATGCCCGGGGTTGAAAACCATACACATTGCATGCAAAAGCGGGACGTTGAACTCACTAAGCACGTCGTCGCGTTCGATTGCCCGAAGAGCTTGCACGACGTCTTCTCCCCATATCGTGTTGCCGGAGTAAAACCTGGGAACCAACACAGACCACTTGTCCACGCACTCCTTGGATAGATGCTTCTGGTCTTCCAGGCGGCCCACGTGCTTCTTCATCGCTCCCAGACCGGCATTGCTGCCCCCGGACGTGCCGGGCAGGAACAGAGGATAGTCTACTTTGCACAGCGTCTTGACGTAGTTGGCCACCGCCATCGCTCCCGCCAAATCCGGGCTGGGCCCCGGGAAGTAGGCGCCGGCTTTGGCCCTGACCTGATCCAGGCAATCGCGCCTCACGATACCATAGTAGATCTTTGGGAGATCGGCAAAGTCCTGCCCCCCGGACCTGGCGCATCTCGTCATCTGCTCTTGGGGATCGGGATAAGACACCGCGCCTGTAAACGGAGCTATGGCCAGCGTGCCGGCCAGGCTGCCGCCATAGTACCGGTATCGAGTATCAGGCCATGTATACCGGCCGGGCGTTGTTGGTAGAATCGCGTCGTATCCATTCTTCTTGGCCCACCTGGTTGCCGCCACGATGTCCGGAAGCACACCGTCATCATCCCCGATGAATGCCAGATATTCCCCGGTGGACCTGATCGTGCCACGGTCGTAGTTCTCCGACATGGAAACACTGTCCGTGGTATGCGCATAGCTCAGCCGGGAGTCATCGATGTTCTCGCGGATCCAGATTTCGACTTCATCGTTGTCGCTGTTGTCCTCAACGATGAGTTCAAAGTCCGGATCCGGCAAATCCAGTATGCTCTTGACTGTCGAAGTCACGTATTTGAAGCGATTTCGCGTTGGTATGATTACGCTCAGAATCGGATGCTGCTTGTCCCGCGGTTCTATTTCCTGCAATTGATCACGGACTCCTTTAGAACTTGCCTACGTATCGGAGGTTGTCTCTTCTCCCAATCCGCGTGCCGCGGCTAAAGAGAGCCGAATCGATGATCTCCGGGCGCACTCGGGATGGAATGCACTCAACCGCCCTCCGAGCCAGTCTCCTGAGAGCCGAGCCGGTCCGCGCTCCATCTTGGTCCGGCTTTGTCTCCCGGGCCCGCTTCCACCACTCGACAAAAAGGCTCTGCATCGGCTTAGTGAAGCTGTCGGGCTTGGCCTGCAAGGTCGCCCAAAAGCAAACCTCCATCATACGAGACGAGAGCACGGGGCACTGACCGCCCACACCAGCATACTCGAACACTTTGGATCGCAGACGCAGGTTGTGCAAGCTGCATTCGTTTAGGTAACAGTCGAAATCGCCGAACCCGTGCGCCGCGAAGAAATCAAACAACAGAGTCGGACTGAACGAGTAAAATCCGTGATCCACCGCATTGGAGGTGGGGTAACCCAGAATCGCCAGTCCTCCCGGTTTCAGCATCTTCACAATGTTCGCCAGTCCCGTGGGGACATCGAAAACGTGTTCAAGCGTCCCATAATCGAATACGACATCGAACCTGTCTTCATACTCATCCGCAACGGGTTCATTCAGGTCGAAGACGAAATCGGGGGCTTCGTAATCGGACGCGTCGGCGACATACACGTTCTCGGCGCCAAGCAGTTTGAAGACCGTGGCCGCATTCGTATGGCGCGGATCATCGCCTGGGATTCTGCTTCGTGTGTCAAAATCCTTGGGAAGATCGCGCGTGGATACTCCATGCCTCTTAAGAATGGCGAGCGTCTCGGCCACGGAAGCATAGACCTTCTGCTGCCCAAAAGTAATGACATCTCCCCTGATGGGATGACGCGACTGCTCCATTGCCAATAAGTGCAGATGCCTTGGTACGACTCCCATCGCTAGACCGTCTCCTCTATGTCAATTACCGGTTCGTAAACCGACGCGGCGAAGGAGGCTGAGTGCCACACGGCCCGGCATTGTCTGAACACCCATCCGGTAGCGGGCGTCGTCCAGAAGGCAGTCACAGCCAGATACGACGTCACCGCTCCTATCGGGCCGTATTTTGCCCCGAACAGCCACACACCAACTCCTGTCAGGATTCCTGACGCCACCGAAACGACCATCAGCGGTTCGCGCTTGTGAGACCTCAAGTACATCGCCAACACAAAGACGAAGGTGTTCAGTATGCCGACCAGCATCAGCAGCGTGGTCGGCAAGAGCGTGAGGATGCGATGTGCTATCGATAGCCCACTCCATCCGATCCATGCAACCAGCCCCCAGATAGCTGCCGACCCGATCACGGTAATACCGATCGATATGATTGCAAGCCGTCGGAACAGCGTGTCCAGCGCCATGTAGTCCCTGCGGGCTATCAGCGAGCCGAATTGCGGCACTCGTGTCTGAACCCACGAGTAGGCCATTGACGGCACGACGCCGGTGAGCGTAATCGTCATTCCCATCTGTCCCGCCGCCGCCGCTCCATGATAGTGGAAGATCACAGGATTGAAAAGGGCAAATACGAAGTAGCCGGAGATCCAGGTAACCGCGATGCGCCACTGAAACGGCAGGATCTCGGCGCGCCAGTCAACATGCTCGGAGATTCGATGTACAAAGAGCGCCCGGTAGAACCGCCAGTACCTCCAGCCCAGGTACAGCACTCCGCACAACAGCCTCGCCAATGCCGAAAGCGCCAGCGCATAGAGCCCGGCTCCGAGGGATATGCCCAGTATGATCGCAAGCGAGCCGACAATGCCGTTTGCGAATCTGAGCCCGTAAGTCGCGCTAACCTGGTTGCATCCTTCAAGCACCGCGCTAAAGGGCGTAAGCAGCAGGAGCAAACCCGCCAGCGCGCACAGTGATATCCAGGGCGCCTGCCAGTTGACTCCGGCGCCCGAGTTCGAGGAGAAGAACCAGCAGCCCCCAACGCTGAGACCAACCGCGACGACGCCGCCACATATCGCATACCACGCAACTCCCAGCCGCATTATGCTGGAGAGCCTGGACAGAGCTCGCTCATCGCCCAGTATGCCGCGATTTGCGCTAATCTCCAGAGACGCCCATTCGTGGCTGGCAACATTGATCAACACCGTGGCCAGGCCCAGTTCCACGAATGCCTGCAGAGCGAGCACACTGTTGAACGTGTAATAGTAGCCTTGTTGCTCGCGCGAGAAGAAGTGGGCTATCACCAGCATGGTGGCGGGCCCGGCCAATCCGCTCCATATCTGTGAGCACACATTGAACGCGACCGCCCGGCTGATCTCGAAGCGGCGAAACAGCCCCCGAATCCGATGCGATCCAGTCATCTCGTCCTCGATCCCGGCCGGACTCGCGGCCTTGGCAAACGTCTCCTAAGGGAAGAGTAGATTGGCACAGCGAAGAGTCCTATCCAAAGCTCTTTGAACCGCCAATAACGCGCAATGTGCCGCCGAAATGAGAACAACTCGCGTCCCGGCAGGCGGCGGTTGAGCAGAAGTCTGAACACATGCCCGCCCGTTCGGAACAGCAAAGCTCTTCGACATTTATCGATCCGCCACTTCTCGATTCCCGAAGCGAGGTAAAGGTCCAGTAACTGGTTGAGTCGCACTACCCATATACTCGATATGTAATCAGACCACTCCCAATGGCCTCCAAAAGCGATCGCTATGGGACGTCCCAGAAAAAAAGCTTTGCGACCGACCATTGTTCTGGCGAACATGATTGGGTGCGGGCACGATGTGAACAGGGAAGTGCAGAACTGGTCCTCGAAGTCGGGAGTAGAGACAGCCTCCAGACACACCGAGCGTCGGAACACACTCACCATTACGGATGTCAGGTAAGTGCCGTCGATGGCCGGGTCGATCAGCTCGTTCCAGCTCTCCAGAATCCGCTCCGAGAAGTCCTTTGACAGAGCAGGCGCCAGGTCCGGGAAATCGGCGCCCGAGACGCACCTGTCAAACCGCTCTCGCTCATCGATCATTCTAAGAGAGACGTTGGCAAACACAAAATCAACGTCGGGATTTGCCTTGATCACGCCCAGGAGACGCTCAAGTGCGTCCTCCCGCACGAGGTCGTCATCACCCAACATCCAGACAAACTCTCCTTGGGCACGCTGGATGCAGAGCTGAATGTTCTTGATAACTCCCAGATTGGTTTCGTTGCGGAAGCCGCGCACGTGTTTGCACCGCGCCGTAAAGTCCGACACCAGTTGAGGGGTGTGATCGGGTGAGCAGTTATCGGAGATGACCAGTTCGACCTCGCCGCCCATCTTCTCCAGTTGCGGCGCCAACGAGTGCAGCGCGGACTCCAGCAGCCTGGCGCGGTTATACGTGGGTATGCATACGGACAGTATGGGGCCATCGTTTGACATGACGCTAAAGCTCAACTTTCGACCGAAGCAGCGCCTCGGCGCAATCGACTATCCCCCGCACGGATAACCCGTGCATTGCGCGGAGGTAGTCCTGGCTGCCAGCCAGCTTGCTCGCTTCCCTGGGAAGGTGCATAGCCCTGAACTTACATGCCGTGCCGGACTCAGCGATAACTTCCGCCACGGCGCTGCCAAGTCCTCCGATGCCGTGTTCTTCCACCGTGATCAGGTGGCCCGTTTTCGAGGCGAGCAATCGGATCGCGCGCTCGTCGGGCGGCTGAACAGTCGGCATACTTATCACGGACGCCGACACTCCCCGCCGAGCCAGCTCTTTTGCCGCTCCGACTGTCGTTTCCAGCATTGCTCCAGTTGAAACGAGAGAGATATCATCTCCTTCACTTAACACAATAGCCTTCCCCAATGCAAACTCCGGCTCCGACGAGTGCACAATCGGCTCCCGCGATTTACCCAGTCGCAGGTAGCAGGGACCGTCGTGAGCATGGATTGCTCTCACCGCCAGCCTGGTTTCCACGGGATCGCCGGGCGCAACGACTGTGATGTTGGGCATTACCCGCATCACCGCGAGGTCTTCCGTGCCGTGGTGACTGTATCCCTGCGCCGAATATGCCAGTCCGCCTCCCACAGCCACTATCTTGACGTTCAGGTTGTGATAGCAAACATCGTTTCGGATCTGCTCGAGGCACCTCATCACCGGGAAGTTCGCGATGGAGTATGTGAATACAATCTTGCCGCTCATGGCCAAGCCGGCGGATACTCCGGTCATGTTCTGCTCGGCCACGCCCGTATTGAGAAACCGCTCGGGAAACCGCTCGGCAAACACCTCCAGCACCGAGAACCCGATGTCCGCGCAAACGAGCCATACGCGCTCATCCGCCGCGGCAATCTCGACTAGTGTTTCAATAAACGCGGTCCTCACGCCCGGTGCTCCAGTTCGGCGATCGCCTGATCCAGCAGTTGTGCGTTGGGCGATCTGTAGTGCCACTCGAGGCGGTTCTCCATGTAGCTGACTCCCTTGCCCTTGATTGTATGTGCAATTACCACGCTTGGCTTGCCGCTTTCGAATGGGACTTTCGAGAGGGCGCTCCGGATTTCGCCGTGGTCGTGGCCGCGAATCTCTCTTACCGACCATCCGAATGCTTCCCATTTCGCGGCAAGCGGATCGAGATCCAACACAGCCTTGACTGTGCCGAAGCTCTGTATCTTGTTGTAATCCACGATCGCGACAAGGTTGTCCAGCCCGTGGTGTCCGGCGAACAGGATGGATTCCCAGTTGGAGCCCTCATCGAGCTCGCCATCGCTGGTCATCACGAATACTCGGTAAGCCCCGGCATCTCTCTTTCCCGCGATTGCCATTCCGCAAGCGATGGGAAGTCCATGGCCCAACGAACCCGTCGACGCCTCCACCCCCGGCAGAGCGTGGCTGATATGCCCTATCATCATGGAGCCATCGCGGCAGTATTCCTCCAGCATCTCGGTTGGGAAGAACCCCTTGCGGGCCAGCACCGAATACAAAATGGCGGCGCCATGCCCTTTGCTCAGGATAAATCGATCGCGCTCCGGCATATCCGGGATGGCGGGATCAACGCGCAGGATGTCGCAATACAAGACCGAGAGAATATCGGCCATCGACAGGCACGAGCCGATGTGCGACGCGTCCGCGGCATGCGCCATCCGCAGGGCGTCTATTCTGATTGCCTGGGCCAGCTTGCTGGTTTCGGAATCCGTCGTCAATGTTCATTCTCCAGAACGTGGAGTCGCGGACTGATAAGCGCGACCTTGCCATTGAAGCCCAGTTCTCCTCGAAGCTGCGCGAGAATCTCGTCCGCGAATGCCATCGCCGTTATCAAGACAGTATCCACCGGTTCGGATCTGAGTTTGGATGGCGCATATATCGGAATGTGCGTGACCGGTGTCAGCCGGCCATGCTTGTGCGGATCCGAGTCTATGATATATGACACATCCGTTATTCCGGCGATCGATAGACTGGCAACACCCTTGCCGCCCGCTCCCCAGATCGCGACGCGTCTTCCATCCGCGGCTTCTTTCTCGATAAAGCCGCGCATATCCCGCACCGTCTCATTCACCGACTCCTGGAGCCGGTCGAGTCCAACGCAGGGGCAGTACCGTACGTATGCATACCGGTACTCATCATCCATGCCCAGGACAATATCTTCGATGTCGAACCCATTCATCTCAAGCGCCAACCGAAGGGTGCGTTCGGTGAAGTAGTTGACGTGGTCCGCGAAGAAGTCGTAGAACCTATTTTCCGCAAGGGTCTTATCCAGATTGGGGACTTCCACCAGCCCCACCGCCCCGGGCGAAAGCGACTGCGCTATCCCTCCCAGGAAGTCGTGCGGATCCGGCACGTGTTCGAGCACCTCACGTGCCGCGAATGCCTCATACGGGCCATTCGGCGCAGGGCTGCCGTCCCGCACATATCCCGAATACACTTGAAATCCGCGGCCGATTGCCAGCTTCCTCTGGATGGCGGACGGTTCAAGGCCGACCACTATAGCTCCCGCATTGGCCAGTTCCCCCATGTAGTGACCGTCGCCACAGCCAATCTCAATGATTTTCCGGCCTTCGAGGGCAAACCGTGAGACGAATTCCCGGGCCTGCCGGCGCTGGAATGATACCATCTTTGGTGAATGCGCAAATGTGGCCAGATAGTCGTCATAGAACGTCGACTCCAGCTCACTTGAGATCCCAATGAATCCGCATCTCTCGCATTCGAGCACTTCCGCCGTGAACGCAGGTATCAGACCCTTCTCGTCGGGGCGCAGCATGCGCGACACGTTGCCCGGCGAGTTCGGCAGGTTTACCCTGACAACAAGAGGGCCCCTTCCGCAGAGCCGGCAACCAGTTCTTTCCGACATCAGCTAATGGCCTTTCACGAAGTAGGATATGTAAGGGTCCTGCGGGAATCTGCGCAATTCCACATTTTTCAGGTCGACCGTCTCAATCAGGGCCGTGGTTTCTCCTGGAAAGTCCGGACAGTTAAGCTCGTCAAACGCAACAATGCCTCCCTTCACCACGCGCGGGTACAACGTCCCAAGCGCAACCTTGGTGGGCTCGTAGAGATCGAAGTCGAGGTAGATCAGGCTGATCAGCAAATGTGGATGTTCGTCCACATACCGCGGCATCGACTCGATGGCGTTTCCCTTCACCAGTTCTATCTTGGGCACATGACCCAGCGGACGATTGCGATCGTGAATGGAAATCAGATGGTTCAATTCGTCCATGATTGAGTCGTGAGTCTGTAACGCTCCCACATACAGATGGTCCGACGAGCCCTGACTGGTATCGTTACTGTCCAGGCCGGGGAAACCCTCAAACGTATCAAAGCCGATGATCCGACGCGTGTGGTTATATGGTTCCAGGATCGAGGAAAAGTGATACCACGACATCAGTCCCGCCCCGGCAAATACGCCGCACTCGACCACACTTCCATTGGCCGGCATGCTAAGCTTGAAAAGCTCGTACTTGGTCACGAAGCGGGCGATATCCTGCCTGCGCACGTGTCTTGCAAAACTCCCAAGCCTGTGTGACAAGGGCAGGGGCGATCCCGAGAACGCCTCGCTCAGCGCCGTCACCACGTCCCCTTCTTCGCGCGTGTGCTTGGCCACATTCTGACCCATCTGCTGAAGATTCACAAGGTGCTCGTCTGTCATACTGGCTTCCTCTTTTCTCTATGCCATTCAATGGTCTTCCGAAGCCCCTCGGCAATATCCGTCTTCGGCCGCCAGCCAGTGGCTCCGACCAGCCTCCTGATGTCGGCTTCGAGGTGCATTACCTGGTCGGGCCTGTATGGGACCTCTCCGAATCCGAGCGGCATGGTTGGGTCGATCAAGTCTCTGACACTCTCGATCACGCCGCGAAGTGGGCGCGCTTTCCCCGAACCGAGGTTGAAGACACCGCCGGCCTCCCGCGTGCGACCAACACTTGCGATCGCACCAACAGCATCGCCAACGTAGATGTAGTCCCACTTCTGCTCCCCGAGTGTCAGCGACGGCTTCTTGCCATCCAGAAGTCGATCGATCAGGTATGGGATCATCCAGTTCGGATTGTCCATCGGCCCATAGGCCGAGAACAACCTGATCCACGCAAAGCGAACTTCACTTTCGAGCAGGGCCGCCCGGCAAAGATGGTACAAGCTCAGCTTCGCGGCGCCATACAGCGTCGTCGGATTGGTTGGCGCCGATTCATCCATTGCTCCGGCGCATGGGCCGTATTCCGCCTGCGAGCCGACTCCGATCACTGCCGAACAGCCCACGCTTGCGGCCATCTCCGCCAGCGCAATTCCCCCGCTAAGATTCTCACTCACCTGGCCGGCATTGTTGCGGCTGTCATTGGAAACACCGTGCCAGCCAAGATGGTAGACAATATCAGGCTTGAATGCCGCCAGCTCATCCTTGTAGCTATCTATGGCGACGATGTCCCCCCTGATCACGCTCACTCGGTCCAGCAAGTCCTCGATGCGCCACGGACTGCTCCGCGCACGCATCAGCACGGCCACTTCCTCGCCGCTTTCGACAAGCAGCCTGCACAGGTGTGATCCTACAAACCCAGTCGCGCCGGTCAGAAATGCTCTCATATCAACAGGTCCAACATCGAGACGACCGTCCCGCCGCGCTCCACATGGGGTGCAAGAGTCCGCAAGATCTCGTCCATATAACCGAACGAGAACACGATCACCTCGTCCACCGGGTCATCGATCAGCCTGGATGGCGCCACCACCGGAACGTGCGACTTTGGCGCGAGAAGCCCGTGGAAGCTCGGATTCTGGTCGCAGATATACGATAAATCTCCGTTTCCCAACTGGGCCGCGCCCAGAGTCATTACGCCTCTGCCGCCGGCCCCATAACCGGCTGCGCGTCTGCCCTCGGCCCCCAAGCTCCGCACGTGTTCGGCAAAATGGCGATAGCCGCGATCCACGTTTTCCTGGAATGTTTGGTAGACCGCCATATCATCGTATTGTTTGGCGGCCTGGGAATCCCAATCGTTCCACGGCTCGCGAGGGCTTTCCTTGGGCGAGGCGGCGATAAGCAGCGAGTTGCCCCTGCGTTGGCGCTCCGGGACGATATCACCCGATATCAGCTTGAATCCCGCGCGCTCGAGCAGTCGCTGCATGCTCAGCACCGTCAGGTAAATCGAGTGCTCGTGCGCGAACAGACACGTCTCTCGTCTTTCGATGATCTTGGCAAGATCGTGCACCTCCAGCAGCAGTATACCACGCTCGGGATCGAGGGCGCTCTTCACGGCATGCAGGAAAGGCAGCGGATCAGGCAAATGGTCGAATGTGTAGGTAAGCAATACGACCTGGACCGGCCGCATGTCGGCCGGGATCTGGTCGACCGTGGATGCCTCGAACAGGCACTGGGCCGTCGGCACCCCGGCATCGCGAGAGTCGCGTGTCAGTTGATCTGACGGCTCGAAACCCATAACCCTGGCCCCAAGCTTTTGAAAGCACTTCAACTGATAACCGTCGCCCGACCCGACCTCCACAACGCTGTCGCCGGCGCCAAAGCCGAACTTCTCGAACGTATTCGCGGCCAGGCGGTCCATGAACGCTTGCGCGAATGGGGACGCCGAGACAGTATAGTGGTAGTCTCGATAGTAATCCGCCACCTCGACATCGTGAAGGGTCTGAGCGGTGAGACAATCAGAACAGACATAGACCCGAAGGGGAGCCAGGAACTCGCTGCCGGCGTTCGCGGGCGCCACGAACTCGTCGGTAAACGGCATATCGTCAAGACAGACAAACTGCGTCAAATTTCGGGATCCGCAGGCGCGGCACGTTTCACGGTGTCTTATTTCGCATCTCATGGCCCGGACTCCTGCCTCGAATCCCCGGCATTGATGAACTTCGTGTACCAGGCGATTGTTTGCCTCAAGCCCTCATTGATGTCGAACTGCGCACGCCATCCAAGCCTCGTTCTTGCTTTGGTGGCGTCCAAATACTGATCCACTATCTCGTTGTGCGCTTCGTTGCGGACGTCCGGCTCCAGGCTTGACCCCATCAGCTCGCTGATTCGCTTCACCACGTCAAACACCGTCATCCGCAGTTCGTTCGAGAAGTTGAACGCTTGCCCGGCGAGGCTCCTGTCCGACGCGAGCCTTTCCGCCAGCAGCATATAGGCTTGGGCGCCATCCTCAACGTAGAAATAGTCACGTATGGACTTGCCATCCGACCGAATCACAGGTCTCTGACCACGCAGGATCGACCGTATCGTGCCCGGGACGATTCGGTTCCAGTTTAGATCGCCACCGCCGTAGAAGTTCCCGCACCTGGTTACCGCGACCGGCAGATCGTAGGTCTCGGCATACATCAGCGAGATCAGGTCCGCACAGGATTTGCTGACGTCATACGGGTGTCTGCCCTGCAATGCGCAGTCTTCGCTATAAGGCAGTACGTCGTGATCACCATAGGCCTTATCGGAGGATGCCACCACGATCTGGTTGACCCTCGGACTCCGCCTGCACGCTTCAAGCAGCGTCCACGTCCCCCCGATGTTGGTTTCGAGAGTCGATATCGGGTTAGCATTGGCAATACCGACTATGGTCTGTGCCGCCAGGTGAATGACGGTATCCACCTCATATTCTCCCAGCACGCGCTCAATAGTCGCTTGATCGCGCACGTCACCGCGCACAACGCAAGTGCGCCCGATGTCCCCGCTTTGCGCCAGCTCGGACTGTGGAACCCAATCTCTCACCAGGCACACCACATCCGCCTGAACATCGAGAAGACGTTTGACAAGCCAGCTCCCGACCAGTCCGGTGGCGCCGGTAACCAGTACCGGCCGGTCACGCCAAAAACCGCTCATTTCCATATCCTCCAAGGAGCTTTGCCGGACTGCCACAGTTCCTGCAGAGTATTCTTCTCCCTGAGCGTGTCCATCGGCTGCCAGAAGCCATCGTGCTTGTATGCGCACAACTGCTGTTGCTTCACCAGCGCTTCCATGGGTTCCCGCTCAAGGGGTATGTGATCGCCTTCGATGTAATCGAAGATCGCCGGCTCAAAAACGAAGAAGCCTCCGCTGATCCAGCCTTCAGCGGTCTGTGACTTCTCCGCGAACCTGCTTACCAGGTCGCCGTCAAACACTATCTCTCCGAACCTCGATGGTGGATGCACGGCGGTCACTGTGGCAATCTTGCCGTGTGATCTATGGAACGCGAGCAGCGCATCGAGGTCGATATCCGCCAGACCGTCGCCATAAGTCGCCATAAAGGTTTCATTGCCGATCCACGACTCAAGCCGCTTGATGCGGCCGCCGGTCTGCGTATCATGACCCGTATCGACCAGCCTCACACGCCAGTCCGGCTGCCGGCCCTGGTGCACGTCGGTTCTTCCGTTCCGGATATCGAGAGATATATCGTTGTTGAGGGCATAGAAGTTCAGGAAGTATTCCTTGATTATCTCACCTTTGTAGCCTAGCGCGATAATAAAGTCCTTGTGTCCGTGGGCCGAATAGAGGTTCATTATGTGCCATAAGATGGGCTTTCCACCGATCTCGACCATCGGCTTGGGCCTGACCACAGTCTCTTCCGCCAGGCGCGAACCCATGCCGCCGCTGAGTATGACTGTTTTCACAGGTAACCACTTCCTTTCATGGCGGTTCCGGCGCTTTCAGAAGCTGCCATAACCAACGGGGTCCGCCGCCATTTCCTTCACAAGGTCGGGCCAGGAGGGAGGAACATAACCCATCTCGGTCCTGAAGCGTGTGCTGTCCAGAGAACGGTCGATTCGAGGTTCGTCCACCGGCCTGATCTCGACGTCCAGCCCGTGGGCATCCTTGAGCAGGCAAAGCAAGTCATATTTGCTGATCGGGTTGCTCGACACGTTGTACAGCCCCGACATGCTCTGCCCGTGGACGATCACAGACTCGATTATCCTGCACATCTCTTGGGTGGTGAACCCGGTGTAAAGCGCCTGGGTGAACCCGTTGACTTGCCTGCCGGCCGATCCCAGAAACCACTCGACCAACCCGTTTCGACTATTCAGCTCACGCCCGATGATCGAGGTCCGGATGGTCAGGCAACATTCACCTGTTACCTCTCCCAGGAACTTGGAGCGCCCGTAGAGATCCTCCGCATCGGAGATATCCCCTTCGGTATACATCCCCTTTCTTCCGGAGAAGACGCAATCCGTGCTGATATGGACCAGCTTTGCTCCACTTGCCCGGCAGAGCATCGCCAGACGGTGCGGAAAATATGAGTTGATGCCAATGCAATCCAGGGGATTTGTTGCCTGCTCGAGCTGCTTGATGATGCCTATGCAGTTGACCACGCACTCCGGCCGCACCTTGGCCATCGCGCCGATCACGGTATCAAGTGACGCGGCATCCACGCCCGAAACCAGGCGGCTGGTGTCGAACACCCCATATCTTTCATAACTCGAAGCGCTCCGGCGAACAGTGCCCCATGCTTCGTGGTCTGTCTGCAAATACCCCAGCAGCTTGTGGCCCAGCATACCGCCGGCTCCCAGCACCAAAATGCGCATCCAATGCTCCATATTACAGGCGGCCGCGGTCAACAAGGCGGCCGCTGATGATCAATCAGGCATCCGCGACCGTGAGAACCAGCCTTGGGAGTCGAGCAGTCCCAGCAGTTCTTCATCGGACAACCGTCTGGCGCCATTCGATGAGTATTCACCCATTGCTCCCTCCGTGGGACCGTGCTGCCTTCCGGTTTTCGTCCATGTCGGGATCACGAAGTGCTCCTCGAGTTCGGTCGCGCGCCACATCTCTTCCTCGGACACCAGGACTTCGTGCATTTTCTCGCCGGGGCGGATCCCAACGATTTCTTGTGGATAACTGTCACCGCCTGTCAAGCCGTTCACCATGGCTCGGCCGATATCACTCACCGTGGCGGCCGGCATTTTTCTGACCCAAAGGTCCCCGTTTTCACCCTCCACCGTCGCCCATAATACAAGCTGGACGGCTTCCTCAATAGTCAGCAGGAACCGGGTCATATCAGGATGCGTGATAGGCACGGGCTTGCCTTGGGTGATTCGCTGGTGGAAGAGCGGCACCACGCTTCCTCGGCTTCCCAATACATTGCCATACCTGACACAGATGAAACGAACTCCCGTGGAATCGTTGTCGTGCTGGAGGATGACTCGCTCCTGTATTGCCTTCGTCATTCCCATCACGTTCACGGGCTTGACTGCTTTGTCCGTGCTGATCGCCACCACGACCTCAACGCCCGCTTCAGCAGCGGCGCGGCGCACGTTCTCCGCGCCAATCACATTGGTCAATACAGCTTCGTAAGGGGCGTATTCGCAGTTTGGGACCTGTTTCAACGCGGCTGCGTGGAACACTACCTGCTTGCCGCGGACAGCCTCACGAGTTCGTTCGAGGTCGCGCACATCCCCCAGTATGAAGTGCAGCCTGTCCCGCTCGGCATACCTCTGCTGCATGTCATACTGCTTCTTCTCGTCGCGGCTCATAACGTGTATGCAGGCCGGTTCGTATCCGAATAGTTCCTCCACTATCTGCTTGCCGAAGCTCCCGGTCCCGCCCGTCACCAACACATGCTTGCCTTCAAGTACTCTCGCAATCTGTTGCTTATCCATATTCTGTCGCAGGCTCCAATAATGAAATCCAATGCATCTGCTTGACGCAGGCGGCCGGGAAGTTGTGCAAGCGCGCATATTATACCAGAAGCCGTGCTCCGCCCGCAAGGTAAATCCGCACCCGTAACAGCTCACGGTTCATGAGTACCACGTCATGCTGAACTCGTTTCAGCATCCAGGCTACGAAGGGATAGACCCTGAAACGAGTTCAGGGTGACGAGTA
>Ga0209777_10003169_pt1 | contig 20741 bp, 22 predicted proteins | sample FrelakmetHBP12HB_FD_187147 | JGI IMG/M metagenome (GOLD analysis project Ga0209777, IMG submission 187147) | Freshwater lake sediment microbial communities from the University of Notre Dame, USA, for methane emissions studies -HBP12 HB (SPAdes)... | ecosystem: Environmental > Aquatic >...
ATCGGCGTGGATCCACATCGTGCCCGCCGTTACTTCAAAAGGAACTTTGACATGACTTTTCAAGCTTATCACCGTGCCCGACGAATGGGCCTCGCTCTTGAACAACTTCGCCGCGGCGACGATCCGCTCGCCGTGGGTTTCGATCACGGTTTCGAGTCGGCCAGCGGATTCCGCGACGCTTTCGAGCGAACCTTCGGATCGACGCCGGGGCGTTGCAAAGACGTCACCTGCATCAAGGTCACGCGCATCGAGTCGCCGGTCGGACCGCTCGTCGCCGGAGCCACGGATGAGGGAATTTGCCTGCTGGAGTTCGCCGACCGCAGGGCGCTCGAAAAGCAGATGGCTACGCTCCGCAGGCGGATCGCAGGCGCCGTCGTGCCCGGCACGAACTGGCACCTCGATGATCTAACCGCTCAGCTTGCGGAGTACTTCGAAGGTCGTCGGACCGAGTTTGGCGTCAAGCTCGTAGCCCCCGGATCTGATTTCCAATGCCGCGTCTGGAGCAAGCTCATGGAAATCCCCTTCGGAACAACCTGGTCCTATGAACGGCTGGCGCGAGAGATCGGTCGGCCTGGCGCGCAGCGTGCCGTCGGTCGGGCCAACGGCGACAACCGCATCGCCATCCTCATCCCGTGCCACCGGGTCGTACGCAACGACGGCTCCCTGTGCGGCTACGGCGGCGGACTCTGGCGAAAGCAGTTCCTTTTGGACCTGGAGCACAACGTTGCTGCCCAGCGAACCCGGTCATCGCGACCGATGGCGATCTAGAATGCAGTCGGGGACCGGCGCCACTCGGCGTTCTGTCTCCTGTCTTCTGCCTCCCGTCTCCCGAGGCTACCTTTCATGGTGCGCACCCGGCGGATGGAATCTCGGCGAGCGCGGGTTGTGTCCCGGCGCTGATTCATTACAATCCTTCGCCTCAGAGTGTGTCCCAAACTCTCGCCCTCTCAAAGGGAGAGGGTGAGGCGAGGAGGTTGAGAATGCACTCGTAAAGACGATTGCGCGGAGAATCGTCTCGTGTCGTTGCTTTTGGAGGTCCTGGGTTGCTCGAACACTTCGTACCAAGGCAGATGTTCTTCACGAAGGGCAGCGGTAAGCATCAGAACAATCTGCAATCGTTTGAAGAGGCCCTTCGTGACGCCGGTATAGCCGGCTTCAATCTCGTTCGCGTCAGCAGCATCTTCCCTCCTCAGTGCAAAATCGTGCCCCGACAGAAAGGGCTGGACCGCCTGACGCCGGGACAGATCGTGTTTTGTGTCTTGGCCGAATGCCGCACCAACGAGCCTAATCGCCTCTCCTGCGCAGGGATCGGGCTGGCCCTTCCCGCCAACAAAACGCAGCACGGGTACATCTCCGAGCATCACGGGTTCGGAATGACGCAAAAAGCCTGCGGCGACTACGTCGAAGACATGGCCGCCACCATGCTGGCGACGACGCAAGGCATCGACCTCGATCCGAGCACGGCCTACAACGAGCGGAAAAACATCTACAAGGCTCACGGATTAGTGGTGCGGACCAAGGCCGTGGTGCAGACGATCGAGGGCGACAAGAACGGCCTGTGGACCACGTGCGTCGCCGCGGCGGTGCTCATTCCTTATTGAGGCGGTGAGGGCCAATGGCAGACGACGAATCTCTCCCGCGTCAATTATCTCATACAACGATTCGAGTTGAGTGCAAATCGACGTCTGGATACTCGTCGCTTGGGACGGGTTTCTTCTTCGCATTCAATGAATCGAATGGCACCAACGTTCCCGGAATCGTCACGAACAAACATGTTCTCGATGGAGCTAGCGAAATCACATTTCGATTTACGAGAGCGAATGCAGAAAATAAACCTTGCATCGGATCAATCGAGACTGTTCTACTAGAATGCACCGTTGATGCTTGGGTTCCGCATCCTGATCCCACCGTGGATCTAGCCGTCATCCCAATAGGGATACTTCTCGCTAAAGCGGCCACGACTGGCATGCCACTCTACTATCGAACCCTTGGGAGATCTCTGATTCCGTCGCCTGACGTTCAGTCACGATTTTCTGCGCTTGAAGACGTAGTGCTAATTGGCTATCCGATCGGACTCTGGGATTCGAAAAATAACATGCCCATTTTCCGAAAGGGCATCACCGCGACGCACCCCAGTGACAATTTCGACGGGCGACATGAATTCCTTATTGATGCTGCGTGCTTTCCTGGATCGAGTGGTTCGCCCGTTTTTCAATATAAACCGGCTCTGGGCCTGAAGGGTTCGGAGTCTATTCAGATTACTGGAGATGGCCCAAAACTCGCGCTGCTAGGTGTGCTGTACGCTGGTCCGCAGTTTACAGTCGATGGCAAACTCGAAGTTGTTACTGTTCCAACTCAGCAAACTGTCATTGCCCAATCACGAATCCCAGTCAATCTCGGATTAGTAATCAAAGCCGAGCGAATACTTGAGTTCGAAACCATTTTCGAAAAACGATTGGTTCGTCAAGTAAGTGCACCATAATCAAACGCCAAAGTTGTTGGCGTTGACTCACAAAATATCATTCATCTTCATCATCGCTTTTCTGATCAAACCGTCTCGCCCAATCGACGAGCTTTTCGGCAAGGCGGTAGACATCGTGTTTGTCGCCGGCCTTGCGAACGCCCGCAGCCACGAAAGTGATTGTCACAACCAAGACGAACTTGCCTTTCGCAGTCTTTTGTTCGTCGATGCGGAACACGGCTCGATATCGGTTGTACGGAATCCGGTAATACCCTTCAAGCGGACCTACAAGCGGCTTGCATACTTTTCGAGGATCATCGGCCTCGGCGAGTTGATCGGCTTCCTCCAGCAACCCGCGCCGGACCTTGAGCGGTAGCTTGGCCAGTTGCGTCTTGGCCGTATCCGTCCAGCGAATGACGACGCTGCGCTTCATTTGCGAATCAGCCAAGTTCGTGTTTTACGGATTCGTGATCGTGGACCCGGCCTTTTTTAATATCCACAAGGCTCTGCTTGAGGGCGTCGAGGGCCTCGGGATCGGCGAGGATGCTGACGGTTTCGAGCACGGCCTCGAGATATTCGATGTTGACGATGGCGAAGGCCTGCTGGTTATGCCGGCGAACGTAGATTACGGGATGATCCTGTAAGCGCTGGTCCAGGGTGTTGAATTGCTTGCGAGCTTCGGAAATCTCAAGGTCGAGTGAATCGAACATCGTAAAGGATCCTCGGACGGCAGCGTCCTGTCATCATTCTAGTTTCTGAATCGTACAAAAGCCAGGCCTGATTTGCACCTATTGTTGTACAAAAATGGATGAAGCGATTGGCCGGGCTGGACTGGATCCTATTCTGGGATGTAAGATCGCTGTTCCATGGGTTGCAAACACGATCATCACTCGCACGAACGCCGTTTAACCCGCCGAGCCCGGACCCGCAGCCGGATACCGCGGATATCTCCGCCCTGGTGAACAAGTTCAAGAGTACGATTGGCGCGCCGATCAAGGCTCGGGCCTTGTTGGTTGACCCGGTGCCAGACATGGAATCCGACCTGGGATTCGCGCACATTTCGGCCTGCGTGGACGCCTTCAAGGGTCTGCCCTATCCACACACCATCGCGAGTTGCCCGTGATGCCCCGTCGCCCACGAAAGGCGACGCTATTCGGCCACGCGGATCACGACAATGGTGATATCGTCGGATTGCTCGGCCAATCCCGCGAAGCGGCGAACATCCCAGAGAATCTGCCGGGCAAGCTGTTCAGTGCCTAACGATCGGTTCTTCCAGATCGACGCGAGGAGCCGTTCCCGCCCGAAGGTCGCGCCGTTGAAATCCATCGCCTCGGTCACGCCGTCGGTGACCATGAAAACCGCGTCGTCAGGCTCAAGTCGCACGCTTTCCTGTTCGAATACCTCGCCGGATTCGACTCCGATCGCCAATCCGCCGACAGTCAGTTCAATCAAGTTCTCCCCGCGCAGCAGAATCGGCGGTGGATGACCGGCGTTGCAATATGTAAAAAGCTTTCCGTCAGCGGATAGCTCGCCATAGACCATCGTGGCAAACTCCTGGACGAGCGTGTCGAGGTGCATCTGGCGGTTCAAGCGGCTCATCGTATCGGCTGGTTCGCCGCAGAGCGGTGCGTAGGCGCGCAGCGCCGATCGAATCGAAGCCATCAGAAGGGCCGCGGGCAGTCCCTTGCCCATTACGTCGGCGATGCACACGCCGAGGTTTCCGTTGGGCAGCGGAACAAAGTCGTAGAAGTCCCCGCCGACTTGCAGACTGGGATCGTATACGCACCCGAACGAAAGACCGGGGCGGGCCGGCGGGCGGCCCGGCAGCATCCGTCGTTGAATATGCGCGGCTGCATCGACCTGGCGCTGCACCCGCTCCGCCTCGATGCTCTCCTCGTAAAGCCGCGCGTGGAGGATCGCCGACGCGGATTGAGAAGCTATGGAGCGAAGGAGCGATTCTTCCTCGGCGCTGAACCGATATGGGCGATCGGTGTAGACCCGCAGCACGCCCACGAAACGTCCGCGGTACGTCAGCGGGACGCACAGCCCGCTGACAATCCCCTCCCGCCGCGCGTTTTCAGGATATCGAATCCGCGGATCGGTGGGCAGGTTCTCCATGTACACCGTTTCACCCCTGAACGCGGCGGCGTCGATCGCACTGTTGCGAATCAGCACCGGGCCCTTGCGCAAATACTCCTCGGAGAGGTTGTGCACGGCCTTGATGACCAGTTCGCCGGTTTCGGGATTGAACAGACGAATCGCACACGCTTTAACGGACATTACCTCCACCACGCGACGCACCGTCAGATCAAGAATCCTCTGGAGATCCACGGTTCCCGCAACCAGATCCGCGAGCGAATGGACGGTCTGCAGATCGGCGAGTTGCCGATTGATCCGTTCGGCCTGTGCGTACAGCGTGGCGATGATGTGGGCGAGTACATCGGCGAAGCGGTGGATTGCGTCCGGTGACCCGCCGCGCCAAGGATTAAGCAGCACCGCTGTGCCAAGCAGCTCTTCGGTATTGATTTCGTAGGCCGCCGCAATCCGTCGCACCGCGTCCTCGCGAGGAGGATTGTGCCTGCGGAGGCCGATCGCAAGACTAGCCAACGTTTCCTCGCCGTGCATGATCGGCACGACGTGGACGTTCATCCCTTCCAGGCATTTGATTTCGCGCGAAGGACCGGAAACGCGCAGACAGGCGCGGACCGTATCAATCAAGACCTCGGTCCCGCGGCGGGAGGCGCCGATCAATTCGGAGTAGCGGCTTCCCCAAGTCGGCCGCGTAATCGGGTCGCCGTGTATCGTGCAAATGCAGACCGTCATCCGTCCCAAAGCGGCAAAACGGTCCTGCAACTGCTGCAGGGTGGCGAGACTGACCAGTGAGATCAATCGCTCCCCATTCGGCGTGGCTTCGCCCGTTGGTGTCCCGGCGCGCCGGGGCTCCGATTCGTTCACGACCTGCTACTCCGGGATGAAACGAGTGGACGGCCCGATCGCCCCGACCGTTTCCGCGATCAGTTTCGCCGCTGCGTCCAAGTCGGAAAGGCTGACCACCTCAACCTGGGTGTGCATGTAACGGTTGGGAATGCTCACCAGCGCCGTGGCCACGCCGGCCCGCGTAAGCTGGATCGCATTCGCATCGGTTCCCGTCCCGGACGGAGCAGCCTCCATCTGAAACGGGATGCGCTTAGCCTTGGCAGCCTTGATAAGCAAAGCCTCCACCCGTGGATTGATGTTAGCTCCGGTCGAGATGGCCGGTCCGCCGCCGAGCTTGATGTTCCCGTTCACGCGCTTGTCGATGTCTGGATAATCCGTTGCGTGGGTCACGTCAACCGCGATGCCTACGGAGGGGTCCACGCCGTACCCGGCGGTCCGCGCCCCGCGCAGCCCGATCTCCTCCTGCACGGTGCTCACCGCGTAGAGCGCGCACTTCGGCTTGCGGGCGGAGCACAAGCGCAGCGCTTCCATGACCACGAACGTGCCGCACTTGTTGTCGAAAGCGGGCGAGGTTACGAGGTCGTCTCCGAGGTGGACCAATTCGAGCCGAAACGTAATCGGGTCACCGACGCCGACCACCTGTTCGGTTTCTTTCTTTCCCTTCGAGCCGATATCCACCCACATCTCGCGCAGTTCGATCTTGGCCCCACGCTCCTCCTGCTTCAAGACGTGGATCGGCTTCCTCCCGATAACTCCCTCGACCGGCCCGTGTTTGGTGTGCACCACCACCCGCGAGCCGGGCACGACCGTCGGATCGATCCCGCCGATGGGCAGGAAGAAGATGAAGCCATTATCGTCGATGTAGTTGACCATTAGACCGATCTGGTCGCAGTGTCCGGCCAACATGACCCTGGGCCTGCCTGTGGGATTCAGCCCGACAATGACGTTTCCGTGGACGTCCGTCTCGATGCTGCCGGCGAAGGGCTTCATCCGCTGACGAACGACCCTTTGGATGGGTTGTTCGAAGCCCGACGGCGATGGCGTCTGGGCAAGCGCCTTCAAGAATTCGTATGAGTCCTTTCGCACTCGTAACTCCTTTCGGCCAGGGACGTAATCGTTGCAGTGGATTACGAGCGGGCAGAATAATCGAATTCGACCGCCGGGACAGAGCAACAGATGGCACATCAGAGCCTGGAAAAGCAGCCGCAGCGCGAGGCGACGCAAAACGCCTGCGAAAAATCATGGGGACAATTCGAGCCGGTTGCGTTGTTGACGGTTCCGACATGCGGTTGGCAGTGAACCCCCCGGTGAACTCGCCATCGGCGAATCCGGCCTCTGCCTTTTACCCGCTATCCGGATTCGGACGTGGGTTTCATTCAGTTCCCCGCACAGCGCCGCGTTGATGATGGCGTCGAGTTTTTTCGCCGTCCCTGGCTTCATGCGGGCCTACATACCAGGGCAGGTTCAAGCCTGCAAGTTTGCCTATCTCAACATTCGCCCGAGCCCGCTCGCATCGCAAACGGCTGATCTGTTACCGCCGAAAAAGAACGCCCGAAAATATGATTGGCGCAACGGGTGGGGCGCTGTATAATGCGTATGAGGGCTGCGTTCGGCCCGGTGGCAGCTCTATCGGACAAGGTCATCCGGGAAATTTGGACGTCAGGGTTTTGTCTCGTCCTGGACCAGCAATATCCGCCCAAAGACGCGAGGGAGATTGAACATGACTCGCAAGTTTTTGATTCTCTTGGCAATCGTGACATGTGCTGGCTTGCAGTCGCAAGCAAAGGCCGGTGTTTTCCTGGGTTCCGCGGAGAGCTTCGCGGTCTTGGGTGGCTCGACGGTGACCAACACCGGCCCGACCACCGTCTTCGGCGATCTCGGGGTTTGCCCGGGTCTGGCGATCACCGGCCTTCCACCGGGGATCGTCGCCGGAGGAACGATCCACGCCGGCGATGCGGTGGCGCAGCAGGCGCAGAGCAATCTCACGACGGCGTACGATACGCTCGCAGGCATGGCGTTCAATCAGGATCTGACTGGTCAGGATCTGGGTGGACTCACGCTCACGCCCGGGGTCTATCGGTTTTCGTCGTCGGCTCAGTTGACTGGGCCACTCACGCTTGACGGCCTCGGCGACCCCAATGCGCTCTTTGTCATCCAGATAGGGAGTGCCCTCACAACCGCCACCAACTCATCTGTTAACGTTATCAATGGCGGCGATTCCAACGTGTTTTGGCAGGTCGGCAGTTCCGCGACGCTCGGTACTGACACGGCGTTCGCAGGAAGTATACTCGCGCTCACGAGTATTACCCTGAATACCGGCGCAAGCATTGTGGACGGTAGAGCCTTGGCGCGCAATGGTGCAGTGACGATGGATAGCAACAACATCTCCATCCCGGAACCTGCCACGGCTCTGCTTCTGGGCTTCGGGCTGGCGGGTCTGCTTGCTGCCAGAAATAGGCGCCATAGTTCAGTCGCGTAGGTCGGGTCCGCAGACCTGCCGTTGCGGAGTTCGCGGGATGCGCATGGAACAACACCAGGCGGCCGCAGGGTATCGCACATAGGGTTCATTCGGCCGGCGATGAAAACTGCAACCGATATTCGCGTTGCTTTGGCGGCCTGCGCGATGCTCGTGCTTCAGGCCGTTGACCGCCCCTTGTATGAGCCAGGGCAGGTCGTTGACCTCCCGTCACCATTTGCGTTTGCGGTGTTCCATGAGGAAGGCTGAAAGGAAACTGAAATGCTTTCCACAATTTTGATCGTGATCTTGATTATGATGCTTTTGGGTGCGGTGCCCAGGTGGCCTCACAGCAGAGACTGGGGTTATTACCCAAGCGGCGGGCTTGGATTGATTTTGCTGATTGTGATCATTCTGCTGCTCTTGGGACGCCTCTGATCATCAAACCCGAGAACGTGAATGGAAAGAGAACAGAGCTTAGTGGAGAGGTTACGGAAGAAACCAAGGAGCTTGACCAGCAGGTCAAAGTCGGATCCCGGCCGTCCGTGCCGTCCGACGGTTACGTTGCTTTTTATTCAAGGAGACACCAAGATGAGTAAGACACTCGTGGGAGTGTTTATCGCCGCGGCAGCGCTTACGGGCTGCACCAAGAGCAGCGAAGAAGGCGGCAGAGCGGGGAACGATACGTTCCGTATCGTCGTCCCGGCGGTGGCCGCGGACGTCAAACAGGGCGAGGTGCAGACGGTCCGGGTGGTGCTGGAACGCGGCAAGGGCTTCAAGCAGCGCGTCAAATTGGAAGTGAAAGCGCCCGTAGGGGTGGAAGTCGAACCCAAAGAGGCCATGGTGCTGCCGGGCGACAAAGGCGATATTCAGTTGAAAATCACCGTAGCCAAGGATGCTCCCATCGGCGAACACAAGATCCTCGCGAAAGGCACTCCGGACAAGGGGGAGCCGACGGAAGCGGAGTTCAAAATCACCGTTAGCGCTAAATGAGGGCGCCTCCCCCTAACCTGCAGAGAATTCGTGAATAAGGCTTTTTCCAAAGGAGAAGACAATGAAGATGGCAATTACGTTCGTGACGACGTTGGCCTTGGCGGTTGTATCCGGTTGTCAATCGGCCGGCCCCCGAGGCGGCGGCATGTCCAGGGACGAGGGATTTAAGATCGCCGTCCCGACCTTTGAGACGGCCGTCAAACAGGGTGAACTACAAATTGTTTCCGTCTCGATTCAACGTGGCGAGTATTTCAAGCGCGGCGTAAGACTGCAAATCAAGGCGTCCAAGGGCATCGGCGTTGACCCGACGAACATCATGGTCAAAGCGAGTGACAACCCTGACGTGCAACTCCGGATTACAGCTACCAAGGATGCTGCCCTCGGTGAGTATCGCATTTATGTGACGGGCACACCCGATACCGGGCAGCCGACCTCGGCGGAATTCAAGGTGAAAGTCGTCGCTCCGTAGTTCCCGATGGCCTGATCCTCGTGAAAGTCACAAACTGGGTGGGCTGAATAAATAAGAAAAAACGTACATCTGGGTCCCCGCGCGCAGAACATGGAGAATGCCGTTCCGCACCGGCGGCTTGAAAAGGAGAATGACAATGCTGGCAAGAGAGACGAAGACATTTAACACGATGTGGTTTGTTCTATTCCTACCGGTCGTTTCCTTGGCCGGATGTGGATGGTGCCATTGGGGAGGGAATGGCCACGGGGGAACCCCAGACACCACGGCGCCCATGGTGAGTTCCACCGACCCTGCGGATGCTGCAACCGATGTGGCGATCAACAGCAGAGTCACGGCGACCTTTAGTGAGGCGATGGATCCCTCGACGATCACCGCCGCAACGTTCACGTTGACGGGACCCGACGGGACTGCGGTAGCAGGAACCCGCGCCTTCGATGTAGCCGACAACCTTGCGACGTTCGCACCGACAAGCAATCTCGCACCCGACACCGAGTTTACGGTCACGATTACGACCGGAGTCAAGGACCTTGCGGGCAATGCGTTGGCGAGTGACGTTGTCTGGACGTTTACGACGGCACCGGGTACGCCCGTCCCGGACACGACGGCACCCACGATCAGTTCCACCAGCCCCGCCGACGGGGCTACGGGCGTGGCAATCAACCAGAGAATTGCCGCGACCTTCAGTGAAGGCATGAATGCGTCGAGCATCGTCGCGGGCTTTACCGTGACGGGGCCCGGCGCAACCCCTGTAACCGGAACGGTCGCCTACGACGTCGCGAGCAAGATCGCGACCTTTACTCCGGCAGGCAATCTTGCAACCAATACGGCCTACACAGCTACATTGACGACGGCGGGCCGCGACCTGGCCGGCAATGGCTTGGCGAGCGACTTCGCGTGGAGCTTCACAACGGGCGCGACTTCGGACACGACCTCGCCGGTGGTGAATTTCACGAACCCTGCGAATGCTGCAACGAGTGTAGTGCTCAACAAGAAAATCACGGCGACCTTCGACGAGGCGATGGATCCCTCAACGATCAACGCCGCGACGTTTACGGTGGCCGGCCCGGGCACGACGCCCGTTTCCGGCAACGTAACCTACGCGGCCGTCGGCATCACTGCGACGTTCACTCCCGCGGTCAATCTCACAGCCAACACGTTGTACACGGCCACGATAACCACCGCGGTCCAAGACCTCGCCGGCAACGCGCTGGCCGTCAACAAAGCCTGGACGTTTACAACGAATGCGACCTCGCCCGCCACGGATACCGTCGCCCCAACGGTGAGTTCTACAAACCCGGCGGATACCGCGACAGGTGTGCCGATCAACCAAAGAATCAATGCAACCTTCAGTGAAGCGATGGACCCCTTGACCATTTCCACCGCACACTACATCGTGACTGGACCGGGCGCGACGTCCATCACAGGCACGGTCTCCTACGACGTAGCCAGTAACATAGCGACCTTCGCGCCCTTGACCGATCTCGCACCCAATGCGGTGTTTACCGCCAGGATAACGACGGGAGTCAATGACCTCGCGGGCAATGGACTGGCGAGTGACTTTGTCTGGACGTTCACGACGGCGTCGGATACCACACCGAAGGGTCCAGCGCCCGTAGTCCTTGGAACGGCCGGCAATTTTGTGATTTTGGCAAAATCAGGAATCGATACCGTGCCGAACTCCGTAGTGACTGGAGATATTGGAGTTAGTCCAATCGACTCCACTGCCATAACTGGATTCGGATTAACCATGGATGGCTCAAATACATTTTCGACATCAGCTCAAGTGATCGGAAAAGTATACGCCGCCGACTATACGGCTCCTACTCCAGCGATAATGACCACAGCGGTGAGCGACATGCAAACCGCGTACACTGACGCCGCTGGACGAACAAATCCGACGGCAACTGAATTGGGTGCTGGAAACATTGGCGGAATGACGCTTGCTCCCGGCCTGTACAAATGGGGCACTGGGGTGTCGATATCAACGAATGTCACTCTTAGCGGTGGCTCAAACGATGTCTGGATCTTCCAGATCGCGGGAGGTATTACTCAGGCTTCCGCTACGAGCGTTATCTTGACTGGTGGTGCATTGCCTAAGAACATTTTCTGGCAGGCCTTTGGTGCTGTTGCGCTTGATACGACTGCGCACTTTGAGGGAATCATACTGTCTCAAACAGAGATCACCCTGGCGACTGGCGCATCGATAAACGGCAGACTGTTGTCACAGACTGCGGTCACTCTTGATCAGAGTACGGTTACACAACCTGCACCGTGATGCCTTGGTTATTGCGTGTGAAAGGTGAACCGGAAATATCAGAAGGCGGGTGGCCTCCCGGCGCGCCGGGACCGGACATGGGGGAGTGATTGTGGAGGCGTGCGTAATGACCCGCGGCCCAGACGTCATGTGCGTCGCGCAACCGTGATCGTCTTGTGACACCTCCATCTGGACGAGCTTCGATCCCGGCGCACCGGGACCGCACGACATTCGCCGATTCGACATGGTTGCTTCGCGGCCTGGTGACCGCCCCCGTGCGCCCCGCAGGCCGTCTTTATGTCGCCCGATACAATCCATGTTCGTCGATGTAGTATCGAACGCAGTCCGGTACGAGATACCGGATCGACCGTCCGTCGCGAATGCGGCAACGAATGTCGGTCGATAACCCGGCCTACGCGCTCCTTTCGGCAAGAACGTAATCGTTACAGTGAATACAGAGTGAACAAGATAACCGAGTTCTCTCACCGTGACAAAACGACATACGTCGCCGCAATTCGATGAATAACCCACCGTGTTTAGGTTTTCAAGCATTACGCATGAAGCTACCCCAAAGGGCCGATTGACAGATTGGCTTGCGGCACCTAAATTAGCGTAGAGCATGGCACGGTTCGTGCGTGGTCTTTCCGAAAACGTGGCCTAACGGGCAACCACAATGGTTCAACGAGATTCTCTATCATCACCGCGCAGACTCGCCCAAGCCCGGCGGCTTTTCTGGACCGCCATGCTTGTGATGCATTTGGGGGCGCTGCGCTCTGAGTGGGCGACGCTCGCCGCCATCAGCAGTAACTGCGGTTGGGGAACTGCTCTCCTTCGCGCCCTGGGTCTCACCGCGGCCGCCGCGTTCTTTTCGCTGAAAATCGCCGATGTCGGCTGGCTTCGGCTTTGTCCGGGCTGGCGTTCCATTGTTGCTTCGCTGCTTGTCATCGGCCTCATACACCTCAACGTCCTTGAGCGAATCACCCGTTCTGATTCACCCAACAGCCCAGTGCCGCTGGGGATTGTCCTTTTCGCCGGTACCTTGCTCGAATCGGATCAGTTGCGGCGCGCGCTGGCGAAGATTCCGTCCATTGCTGAGGCCGCTCTTCGGTTTTCCATGCATCCGCGTCGCTTCGATTGCGGGCTGACCGGTCCGGCGTGGGAACAGGTCTTCAAGCCGCATGTGATGCGGATAATAACCCACAGTGTGCCTCTTCGCGCACCCCCGTTCTGACTACTCATCGTTTCTTCCACTACTAAACAACGTAACAGGTAGACCTGCCGGTTTGGGCTGTGTTGTGCTGCGGGAAACCGCAGCACATCAGGCGGTTCGACTATCGGAGTGTGAACTCAAAGGCGTATGTTGAGCGCACTATTCACGCCCAGTCCTAACCGAGCCTGCGGCCGACCGTAGCTCTGATTCTTGAGTTTTGGGTTGGACGGAACTTATGTGGACGTCTCCGATTATGGGACGGGCCTTTGTTCTGTCTGGCGTTTCCTTGATTGCGACATGCGTCGCGAATGAATCTCAATTGGAGGGATTATGCAAAAGCGAATGATTGAGTTGGTCTCACGCACTGCGGCCTGGCTAGTGGGCGCAGTCGTCCTGACGCAGTTGTGCAGTACGGTTTCGGCGGCGACGGTACCATTCACCGAAGATTTTGGTACCGGATCGTCGAACTGGCGCGATTCGACCGGCACTGTGCCGCTCGTCTGGAATACGACTGGCGGTCCGGACGGCGGCGCATTCGCCGCGACGACGTTCAACTTCGCTCAATCCGCAGCAAATGACACGCCTGTTCTGTTCCGTGGGCAAAGCGGATTCGGATCGAGCGGCGGCGCGTTTGTCGGCGATTGGGTTGCGGGCGGGGTGAATGGATTTGATCTTTATGTTCGGCAGAACTCCGGCGTGCCGCTTAACTTCTTTGCACGATTCGCCGGACCGGCGAATTTTCCCGGGGCCGCGAAGATCTTCATGATTCCTGTCCCATCAGATACTTGGACGCAACTTAACACAGTATTGCCCGATCCGAGCCTCGTATTTGAGGGACCATTCACCTATCCGCAGGTGTTCAGCAACATAGGCAATGTGCAGATCGGTGTTTCCGTTCCGTCGGGTCTGGCCGGGCTCGATCAGGGATTCCAGTTCGCGCTTGACAAGGTGTCGATCGTACCGGAGCCGGCGACGCTGGCATTATTGCTGAGCGGTGGAGCCGTAGCGCTGACACGCAGGTTCCGTCATAAGGACCGCCAAATATGACGAGCAATGTGTCAGTCTTCTGGCGCCTACTGTTCATCACTGGCGTCGCGGTGGTTATTGCAACCGGCGTCGCGCTGGGCGGCGAATACTCATTCGACACTCCAAGCGACGACCGGTGGCAATACCCGTTCAATTTCAACGCCGGACACCGCGCAACCGCATCATGTTTCGGATCCACTTCCGATCCGAACTACACGACCTTCAATGATCGCGACGGCATCTTCATCGTCGCTTGGCGGACAATCGCGGCAGTCCCGCCCGGACTGCCGCTCAAGTCCTACGATGTTCGTCTGGTGCGTGTTTCACTTTGCCATCAGGGCGCCACGCCGGACAGTCCCACGGGCGCGACCTGGCCGATTGACCTCACCCCCGACGAATGGTCTACGATGGCCTACCCCATTAGCGATGTTGACCCCGGCCAGCCGCTTGAACTGTTCGGTGCCGGGTTTGGTCCAATCTATACATACACCAACTGGGTGGAAACAAGCCCCTATGTCGGCGGTGATGATATAAGCCTGGAACCGCGCGACCCCTATCCATTTGTTTTCGACGGAAACACTGCGAACAAGAAACACGTCGAGGACAATGTGAAGGACCGATTTACCCCGCTTCCTTGGGCGGTCGGCGTACCCATCGGCTATACGCCGGGGGGTCAGCCGGCCCCGTTTCCTGTGCAATTTGACATTAATCTATCATTGTCAGCCGAGCGGGTCTTGTCCTATTGCCAGGAACAGCTTGCCGGAGGAAGGCTATTTGTCGTTGTGACCTCACTTCGGGTGACTTCCATGCAGGCCGCATCGGGATTCCCCACATTTTTCACAAAAGAGGGGGCGCCCCTGAATCCTGCCGCGTTTGCTCCACTATTGTCCATGACCATCGTACCGACTGGTGATGTGAACGGTGATGGGCGGCGCGGCGCGATTGACACGGCCTCGCTCTGGGGGTGTCTTGCCGGCCCGGAAGTCGCCCCGCCCGCATTCCGTGGCCTCACTGCCGCGCAGTGCAAATTCCTCTTTGATTTCGACGAGGACGGCGATGTCGATCTTGCTGATGTGGCCATCTATGTAAGGAGGTTCAACTGAGAGAGCACTATCGGGTGTGCTTGCTCTGGAGGTGTGCTTTATGCCGCGGCGAACTCATAGGCATGGATTTACACTCATCGAACTGGTTGTGGTAGTTTCGATCGTTTCGGTCTTGATGTCGCTTCTTTTGCCCTCACTGCATCGTGCTCGCGAGTCCGCCAAGCAGATCATCTGCCGCAACAACTTGCGCAGCATCTGGACCGGCGTTCTCCAGTATGCGTTCAGCAGCCGCGATAGAGTGCCGTTTGCCGAAGATGTGAACCTGACCGATCCCAATGCCGATCCATTTGGCGCCGAGTACAAGAGCACTATAGGCCGTGTTCTCTTGCCCTATGTACCTTCCGGAAGTTGGAAATGCCCCAGCGCGATCAAGGGATATCCGGAGTCCGCGGGGCCCGAAGGTTGGACCATGTCCTACTGGTTCCGCACCGCCGGCAAAGTTGGCGAAGGCGTGCCCTTCAACAAGACCAAATGGGGCACGCGCGGTCCGCTTGATCCGATCGTGAGCAACTATGTGGTCTTCGACGGGCGGCCATTGCGCTATGTCAGCGGCCGCCGCCACACGCCGAGCAATCCATACGCGCCCAACCATGACGAGATCGGACCTTGGACCTTCTCTTTTGCCATCATCGCCGACCAGATCGAGGGCAGCGAGACCCGCGGAACCCCGAAATATCCCCACTACGGTGTGGTTGATCGCCGCAACGACCTTCTCGCGGCCAGATCGACTTATGAAATCGCCACGGGTACCGGGCGGCTGCCATCACGCATGGAGCTTCACGCCGTTTCCGATAAGGAGGTCAACATTTATTTGACTCGTACCCCTTACCCTCACAGGCCCGGATATTGAGGGACGATGGGTAAGCAAAACCACTTACGCACGATGCCGCCAGGGGATAATTGCCCAAGTGTTTTGGTGCCGGACCATCTTTTGGCAAGTTCCCATCGCCATAACCACCCGGATTGTGCTAGAATCTTTCCCAACCGGAGGCCATTAGCGACTAAGAGCCTATCCCGTAACCCCTCTCCCCCACTGGGGGAGAGGGTAGGGTGAGGGGGTTTCTGGATAGGCTGTAACCTCTCACTCCATAGTAGGGAGCACGATGCAGCGGATACAGCCATACGCCGTGTTGGCGGCCTTGACTCTCGCAAGCTGGGTGTCCGCGGGCGATTGGCCACAATTCCGCGGGCCGAATCGCAATGCCATTTCGAAGGAGACCGGGCTCCTGCGTGCCTGGCCGGAGGGCGGCCCGCGAGTCCTTTGGACAACGAGCGCCGCGCAAGGATACGCCAGCGCGGCGATCCTCAATGGCCGGGTCTACTTCAACGACTACGACGAGGCCGATGAGCGTTGGTTGGTGCGTTGCCTCTCACTGGACAAGGGGGAGGAAATCTGGCGATTCGGATACAAGCGGGCGATCCGCCCCAATCACGGAATCACCCGTTCAGTACCGGCGGTAGACGGCAAATATGTCTTCTCACTCGACCCCAAGTGCGTGCTGCACTGTCTTGATGCCGCCGACGGGAAAGAGGTTTGGGCCAAAAACTTCGTCGCGGAGTACAAGACAGTCATACCTCCCTGGTACAACGGGCAATGCCCGCTGATCGAACCGGATCGCGTTCTGATCGCCCCGGGAGGCACGGCGCTTATCGCAGCCCTGGACAAGGCCACCGGCAGGCCGATCTGGGAGACGCTAAACCCGGACGGGCTGAGCATGTCACATGCGTCGCTCATTCCCGCGGAAATCGACGGAGTCAAGCAATACCTGTACACGACGCTGGCCGGCCCGTTGGGCGTCGCCGCCGCCGACGGGCGTCTGCTTTGGAGCTTTCCCTGGAAGTTCAATGTGGCCGTGCCAACGTCTCCGCTTCCCATCGGCGACGGGCGCATTTTTTATACGAGCTGCTACGAAACCGAGACCCTGATGCTGCGCGTGGCTCGACAGGGCGGCGAGTTCAAGGCGGAAAAGGTCTTCAACCTGGCAGTCAACGAGTGGAACAGCGAGACGCATACGCCCATAATATTCGACGGCCACATTTTCGGGGTCGGAAAGAAGAAGCGGGGGCTCTTCACTTGCCTCGACATGAACGGGCGGGAGGTGTGGACGAGTGACGATCGGGCGAGTTTCGACCTGGGCAGCTACATCCTCGCCGACGGAATGTTCTTCGTGCTCGAAGGCAAGACCGGCGTACTCCGGCTCTTGGAGGCGAACACGAGTGAATATCGGGAGTTGGCGTCGGCGCAGGTGCTCTCCGGGCCGGAGGTGTGGGCGCCGATGGCCTTGTCCGACGGGCGGTTGCTGGTTCGGGATTTGCACGAGATGAAGTGCCTGCAAGTCGGCCAATTGAAAGAGGCCGCCTCGCCGTAGGGCGGGCTCCGCCCGCCAACCCTCTCCCCCATCGGGGGGAGAGGGCAGGGTGAGGGGGTTTTCGGGGGCGTTTTTCGCGGGTTTTCAGGCAATCCGTGAGCCGAGCGGCCTTCGGTCTCGCCACCTTCGCGGAGCCGCGCGACCTGATAAGCGCATGCCGCGAAACGCGCGACGTGAAAGGAAGACACGATGGGGTACCGGCGAATTCGCACTATAGGAGAGGGCCTCGCGGAACGTGAATGGTTCCAGTCGGCCATTCGCGGCATCGCCGTCGACGCGAGTCGCAGACTCTACGTCGTCGGCGATCAACACCTCGCCGTGTTTGCCGCCGATGGATCGTTCGTTGATCGACGACCGACGGAGCGGGCGGGGTTTTGCGTCGCTGTCGACGCACGGGGCTCGGTGTATGTCGGCGAGGAGGAGCAAATAGAGATATTCGATCTCAACGGGAAAGCTGCGAGGGTTTGGCGCGACCCCAAGCACCTTGGGCGCGTAACCAGCATCGGTTTTCACAGTGAGTCAGTACTAGTTGCCGACGCCGCCTCGCGCTTCATCCGCCGGTTCGACGGTGGGGGCCGCTGGATCAGCGATGTCGTCGGCGAGGAGGGACCGCGGGGCTTCATAATCCCCAACGGGCACCTCGATTTCGCAGTGGACGCGGACGGCGTGATTTACGCGCCAAATCCCGGCAAGCACCGCGTGGAACGGTATACGATGGATGGCAAGTTGCTCGGGCAGTTCGGCCGGTGGGGCACGGGCCTCGAAGACTTCCCCGGCTGCTGCAACCCTACGAATCTGGCTCTTCACCCCGACGGACGAATCGTCGTCAGCGAAAAGGCCGAGCCTCGCGTCAAGCTCTACGACCGCAACGGAGGACTGACAGCGCATATTCCGGCAGGCGAGTTCGACCCGACCTGCAAGAACATGGACATCGCGGTGGACAAGGACGGCCTGTTGTACGTGGTGGACACCGCTCGCCTGCGGATTCTGGTCTTTGAGTTGGCGCCGCAGACGCCTGGTGCAGTGCCACCAAATGGCACACTACCGGTCGAGCAAGGGAAGGAGGTTCCCAGCCCATGACCAACGAACCAACACGGCGCGAAGCGTTGAGCCTCGCCGCCCGCGGCGCGGGGCTGATCGCCCTGGGAGGCGTCACCGTCCAGCTCGTTCGGCGGGCCGGCGCCGATCCGATCTGGCAGGTGGACCCCGCTCGCTGCATCAACATCCGCCTGGGCGCGGTCGGCATGGAGGCCTGTGAGCTGTGCGCGACGCAATGCGTGTTGCCGCTCTCCGCCGTGCGCGCCGTGAACGATTATGCGAAATGCGGCCGTTGTTGCATCTGCCCCGCCTACTTCGACGTGAAGAGCGAAGTGGGGCCCGACGGCTTGCCCAGCCGCAAGCTCTGCCCGCGGGACGCGATCAAGCGCAAGCCGATCGGACATGTGGACCCCTACGATCCGCTGAATAATTTTTACGAATACGTGATCGACGAAAAACTCTGCAACGGCTGCGGAAAGTGCGTGATGGCCTGCAAGGAACCGGCCGGGCTTGGGTCCATCCGCCTCGAAGTCCGCTACGACCTCTGTTTGGACTGCAACCGCTGCTCAATCGACAAGGCTTGCCCTGAAGACGCATTGACTCGTACACAGAACCGCAGCACGCTGCACACCTGACTGCCCATCCCCTTACCCCTCTCCCCCCTCAGGGGGAGAGGGTAGGGTGAGGGGGTTTGTGGACAGGCTCCACGCACGCGATTGGAGGCACATTACGCTCCGCCGTTATTCAATTGCATTTGCCATTCTCCTGACGTGTGCAGGACAAACCCACGCCGCGCCGCCAGAGTACGTCCGGCCGGTCGAGACCGCTCCAACGGAAAAGGACATTGGCGGCGATTACGTCATTCCGTCAGTCCAACACCCCGCGGCGCGGGCTGCCTGGTGGGGGGCCGTCGATGTCGTCCTCTTGGGCACGTCCCTCGCCCTGGCCGCATGGATCGTCCTGACCCGCCGCAGCCGCACTATGCTCGTCGCCTTGACGATCGGCTGCCTGATTTACTTCGGGTTCCACCGCAAGGGCTGCGTCTGTCCTGTCGGCGCAATACAGAATGTCTCCCTCGCTCTGACCAATGCCAAATACTCCGTGCCTCTTGTGGTCGTCGTGTTCTTCGTGTTGCCGCTGCTCGTCACCCTCTTATGGGGCCGAGTGTTCTGCGGAGGCGTGTGTCCCCTCGGCGCGATCCAAGACCTCGTTCTTCTCAAACCGATTCAAGTGCCGCGGCGGCTGGATCGCGCGCTCGGCCTCCTCAAGTACCTGTATCTGTTCCTGGCCGTGGCCTTCGCGGTCGGGCTCTTCGGCAAGCCGGATTTCATCATCTGCCGCTTCGATCCCTTCGTGGGGTTCTTCCGCCGCAGCGGCTCCGCCGGCATTCTGCTCTTCGGCGGCGGGCTGCTGCTCATCGGACTGACCATCGGCCGGCCATACTGCCGCTACCTCTGCCCCTACGGAGCTCTGCTGGCGATCTTCGCCCGTTTCTCCTGGCGAGGGGTGACCATCACACCGGACCGAGAACTGGACTGCGGCCTATGCGTCGAGGCCTGCCCGTTCGGCGCGATCGAAGACATGCGCGCCAAGCGCTCATCGTGCCTTTTCTGCGCCCGCTGTTACGCCGCCTGTCCGAGGGAGCCGCTCCAGCGTCCATTGCCGCGAGGCGTCCCTCCTGACGGATAGCTTCGCGACCTTGACTGTGGCGTAGAGCCTGCTACCGTCTGCGTAAACCGGGGACGTAGCTCAGCTGGGAGAGCGTCGCGTTCGCAATGCGAAGGTCGAGGGTTCGAGCCCCTTCGTCTCCATTTGATGTAAGTCTTGCCGAATGCTGGGGTTAGCATACCTGTCCGTGTAGGTCAGTGCGGCCTGGAAACCAGAAGAAAAACGGTAGTCTACTGTTTCTGGAGGCTGCACCATGCCCGTCACAGATCCGAAAACCCCGTCCTACCGCCTGCACAAGGCCACCGGTCAAGCCGTCGTCACACTGAACGGCTCGGACTTTTACCTGGGAAGGTACGGAACCGCCACAAGCCGCGACGCGTACGACCGGCTGGTGGGTGAGTGGCTTGCGAATGGCCGCCGGTGTCCAGATACGCGCTACAACGGTCTGACCATCGCCGAGTTGTTCGCAGCTTACTGGAAACACGTGCGTGATTATTACCGGAAGAATGGTCAACCTACCAAGGAACAAGCCAACATCACGCTCGCGATGCGGCCACTTTGTTCCCACACCGGACGAACTGGAGTGAGCGACTTCGGTCCCTTGGCACTCAAGAGCGTACGACGGGACTTCCTTGAACGCGGTTCGAGTCGAACCTACGTCAATGATCAGATCGCACGCATCAAACGCATGTTTAAATGGGGAGTTGAGAACGAACTTGTTCCGCCCAGCGTTTACCACGGGCTGCAGGCCGTGGCTG
>Ga0209777_10003170_pt1 | contig 20740 bp, 17 predicted proteins | sample FrelakmetHBP12HB_FD_187147 | JGI IMG/M metagenome (GOLD analysis project Ga0209777, IMG submission 187147) | Freshwater lake sediment microbial communities from the University of Notre Dame, USA, for methane emissions studies -HBP12 HB (SPAdes)... | ecosystem: Environmental > Aquatic >...
CCCTACCAGTTAAGGACGTCGTACGGGCGTTGTCAGAACTAACTGCCTTCGCGCGAATCATGGCTGGGCTCCCGGCGATTTCCCCGAGCCATCATCGCCCTTGAGGGTTTGAGCTACCAAGTTCTGACCCTCGCGGGAGACGCGGGAGCGAAACAGGGGATCGGCAGAGGTCAGCCTGACGATGGTCGAAAACTGATCCGGTGGGAGAGGTTTGCAGTCGGGCGGGTCACGATTCAGGCATTCGCAGAACTTGACGTTGTCCTCGTCCTGGCCTAGTTCCGAGCCGCACGGGGGATGGGGTTCAAGTCCGATGGTGATAAGGACGAGCTGAGGAAGCGGATTATCTCCGGACACGTGCCAGTCATCCCACCAGGACTTACCGTCATAATAGCAGAAGCGCAGGTAACGGATTTCCTGGGAGTAAAGCTCCTGCCAGTTGACCTCCGTTTCCAATGAGGTCCCGGCGCCGGTTTTGTCGCCACGAGTGCCGAACATGGAATCGAGCAGACCCTGATCGAGGCTGATCTTTCCGGTTTCATCCCTCTGCACTAGGCTTGGGTCGGCGGGTTGGGGGAGGCCCGGCGGAAGGGCGCGGGGGGTGAGGGTTTCGACGCGGGCCAGTCCGAGAGGAAACTCGTACTCTCCGGTGGGATCGAGGATGTCCGGGTGGCGTGCAATCCGATAAGTCGTTTCAACCAGATCGTATTCCGATGATGCGGTTTCGGTGCGATTGAACTGCTTGTCGGCGAGTTCGCGGCTGGGGAGGCGATAGCTGGATATCTCGATTTCCTCCTTGTCGCCGTCGATCCCCTCTCCCGCGTCTTTGGTGCGAATCGTGGCCTGGCGGATTTCGGCGGCCATGCGATCCAATAGAACTCGGACGAGCCGGACCTTGTCGGCTTCCTGGATGTCGTGTTCGCGGGTGCGCATGGCCTCGGCGTAGAACCAGTAGGTCATGGAGGAGAGGACCACGAGAATACTGAGCGAGAGGACGACTTCGAGGAGGGTGAAGGCGGAACGGCAACGAGGATTTGGCGATTTGGTGATTTGATGATTTGGTGATTTGACGATTGCTGATTGTCGATTGGCGATTACCAATTGTCGATTGTTTCCGACCAACGGCGTCGGGAACAATCGACAATCCCCTGGTCCGCTCGCTTCCGCTCGCGGCTCTGATTGGCGGGCGGAGGCCGCACTGCGGGCGATGATTGGTGCATCGAGATGCGTCGTGGCAGTGGTCATGGCTTTTTGTCTTGTCCATCGCTGGCGGCGGAGTCAGCGGAGTCGAGCATTCCAATTTGTTGCAGACTCTTGAGCAGGTCGGGGGGGATCATGGACTCGAAGTCGCCGAGGTTGACCCCGGCCTTCTGCAACGCGACCAATACTTTCATTAGATCTTCGATGGGTTGTTGTAGCAGGCAGGCCGGGTCAATCACGCCGCCTTCAAAACAGGGAATGCTGCCCTGGACTACCTTGTCCGAGAAGTCGGCAAGCTCGGTTTCGTTCATCCCGAAGTCCGCGGTGAGGTCGAGCGGTTTGGGGACCATTCTAAAAGCCGCCGCGGTAAACAGGGTGTCTGCACCTTTGTAGTCAAACGAGTCCTTGCGGTATTCCTCGCCGCGGATTTTGTAGAGGACCTCTATGGTCAGGCGATACATTTCGTCGATAGCGGTGGGTTCGGTAACGAGCCGCCAGCCCCAATCGGGATAGCGTGAGCCGAAATCGCCCTCCTGTACCGGGTCAACGGAGTCGAGCTTGATGAGGCCGAGGTCGAGTTCGGCGAGCTGCATTTCGGCGAGCATCGAGGCACGGGTTTTGAGGCGCATGGTGTGGACGGCCTTGTTGGACTCCTGTATCTGGGCGCCGATTGCGGCTAGTCCGACGATGAGCATGCCCGTGGCGACGACGGTTTCGAGAAGGACGTAGGCGCGGAGGCGATTTGGTGATTTGGTAATTGGCCCGTCGCTTGCGCTCCGGGTTCGGATGGACCGGTCGCTTACGCTCCCGGCTCGGTTCAATTGGCAATTGGCAATTGGCAATCGGCAATCCACGGTCCGCTCGCTTCCACTCGCGGCTCTGATTGGCCCGCCCGTTCCCGGCGCGCCGGGACTCCGGGTTCGGATTGACCGCTCCATAACTGTCGCGGTACTGATTGCGCCGCCCACAAGGGCCGACGCTACGGTCCGCTTGCTGACGCTCGCGGCTCTGATGGGGGCGTCGGTCATGGTTGTCCCTGGACCTGGTCCGGAGTTTTGGCGGTTCCGCGGGACTTCACGGGAAGATTGCGAAGCTCCAGGACATCCTGCTCGGTCAGCATTTGCGGGGTCAGAAAATCCTTGCGCAGCACGGCCGGCCAGTTTTTCTCCTTGAACAGATCTAGTTCTTCGTCGTAGAACGGTCTCTGCAACCAGCACAGTCCGGTGAGTCCGTCGAGGATCACGTCAATGCCCGGATGCTGATAGAGTTCGTTGAGGGGTATTTCGTGTCCGGCTTCGGTCAGGGTGAACGTCGCCCAATCGCTGGTACCATCGGGCTCGACATAAACCGGGGGGCGTTCGCGTTCGAATTCTTGGCGCTTATTGCGAACGCCGAATGCCTGTTCGAGTTCGCGTGAGGCGGACTGCCTTCGGCTCTTAATGTCATCGACGGTCGGACGACCGAGGCGGATTTCAGCGCAGCGGACGTCACCAAGCAAAGTAGCGCCCACGGCCCAGTTGGCGGTGAGGGCTTTGAACTCCTCGGGGCGTTCAATGGGGTTGTTTTCGCGTTCGATGAGCGGCTGGCGGACGCCGCCGAGGGCGTCGGTTTCGCCGTCGAGGGGAAAGCGGATGCGGTAGCGTTTGGCGTCGAAAGCGGCGTTGGCGCGCACGAGGGTCACTAAGGAGCGAAGCTGATTGGCGGAGGTGGGGAGTTCCTGGCGTTTGAGTTCGCCGAAGAAGTTGGGAATGGTGATGGCGCTGATGACGAGGAGGAGGCCGACGACGAATATGACCTCGACGAGGGTGAAGGCCGGGGAGTGACGTTGATCGAGGTCGGCCATGTTATCTCTCGCGCGATCACCAGCGAATCGCTTTCCGGTCGCGACGGAGGGCGGCGCAACCGCTCCATACCTGTCGCGGTACTGATTGGCGGCGGGGCACGCCCTACACACTGCGCGTCCAGGACGCGGCTCGCCACGGGGTCGCGCGGACTGAAGTCCGCGGGTCGGCGACCGAGGTACGTCCGCGCGGACTGAAGTCCGCGGCTCGTTACGGTGACCGCTCCATACCTGTCGCGGTACTGATAGGCGGAGCCCCCCCTACTTTTCGATCCAGTTTTTGATGTCGTCGCTGCCTTCCTTGCCGCCGTCGTCCTTGCCGTCCGGGCCCCAACTCCAAAGGTCGTACTCGTCTTCGTTCATTTGGCCCGGGCAACGATATTCGTAAGGATTGTTCCAGGGATCCTTGAGTTCCTCAAACCTACCCTCGATGTAAGGTCCGTCGTAGCGCTTATCCTCTTTCTTAAAATCCTTGGGTTTGAAGAGGGCCTTAAGCCCCTCGTCAGTTTCGGGAAACTTGCCCATGTCCCACTTGTAACTGTTAAGACCCTTGGGGATAGCGCCGTTGCGTCCGATCTGGGACTTGGCGATATTGATCTTGGCCTTGGTGGCCGTTCCCATAAGGCTGGGGATCGCCAGGGCCGCAAGCACGGCGAGAATCCCGGCGACAAGCAGCACTTCGATCAACGTGAACGCCGATCGTTTTTTTGAACCGTTCCTACGCATACCTAATCTCCCGCGTAAAGCCACAAAATACCGTGTTATCTCGTAGTGCGCCATTGGCCCCCTCACCCTGCCCTCTCCCCCTGATGGGGGAGAGGGGTGTGGGGAAAGCCCCCTCACCCTACTTGGACGCACTCTATTCCGTCAATCGCGCTAATGCACTCCGGTGCCCATCGTCAGAATCGGAAGCAACAAGGCCAGGGCGATGCAGAAGACGACGCCGGCCATCACGACGAGCAGCAAGGGCTCGAGGACGCGCACGGCCAGGTCTACGGTCCGCGCCGTTCTGGCCTCGTTAGTCTCGGCGATCTGCACCAGGACCGTTTCAAGATTATTACTTTCTTCCGCGACAGAGATCATGTCGAGAATCGTCAGCGGGAAGAGTCCGGACTCGCCGAGGGGTTTTGAAAGGGCGGCGCCTTTCTTGACGCTATCCGCGGCGTTTTCGATGGTGTCGGCGAGGGTATCGCTGCCCGCGGAATCCTTGGAGATGCGCAGGGCCTGTAGAATAGGGACGCCGTTGTGCAGCATGGTTCCGAGGATGCGGCAGAAGCGGCAAATGGCCACCATGGTGAAGACCTTGCCCATGATCGGGGCGCGGAGCTTGAACCAATCCCAGAAGCGTTTTCCGCTCTGGGTCTTGAGATAGGAAGTTGCGGCCGTCACCGCCACAAACAATCCAAAAAGGATTCCGGGGTAGTATTTCCTGAGGGCGTTGCTGATGCCGAAGATAATGTGGGTCATGAAGTTGAAAGTCTCGGGGCGGAGGTGATCGCCGAGCTTGGGGACGACGACAACCATGATGAGCACGAGAATGGCGGCGGCAATGACGACGAGGATTACCGGGTAGATCATGGCTCCGACGACTTTGTTGCGGAGTTCGTCCTGCTTTTCGGAGAAGATGGCGATGCGATGGAGCACGTCTTCGAGAAAGCCGCCCTGTTCGCCGGCGCGGACCATGGAGGCGTGCAGGGTGGCGAATGCGCCGGGGTGCTTAGCCATGGCGTCACCGAGAGAGGTGCCGCCGGCGACGTCCTCGCGCAGTTCGCGGATCATCTGGGCGAGGGCCCCGGTGGAACCCTGGCGGGAGAGCACGTCGAGGGAGCGGAGCATGGGGACTCCGGCCTTGAGCAAGTCGGCGAGTTGGCCGTAGAAGATGGTGAGGTGCGAGGTCTTGATTCGGCGGCGACCGGTAATGGTTCGCGCGGTTTGTTCGACGCCTTCCTGGACGTGAACCGGGAAGAGTGCCTGCTCGTCCAACATGCGGAGTGCGACTGTGTAGTTTTCGGCGGTCATCACGCCGTTTACGTGCTTTCCACCTTGTCCGACTGCCTTGTAAGTGAAACTTGGCATTGACCACAACCCAAGGAGCGCGACTGCGACGCTGGTTTCGGTCGCGTCCGACCGTGATCTTCTGCGTCCCAGTGTTTTACAATGTCGATTCAATCAGGGAAGTGCGGCCGATACAATTGCAACCGGCTGCAACCAAAGTACAAAAAGTCCGAGAAAATCCACCCTCTTGCAAAATAACCTAATTGCCGCAACCTTCCGAGTCAAACGGAAACGACCTCGAGCGGTGCATTGTCGTCACCTTACGCGGTTGTCGCGGGTTCAGTCAAATTGTTTTACACAGTTCGAGGGGGAGCGATTGCGGGGGCGGGGGGCGATCTCGGCGAGCGGGGGAGAAGAAGCCCGAAAACTGTTGAGGACGGTGGAATGAATGATACACGCCGGATGGGCGTCGTATTCGATATGGACGGCGTCTTGGTTGATTCAGCCGGTCCGCACTTTGAGAGCTGGCGGCTGCTGGGCGAAGAGTACGGCGTCGCCGTAACGCGGCAGCGGTTCGCGGCGACGTTCGGGCGGCAGAACCGAGACATCATTCCGATGCTGTTCGGGGCGGTTTCGCCGGAGCGGTCGGCGGCCATGTCGGAACGTAAGGAGGAGATTTATCGCGAGCTGATTCGCGGGCGTGTGCCGGCGGTCGAGGGCGCCGCGGAGTTGGTGCGATCGCTGGCGGCGTCGGGCGTGCCGATGGCGATCGGGTCGTCCGGGCCCCGGGAGAACATCGACCTTGTGCTGGCGGGAATGGGAGTGGCCGATTTGATCGAGGTGATTGTGAGCGCTGACGATGTGACACGGGGCAAGCCAGATCCGCAGGTGTTCGCGCTGGCGTGCGAACGATTGGGGCTTGCGGCGTCGCGGTGCGTCGTCATCGAAGATGCGCCGGCCGGCGTCGAGGCCGCTAAGGCGGCGGGAGCGAAAGCGGTTGCGGTGTTGATGCACCATCCGCGCGAGGCGTTCGACGGGGCAGAGCTGATCGTCGAGAGACTGGATGAGCTGACTGTCGTCCGATTGCGGGGACTGGTTGGTTGAATGTCGAATGGCGAATCAAGAATGGCGAATTGGCCCGTCCCCGGCGCGCCGGGCTCCGGGCTGGGATGGGTCGGCGTCCTTGTCAGCTTTCGCCGCCCGTTTCCTGGCAGAGGGCAACCTGAAAGAGACTTTCTTCTTCGGCTTCGTGGCGGCGGAGCCCGGTGATCATCTCGCGCACGCGGAGCAGGAAGACGTCACGATCCTCGGCCGGACGGTCGGGCATCGCTTCGACGTGGCGAATAAGCCGATCAATCATCCCCAGAAAGCGCGGATGCTCGCCGCTGAGCCGCGTAAAATCGTCGCCAAGCTGGGGAGCTGCGGCCAGGGCCGGGTTGGATTCTGGATTGAAGAAACCCGTCGCCTGGTGGACTCGGAAGCGGGCGTGAAGCGCTCGCAATCCATTCTCCAGGGCGATGAAGTCCGGCGGATCGGCCTGGGCAGCGGATGCGCCGAGAATACGCTCAAGGGTTTCGAGGGCGTCTCGAAACGTGTCGTCCTTGGGCCTGTTGCCGATGGGGTGCGATTCAGGTGTGGCGGGCATCGTAAAGGTACCTCCGGTGAGGTCGTGATAAATGTCGCCTGTGCGCGCGAACCAATTGCTGACCGCGTCAGAGGCGACGCGAAGGTTACTCACGGCGATTTTAACCGACAGCGTCTACGTTTCAAGCGAAATCCGGCAGCCAGGAGCCAGTTGCAATGGCTGGTTGCGGTTACGCGGGATTACGGCTGTCGGCTGAGCGGCGCCTTCAGAAGAGGCAATTTCTCGTGTTCCTGCTCGATTTTCGCCAGTTCAAGCTCCGCAAAGAGAACTGCTGGGGCGACGATAGACGTCGCAGGCGTCGCGCCGCCGAATCCCAGACCGATATAGTTGTACGCGGCGAGAGTTTTGCCGGCGCTAGCGATATTCCGCAGGTCGCGGAGTTTCACTTGTCCGAACTCACAGCCGCGAACTGGTTCCTCATGCCCATCGGCGACGTGGACCTTGTAGATATAGATGGGGTCGCCGACGTTCTCCTGTCCACCACGCCGCTGAGCGCGCATGAAGAATGATATGATGTCCGACTGCGAAGAAGCAAGGCTGGCGGAGTGGAGAGCCCCCACCCGCAGACCGTATTCCAGGCCCTCGGCACGTGCAAGTTCGATCAGTTTGCTTTTCAGCGCCTCGTCCGAAATCCCCTTTTTGTCTTCCACGAACAAGCAGCCGATGGCCGCCTCCGCCACTCCTACGCCGCCAGACGCGCGACGGGCGTGGCCGTTGGTTCCAGAAATCTTTCTGGTTGGCGCTCGTGACATCACCATAGTCTTGAGAGCGCCGTCGGACACCAGATCCACCCTCTCGCCCTTGACCCCCTCATCGTCGTACCGATAGTGCCCTATCAATTGCGCGCCGGCCGCCTGGGAGGCGCTCGGATCGTCCGAAATTTGGAAGGAATCGGGTAGGATCTCCTGCGAGAGCTTCTTCTCAAGGCTGCCCGCGCCGGTCAGTGTAGCGCGCTGGGTGCCTACAGGATCGACACGCCCAGCGATGGCCTCGGCGATCAACGTGCGAAACATCTGGGCGGCCGCCAGGTTTTCGAACAAAACGGGGCCGGTATAGCGCTCCAGGATCGGCGAGTCGGCCGACTGCGTGAGGCGCTGCACCCACTGGTCGATATCGCCCAGGATCTTCTCAACCGCTGGAAAGTCGTCCGGAGTCTTCCCGAAGTAGCTCAGACTATCGGAGATCTTCATCCCGTCCTCGGCCTGAAGCTCGGCGCTCATCATCAGCAAAGCCCCCGTCTCGGGGAAGCGAAGGCGCGTACCCTCGGAATTGACGATGTAGGTGTTGCCCACCACGGCATATAGCTGCACGGAGGATTCCTGAATCCGGGGATGATTCCTGAAGGCCGTAGAGACGCGCCTAAGATTCTGCTCCCAGGCACCCTGGTCAAAGTCCATCCGGGCCGTAGGCTCGACGGTTTCCACTACCGGCGTCTTGGAAAAGTCGTGAGGGCGGTCCTGCAGGTTCTTGTCGCGCATGTAAGCTCGTTTCTTGGTGAGCGTCTCCACCGCGTCTTTGTAATCCTGATCCGTGGCCCACCACATGGCCTGGCGGAGCGCAGAATAGTCATCTTCCAGAGGAAGAGACGCTCTTCCGCCTCCCGCGCCGCCACCGAAGAACATGCCAAACCCTCCTGTCTCGCCCGTGAAGTTGGTACTGTCCAGCTCGTAGGAACCGACGCGCACACGGCTGCGGAAATCCCGAGATCGGCGGCGGTCGGAGGAGGTTATGGAACCATAGCTCGCGGCCAAGCGGAATATGACGCTGTCATCGACGGTATATTGTATAAAATAGGGTTTCTCCAGATCTTCCATCTGGAGATTCATGGAGCGAGTGAGTTCATCGGCCAACGCCCGCATGATTTCACCGCCGTCGGGCAGCGCTTCTGTGGCCGCAACACTCCCCCTTCCACCCCCAAGCACGAGCATGATTCCCGCACAGGCCCAGAACATCGTATGTGGTGCTTTCATTCTGAGAGCTCCTTTCATTGTTTGACCAGTTGGCTTGCTGCGCATTTGCTAGGGGTGAACCTTGTCCTCAGCGATCGGCGGCGTCAGTAATGGCGGTTTGTCCTGCTCCCGGCGGCGCTTCTCCACCTCTATCTGCGACACAAGGACGCTCGGAGACACGCCCGAGACCGGAATACCGCCGGATTCCGCACCGCACGTTCCGTTGAAGACATCCGGGTCGTCAGCCGCATGGATGATCTTGGAAAACGCCATTAGCGGGGTCCCCACGATGTCCACGCCGCGGACCAGCTCGTCCGGGCGACCGTCGGCGTAAACGCGGTAGACCACGACGGGCAGGACTTTGAACGTCTGGGCGCCCATGCGGCGCGTACCCGTGAATCCGCCGGTAATGTCCTCGAATAGCAGCCCATAGGGCTTCTCCTGCTTCTTGCACTCCCCGACGAGCATTTTGCGCAGTTCTTCGAAAGTGCCGGCCTTCGTCGACGTGACGATGGTGTTGCCCATGCGGCTGACGACCTTGCTGCCCGGCTCGCGCCGCCCGTGTCCATTGGACTTGGCGAACGTCTGTACGGGGGAGCGCGACAGAAGGAAGGTCTTCAGCACCCCATTGTCCACCAATGTCACGTTCTCGGCGGCGACGCCCTCTTCGTCGAACCTGTAATAACCGCGGAGATCCGTGCTCCCCCACCGGGCCATGGTGGGATCGTCATGGACGCTGATGAACTCGGGGATGATCTTCTCGCCGATCTTCTTCGTGAAGGTCTGGCCTTCTTCGACGTCCTTCTGTCTGTGACCCTCAATGCGGTGGCCGAAAATCTCGTGAAAGAACACCGCGCTGGCCCGATTCTTGAGTATGGCGGGACCGGTATACGGTTCCACAAGCGGCGCCTGGCGAAGAGCGAGCACCTGGCTGATGACTTCCAGAAAAGCTTTCTGCAACTCCTCCTCACCGGGCAAACCCTGTTCACTGGCCGCGCTGAAGGTGCGGTATTGAGACAGCTCCATGCCGTCTTCGGCTTTCGTGGATGCGGTCACGTAAATCCGCAGATACTTCTGACCATGCTGCAGCTTGCTCCCTTCAGTGTTTACGAAATAGCTGTTCTTCGCCACGGCGTTGAGCGATATCTCGGAGCCGTAGATCAGTGGATACTGCCGCGCCAGGCGTGACACTTTGCGCAGGCGCTCGATCCACGAAGCGCGATCCAGGTCGAGCCGAACCTCAGGCTCGCTGTATACGCGCGGTTCTTCCCGTGAGAAATCGTCCGCCTTGTCCTCCTCCTCGACCATGGTCTTGAGGTTGGTTTGGACTCGTTGATACTTCTTGGCCGCATCCTTGAACTTGCGGTCGGTGGCGAGCCACAGGGCCTGCCTGATCGCCACTGGATCGTCGTCGAGGCTAATCGCCGCGGCCTGGTCTCCGAAAAAATCGGAGGGGTCGAACCCCAGGAAGCCGCCCCGGATCTTGTGGGTGTTATCCAGCTTGTAGCCGCCAACACGCACATCGACGTCAAGCTGACGACTGCGGCTGGCCTTGTCCTCGGAAAGGGTGCCGAGCTTGGCCTCTAGCGAGACTTCATGCTGTTCGGTGACGGCGTAGGCCATGAAATACGGTTTCGTCCCGTCGGACATGGCCAACTTCTCCATAGAGTAGGCCAATTCCTCGCCTAGCACCTTGATAAGCGTGCTCTCCGGAACTTTAGTGTCTCCATGAGTGGGAACCGCCGCAGGCACGCATAACCATGCCGCCAGCACTACCGTGGGGTAGCGTCTCATCGGTCTCTCCTTTTCATCCAGCACGACGTGCGCGGAAACAGAATCTCGGACTTATCGCCTTTAGGGCGGCGAGAATAAACAAGCGATCGTAATTGTGCAACCGCTTTCCGGACCCCAAGCACAAATGCGGGGCCAGTTGGCCGGTCGCGTGCGCTCCCGGTTCGGATCTGCGGTGCAGGATCGTACACGCCGAGATATGTTAACGGACAGTAGTATCCGAGCAAACTGCCGGACAAAGGGGGATTGTTCGAATTTGGCGTCCCTGTCGGTCCTGTCTGCCGATAGGCACGCCAGTCTACCCGGAGTTATCCTTGCCCAGTTTGTTAGAAAGATGCCTGGACGCGCAGCCCGGCGACGAAGGCGTCCTGACCCTCGCCGCGTCCGCCGGGGTCGAGGATAAGCTGGAAATCAGGCGAAACGTGCAACCAGGGGGCGACCTGCACGTTGTAATAGAGCTCGAGCGCGGTTTCGCGGCGCGGCTTCTCGCCGATCAGGTCGACGAAATGGCTGACGATTCCCTGGGCCACGCCGAATCCGATTACGTCGTCATCGCGGGTCGGGAGCAGCCCCTGGTACTGTGCACCGGCGCTCCAGAAGTGTTCCAACTCATTAACTTCCGCGTGGGCGAAGCCGTAGATCAGAAATAGTCCGAGTCCCTGGGTGTCGTCGGCCTCCGAGTTTTCCTTGAATACGAGTTGGTCGAAGCTGGTGTAGAAGCCGACATCATCTCGTTTGTAGGGGATGCGTACCGCGAACGCCCTGGAAACGTCGAAATACTCAACCTTGGGCTGCGGATCGTACCACAGGCCGAATCGGTAATTGCCGGGAAGGTCTCCACGGGCGGCCGATAGCCTGGGCTTAAACCCGAACTCGAAGATGCCGAAGAAGTAATCCTCATCGTGAAACGCGGTGTTGAGCCCGGTCTGGCGGTAGTCGGCCTGTGCGTCGGCAACGCCTGCGCCCAAATAGAACCAATCAGCGGGAGTCAAAATGGCCTGCGCCCCGATGTGGCCGGCGGCGTCACCGGGAATCGGTACCTGCGGGAGCAAGACGAGGGAGTTGTTCAGAAATTGCGATGTTTCGTCATTGGCGAACGCATTGGTCACGAATTCGTTTGATAAATTGATCTTGCCGACCTGGACGCGAAGCTTGTCGTCAAAGAAGGATTGTTCGTACCATAATTCCAAGACGTCGATCGCCCGATCCCCAGTGGCGTCGCCGTTGACGCCGAACAGGTCGCCGACGTATCCGAGCTCACTGATGCCGTCGTCCCAACCTCCTTGTCCATAGATGTAGAGCGTGCCGCCGCTAACCCCCAAAAGCTTGTCAAGATCGAAGGTCAACTCCAGATCGTAACTGCCGCTGATGCGATGCCCGTTCCGCGTTCGCACACCGCCGTGAACGTTGTGTTGGTAAATCGTGGTCAGGGAGAGGCCGACATCTATACCGTTCTTCTCCAGCCTCGACCGCGCCCCGCCCCAGTCGCCGAACAAATGATCGGTAGTGGCCAGGCTGTAGGGTTCTTTGGCCTCCATTTGGTCGGCAGATGAGGTTTTCTCGCCGGGTTCAGGAGCGGGCTGCTCAGGAACCTGCCCGACCGCTGTCGCGCAACTGCCCAGGAAGATTATGAGACTGCACTTACCCGCGTTTAACATGCGGTTACACTCGACGCGACTCAGAGCGTGTGTACAAAGCCCTCTCTCCCTCGGGGGAGAGGGAGTTTTCAAACACGCTCTAACTTCGGAGACGCGTCTGATATATCGTTAGAGTTTGTGAGCCGACTTTCGCAAAGTGATGCCGTTGGGCGCGTTGTTATAGGGTTCTGGAGTTTATCGGACGTTACGAATCCGCGGGGCCGATCAGGTGTATAAAACCGGGTGAGGCTCTCCGCGTGTCGCCTGTAGCGGATAGAATACGTCTGCAGATTGCGGGGAATCTTTTAGATAAACCCGCGAATCGGGGACCGCTCCAAATAAGGGACATGATTAACAAGATTTACAAGGGGTCGCGCGGACAACTGAAGTTCGCGGCTCGGGTTACGCCGGGGATAAACCCTGACGCTACAAGCCGGGATTGCATTCCGTCCGCGGCTTTAGGGGACGACCCCCCTGTGTCCCTCCTTGGCAAGGGGGGAGGCTGGGGCGCGCGGCCTGAAGGCCGCGGCTCGGGGTGAAAAACGGTGAGCATCGGCGAAGTTCTTCAGCAACGGAAGTTGATCACGCCGGCCCAGCTCAAGCAGGCCAAGGGGGCCCGCCAGCCTTCGGAGCGAATTGAGCATTGTCTCGTCCGCCTGGGGTTCATCGAAGAGCGCGATTTTCTGCAAGTCTACAGCGAGCAGCTTTCCATCCCGTTGATCGACCTCTCGGAAGTGCAAGTCGATGAGGAGTTACTCAAACAAACGCCTTCAAAGGTGGTGCACCGCGACCGGGTCATCCCCATAGATCGCCGCGACGGCGTGATCCGCGTCGCGACGAACAACCCTTTCAACGTCTACGCCTTCGATGAGCTGCGCATGCTCATGGGGGCGAAGATCGAGACGGTGTTGGCGACGAGCGAGGAGATTTCGCGGGTCATCAAGCAACACTTCGGCGTCGGCGGACACACGGTCGAGGCGATGCTGGGCGAGTCCGGCCTGGAAGTGATCAAAGACGTCGATGCCGACAACGCCGATCTGATCGAGCAGGCACAGGAAGCGACGGTGGTCAAGCTGGTCAACGAGATACTGCTCGAAGCCATCCGCGACCGGGCCAGCGACGTACACATCGAACCATACGAGAATGATCTGAAGATCCGCTACCGCATCGACGGCGTGTTGCACACGACGAATGTTCCGCCGGAAATCCGTCGCTTCCAGGCGGCGATCGTCAGCCGCATCAAGATTCTTTCCAACCTCAACATCGCGGAAAAGCGTCTGCCGCAGGACGGCGGGTTCAAGATCAAGGCCCAGAACCGCGACATCGACCTTCGCGTGAGCATCATTCCGACCGCCTTCGGCGGCGCGGTGGTTATGCGCATTCTCGACAAGCAATCCGTGCTTCTCTCGCTTGATCAACTCGGCCTGATCGACGAAGCGCTGGAGGGGGTGCAGCAGCTTATCTCTCAGCCCTACGGAATCATCCTTGTGACCGGGCCGACCGGATCGGGAAAAACGACGACGCTTTATGCGGCGCTTAACACTATTCGCAGCGACAAGATCAAGATCCTGACCATCGAAGACCCCATCGAATACTACCTCGATGGCATCTCGCAGGTGCAGATCAAACCGCACATCGGTCTGACGTTCGCGGCGGGCCTGCGTTCGTTCCTGCGCCACGACCCGGATGTGATACTGGTCGGCGAAATCCGCGATCTGGAGACGGCGGAGGTGGCGATCAACGCCTCGCTCACCGGGCACCTGGTCTTCAGCACTCTGCACACCAACGACGCGGTGACCTCCACAACCCGCCTGCTCGACATGGGCGTCGAGCCGTTCCTCGTCTCCAGCGCGATCAGCGGCGTCCTCGCCCAGCGGCTCGTTCGCCGAACCTGCAAGGTTTGTAAGGAGGAATACATCCCCGATCCGGGCGAACTGCCCGGCGACTTCAAGCTCGAGCCCGGACAGAAGCTCATTCGCGGGCGCGGTTGCCGCGAGTGCCGCAACACCGGATACCGCGGCCGGCTCGGAATCTTTGAGCTTCTTATGATCGACAACGAGCTGCGCGACATGATCGTCCAGCGCCGCTCGGCGACGGAGATGCTCACGGTCACCCGCAAGGCGGGAATGAAGCTGATGCGCGAAGACGGTTGGTCCAAGGTCCTCAAGGGCATGACCACGGTCGAAGAGGTTGTTCGAGTCACCAAGATCGATGTTTTGGCGCTTGGGTGATCGTGCAGTTTGGTAATCTCATCGTGATTGCAGGGATTTCCACAGTTCGCCAGGCCGTTTGCGACCTTGTCGATTTGGTCTTTCCTCCGCGTTGCGCCGCGTGCGGACGATGGGGCGACGCAGAGGGGCGGCCATTGTGCGTGCACTGCGCCGAAACCGTGGCCCGGGAGCGGACGGCGCAGTCCTGTCCAGCTTGTGCCGCCGACGTCGGGCCGTTCGAAGCGTCGTGGGACGGATGCGGCAACTGTCGCAGCGCTCGTCGACGCATAGGCGGAACGGCGCGGGTGGGGGCATATCGCGCGACGGTCGGACTCATGCTGCGACAGTACAAGTACCACAACCGCGAGGATCTCGAACCGCTACTGGCGGGATGGCTGACGGATTCGCTTTTGGCCGCGCGTTGGTCGGAGCGTGTCGAGGCTGTGGTCTCCGTGCCGACGCATTGGCGGCGAAAGGTCAGCCAGCGCTTTCACGCCGCGGATGCGCTCGGCGCCGCCGTCGCAAGAGCTCTCAAGCTTCCGCACGTGCCGCTGTTGAAACGGACGCGCAGCGGTCCGCATCAGATCGGACTGTCGGAGGCTGAGCGCGTAAAAAACGTCCGCGGGGCGTTCGCCATGCGACGCGGGGCGCGGCTAAGCGGGGCGAGACTCCTACTCATCGACGACGTGCGCACGACGGGCGCGACCGTCGAGGAATGCGCCAAGGTATTGCGCCACGGCGGGGCCGCCGAAATCTACGCCGGGGTGGTTGCCCGGGCCAACTGGAGCGCATCAGCGTCGGACGCGGTTACGTGAGCCTGAAATAATGTATGTGGAGTCCTTCACTCTTGGGGGGGAGAGTTGGGTGATGGGGAAAACTCGCGAGCGTTTGCACGTTCGACCCTCACCCCTACCCTCTCCCTTCCAGGGAGAGGGAGCCTCCAAGCGGACTTGGATAGTGCGGGACGGGGCGTCACGCGTGCGGAGGCGTGCTCGGCACTTCGCCGTAGAGCAGACGGCAGGTTTGCTCGTACCAGTCTGCGCCCCAGTTGTGCTTGCCGTGCAGGAGCAGGCCGGCCTGGGCGACCGGCGCGATCTGCGAGGTCCGCACGAGGGAGCGGACAACGGCCTCGGGGTTGTCGGAGAGGAACTCGATTGCTGTATGTTCGCCGTCGCTTAGTCCGGGATGAAATCGCGCCGCCAGTTCGGGACGCGTCAGGCTGGTGTTCAGGTCGAACAACAGTTCCGGCTGGCGGATGGCGCGGTCGCGGACCATGCCGGTCATTACGATTCTTGCGATCTCGGTGTCATCGACGCCGAGTTCCTCGACTACTTCGCGCCTCGCGCCGCCGAAGACGTCGTAACCGCCGACGCGGCGATCGGCTTCCTCCAGCATTCCCCCAAAGGTGTGGAGAAAGCCGGCGTGGAACGCCACGCGACCGCTGCGCAGACCAAGGACGATATAACCGTCAGGGGTAATGACAATGCAACTCGTACCCAGGGCGTCGGCGAGAGACCTCGGATTGCTCCGCGCGACCGCGGCGGCGTTGAACAGGTTGGTGCCGAGAAAATCACGATAACAGGTATCGCTCAACCACAGGTGAAGTCCGGTCGGCGGCGCCTCCCAGCGAACCAATCGGGCGAGACGACCGTTGTAAAGCGTACGGTCGGTCCGGGCCGCAAGAGTCATCTTCGCTTCCCATGTCCGCGCAATAACATCCTCGATGTCCGGTGCGGTCGGCCGCGCTTCGCCGGTCCGGGTCTGCGAAAGCTGATCAGCGGCGTAAGGCCCTTCGACTTCGACGACGAAAGGCGCGCCAGTCCGTCGTGCTCCTCCTCGACTCCGCAGCCCGGCGAATCGTGAAAGATATTTTTCACCGGAGTGGCGAAAGGAGACGAGTCGCAGAATGAGCAGCATGGTTCCGGGCAGCGAAAGGAAGAAGCCGGTCACCATGAACTCAATCGCCGCGTTGACCGCGACGTCGGGCACGGTCGGCGACGTCGGCGCCGCGGAAAACACGCTTGTCGACGCAACTACGCCCGAGGCGATCGAGAGCCAACCGACAAAGCGGAGGATCGCCGCGGCCTCGTGGGCACGCATGGGCCACTTGCCGCTACCCCGTACCGCCAACCCCGCCAAATACAGATGCCCGACGACGGCAATGAGGACAGCCAAGGCCGCGAGCGCATCGTGCCAGGTTAGTCGGGTGCCGTGCGAGAGTTGCGCGCTCAGGATGACGAACGAACTAATCCCTACCAGAAGGGCCGCAGCCGCGATGCCCCAGCGCATTCCGCTGCGCCGCGAGGCCGCCGCGGCGGCAAGTTCGTCCAAGTCGATCCGCCAGCCGCACCAGGGACAACGATTGCCGGGGGCGCCGGTCAGGTCGTAATCACATTCCGGACAGATCGGAGCGGCATCGAGCAAATGGGCGGATCGGTCGGGCGTTTGCGACATAGCCCAGATCTTCAGGGGTGCGCTGGGCGGCTTTGTAACTGGGTCTTCGTCCGACATCGGCGTTCACGCGACATGCCAAGTGCAGACGCGGAAAAAATCTCCCCGTGCGCCGCGGCCTAAGATGCTGCGCGACCGGGTCGCGCGGACTCCCGCCGCGCCGGGATTGCATTCCGTCCGCGGCTCGGGCCGGTAGACCATTCCGCGGTTCTATTTAGAACATAACTGTGCCCCAAGCACGTGTCCAATTGCGGAAAGGCCGGGCCGTGAGTGCGCGAGTGCGAGCGCCGAGACCATCGGGCGCGTGACAATTGCCAAAGACTTGGCGCAAGCCCTCGGGGCAAGCAGGCACTGGCATATGACCTGCAATTATAAACAACGCAGGTCTCCGGCTGTTGTAGACTTGGTGAGAATGCCGATGCAACAGGATTGGTCGATAAGTCTGCTGCACCGCCGGGCGGGAACCAGATGCGGATTCCATGCTGGAGGATTCGAGCGTTCTCTGAGGGGTTGAATATACCGTTATGACGAATCGGATTCAGCATATTGCGATTGTCGGGGCGACCGGGGCGGTGGGGGTCGAGGCTTGTGCGATCATCGACCAGCGAAACATCGCCGTCGAACGTATCTCACTGCTCGCTTCGTCGCGTAGTGCCGGGAAGACCATGACCGTGCGGGGTGGGCGCGTCGCGGTGCGGGAGTTGACCGAGCGCAGCTTCGAAGGCGTGGAATACGCCATCTTCAGCGCGGGGGCGGAACGCAGTCGCCGATTCGCACCGGCGGCGGTCAAGGCCGGTGCAGTGGTCGTAGACAACTCATCGGCGTTCCGTATGGACCCACAGGTCCCGCTCGTCGTCCCCGAGATCAACTCGGACGATGCCAAGCAACACCGCGGAATTATCGCAAATCCGAATTGTTCGACGATCATCATGAACATGGCGGTCTGGCCGCTGTACCGCATCAACCCCGTGCGGCGGATCGTGGTGAGCACGTACCAGTCGGCCAGCGGGGCGGGGGCGGCGGCGATGGAGGAACTCCGCACCCAGACCGCTGAGCACCTCGCGGGCCGCAAGGTCGCCCCGCGAGTGTTCCCGCACCCCATCGCCTTCAACCTCTTCTCGCACAATACGCCAATTGGCCCGGACGGCTATAACACCGAAGAGCAGAAGATGATCGACGAAACGCGGAAGATCTTTCACGATCCGTCGATAGCGATCACCGCAACGTGTGTCCGCGTGCCGGTAATGCGGGCTCACAGCGAAGCGATCAATCTCACCTTTGAGCGGCCCATCACACCCAACGAAGTGCGCGAGATTCTTCGCTCCGCGCCCGGCGTGGAAGTCGTGGACGACCGCGACGCGAACCTATTCCCCATGCCCATCGATGCCTCGGGCCGCGACAACGTGCTCGTAGGCCGCATCCGCCAGGACGCCAGCCAGCCGGACGGCAAAGGGATCGACCTCTTCGTCTGCGGCGATCAACTCCGCAAAGGCGCGGCGCTGAACGCCGTGCAAATTATCGAGTTGCTCGCAAGCCGTTGGAACCGGGAAACTAGGTTGCGGACTTAAGGGCGCGGCGGATGACGGTGTGGCGTTCGGCGTCGCGCTGGCCGATGCCGTGCTGCAAAACCGCGCCGGCGTCGGCGGAGATGTTTCCCAGGTGCCGCTGGAGGGCAAGGCTGTCAATCTCCTCGGATTCCGAGGGCAGCTCGCATTCGGAAAAACCGCCCATCAGGGTGAATGAGACGATGACGACGTCGAGCCGGCCCAGGTCGGCCAAGGCATGATCCCAGTCGGACACGGAAAGCTCTCCGGCGCGGATGAGTTGTTGGAGGTCGAGGAATTCCTCGGCTAGCGTCGGGTACTTGATCACGGTTCCGCCCATTATAGTCAGGAAGAATTGCTTGGGCGGGACATCCTTCCCATCGCGGCGGCGTTGGCGCTGGGCGAGGATTTGGCGGGCCAATGTGCCACGTTTGAGTTCGCACCCTCCCAAAAAGGTTACATAGACCTTCGGCTCAGGTCGGATTTTCGATTCCTGCCCGCCCATGATGCAAAATTGAAACATCACGTCACCTCGGTTGTCTACGAATCAGAAGCCGCTTGCCATGTACTGTTATTCGGTCCGCCAGCCGGTTTATTCTGGAGATCGGTATACAGCCCTGTACGCCAGACATTATCACGTCGGCACAAATGGCCAAGCCGTGCAGTTCAGGGAGGTTCGTTGTCGCCTGAGGCGGGGTCGATGTCGAGGACCGCGGACCACCATTTTGCGGCGAAGGAGCGTTCAAACCGCCCCTGTCCGACTTCGACGGTGGGGATGCGCGGCGCGTCCTCGGGGTGGGTGAAACCGTAAAGGATGGCCGCCTCGGTCTCGCGGAGCAGACGGCGGCGCCAGGCGTCGAGTGAGGACTTGACGCGACGCCGGAGCAACATCACCGATGACCTTCAGACGAGCGGGCCGCGTAGATGGCTTCATCGTCGGCGGCGTACATGGCCCGGCGGCGAAGCATCGACCAGTGAGCGGCGACGGCGGCGGCAGCGCCGACGGCAATGAACTGGATGGGCAGCACGCGCAGGAAGTGACTGGCCGGTACACCCGGCGGAAGGCTGGGACTTGCCGAGTGGGCCCCCGCCCACAGGTAACCGCCGATGGCCAGGATGGCGACGGAGAGAATCGACCAGAGGACGCTTCGAACAGTAATCATGCGGTGGGCCAGGAAGCACCCCAGCCAAACTGACGCGGCGACGACGAAACAGACCTGGCCGTGTTGAATCGCACGTCTATCCAGACCAGTTGTGAGAATGTCAAAGGCCAGCAGCGAGGCAACCGCAGCGATCACCGAGAAGTACGGACCGTCGGTCGCACGCGCGGGAGCGGCGCTTTCGTGAAGGGCATGGCTGGCACGCCCGAAACACCAACGGGCGACCACGCCGGAAACGGCGAACGCCACGAGAATAACAAACAACCATCCGAGGGATTCCAACGCGAATCCCGGCGCGATTGCCTTGGCAGAGGGTGCGCCGGCCCCGGTGGCGGAAAGCAAAACGGACTCGGCGGTTTCGCCGCGGAGGGAGACGACCGCCAGCCCAAGCGCCGCGGCGAAGGGCCCGGCGCAGGCCAGTTGTCTGCCGGAGAGGATAGTGGCGACGGCTGCGGCGACGGCGGCGAGACCGGCGGCCTGAAACAACACCGGCCAAGCATGGCCGCGTGCGAATAGGCTGACGGCGCCGAGAGGATCGCTCGGAGCCAGGGCCATCCACCCCAGGGTATAGAACATTGCCCCGGCGACAGCCCAGCCGGACCACACCGCCAACTTGTCGAGCAAGCTCAGGTGGGCGTAGACGGGCATGGTGGGATTCGCAACATCGTTCATCTCGCGGCGGTCTCCGTGATTTCGTGCCGCCGCAGGAGGCGTTCAACGCCCATGCGTCCCTCGGCATCCAGTGTGCAGAGCGGCAATCGAAACTCCTCGCGGATGATACCCTGGGCAGCCAAGGCCGTCTTGATGGGCACGGGATTAGGCCCGAATCGGGCCAGTCCCGCGGCCAGGTCGTACACTCTTCGATGGTACGTGCATGCCGCGGCGAGGTTGCCGGCAAGGGCGGTTTCGACAAGCGACTTCATCAGGGATGGTACAAGATTCGACAGGACGCTAATCACTCCGAGGGCGCCGAGGCTGATCATCGGCAGGGTCAAGGCGTCGTCACCGCAGAGTACGGTGATGTCGCAGCGGGCGAGGAGATCAGTGAGGTTGTCCACCGTCCCGGAGGCGTCTTTGAGGGCGACGATGTTGAGGAACTTTTCCCGAAGGCGGACGACGGTGTCGTTATTCAGGTGCACTCCGGTGCGGACGGGCACGTTGTAGAGGACGATGGGGAGGGCGACGGATTCGGCGACGGCGGCGTAGTGGCGAAAAAGGCCTTCCTGCGTCGGGCGGTTGTAGTATGGGGTGACGATAAGGACGGCCGATGCGCCGAGTTCGGCGGCGCGGCGGGCGTGGCGGATGGTCGTGGCGGTGTTAT
>Ga0209777_10003171_pt1 | contig 20739 bp, 18 predicted proteins | sample FrelakmetHBP12HB_FD_187147 | JGI IMG/M metagenome (GOLD analysis project Ga0209777, IMG submission 187147) | Freshwater lake sediment microbial communities from the University of Notre Dame, USA, for methane emissions studies -HBP12 HB (SPAdes)... | ecosystem: Environmental > Aquatic >...
CCTACCTCCCCGGGCCACCAAATTGTGGGCGGTGTATCGAACGTGTCGACACCTGGGCAACCAGGTGTGTAAGGAGGGAACCCCTAACACCGCCCCCCAATTTTCAGCTGTCACTTTGGTGACAGTTTTTTTCTTTTAATGATATAATAAGGGTGACTTAAGAACTTAAATAATTAAAAATATTTATGACCAAAATTAAAAAACTCGGAGTCTTGTCAGTAGCTAAAGTTGAGGGGCTTTTGGGGGTGATAATTGGCTTAATTGCAGGTATTTGTTTCACCCTCGTGGGGTCATATTTAGCAGTCTGGCAGGCAGTTACCAAGGTGCAGGCTGGGGCGCTATGATGTATGGCGGCGCAGCTGCCATTATTATTTTGCCAATTATGTACGGAATTTTCGGCTTTATTGGCGGAGCAATTGGCGCCTGGATTTATAATTTAGTGGCTGGCTGGATTGGCGGCATTGAGATTGAGTTGGAAAAATAAATAAGTTTTTATTAAAAAAACCGTCGGCTTAACCCTGGTGGTTTTTTATTTGGTAAATTTATTCTATTTTAAGAATCTTATATTTTAAATTAGTCTCATTAATTTCAATCTCCACCTCGTCATTAACTTCGTGCCCTAATAAGGCCGCGCCAATAGGCGAGAGATGAGAAATTATGCCCCTATGGGGATTTGTTTCCTGCGAACCCAGGATTTTATAAATTTTTCTTTGGCCTTTGGTTTCAACAGTTACCCGACTACCCAGCTGGACGCACTCGCCTGGCGCGCACTCTTTAATGATAATGGCATTGTTTAAAGTTTCTTGCAGCGTCAAGATGCGGTTATTAATGCCACGCAATCTTCCCTTGGCCATTTGATAAGCCGCGTTTTCTGAAAAATCGCCCAGCTTGGCCAGCTCGGCCACTTCATCAGATGCGCGCGGCCGGGAAATTTTAATCAGGCGTTCAAGTTCTTGGCGCAGTTCATCGGCTTTTTTACTTGTGATATGGGGATCGTAATCATTTTGACCATTTTTTTCTGATTTTCTTTTGGGTATTTGCATAAAATTTTATAAGACAATTATAACATGATAAATTTTTTATAAAAAGATCCGCCTCCGCAAAGCTATGGCGGATAAAAAACTGCGGATTTTTGCTAAATATACTTTTGACTTAGCGACTTTTTGGGCGTAAAATGAGATTAAATTAAGTTATGGGGTAGATAAAAAATGAAATTTAAACTTGATTTATGAAAATTTTTTACGGCGGCGCCATCCAAGGCAATGCTGACCGAGAAAAACGAGTTCATATCCATAAGTCTTTAATGTCATTTATTAAAGAGCAGGGTTTTGAAGTTATTTCAGAGCATGCAGGTGGCAGGAATTTTGAAGAAACAGCTGCTTTGCTGGAAAAATCCATTGGACCCTTGCCTCCGATTGGCATTGAAAGGACAATTTATGTCAGAAATAAAATGATTGAAGCAATTGAAGGCGAGATTGCTGCCGCGATTTTTGAAGTTTCAGTACCCAGCCTAGGTACTGGCATTGAAATTGCTCATGCTTATTTGCGGCCTAAAACAGGCTTAGTTAAAATTCCAATTTTGGCTCTTTATGAGAAAGATTATTGGCCAGGCAAATTGTCTTCCATGATCCGAGGTTTGGACAAAAATGATTATCCTCACATTGAAGTGGTTGAATATACAAATTTGGATGAGGCTGCGAGCCAAATAAGTAATTTTTTAAACAAAATTCATAACAAATAATATGAATTTAGAAAAAGAAAATCAATGCGCTCATTGTCCTGGTGGTTTGGGACTTAAATATCCGCTATATCAAGATGATTTGTTTTGGATTGTTTGCGATGCTCATCCATTGGCCGAGGGCCATATTTTGATAATTCCTAAAGAACATGTTTCTTGTATGGGAGCTTTAGCTCCTAATGAATTTAATGAGTATGAAAGATTATATAAGAAAGTAAAAGATTTTATTAATAAAACCTATGGGCCGGTCAGTATCTTTGAGCATGGTATAAGCGGACAAACTGTTTTTCATGCCCATACCCATTTTTTACCATTTGATCAAGATACAGCCAGCATTATTAATGGTAGTAATTTTTTAACTCCAATTCCAAACCTGGAAGCAATAAAAAAGGAATTTTTAAATAAGCAGCAATACCTATTTTTTGAAAATAAAGATCAAATGTGGTTGGTAGATACAAGATTAAGCCAGCCAAGATTTTTTCGTGATATTTTTGCCAAATTGCTTAGGGCAGAAGAGCGAGCCAATTGGAAAAAGACCATGGAAAACAAAAAATTATTGGCAGAATTTCAAATTGATTTAAAATATTTAAAAGCCAAATGGGGTAATTTTAATAAAAATGAAATTTAAACTCAAAAAAGTTTTTAAATTAATTTGTCAATAACGGGTAGCCGAGAGCGTCTGCTCTCGGCGGAAATTCGTGCTTGGAGCAGATGCTCCAAGCTACCCGCAGTAAAATGTTTTATGAAATTTAAACTCAAAACAACTTACAAACCCACTGGTGACCAGCCCAAGGCCATCAAGCAGCTTGAAGAGGGTTTTTTAAAGTACCCGCAGCAAACTTTGCTTGGCGTGACTGGCAGCGGCAAGACCTTTACCATGGCCAATTTAATCCAAAAAGTTCAGAAGCCGACTTTAGTTTTGGCGCATAATAAGACTTTGGCTGGCCAGCTTTTTGAAGAATTTCAGGAATTTTTTCCCGAAAATAAGGTTTGTTATTTTATTTCTTATTATGATTATTACCAGCCAGAATCTTATGTGCCAGCCACTGACACTTATATTGAAAAAGACACGGCTGTCAATGAAAGGATTGAAGAATACCGTTTGGAAGCCGCGTCATCAGTTGTTTCTCGCAATGATGTGATTGTAGTGGCTTCGGTTTCTTGTATTTATGGCTTGGGAGATCCGAATGAATATAGGGGAGGAATTTTTACCATCAAGGCTGGCCAAGTAATTGGCCGTGATAATTTAATTAAGGCTTTGGTTCATATCCAGTTTGAGCGCAATGACACGGATTTGCGGTCTGGCCGTTTTCGAGTGCGCGGCAATACCATTGATTTAATCCAGGGTTATGGCCGCAATATTTTCAGAATTAATTTTAAAGGCGAGGACATAGGTTCTATTAAAGTTATTGAGCCAGTTAATTTAAAAGTGTTGGAAGAAATTGATAAGCTGGATATTTTCCCAGCTTCGCCGTTTATGACTTCCAAGGATTCAATTGAGCGCGCTTTAAAATCAATTGAAGCTGAATTAAAAGAAGTTTTGCCGACTTTGCCTCAATTGGAAGCGCATCGCTTGGGAAAGAGAACTAAATATGACATGGAAATGATCCGCGAATTGGGTTATTGCAAGGGTATTGAAAATTATTCGCGCCATTTTGACGGACGCGCTCCTGGCCAGCCGCCTAAAACCTTGCTGGATTTTTTTCCTGAAGATTTTTTAATGATTATTGATGAATCGCATCAATCATTGCCTCAAGTTCATGGTATGTATAAAGGCGACCAGTCCAGAAAGAAAAATTTAATTGAAAATGGTTTTCGCTTAGCGTCAGCTTGTGATAATCGGCCCTTAAAATTTGAAGAATTTGAAAAATATTTAAAGCATGTTGTTTATACTTCAGCCACACCAGCTGATTATGAAATTAAACATTCAGGCCAGGTGGTTGAGCAGATTATCAGGCCGACTGGTTTAGTTGATCCGGAGATTTTTGTCAGACCTAGCGCTGGCCAGATGGATGATTTGATTGCAGAAATTAAAAAGACCATTGAGCAAGGCAATCGCACTTTGGTGACCACGCTGACAAAACAAATGGCTGAAGATTTGACTGATTATTTTTTGAAAAAAGATATTAAGGTAACTTATTTACATTCCGAAGTTGATACTTTGGAACGCACGGAAATAATTCACGATTTGCGGCGCGGCAAATATGATGTTTTAGTAGGCATAAACTTACTGCGCGAAGGCCTGGATATTCCCGAAGTTGGTTTGGTAGCAATTTTAGATGCTGATAAAGAAAGTTTTTTGCGCGATGCGCGTTCTTTGATTCAGACAATAGGTCGCGCTTCTCGTAATGTTGATTCTTATGTTTTGATGTATGCGGATGTCATGACAGGCTCAATTAAAGAGGCAATCAGAGAAACCAATCGTCGCCGCAAAATTCAGACAACTTATAATTTAGAACATAAAATAACGCCAGCTTCAATTATTAAAGCCATTAAGGAAAAACCAGCTCAATTGAAAAAGGAAATTGAGAAATTTGACTTAAAAAAGGTAGGTTCCTTGGAAGAATTGATTATTGAATTGGAAATTCAAATGCAGCTGGCGGCTGAAAATTTGGATTTTGAAAAGGCGATTGAGATAAGAGATGAGATTAGAAAATTAAAAAGTTAAATCTTCTTTCGGTACTTTTTGGCAGCCTGGCCTTGGCCAAGACAGGCAAAAAGTACCACCTGCCTTCACTTATGTTTCGGCAGGCAGGCAAAAACTTATATCAAATTTTTAGATAAATATGTTAGGTAATCGCATTACAGCCAATGCTTTGACCGCTGATGAAGGCAATGAATTAATTAAAAAAGCCTTGGCAGAAATTAAAGAACTTTATAAAATTGAGCCTCTTAAAGAAGAGGCTATTTTTAGAGGCCGCTATTATGCCCAGAATAAGATCGGCAGCTATTTAGCTAAGGCGAAAAATGAAAAAGGCCAAAATGTAATTTTAAAATTGCAGTTGCGGCCTTTGCCTTTTGATGAAGGCTTGATCATTCGACATATTCAAGCCCAGTTAAAGACAGATAAAATAAGATTGCCTCAAGTTTATCTAGATCAGGCTTGGGAGGAAAAAAGAGGTTATGGTTTTTTAATTATGGAGGACTTATCTTTGTTGTCAAATTTATGGTTAAAAGGATTTCCCTTGACGAATGGGGAAATGCAGGACCATAAAAATTTTTTAAAAATATTTTTTCATGAAGTCTTAGCGCTTAAACCATTTTTAGCCCAGCCAAAATTAACCGGCAAAGAAATTTTGATGGATTCATTTAAGCATTTTGAAGAAATTGCGAAAAAAAGTCAGCACCAGCATCTGGCACCAGAAAAATTGGCAAAATTGGAAGAGAGATATTTTGATTTTGTAAATAATTTTGTTTTTGAAGATTTGCATTTTACTCATGGCCATTTGGCTGGTTTAGATATTAAATTTGATAGAGACAAGGGTACCTACATATTTTTGGCAAATTTATTATGGTCTTACAGATTTAAATATTATGAACTGGTTTTTCCCATTTGGAATAATTTAATGCATGTTAATATTGAAAATTTTTCTTTCCCAGATTTTCTAGAAAGCATTAATAAGTGGTGCGAGTTATTGAAGGATGATATTTTTGACCATGACCCGACTCAAACCAAACAATTTTGGGCACTTTTATTGGAAAGAGCGATGCTCACTTGTATGCTGGATTTGGGCGCCAGCGAATGGCCAGAAAATCAGATAAAAATAAAGGAAAATTTATTAAATTGCTGGCAGGAATTTTTTTATTGGATTTTGGAAAATAAATTATAAAGGGCGAAAACGGCCACCCCGAACCAGACCTTTTAGTCGGTTCGGGGTTTTTTGTAACCCAAAAGCCCAGCACCGAATATATTCTGGTGCTGGGCGGCCGTTTTCGCCCTTAGTCAATTGTCTAAATTTATGCTATAATATCTTTACTCTAACGATATTTATAATGAAGACCGATTGACAAAAGTTTAATTTTAATATAAAATTACCAGTCGGTCTTTGATAATTTGATGGCTAAACTAACAAAAACTAAAAACGAGAAAAGGAGGAAGAAAATGCCTTTTTCAGAAAAGATGAGATACCTTTGGCAAAATGCTAAGCCATACCAAAAAACACTTTTACTTCTGGCAATATTTTCAGTCATTGCTTCTTTTGCCGATGCCCTGACTCCTTATCTCTTTGGCAAACTCATGGATTTTGTTTTGTCAAAGGGAGAGCTTTGGGGCTTAACTTTCTGGCAAGTGGCTTTGCTGTGGATCATTTTAAATCTGATCTCTTTAATCTTAAGTTCTATCGTCAGTACTGACATTGTCAATACGGAAAATAAGATTGAAAGGGATTCGGTTATTAGTCTCTCCAGCCATGCCTTAAGGTTGCCAGTGAGTTATCATTATAACCAAAAGCCTGGAGAGACACTGAAAATCATTGACCGCGGCGCTGACGCCCAGAATAGCATTTTGGAAATGGTGACCTTGAATTTCATGCCGCAGCTTCTGACCATGCTAATTGCTTTCATTATCATGTTCACGGTCAACTGGTTTTTGTCTCTGCTCATGTTGCTGACCGTAATCATCTTCTTCATCGTTTCGGTCAGTTACAAAATGGAGGCTATTTTAGCCGGCCAAAGGCAGATCAACGAAAGTTATAACCAGCTCTATGGGCATATTGGCGATATGATGGCCAATATTTTTGCAGTCAAGACTAATACGGCAGAAAAGATGGAAAAGCAGCTGCAAGAAAAAAAGTACCAGAAGGTTATTAGGCTGGTGCAAAAGCAGATGCAAAGCTGGTTTAAGCAAGGGCTGGTCCAGGGTTTTTTGACCAGACTGAGCCGCATTGCCGTGGTAGTCTTTGCCATTATTATGATGGCTCAGGGCAAGTTAACCGCTGGCGCAGTGGTGATGTTTATTGGTTATCTGGGTACTGTCTACGGCCCATTATATATGATCACTAATAACATCAGGCAGTTGCGGCGCCGTTTGGTTGACCTTGACGATGTGTTGGAAATAAGACAGGTTCAGCCAGAAGATGATAAGGCCGAAGCCAAAAAGCACATTCTGGAAGGAGAAATTGAATTCCGGGAAGTGAGCTTCCAGTATCCAGAACGCGAGATTGGCATTTTGGATAAAGTCAGTTTCCGAATAGAGGCTGGCCACACCTTGGCGATTTTCGGGGCAACGGGCAGCGGTAAAACTACGGTTTACAGCCTGATCCTTAAGCTGTTTGATCCGGATCAAGGGGAGATTCTCTTTGACGGCATTGACGGCCGCGAAATTACGCGTGCGTCTTTGCGCGGCCAGATTGCCGTGGTGCCGCAAGATCCAGGCTTATTCAACGAAAGCATTGAGGACAATATCCGTTATGGCAGTCCTGAAGCCACGCATTCCGAAGTAGTGGCTGCGGCGAAAATTGCCAATGCTCATGATTTCATCATGGCTCTGCCGCATGGTTATGAGACCAAGGTCGGGGAACGAGGCGTCAAGCTTTCCGGCGGCCAAGTCCAACGCATTGCCATTGCGCGGGCAGCCTTGCGCAATCCCAAGATTTTAATTTTAGACGAGGCTACCAGCTCTTTGGACCAAAAAACCAAGTTTGAGGTGCTGGATGCTTTAAGCAGGGTGATTGCTGGCCGCACTACGATCATCATTACTCATGATTTTTCCGCCATTACGCAAAAAGCTGATCAGATCATCGTGCTAGATAACGGTAAGATTATTGAGTCTGGCACGCATCAGGATTTGATTAACAAGCCCGGCAAATACCAGGAATTATGGCAGATGCAGCAACGGCATTTATCAATTAGTTAGCCACAAAACCAAAAGAGCCCTCTAGAGAGCTCTTTTTTATTTATTATTGAAATAATATTATAAACCAGGCACTGGTAAGCCATGGCCAAAATTTACAACTGGAAATCCTTCACCCATTGTCTGGTCGCCAAGAACGCAGGGTATAGAAGTAAAACCGGCATTGCCTAAAACAAAGCCAATTGGTGGCAGTGGAAAAAGGGGTGGCAGGAACATATACAGACCGCCGACTGGTGCACCAACGCCAATAAGAAAGCCAGTATTGCAAGGGGTAAAATATATTATAGGGCCGCCAAAATGAATTAAGGGCGTAAATGCCTGGGCTCCAACTGGTTTAATGCTGATAGCTAAAAAAAGAGTATAACCTACAAAGATAATGGCTAAAATTAGGCAAACAATTTTAAATTTATTGTGCATATAACTTGATTATAGCATATTTTAATAAAAAATAAAGACTTCTCTTTGGGAAAAAGTTTAGGTTGTTTTTTAGATTGACAGAAATGATTTTTTAGGATATCATGTTTTTAATAACTTAATAATTTTTCCATGGACAAGGTTACCGCAAAAAAACCTGGTCGTTTTGGCGTTATAGGTTGCATAAGGTTTATGAAGTTAATGACGTTAATAAAGTTAACTTAAGGGCGCAACCTCATTAAACCTCACTAACCTCATCTAATATTAGTTAACATCTTATGAAAACCAACCAAGAATACATTAAAATCCGCGGGGCGCGGCAGCACAATTTGCAAAATATTGATTTGGATTTGCCCATTAATGATTTTATAGTCTTTACAGGTTTATCTGGCTCAGGCAAATCCTCATTGGCTTTTGACACTTTGTACGCTGAGGGTCAGCGCCGTTATGTGGAAAGTTTGTCAGCTTATGCCAGGCAGTTTTTAGGCATTATGAATAAACCTGACGTTGATTCCATTAAGGGCTTATCGCCGGCCATTTCCATTGAGCAGAAATCAACTTCTCGCAATCCGCGTTCCACTGTGGGCACTGTTACTGAAGTTTATGATTATCTGCGCTTGCTTTTTGCCAGAATTGGCCAGCCGCACTGTCCTAAGTGCGGGCAAGAAATTTCTTCCCAGGATGTGCAAGGTATTTTTGAAAAGATTTTAAGCCAAGGTGAAAATAAGTCAGTAGAGATTTTGGCCTCTTTGGTGCGCGGCCGCAAAGGCACTTATGAAAAATTGTTTGAGAATTTATTTAAGCAAGGTTATGCCAAAGTGCGAGTTAATGGTAAGGAGTATGTTTTGCCAGCTAAAATCCAGTTAAACAAATTTGAAAAACACGAGATTGAAGTGATCATTGACTCTTTTAAATTAACAAAAGCTAACCAAAGCCGATTATTTGATTCTCTGGAAACTGCTTTTGACTTATCGCAAGAGGGTATTCTAATCGTAAAAATTAATAATCAGGAAATTTTATTTAATACTAAATTAGCCTGCGCCAAGTGCGGCATTAATTTTGAAGAAATCCAGCCGCGCATGTTTTCTTTTAATTCGCCTTATGGCGCTTGCGTGGAATGCCATGGTTTGGGCGGCATTCAGGAATTTGCCGAGGATTTAATTATTCCCAATCCCGAACTTTCCATTATGGAAGGCGGCATTGCGCCCTGGAAACACCAAATCTTTGGTTTTGTCGGTCAAAAAATTGAAGCCCTGGCTAGGCATTATAAATTTGACCCAGAATTACCAATTAAAAAATTACCCAAAAAGATTTTGGATATTATTTTGTATGGGTCTGAAGAGAAAATTAATTTTGAACTCAAATCCCGCAGTTCAGCCGCTGAATATTCTTGGCAGGGCTATTTTGAAGGAGTGGTTCCGCAGCTGGAGCGTTTATATAAACAAACTGATTCAGAAGAAAGACGTTTTGAAATGGCGCGTTATATGCGAATGGAAGAATGCCCGCTTTGCCATGGCCAGCGCTTAAAGCCAGAAAGTCTGGCTGTGACCATTGATAAATTTAATATTTTTGAAGTGACCGAACTTTCTATTAAGGATTGTTATGATTTTATTGACAACTTGAAGCTCAAAGAAAAACAAGCGCAGATCGCCAAGCAAATTTTGAAAGAAATCAAAAGCCGGCTCACTTTTATGATTAATGTGGGCTTGGATTATTTGACTTTGGGCCGCTCGGCCAGTACTTTATCAGGCGGTGAGGCGCAGAGAATCCGCTTGGCCACGCAAATTGGCTCTGAATTGCGCGGTGTTTTGTATATCTTGGATGAACCATCAATTGGTTTACATCAGAGGGATAATAAAAAATTAATTGAGACCTTAAAATTTTTACGCGATTTGGGCAATACAGTGATTGTCGTAGAACATGACAAGGAAACCATGGAAAACGCTGATTACTTAGTTGATCTGGGGCCAGGAGCGGGCATTCATGGCGGTAAAGTAGTGGCAGCTGGTACTTTAGCTGAAGTTAAAAAGGTCAAAGAATCATTGACTAGCCAATACTTAAATGGTTTTAAACGCATTGAAGTGCCAAAAAGACGCAGAGCCTGGGTTGATTATTTAGAAGTTTTTGGAGCCAAGGCTAATAATTTAAAACAAGTGCGCGTCAAATTTCCTTTGCATGTCATGACCTGCGTCACGGGCGTGTCTGGTTCAGGTAAATCAACTTTAATCAATGAAACCTTATACAAAGAATTAGCCAAACGCTTATATCGTTCCAAAGAAAAACCTGGTGAGCATGAAAAATTAAATAATGTCGGTTTTATTGATAAAGCCATTATCATTGACCAGTCGCCGATTGGTCGCACGCCGCGTTCTAATCCCGCGACTTACACCAAAGTTTTTACAGATATTCGTGATTTATTTGTGCAAACGCCAGATGCCAAGGTCCGTGGCTATAAACCAGGCCGATTTAGTTTTAATGTGCGTGGCGGTCGCTGTGAAAACTGCGAAGGTGATGGGGTAATTAAAATTGAAATGCATTTTTTGCCTGATGTTTATGTGGAATGCGAAAAATGCAAAGGCCAAAGATACAATCGTGAAACCTTAGATGTCCATTATAAAGGCAAAAATATTGCTGATGTGCTAAACATGACCGTGGAAGAAGCTTTTAAATTTTTTCGGGATATTCCGGTCATTGCTGACAAATTGCAATTGTTAAATGATGTCGGTCTTGGTTATATCAAATTAGGCCAGTCAGCTACGACACTTTCAGGCGGTGAAGCGCAAAGAATTAAATTGGCCGCTGAATTGGGCAAACGCGCCACTGGCAAGACTTTATACATATTAGATGAGCCAACTACTGGTTTGCATTTTGACGATATTAAAAAATTACTAGCTGTTTTAAATCGTTTAGTTGATAAAGGCAATTCCGTAATTGTGATTGAGCACAATCTTGATGTGGTTAAAACCGCGGACTGGATTATTGATCTTGGCCCCGAAGGCGGTGATGCTGGCGGTGAAGTGATTGCCGAAGGCACGCCAGAACAGGTGGCCAAGACGCCTGATTCATATACGGGGCAATTTTTAAGAAAAATCTTAAAATAATAAAAGCAATAGTTTTGCGGCTATTGCTTAATGGGCAAAAAGTTAAAAATAATATTACTTTTTCTTTTTGGCCTTAGGTATTTTTTTAGGTCCAAATAGCCTTAAGCACTCTTTGCATCTTTTGGCCCAATAAAGACTCTTTTTTAATTCCGTCATATCCTCATGATTGGGGAAAAGGTGACATTTAAAGTTGCCCACATAATCTCCGTCCCAACAACGGAATCTACACCTGCCACAATATTCGGGGTTTTCCCGATTCACTCGAATCTCAACTGCCATTTCCTTTTTAATTATCATGTTTCCAATCTTCCGCTTTCCAATTCTCATGGCTGGCCTCCTTTAATTGGAGTTTATGATTAAAATTTAATCCTGTCAATGTTAAATACAAAAAGGCGAAAACATGGCAGTTTTTAAGGAAAATATTAAAATAAAAAAACGCTCGTAATCCATAGTTTTCGGATTTAACGAGAGTTGGACCTCTTGATAAGGTTTTTCTGTCAGCAAGCCCAGTTTGTAGGCTTGGTAGACGGAAAGTTCAGATTCTTGCCAATAAATGGTTTTCAGCTTGGTGAAAGAAGCTATAATTTTAGTGTATAATTAAATTATGATATCATATTTTGTTTATATAATGACGAATAAGTATGACAAGGTGTTATATGTTGGAGTGACTAATGATTTAGTTGGCAGGGTTTATGATCATAAAACCAAAACATTTCCTAAAAGTTTCACTGCTAGATATAATTTGACTAAATTAATTTATTTTGAAAATTTTCACGAGATTAACTCGGCGATTGCCAGAGAAAAGGAAATAAAAGGGTGGACCAGAAAGAAGAAAATAGCTCTAATTAACACAATGAATCCTGAGTTTAGTGATTTATATGAAGAAATTATAATTTGACACATTGCGCTGTGTCATCCTGAGCAAGGCGAAGGATCTGTGGATTCACAGATTCTTCACTCCGTTCAGAATGACACGGTGCAGACACAGCGCAAAAGTCCATTTTTATTTAAGATTTATGATAATAAAAAAACAAAATTTGCCCCACAAACCCGGCTGTTATCTTTATAAGGACAAAAGCGGCCTGGTGATTTATGTTGGCAAGGCCAAGGATTTGCAGAAAAGAATTTCGCAATATTTTCAAAAAAAGGATTTAGATCCCAAGACTAAGCTTTTGGTGAAAAATATCGCTGACGTGGAATTTATTACCACTGATAATGAAGTGGAGGCCTTGCTTTTGGAGCAAAGTTTAATCCATCAGTACCAACCAAAATATAATATTAGTTTGCGCGGAGACATTCGTTACGCTTACATTAAAATCACTAATGAAAAATTTCCGCGCTTGATTACAGCTAGAAAAATTACTAAAGATGGAAGATATTATGGACCTTACACTGAAGGTTCGGCGCGCCGTATGATTTTAAAAACCCTAGGCGAGATTTTTAAAATCCGCACCTGCAACAAAATGCTTAAAAAAGTTTGCTTGCAGTATCATATTGGTCGTTGTATCGGACCTTGTCAGGGTTTTATTACTGAAGCTGACTATTTGGTTAATATAAAAAACGCTGAGCGTTTATTAAAAGGCGAAACCAAGGAAATTCTGGCCGATATTACCAAACGCATGAAAACAGCTTCCGCCAAACAACAATATGAATTGGCAAAAAATTATCGCGACCAGATTGCGGCCGTAAAATTAATTGAAGAAAAGCAAAAGATTGATGTGCCCAAGAATTTTGACCAGGATATTTTGAATTGGCTGGTTGTGGGCTCTAGAATTTATTTTCAGCTTTTCAATGTTGATAAGGGCGTTATTACTTCGCGCCATAAATTTAGTTTTAGTTATTACTCCGGAGTGATTGAGGATTTTATCAAGCAATATTATTCAATAAATTTTATTCCGCGGGAAATTATTTTAGCGCAAAAATTAAATGAGCAAAATTTGATCGTTAAGTATTTGCAGGAAACAAAAGCGAAAAAGTTCACCGTCTCTTATTTGCCCAGAGTTGATTTGACTGTGCCGCTCAAAGGCGAGAAATTAAAACTTTTGGCACTGGTTAAAAATAATTTGGAAATTAATTTAGGGCTTGAACCTGGCGTGGTTGAATTACAAGGCCAGTTAGGTTTAGCAAGATTACCCAAGGTCATTGAGTTTTTTGATGTTTCTACTTTGCAAGGTAAATATAATGCCGGTGCCATGACTCAAATGCTTAATGGTAGGTTTAACAAAAATGAATACCGTAAATTTAAAATTCGCTGGAAAGACGCTCCCACCTACGCTAAAGCTTCGGCGGGCAAGCAGGATGATTTTGCTATGATTTATGAAATTGTTTTGCGTCGCTATTATCGCCTGCAAAAATCCGCAGGAGGCGGATCCGCCTCTGGCGGAGAAAAAGCCAAATTGCCGGATTTAATTGTGATTGACGGCGGCCGCGGGCAACTTAATGCCGGTCTTAAAGCCCTGGGCCAGCTTGGCTTAAAAATAGCCATCTGCGCCTTGGCTAAAAGGGAAGAAGAAATTTATTTACCAAATAAAGAACAGCCTTTGAAACTGGATCAAAAGCTGGCCGGGCTAAAACTCTTGATCCGCGGCCGCGACGAGGTGCATCGATTTGTAATTAAATATCATAGACATTTGAGAAAATTGAAATAAAAAATTTTTCCGTGTAGGGACCGTTCTTGAACGGTCCAATATTCTCAGGAACGGCCTAGCCCGTTCCCTACAATTTTACGCAGAAAAATTTTTTATTGGTAGAAATGTTTGATTGACAAATTATTTAAAAATTGTTAAGTTAAAATATAAGTTATTTTGGAAAGGAGGAGAGAATGTATAAGGTGATCATTGGCCTCAAAGAAGTTGGCGAATATCAAAATTTCCCGGAAGCCTTTGTTCAATTTTTCCAAGAGCTGGAAAGATTACAAGTGACTAATAATCAATTTTCTCCAGCTTCTTGCTGGATTAGTTGCAAAGTTATTCAAGAAATTGATGACAAGAAAGAAAAAATAGAATTTGCCTTAAGCGTCAAAGATGCAATGGAACAGGCAGATGAGATTGGTTTGCTGAAAGACGGCAAACTTCAGCCAGTGAGTGTGGCGCCATGAAAATAAGCAATTAAAAATCCCGTCGTTTCAAACAACGGGATTATTTTTTTAAGTGGCGGCTTTTTGGCTGTGGCGGAAATTCAGGCCTTTCTGCTTGCTGGTAAAAACGTAAAATGATTCTGCTTCTGGCTCAAAAGTGCGGCGGACTAAGTAGCCGTGCTTGAGCATTTGGGAATGGATTGAATATCCATATTCTAGGGACAGGTCTAGACCTGTCCCTACAGGTTTTACAATGCTGTTTTTTTTATTAAAAAACCCCGGCTATAAAAAGTCGGGGTAATGGCCTTGCTTTAGGCAGCGGCGGATTTGGCCGGATGCTTGAGCCTCTGGACAAAAGCTGTGCCTTCACGCTTGTCCGTGAAGACATAGTAGCGGTTCTCTTCGCCCGTGGGTACGAGATAGTGCTCATGCCTCATTTGGGCGAAGATCCCTTGCCAGTCATCCATGGTGCGTGGTGCTTGGCTTTCAGTCAGATAGATTGATTTGACATTGATGCCATCAACCGTATCTTGCTGATCAGCGCTAGCCAGGAGATAATCCGCGATTTTGCTGAGCCGGCGGTTCTTGGGGCTCAGACATTTTTTGCCGACCACCGTTTTGGGTCTTTTTTTCCTCCCAAATAAAGGCAGCTGTTTCGGTCCTTTCATCTTTCACCCTCCTGTTTGGTTAGGTTCTAGTGTCTTTTTAATCAGGTTGAACAAAAATGTGTCAGGATATGCCATCACAATGCTTCCGTCCTTGAGTTTCAGTTTCCTGGCTCCTTCCTGCGTTGGCAAGTGATTTTTCTGCTTGTCAATCTCCCGCATTCCTCTTTCCTCCTTTTGAATTTTGTATATAAATAATTTCCAACTTAAGACTTAAATAATTTAACACAGCTAAATAAAAAAATCAACCTGCAGAGCAGGGTGATTTTAAATTATATTTAGTCTTCTTCTGTTTCTTCAGCTGCTTCGGCCTCTTCTTCTTCGGCTGGTTGTTCCTTGGCCAGGTCAGCCAGAGCTTCGGTGGAAAGCTCTGCTTCCATTAATTTTTCTTGTTTTTTTTCCTCATCTGATTTAGCGCCGCAGCAATCAACTGAAAATTTTCCCGAGCCGCAAGAGCAGACTTTTTCCAGGTTTTCATCGCAGGTTGGGCAAAGGCCAGCGCCATTAGATTCAAAGCCGCAAAATGGGCAAACAAATTTTTCTTCTAGCATTTATTTAAGTATTAAGAATTAAGTATAAAGTAGTAAGTATAAAGAATTAAGCAGGGTTTGATTTGGGTTAATCAGATAGTAGAATTTCTAAGGGCTATACATATTATATAATATCCAAGGATTTTTTAAAATTCAGGATTGACTTTTTAGCATTTTTTGGCTAAAATTCAGTTAATGTTCGGTTGCATAGAGGGTTAATCGGTATGGATGCTCGTATCGTTTAGAGTTTTTCGCAGCTCGTAATCTAGTAGTTGTAAGACGCTTAACGAAACTAGCATCGTCAGACGCTAACCGCTAAACGAATTAGGCCGAGATGGCGAAACTGTAATTAGGCGGCTTTAGTCAATCCGAGGGACGCATCCCGCACCATAATTAATTTGGGGACGTGGTGAAATTGGCCTACGCCAGCCGTAGCATAAAGTTTATATTATTTTTGCCGAGGTGGCGAAATTGGTAGACGCACTGGATTCAGGTTCCAGCGCCGTAAGGCATAGGAGTTCAAATCTCCTCCTCGGCAAAGTTAACTGACAACTTAAAACCCATAACTTATAACAAATAATTCGAGATGTTTTTAGTTGTAAGTTGTTAGTTATAAAGTTATTATCTGGGGACGTGGCGAAATTGGTAGACGCACTTGGCTTAGGACCAAACGCCGCAAGGCATGAGAGTTCGAGTCTCTCCGTCCCCATTTTAAAATAACCATTGGTTCGCCCATAACTGCATTGGGTGCTGGCATGGGCTTATTTATCCCGCCGGAGCTTTAGCGTAGGCGGGAGGACCATGTGCCGCAAGGCGTGGAGGTTCGAGTCCTCTCTCCGGCACCAATTAGTTATATTTATGAAAATTATTTGGGTTATAGTTAGTTGTAATAATATCAAAGAAGCCAAGAAAATTGGTCAGTCAATTTTAAAGCGCAGGTTCTGTGGTTGTCTAGAAATTTTTCCGCGCCTTGGTGCTTGGTTTTTTTGGCCGCCGAAAAAGAATAAAATAGAATCAGCCAAAGGTTGCCTTTTGGCCCTAGCTACTTTACCCGGATATTTTTCCAGGGTTGAAAAAGAAGTCAAAAAATTGCATAGTGATAAAGTACCTTTTGTCGCTTCACTGGAACTTAATCAGGTTAGCGCTAAATATGCAAAATGGTTAAAAGATGAATTAATCAAATAATTTTTTAATAAATATATGGCAGAAGTAAAAATTTTAATTCAAGGCTATGCGCGAGAAGAAAACAATAGTGAATTTGCCTCGTCAACTACCACTTTGATTAAAGAAGGCAATTTTAAAATCATTGTAGATCCAGGGATGGATAGGGAACGATTATTGGCTGCCTTGCAAAAAGAAAATTTGTCCGTGGGGGATATAGATTATGTAGCTTTAACTCATAATCACTTAGATCATTCTTTATTAGCTGGAATTTTTGACCACGCCAAGGTTTTAGATAATAGTGATATCTTCTCATGGGATGGAAAAATAGAAGCTCACGGAGGCAAAATACCGGGGACTGAGATTGAAATCATTAAAACTCCAGGGCATGATAAGTTTCATTGTTCCATTTTAGTCACAACCAAAGACTTAGGGAGAGCGGTCATAGCTGGAGATGTCTTTTGGTGGAGTGATGATGAGGAGCAAAAAATTGATCACGAAAGCCTAATCAACAAAGAAGATCCATATATGAAAAACGAAAAAGAATTAAAAGAAAGTCGCAAAAAGATTTTGGAATTGGCTGACTATATTATTCCTGGCCATGGGCCAATGTTTAAAGTGAAAAAATAATTTTTTATTTTCCAAATAATTGCTATACTCAATTCAAAAGGCGGACAAAATGGCAACGAAAGCAAGGAAGAAGAAACCAGGGAAGCAAGTCAAGAGATTTAGGGCACAACCGGGGTGTGTCTCGCTTGGCCATAAGCCAATGACCGAAAGGACAGCCAGGATACTTAACAGAACGTTGAAACGAGTAGTTGGCAGTGATTGAGCGAGGGGGATTTCCAATCAATCTTCTAATGTTTATGCGGGTTCGCCCGAACTAATTGGTTCGGGTTTTTCATTTGCTTTTTTAACCGTTTTATTTTAAGCTTGGTTTATATAGGCAAGGGGGACAAGCTAAAAGCTTGTTCTTGGTTTTGTAACTTCAAAAAACAAGGACTCTATTAGGAGGAAGGAAAATGTATCAGGTAGGGCAAGACAGTTTTCAGCTTTCAGGTATGCCGTGGCTGACCAAATGGGAAAGGATTGCCGTCATTCAGGCGCTGCTCAGATTCGGCCTGATCAAGTTCGACAACGCCCGGAAGTTGCCGCTCAAAAGCGGGGGCACGACGGACATTTACGTCAATCTGCGCAATGCGCGCAACAACCCCCAGGCCATCGAGTTTCTGGCCGAGGTGTATGCCAATGCCTTGCGCCGGCTGGGCATTGACCTGTTTGGCGAAGTGCCGGATTCGGTCAGCTGTTTCGCCGGCCCGATCGCCATCAAGTTAAATAAGCCGTATCTCACCCTGAGGGAAAAGGCCAAAGAAGGCAGGGTGGCCAAAGCTGATGTCATTGGCGAGGCCAGGCCCGGTCAAAGCGTCTGCATCATCGATGATGTCATCACAGATGGCGCTTCCAAGCTGGCGCCATACCTCAAGTGCGTCGCCATGGGACTCATCGTCCTGCCCAACATCGTGCTGGTTGATAGGCAGCAGGGCTGGAAGAAAAAATTTCATGAGTTGGGCATCCATGCCGGCATCTGGCCGGGCATGACGCTCCACGACATCCGCAAGTATCTGATTACGAGCGGACTGATGGAACGCTGCAATCCGGAGGTTGAAAAAAAGAACCCGATCATCGTGGCCCTGGACGGCAAAAGCTGGGAAGAAATTCTGCCGCTGATTGACCAGCTGCGGACGAGTGGCTGCATTCTCAAGGTCAATGATCTCCTCTTCAATCAGGGGATCTCTAACCTGATCGCGGACCTGCAGGTCTACGGCCGGGTCATGGCCGACCTCAAGTGCCATGACATCAAGACCACGGTTGAAAACATCATCAAGCACCTATTGCCCAATCCGCCCTGGGCCGTGACTGTTCACGCTTCCGGAGGAGAGGACATGATTCGGGCGGCAGTCAAAGCGCTCGAGGGCACTCAAACCAAGGTTCTGGCCGTGACTGTGCTCACTTCCTTGGACGAAAAGACGTGTGAGGAAATCTACACCCGTCTTCCGCTGGCCCAGGTTCTGCAACTCGCAGAGATCGCTAACCGCGCCGGCGCCCACGGCTTCGTCTGCTCACCGCATGAAGTTGCCGAGCTCAAAAAGCTTTACCCTGACAAAGAACTGGTCACCCCGGGCGTACGCTCACCCGGCGCCGAGCAGAACGATCAGCAACGAGTCGACACGCCATTTAATGCGATCGCCCACGGCAGCACCAAGCTGGTCATGGGCAGACAGATTCTTGGTTCCAATGATCCTGTCGCTGAAGTCAAGCGGCTCTTAAAGGAGGAGCTTGGCATCGAAATCTAAAAAAACACAAATGACTTGATTTACGAACGGCATCTTATATAAAGACGCCGTTTTTTATTTTTTTGTCTTGACTTTTTTGCGTGAAATGTGGTATAATAAAGGTGTCGAAAATTTTAATTAAAAACATTACTTGACAGGCTTTTTTAATGTGTATATAATGATGTTATCTGTAAATTTAGTTATCCACAAAATTATTTCTATGGTTAAGAAAAATTTATTTCTAAAAAAACCAAGCGGTTGAGACTTTGTTATTTTTAAGTCGCGCAAAGACCGCTGGTAAGGCGGTTTTTTTAGTCTCTTGAGCAATTAATTCTGCCTATATAATATGTAAGCAAAATTAAGGGCTAAAGAATAAAGGCCAAGAACATTAACAATTGAATAAATATAAGTTACAACGTTTAACACACGATTGTAACGAGCATTAAAATTTTAAAAATTGCAAATTCAAACAGCAAGAATTATTAAAGAAGTATGTTCTTATAGTTCTTGTGATTAAACAAGTAAGAGCGTATGGTGGATGCCTAGACATGGGAAGCAGAAGAAGGACGTAGCAGCCTGCGATAAGCCTCGGTGAGGTGGCAAGCAACCTTTGATCCGGGGATTTCCGAATGGGGAAACCCAATCCCGCACCGCGGGATTATCATGTGCTGAATTCATAGGTACATGAAGATAACCTGGGGAACTGAAACATCTTAGTACCCAGAGGAACAGAAAAAATTGTCCCGCTTTGCGGGACACATTCCCTTAGTAGTGGCGAGCGAAAAGGGAACAGCCTAAACTTTATCAGTGTGGTGTCTGAAGAAGTTAGTATTTATACTTTCTGATTTGGGCACTTAAAGGTGTAAGCCGTTGCTGATAAGGTGTTGCAAGGTGGTAACATTTAATTACTTACAAAATTTAGACAAAGAAGCAATTATAACTTCCATAGCAGAATCCTTTGGAAAAAGGAACCATAGAGGGTGATAGTCCCGTATCGTGAAATGGGTTATATCTTTGTGGTTACTATCCTTAAGTACTACAGGACTCGAGAAACCCTGTAGGAATCATCCATGACTATGTGGAAAGGCTAAATACTCTCCCATGATCGATAGTGAACAAGTACCGTGAGGGAAAGGTGAAAAGCATCCCTGTGAGGGAGATGAAATAGTATCTGAAACCATATGCTTACAAGGAGTCGGAGCCCCGACGTTACGTCGGGGTGACGGCATGCCTATTGAAGAATGAGCCAACGAGTTATTGTGTGTTGTATGTCTAAGTCCGTCTAAGGACGAAGGCACAGTGAAAGCGAGGGTTAACCGCCCGTTTTTAGTTAATTAGTTACTAGCTAAATCTTAGGCTGGTGACTTATTAACTAATTGACAGCATATAATAGACCCGAAGCCGGGTGAGCTAGCCATGACCAGGGTGAAACCAGTGTAACAACTGGTGAAGGCCCGAACCCACGCGCCGTGCAAAACGCGGGGAAGAGTTGTGGCTGGGGGTGAAATTCCAATCGAACTCGGCTATAGCTGGTTCTCCCCGAAATAGCTTTAGGGCTAGCCTCTCTAAATGTCCTCGGAGGTAGAGCACTGAATGGGAGTAGGGACTTTTGTCTACTATTCCTAATCAAACTCCGAATACCGAGGTAACTAATTAGAGGGAGTCAGACTATGGGGGCTAAGCTCCATCAGTCAAAAGGGGAACAGCCCAGACCGCCATTTAAGGTCCCTAAATCTAGATTAAGTGTGAAAGGTGGTAAGATGACTTTTACAACCAGGAGGTTGGCTTAGAAGCAGCCATCCTTTAAAGAAAGCGTAATAGCTCACTGGTCGAGTTATTTTGCGCCGAAAATGTATCGGGGCTAAATCTA
>Ga0209777_10003172_pt1 | contig 20737 bp, 15 predicted proteins | sample FrelakmetHBP12HB_FD_187147 | JGI IMG/M metagenome (GOLD analysis project Ga0209777, IMG submission 187147) | Freshwater lake sediment microbial communities from the University of Notre Dame, USA, for methane emissions studies -HBP12 HB (SPAdes)... | ecosystem: Environmental > Aquatic >...
CACCCGTTCTCATTTCAGCGCGCCCGCGTGGCAAACGTCTGCTCAACATCTCGCAGCTTTCCGGTGGGGAGAAGGCGCTGACAGCGATCTCGCTGTTGTTCGCCATCTATCTGGTGAAACCCTCGCCGTTCTGTATTCTGGACGAAGTTGATGCGCCGCTTGATGACGCGAACGTCAATCGTTTCCTGAAGATGATTCAACACTTTTCCCAGAAAACGCAGTTTATCCTGATTACGCACAACAAGCGTACGATGGAGCAGTGCGACCGCTTGTATGGTGTGACCATGCAACAACCGGGTGTGAGTCAGATTGTGTCCGTCGACTTTGCAGCGATGGGTAAGCCGATCGATGTTGAAGCCCTGAAGTTCACTGATAGCGAAGTGCAGGCCGAGGAACCACCCGTAGTAGAGGAGCCGCCAAAGACTGTGAGAGCGGCGGACGTGGTTGCAGAAGAGGCAGAGACCGAAGTAGCAGCCGAAGAAGAAACAGAGACTGAAGTTCCAGTGGTTGCTATCGGTGAGGAAGATGAGTACGACGACGACGAAGATGATGAGGATGATGACTGATGGGCTTCTCGCTAAAGAAACTAGCGACCGGCCTGCTTAAGACGAAAGAAAATCTCGTCACCAAAATCAAGGCAGCCGTCGGCCTGCACAAGAAGATAGATGGGGCATTGCTGGACGAAATCGAGGAGATACTAATCTCTTCCGACATCAGCGTAGAAACGTCGACCGCGATCATTGCGAATCTGAAAGAAAAGGTCGCGCAGCGCGGTATCGACGACTCCGACGAAGTATTTCAACTGCTGCGCGAATGTCTCAAGGACTTGTTTATTGACGTGAACACGGAGCCGTTCTTTGCCAGCGGCAGAAAACCATACGTCATCATGATCGTCGGTGTCAACGGAACCGGCAAAACAACCTCGATTGCGAAAATTGCGCGCCGGTTTGTAAATGACGGCAAGAAGGTGACCATCGCCGCCGCAGATACCTTTCGCGCTGCCGCAATCGATCAACTTGCCATTTGGGCTGATCGGGTTGGCTGCCATCTGGTGAAAGGGCAGGAGGGGGGTGACGCGGCCGCCGTCGCCTATGACTCGGTTCAGTCGGCGATAGCGCGCGGCGATGATGTGGTTGTCATTGACACCGCCGGTCGCCTGCACACGAAGACGAATCTTATGGAAGAGTTGAGCAAGGTGAAGCGCGTGCTCAAGAAGGCGATGCCGGACGCTCCGCACCGGACACTGCTCGTGCTCGACGGTACTACCGGACAAAACGCGCTGCAGCAGGTGGAAGTCTTCAAGAAGATGCTCGACATCGACGGCATCATCGTTACCAAGCTTGACGGTACCGCCAAAGGTGGAGCCGTCTTTTCAATTGTCGACCGATACAAGCTTCCGGTTGTTCTGATCGGCATCGGCGAGCAGATGGATGATCTCGATGAGTTCAAGTCGCATGATTTCGTCGAAGCACTATTCACATGATCGAGCAATTCACTCTGTCAACTTCCAGTCGCAATCAACTGATCGACATCACCGATACCGTATCCGACTACGTGCAGCGTTCCGGTGTCAAATCGGGAATGTGTCTGGTCTATACTCCGCATACCACGGCGGCAATTACGATCAACGAAAACGCCGATCCGTCGGTCAAGTCCGATATCATTCGCAAGCTCGCTGACATCTTTCCCCAGAAAGACAACTATGACCACAGTGAAGGCAACTCGGATGCGCATCTCAAGTCGTCCGTGGTTGGCTGTTCGCAGAGCCTGTTAATCGAAGACGGCTTGCTTCTGCTCGGTACCTGGCAGGGAATCTACTTCTGCGAATTCGACGGTAGACGCACACGGCAGTTCTATGTCAAGGTCATCTCCGACTGATGCTCAATATCGATATCATTACAGTTGGCAAGATCAAATCGCCGTGGGTGAAAGAAGGAGTTGAATACTACCGGAAGCTGGTCGGCAAGTATGCAGATCTGACTCTCATTCAGGTCAAGGAAGCCAACAACGCGCCCATGAAACCGGAGAAGGCGATGTTGATCGAGGGAGAGAACATCCTCGATCAGCTCGATGACACTGCCTATTCAATCGCTCTTGATGTCAGTGGAGACTCTCTGTCGTCCGAGCAGTTGTCGCGATTGCTGGAGAACAAGAAGCGGGACTACTCGCGCATCCAGTTTGTTATTGGTGGCGCGTATGGTCTTGATGCCGCAGTCAAGAAGGGCACGAATACCAGCCTGTCACTCTCCAAGATGACGTTCCCGCACGAACTGACCGAAGTGATTCTGCTCGAACAGCTCTTCCGCGCACTGTCGATTTCGGCGGGGAGTAAGTATCATAAGTAGAGGGCAAGGCAGGTCAAGCCCCAAGTAGGCTTGACCTACTTGATTTAGTACGTTGTAGGTCAGGCCTACTTGGGGCCTGACGATCCTATAATGGGTTGGGTCGAATAGCGACGTCACGCCGCGAGTCGGCGTGACCGACAAACTGACATTTTTCACCATCACATTCGTAGGTCAAGTCTACTTGGGGCTTGACCTTCTTCTTGACACGAAGATCGACTGGCGATACCTTTGGCCATGAGCAATCTGCGGCGCTATTACACATCGGGAAATCATTACTTTGTTACCAGCGTCACCTTCGATCGGATACCGATTCTGGTTCAGAATATCGACCTCTACCGGACTGCGACCGATCGCACCTGCCTGCGGTTTGCTATGGAGATCACGGCGTGGGTTGCCTTGCCTGATCATCTGCATCTGATACTCGATCCGAAAGCGAACAACCTATCCGACGCGATGAAGATATTCAAACAGGATTTCGGGTTTCTCTATCGGCAAAGAATCGGGGCAAAGGCAGGACGTGTTTGGCAGTTGCGTTTCCATGATCACATAATAAGAGACCAAGACGATATGAATCGCCATATTGACTATATCCATTACAATCCTGTTAAGCACGGTCTAGTGAAATCCGCAAAGGACTATGCTCACTCGTCGTTTGCGGATTACGTACGCGAGGGTTTCTATCGTTTGGATTGGGGCAGCACGGAAAAAATCCGTTTTGACGGAGAATTCGGAGAATGACAAAGGTCGAAAGGCAGGTCAAGCCCCAAGTAGGCTTGACCTACAAAACGGCTTCGATGCCGATCGCCCTGAGCCGGTCTAAGGGCAAGAGGTGTCCGTTCATCCTTCGACAAGCTCAGGATGAACGGACAGGGGGCGGCGTGACGTCAAGCCCCAAGTAGGCTTGACCTACAAAAAACGTGATGGTGAAGAACGTCAAGCCCCAAGTAGGCTTGACCTACTGAATTCTCAGGGAAAAACAAAAGGACAGGCGTGGCGCCTGTCCTTCTGACCCAATAGCCCTGTGTCCGTCGTCGGACGCCAGAGAATCTATTTGCCGGCTGTTGCCGTTAGTCTTTGCCAGCCCGACTCGGTGGTCATTCGCGCTACCTGCGCCGAAGTGGCGCGTTTGGTGAATGCCTCATAGTTTTTTCGCGCGTCTGACTCACTGCCTTGCGCCAGATAGGTCAGCGCCAAGTAGCCGTAAATCTCGGGGCTGTCATCGCCATACTTACGAATCTTCTTAAGTATCTTCTCAGATTCCTTGTAGTTGCTGGTAATGTAGAGCGCTTTGCCATACTCGAACTGCGACTGGGTGTCGTCCTTATTGAAGGATAGCGCCTTCTCCAGGTCCTTCAGACCGCCGTCGTAGTTGCCGGAGGAAATCTTTGCCCAACCGCGCAGTTGGTAGGCATCGGACGCAGTTGGCGACATCTCTATGATTTTGTCATAGCAGGTCACGGCAGTGGCAAGTTGATTGGAATGTAGATAGAGATCGGCCGCTGAGCGAAAATCGGCGCGAGCATTCATGGTCTTGTTTGATGCTTCGTTTGCTTCCGCGCGGCGCATGTACGCCTGAACCATGGAGTTGTCTTTCGCCAGGGCGAGCGTGTAGTATCCAATCGCCTCGGTGTAGTTTTTCTCAGCAAGCAGCGCTTCGGCTTGCTGGAAGAAATCATTAGCTGTATATTCCACTGGACCTGCCGCCTTAGCCTCCGTCAGATTCACGGTCAGAGTGGTCGTCTCCTCTTCGTCAATCTTAACCTGCTGCGCCCAATCCTCGTAACCCTCGCGCTTGACTTCGACAGTATGAGTGCCGGGCGTCACTCTCTTGAATGTCTGGTTGGCAGACCCGATCGCTTTGCCGTCGACAAGCACCATCGCATCGCTGATGCTGCATTTCACCTTCAGCGCCCCAAACAACGGTCCGGAGTTCGCGACGTTCTCACTGGTCGATCTGGGAACTGTTGAAGCGTACGTCGTCCCTTGGGAAGGCAGTGGTGACATGGTGCCGTGAAGCATCTTGCTTTCTCCGTTGACGATTGATAGCGGCATCATCTGCGCCTCGTAAAGTGTACCTTCCATCTTGACATCATAGCTGCCATTAGGTAATCCGGGGAAGGTGAACATGCCTGCCTCATCCGTCACGGTGGAAGCACCGGTCTGTGGAATACTCACGCTGATGCCGGCCAGTACCTCTTTGGTCTCGGTGTTGGTGACAACTCCATAGAGCGCTGGCTTAGGCACGGTGGTGCCACTGAATCCTCTGATCACCAAAACTGCTATCACGATCAAGCCCAGCACTCCGCCGAGGATAAGCTGTTTCCTGTCTATACTGCCCTTCTTGATCATGTACTGCTGATTTCCATAAGTAATCATCTCCCCGGGTACGAGCCGTGCCTTGTCCGGAAACAGCAGCTTATGTCCCCTCACGAAAACCGATTGGAGTGGGTGCGTTTGAATAGAGCGACTGACTGCACCGACTTCAACCGTCCCCGGTGCGGAAGGACTCTCCACCACATTTGCAGTCTCGATGTCCACAGGTCCACTCATCGTCTGATGGATGTCGGGATGCGATTGGTTTGGCGGTGCTGCCGCTGCGTCTTCTTCTGCGAGAGTTTTCTGCAAACTGTTGAGCAATCGATCGCGGTCGTCGTCGGAGACAACATGCTGACCAGCGTGCTTCGCTTGAGTTTCGATCCCGCTGACCGATTTCGATTCGTTCATTGGTTGCATCGTTTCGGCCGGCACGCCGGAAGCAACTGCGGGCTCAACCGTCGGCACCGCGATTTCGCTGACATTTTCCGGGGCTTCCTGCTGTTCCCGCATCAAGTAGTCCGTTGGAGACTCGATGCCGAGTTCAGACGACAACTGCGCCGGTTCGATCGTATCTTCCGGCAGCGCTTTGGCTGCCTGGTCACTCTCAAAGCGCTTGAGCAACTGGTCAAACCCGCCACCAAGCGGCTGCTCGCTGCCCGATCTCTTGGCTTCGACCTCGTCAATTGGCAGATCGGTGACAACGAAATCAGTGTCCGATTGTTCTTCTCTCGTATCCGATTGTATGACAATCGGTTGAGTCTTGTCGTGAACACGGGCTGGTTCATCTGCCACCTTCACTGCCACTCGCGCAGAGAGTTCGGCTCCGCAGTTCTTGCAGAACATCGCGCCATCAAAGTGGTTTGCGGTACCGCATTGGCCGCACTCAATCATATTCATCTCCGTTGTTAATGAATTCGTATCATTTAACTTATCGTCAGCAACAGTGATTGGTCTTAGTCAAATCGACTACTTGAACGTCTCTTCCTTGGTGGGAAATTTGTACTTGACAGTGGGGAAAACACTGGATATCCTTGTTGTCTTGATAGACGTGGAAGTTATTGCTTTTAATAAGCTTTTGGAGGAATAGAAAAGATGCTCAGAGCGATAGTCGCTTGCGGATTGATGGCGCTGCTGTTCATAGGGTTGAGCGGCTGCGGTGGTAACGGACCGATCGTTAAAAACGACGTTTACAACCGAATTGTACTTGAACCGATTCAGTTTCCTACATTGAAGTCAGGGCTGATCTATGACGGGTGGGTGGTCAAGATCGACAAAGATTCCAATTGGGTGGAATATCAGGAATTCGGAAAGTTCTTCTGGGATGAGCATGATTTTCGCTTCCTCAGCCCGACTGATATCACTAAGGACATCGGCAGCACTTTCACGATCCAAGGCAATGTTTACGACTACAATATGATTGCTATCACTGTTGAACCCTATCCCAACGATCCAGACCCCAAGCCGTCGCCAACGATTATCGCGCTGAGCGGAATCGACCCGGACAGATCGACGCTGATGACATTTAATCGCACCTTCCCGGCCACCCAGAATCGGTTTGCCGTCGGCACTTTTTCCGATGGCCATTTCAAAATGAAAGGGCAATTGCGATCGAACGAGCGATACGGGATATGGTTTATTGAGCTCACCAATCAAGGCGGTACGAAAGACACGATTGAGACTTATGCCCAGGGATTGTTCCTGCCTACACTTCCAGACACAGGGTACCTGTATGAAGGCTGGGTTGCGTTTGCCGATGGCGACACGGTGTCTACCGGCAAGTTCTTCTCGCCCGCGTATATCGATTACGACAACAGCCACTGCTTGGAAGGCACAATCCCGAATTTTCCCGGGGAAGATTTCATAAAGCCAAACAGTCAACCGGCCAACGTTCCGCCATCGCATTGGCCGCTCGATGTTATGCGTGACGGAACTGTTTTCATAACACTCGAACCTAATCCGGATAACGATGTCAGCAGACCTTCACCGTTCGTTCTCGTAAGCGCTCATCTGCCCGTCGATACCACCAGAGCGCGTACAACTTCGTTTGACATGGGTCTTGTTACTTACAGGACTCTCCCGAAGATCAAGGTGACATTCGAGAAATCTCCTTAAGATAAGTGCTTTCGCGGGCGGCGACCGGTTTCCAGACAAACTGGCTGCCGCCTTTCTTGGGGCAGTCTCCGATTGTCTGCATTAGGCCGCAATCGTGGAGCGTTTCGCTTTGAGTAGCTAACGGCGCGCTGCTCATCTACTGATACTGATCGGTTGTTGCTGCTCTTCTTGGTGTGCGGGCTGGCCGGCATTTTACCCTTCATTTGCGCGCTTGATAGCCGCCACGAAGCTATATGGAGTTACATTGATTTTTGAAACTTTGCGTAGTAACTTGCGTTCAGAGAAGCATACTTGGTGAGGAGAGATTATGACCGCAATAATGCCGGACAATACCGTGTCAAATGAAACAAAAGCCGATTCTGTCGGGTCTATGTTAGTGAACATCTTCTTGAGCCCGACGAGGGTTTTTGGGAGTATCAAGGCGAAACCAACATGGATTATTCCTTTTGTGATTTTTCTGCTCGCGACAGCTGTGACTTCTTACATGGTGACTCCACTAGCCATGGAGATGCAGAAGCAACAGATATTGACATCAAACAAATATACGCCCGAACAGCGCGACCAAGCGGTGCAGCAGATGGAGACCTACAAAGGGGTGGGAGCAATCTTCGGTGTCGTCGTCGGCACTTTCGGGGCAGCCATTATGGTCTTCCTGATGGCAGGGATTATTCTGTTCATGGGAACGGTAGTTTTTGGCGGGTCAGTGAAGTTTATGGAACTGGTCGCGCTCGTCTGCTTCACCGGGATGATTTCCGTACTGGGTCAACTAGTAAAAACACCGCTAATGGTAATGAAGCAGACGATGGACATTCGTACGTCACTTGCAGTTCTGCTGCCCGGAAGCGACATAACGTCCTTTGTCTACACCGTTTTGAATACTTTGACCGATGTCTTCTTTGTTTGGCAGATGATTCTGGTGATTGGCGGTGTGGCAGTGCTCTACAACTTCAGCAAGGGCAAATCAGCCGCGACCGTGCTGATTCCGGTGGGCGTGATCTTCGTCATCTTCGGTGCGGTGAAGGCAATGTTCTAGGCGTGCGTAATCTTTTTCATTCCAGTTGAGGAGTAGTTAATGGAAAGAATTGGACGGATAGGTTCGGTTCTGCTTTTCGTCGGACTGTTTGTTTGGGGGTTGCCGACGACCAATGCAGCAGCAGGGCAGAGCGAATTCTCACTCAAGCAGTGCATTGATCTGGCGCTGCAGAAAAACGTCGGCGTTATTGCGGCTCAAAACGGCTACCGGTCTGCTAAATATGATTTGTGGAATGCATGGGGAGATGCACTTCCAACAGCTTCAGTCTCGGCTGGCTATGGCTTCGGAAAGGATCTCAGACCAACTTACGTGCAACAGCTTAACACCTACTATCAGGACCCGGGAAGCAAGTCATACAGTACCGGGATTAATTTGTCCATGACGCTTTTTGACGGTGGTGCTACTTGGCTGCGAATTCGCCAAAGTAATCAGAGAAAGACATCGGCGTCCAACGCGATGAATGAAACCGCCCTAGGAACAGTCTATAACGTGACGAAGGCATACCAGCTTCTTGTCGAAAGTGCTATGCTGCGAAAGGTGCAGGAAGATGCGCTGATTCGTTCGAATAAGCAACTTGAGGTCATCAACAGCAAATACGAGCTTGGTTCCGCCTCGTTATCCGAAAAGCTGAAAGCACAGGTCACCGTCGCCAACGATTCAGTGGCTCTTCTAACACGCGAAAACAACATCAAATCGGCGGAATTTGCACTGAACTTGCTGCTAAACAGAGATGTCGCACTTCCAATAGTGCCTTCGGACACTCTTGTCAATGCGCCTTTTGATCTGTCAATCGATCAGTGTATTCAGACAGCTCTGGAAAACAATCCAGGGTTGAAGAAGAGCAGAGCCAACTACGACGCGGCCAAGACACAGGTCTCCCTAGCCCGAGCTTCCTGGTTGCCGAGCGTCTCAACGCGCATGTCTTGGAGCTGGTCAACAAATGACACGAAGAAACTCGATTCGTTTGGAGTTTTCCAGCCGCTGACCAATGTTAGCCGTTCCTATTCGTTTGGAGTCTCGGCCAGTTACAGCCTTTTCAACGGTTTCCAAAAGAAGACAACTTATTCCCAAGCGCGGCTGAGTGAAACCAACCAGCGTGAGTCATTCGGTGCGGCTCGGAACCAACTGATCTCGGATGTTAGACAAGCTTATCTAGACATACAGACGGCGCGACTACAGCATCAGGCTGCACAGTTGGCCGAGCGGTCGGCGCAGGAAGATATGAAGTTGCAGTCGGAACGATACCGTCTGGGCGCCTCCTCCATTCTGGAGTTGCTGGACGCCCAATATTCTCTGACCAACGCCCAGTATTCACGAATTCAATCCTTGTACCAACTCAACCTTGCCGTCGCTTCGATGGCCAAGGCGATGGGGCGGATGTAATCCTCGTGGTGAAACGAGATTGGAAAGACGAAGCAACATTTAGCCCAGATAGCAAGAAGAGAGATGAATAAGAAAAAGAAACTATGGCTGATAATCTCGGGAGCGGTAATCGTCATCCTGATCATTGTGCTGGCCGCGAGCAGAGACAGTGGCATGGTCTATTCCGTCCAATCGGGCAAAGTGGAGAAAGGCGAGATTGTCTCGCTCGTCACTGCTACCGGTTCGGTCCAAGCGAAAACCACCGTGAAAATGTCCGCGGACGTTGCCGCCAAGATCATCGAGCTTCCGGTCAAGGAAGGCGATCAAGTGAAGAAGGGCGATGTGCTGGTTAGACTCGACCAGACCCGTTATCAGGCGGCGGTGAGTCAATCCGAGGCAGCGCTAGCGGCTGCGCGATCTGCCGAAAAAAGATCTGAGGCCTCACTGCTGGAAGCCAATCAGACCTTTGAACGTGCCAAGAAACTATACGCTTCGCAACTGATTTCCGACGAAAACCACACACAGTTGCAGACCGCGTTGGATGTGGCCAAGGCAAACCTGGAGTCCTCCCAATACTATACTAAGCAGCAGAAGGCATCCTTGGAGGAGATTAAAGACAGCTTCGACAAGACCATCATTACGGCGCCGATTGACGGGACGATCACCGCGCTTAATGCCGAGATCGGCGAGATTGTCATGGTCGGAACGATGAACAATGCCGGTACGGTGATTATGACCGTTGCTGATCTCTCGACGATCGAAGTGGAAGTGAATGTTGACGAGACCGATATCGCTCGCGTGCGAGTTGGTCAGGATACCAAGATTGAATTGGACGCTCTGCCTGACACGTCGTTCAAAGGTACGGTTACGGAGGTGGGGAACGCCGCGCAGAACGCCGGCACCAGCGGAGTCACCAACTTCACGGTCAAGATTCTGTTGCTTGAGAAGGTCGAGGGAATCAAACCGGGCATGACCGCCACGGTTGACATCACTACCGATAAGCGCAAGGACGTTCTCTATGTGCCGATTCAAGCAGTGGTGATGCGTCCGGACAAGTCAGATTCACTCAAGAAGGCCGCTGGCGGTAGTGGTTCATCTGGTGGCGCCGTGGCAGCTACAGTCGATTCGGCGAAATCTTCAAAGAAAGATAACAAGAAGCAGACGAAAGAGCTTGAAGGCATATTCAAATTGACAGGGGACGTTGTCAAATTCGTGCCTATCAAGACCGGCATTGCCGACCAGCAGCACATTGAAATCACAGAGGGTCTCGCTGAAAACGAAGAAATCGTCACGGGCAGCTATAAGATTCTGCGAACCATCGAAGATGGCGCCAAAGTGAAAATCTCCAAGGAAATCGTCAAAGAAGAAAAGAACAACTGATGCTAATCGAGACAGAGAACCTCTGGAAGACCTACAAGATGGGGATCGAGGAATTGCATGCTCTCAGAGGAGTGACTGTTAGTGTAGCAAAGGGCGAATACCTTGCCATCATGGGACCATCCGGTTCCGGCAAGTCAACCCTGATGAATCTCATCGGTTGTCTCGATACACCATCGCAGGGCAGCTACGTGCTCAACGGCAAGCAGGTATCCAGCATGAATGATGACGAATTAGCGCGCATCCGCAATCGCGAAATCGGCTTCGTCTTCCAAACGTTCAACCTGCTGGCCCGCGCCACCGCTTTGCACAATGTTGAATTGCCGTTGATCTATAATGGTACCGATTCCAAGACTCGCATCGAGATGGCCAAACACGCGCTCGAGCAGGTCGATCTCGCCGATCGCATGATGCACAAGCCCAACGAACTTTCCGGCGGTCAGAGACAGCGTGTTGCCGTGGCAAGGGCTTTGGTAAACAACCCCTCGATCCTTCTTGCCGACGAGCCCACGGGTAACCTCGACTCGAAAACCGGCGATGAAATCATGGGGTTGTTCGCCCGTTTGCATCTCAACGGCCACACGATTATTGTCGTTACGCACGAACCGGACATTGCTCTTCACGCCAATCGCGTCATTCATATCCGCGACGGCATGATCGAAAAGGAAGTCATCACTTCCAGTGCCACTGTAAATGATATTTGAGAATCTCAAACTGGCTGTGGCGGCGCTCTGGTCGCACAAGCTGCGCACAGTGCTCACCGTTATCGGCGTCGTGATCGGTGTCGCTTCCGTAATCGCCATCATCTCGACACTCGATGGCATGATGCTCCGCATTACGAGTGTGTTTGATGAGATGGGTGCGTCAACGGTGGCAGTGACCCGCTTCGGAATGATCACTTCGCGCGACGAATGGCTCAAGGCAATAAAACGGAAGCAGATCACTGTTGAAGATGCTCGTGCTCTTGAGGCGTCCTGCACTCTGGCTGAAGCCGTGGGTCTTGCCGTTGAAGGGCACGTCAGGACTATCAAACGCGGCAACAAGCCGCTTTATTCAATTTCGATAAACGGTTATACAGCGAACATGTCGCGCATCAACAATCTGGATATTGCGGAAGGACGTTTCTTCACTGACCTCGACGATGAACACCGACGCCGGGTAGCGGTGATCGGTCAGGAGGTCAAAGACAAACTGTTCCCGGACGAGGATCCGCTTGAGAAGGAAATCCTGATTGGCGGCGAGAAATTCGTCATTATCGGAGTTGGCGCCAAGAAGGGCTCAATCATGGGGGAGAACCTCGACAGGTATGTTTACATACCTGCGCACACCATGCTGCAGATGACCGGGCTGCATCAGGACATCAACATCATGGTCAAGATGCGCTCGGAGGCGATGATGGATCAAGGGATGGATCAGATTCGCGCCGTCATGCGCGCCCGTAGACATACACAGTATCATGATCCTGATGATTTCGCCATGGTCACAAAGGACGCGGTGATGGGATTCGTGAATAGTTTCACCGGTACTGCGCGTCTGGTGACTATCGCGATTCCGTTCATTTCCATTATCGTTGCCGGTATCGTCGTCATGAACATCATGATGGTGTCGGTGACCGAAAGAACGCGCGAGATCGGAATCCGCAAAGCGGTGGGAGCTCGCAGCAAACATGTGCTGGGTCAGTTCCTGCTTGAAGCGCTCATGATGTGCCTGATCGGAGGGATTCTCGGACTGGCCGGCGGATTGGGAATTGCCAGCATTGCTTCGAGCAAGATGGGACTGCCGTTTGTGATCTCGGTTACCGCAGTGGTCGTAGGATTCAGCATCCCCACGATCATCGGTCTGGTGTTCGGCATCTACCCGGCGTGGAAGGCGGCGAAGCTCGATCCGATCGAGGCATTACGGTTTGAATCATGAACATCTTCGAGACCAAAGAAGGCATCATTCTCGCTCTTGATTCGATTCGCTCCAACAAGTTTCGCGCATTCATGACCATTCTGGGCGTGATGATCGGCGTGAGTTCGGTAATCGCCATGGTGGCGCTGATCCAGGGATTGAATTCGACCGTCGCGAACGATATTCAGGCAATGGGATCAAATGTTATCTATATTACCAAGTATCCGTTCAACACAAACTGGGAAGAGCTGACCGACAAGGAACGCAATCGTGAACCAATCACGCTGGCGGAGGCCAATACCATCGCCGAGCTGTGTCCGTCGGTTGATGGTGTTGCTCCGCAGAATCATTATTGGCGACCGGGGGGCAATGTCGCCAAGTACAAAGAGAATACTTCCCGTAGCACAAATCTGTTCGGCACCAGTGTCGACTATACGCTGGTCAACAATCATTATGTCGAGAAGGGGCGTTTCTTCCTTGAATCAGAGGATCGTCACCGTGCGATGGTGTGTGTAATTGGCTCCGACCTGGCGGCGACTCTTTTCACTCGCAATGATCCGGTTGGGGAGCAAATTCTGTTCAACAATGTCAGATTGCGAGTTGTCGGCGTGATGGAGAAACGAAAGACTTCATTCGGTGAGGGTCAGGATAACATGGTCATTCTCCCTTACGGCACTTTCCATAAGCTTTTTCCCTGGGAGAAAGAGTTGTTTCTATCCGTCAGGGCCAGTTCGGCCGAACTGCTGGATCAGGCGCAGGACGAAATCCGTCAGGCGTTGCGCCAATTGCGGGGGGTGAAATACAGCGATCCGGACGATTTCGCCATGGCAACGCAGGCCTCGATTCTCGGTTGGTACAACGAGATCACCAAAGGGATTTGGATTGCGATGATTGCTATTTCCGCAGTCGGTCTGATGGTGGGAGGAATCGGTGTGCTCAATATCATGTTGGTCTCGGTCACGGAACGAACACGTGAGATAGGCGTACGCAAAGCTATCGGCGCTCGACGCGTTAATGTTTTCTTCCAATTCCTCGTGGAGGCGATGACGCTGTCCGGCACCGGTGGAGTCATAGGCATTGTGTTCGGATTGCTTGCGGCATTTATTATCTCGGCGGTCTCGCCCCTGCCAATGGTCGTTCCAATTCTTGGCATCATCGTGGCCTTCTCACTCTCCGTGGGCATTGGTCTTGCCGCCGGCGTGATTCCTGCTTATCGCGCGGCGTCGGTCGATCCGATTGTTAGTCTGCATTACGAGTAGTATTCAAATAGAATCATCGAACCGCCGTAGTTGTGTCGATCTTGAGTGAATCAATGGCAATCTGCCAGAGATCGATCACCCGCACTCTCGCTGAATCTATCCGCATTTCATAGTAATCGCCTGACTCGTGGGCGGAATCCTCGGTTCGGAAATCGGTCAGTTCAAGTATACGATACTCACCACAGCAAAGGTCACTTGCGTCATAGTGCACTTTCGTCTTGAGAGTGCTACCCCACGAACTAGTATAGAACGGCCTAAAATCGCAGAGAGCGATCGCGCGCAGGAACATGTCGCTGCCCCAGGATTCACCGCCATCGGCGCCATACCATTTCGAATAGAGCAAGATGGACAAATCAGGGAGAACCAACGCCTTCTCGACCCAAGTTGTCCCCAGTCCGGAGTCAAAAGGCCCTATCTGTGCACACCTCAAACGGAGAGAATCAGAGCCGACCTCTTCCCAGACCGTCAACACGCTTTTCGCGCCCTCTGAGTAACCTTGCGCATCCGTCATCATATAGAACCACATTTCGGTGCCTCTTTGACGCCGTGTCTTGTCAGTACTGTCCGGCAGACAGACATTGTTGTACTTCTGACTCCCAGCGTAACAAAAAACCCAAAGGCCGTCTGTTGACCGCTCAGTCTCTTTGTTTGCAGTGGTGAAACTGTCGCTCTTCCTGGGCGCAAGGTGCCATTCCACGAAATGCGAGACATCAATAGAGTCGCGATTTCCGGGAATCTTAGACGCGAACTTCCCGTAGAATCGAGCGATATCAGCTTTCGCAATCGTCTGCGATTTGGCGATACCGCCACAAAGCGCTACAATGATTGCCAGGAAAACCACTTGAGACTTGCTGAACGACATGGAAACCCCTCCGATCTATAGTTGCTGCTACGAAAGCACACCGCGCTAATGCAAAACCGCCAGTTGCGCCTTTGCAGTCCCCGCTTCCGCGTGCTTACGGTGTAGCGGACATACTTCATCTATCGTATACTCACTCAGAAAAATTTCGTCACGTACGTGCGTGCAGAATGCCGCCGCCTTCTTGCCCGAATCAATACAGATGGTCTCGTGTGTGATTCCCGGCGGTTCGGGGAAGTCCTCTACCGGAAGAGAGTCAACCGCTGCCGACATAAAGTCGGTCCAGATCGGCAACGCATTCAAGCTACCAGTCTGATTGTGTCCCAGCGAAGTCTTGTCGTCGAAGCCAATCCAGCATCCGGCGGTAACCTGCGGTGTGTAGCCGACAAACCAAGCGTCGCAGAAGTTGTCCGACGTTCCGGTCTTGCCTCCGGCCGGGCGATAGAATCCGCGTGTGCGTGCATTTGCTCCGGTTCCGCCCGAGTCATCCATCACCGACTGCATCAAACTGACCATCATGTAAGCAGGAGCCGGCGCAATTGCCACCTGCCGCGGCGCGACGCCGTTTTCTTCGAGAAGATTGCCATAGCGGTCGATGACCTTGGTTATGAATCTCGGCGCAACATGAATCCCGCCGTTGGGGAAGCAAGTGTAAGCGCTCACCAACTCGAGCACATCGACCTCGGAAGTACCGATCGCTAGCGACGGGTTCGGCGTGAGCTTGCTCTGGATACCCATCTTGTATGCGACATCAATGACCGGTTTGGCGCCGACCATTTGTAGCAGCTTGATTGCGATCAAGTTTCTCGACCGGGCCAATCCGGTGCGCAACGGCATTACGCCTTGAAATTCATTGTCGAAATTCTGCGGGCTCCACTCAGTCGAACCCGGTATTGTAAGAACTATAGGTGTGTCGTAGAAGATGTCGCAGGGATGATGACCCTGCATTACGGCCGCAGTGTACACAAACGGTTTGAAAGCCGATCCCGGTTGACGTTTCGCCTGCACGGCGCGGTTAAACTTGTACGTGTCAAAATCCTTGCCGCCGATCATTGTCAGTATATCCCCCGTCTCGTTGTCGATGCCGACAAAGGCTCCCTGAATTTGCTTGAACTGATAGGCTTTCTTGTGCGTGGCGCTGTCGTATACGATATCAGAGTATTGGGGATTTCCGAGCCACTTGGTGCGTTCGATCCGCGTCTGAATTGAATCGAGTTGTATCTTCATCGACCGCTCGGCGACCTGCTGCAACCGCGTGTCAATGGTAGTGTAGACATTCAGTCCGCCCTTGTAGAATTGATCGTTGCCGTACTTGGATGTGAGATGCTGCCGCACCATCTCCGTAAAATATGGCGCAGTTCCGGTAACATTTTGCGACCGATTGAGCTTGATCGGGAGCTTCTTGAGATCATCACCCAGCGCCCGGCTGATATACCCTTCAGACTCCATTCGGCCGAGCACATAGTTGCGCCGTTGTAGGGCGCGTTCAGGATGCTCGATCGGCGAATAGCGAGAGGGGGCATTCACAATGGCCACCAGTAATGCGCCTTCTTCAATTGTGAGGGCTTCGGCATTTTTGTTGAAGTAATTCCGCGCTGCCGTCTCGATACCCCACGACGAATTGCCGAAGTAGTAGAGATTCAGATACATCTCCAGAATCTCGTTTTTCGAGTAAGTGCGCTCGATCTTGAGTGCCGTCAATGCCTCCTTCAACTTGCGTTCCATCGAGATTTCACGGTTGAGAAACAGCATACGCGAAAGCTGCTGCGAAATCGTGGAACCGCCTCCCGAGCCGAATCCGAAAAACAGATTCCGGAAAATGGCTCGCGCGACGCCGCGCCACTCGACCCCCCAGTGTTTGTAGAACTGGTCATCCTCAGTCGAGATCAGCGCTTGGATTACGTGTACCGGAATCCTGTTGTAGGGGACCAATGTCCGGTTCTCGAAGTGGAATTTCTGAAGGACCTGACCATTGCGATCGTAAATCGTCGTCACGACTGGTGGCTCGATATTGTATATCTGCTCGATTGACGGAAGTTCGTTTCTGTAGGCGTATGCCAGCGAAATCGCCACTACGACGCCAAGCACTGCCAGAAAACCCAAGATCACATAGTACTTGACAGGGTACTTGATAGTTCGAAAATCAAACATGGTCACTCGCAATTGTACCGCCCTCTTGAGCAATCGTTGCGTCAATCTGCACGCTGAGACGGTTTCGGTCAACCAAAAAAAGCCTTTGAGCGATCAATTCGACTCGCATGGCAACGTATTCGTAGACAGTATGTTACGTAGTATTGTTGAGTTGATAGTTGCAATGGCCTGTGTCAGCCACAGACGAGGAGCCCGCCATTGCCCATCTGGTGCAAGGAATTGCTCACCTTGTGTAGCCAAACGTCTCTTAGCGCAATTGGGCGGATCGGAAGCTGATGCGTATAATAATGTAGAGAGAATGCCCAAATCCTCCGGGATACTCTTAGCGTATTGACATGCAATTAGATAGGTCGTTTCTGGTCTTCTCTTGGGACTTGTCAGTCGTAACCGCGTCCAACATGGCGGGAAAATTGTTGTCTTTCCACTTCGGCACACTGTTTGCGCAGTAGTCCCGCGTATGGAAGGAGGAAATTTGAGACAGTGCAAGCAAATCGTGGCAATTATCGCGTTGGCGAATCTAATGATTCTGGTCTCCAGTCTCCATGCCAACGACATACGGCAGCAAAGATGGCAACGCTGGCAGCACCAATCGGTTAGTGCAGTCTTGCGGACTGAGGAGAGCCAGGCGGTCATGGAGGCGCCGAATGCGTTGGCGAAGTCACTGATCCCAGCAGTTACGGATATCAAGGTTAACAACGATGACGGTCCAGCCTCCTTCATTCAGCACTTCAGCGACATCGCCTATTTCCCTGACGGAAAAGGAGTTGCAGTGTGGGAAGACGAGCGCAACGGTGAATGGGACATCTACGCGCAGCTTCTCACGGTCGACGGTTTGCCAACCGGCTCCAACGTTCGCCTGATTCATGACGCCAGCTTCCGATCATCCCGTCAGCCCCGGCTGGCTGTCAATGCTGTCGGCAAACTGGCTCTCATCTGGAACGAAGAGGAGTCAGCGGCAATCAAAGTGATGGTCTTCAATAGCAGTCTTAGCGCCCTTACCGGCCAAGTTGAACTGAACGACAACACGGGTACTGATGTTGTCAATCTGCCCGTAGTTGCGGCTTTGTCCACAGGCGGTTTTGTGGTGGTCTGGGAAGACTCCCGTGATGGTGCAAATATCTATGGTCAGATCATCGATGATGGCGTCAATCGCGTCGGCGTCAACTTCCGGGTGAACAGCAACGTCAATTCTCCTTATCGTATCGCGCCTAATGTTGTCGCAAGTAATGATACAACCTTTGCTGTTGTCTGGGAGGATGCGCGCGATGGCAACGGACACAGCTACTTCCGCATCTTGAAAAACGACGGCACGCCTCTGTATGACGATCTGCTTCTCGAAGCCAACTATCCGGCAGCATACCAGTTTGGTCCCCAGGTCAGCTTCATCAAGGGTACTGGCTATTTCACAAGTTGGATATCGACGCGCGACGCTGGCCAGAGTGTTTACGGTCAAGTTGTTTCGAAGACCTCCGCGCCTGTTGACACGAGTTTCCGCATCAATGGCCAGTTTGCCGATGTCTGCTGGGATTTGCGCATGGCAGCGGCTCGAGATTCGGGCATCGGGTGTGTCTGGGCCGATTACACTTCAACAGCCCAGATCAAATACCAGAAAATCAGCAATCTGGGTAAGCTTTCCGGCAACAATGTCACCATGCAGGACAACTCTCTTCTTGGTGAACGCAACTTTCCAGCGATAGCGTTTCGCTCTTCAGGGTTGAACGTCGTCTGGACTGATGAGCGCAACGGCAATCCTGACATTTTCCAGCAGCGTCTGGACATTTCCCTGTCCAAGGCGCTCGATAACCTTATTCTTAACGACGATCAAGCCGGCTCGCAGCAATACACTCCCGATATCGCCTGGTTACCGCAGGGTGCGAATGCCATCGTTTGGCGCGACTGCCAAGCGGATGACGGCGATATTTATCTACAACGCAATAGTCTCTCCGGCGCTTCGATTGGTGCGGCATTGCGCATCAATGACGACCCGGGGAGGAGTCTCCAAAGCAACCCGCGCATTGGAACCTCCACGAGCGGCGACATGATTGTGGTTTGGGAGGACAATCGCACCGCCACCGGCATCGCCGGACAGAACATTTTCGCCCAGCGCCAGTGGGCTAACGGCACGAGAGTTGGCGCCAATTTCGTCGTGAATGACGATGGTACTGCAAAACCCAAATCAGAACCGGATATTGCGGTCGGCAACGATGGCAGCTCTGTCATCGTTTGGGTCGATCAACGCGCAACCAAGAAGCAAATCTATCTGCAGCGCTATAATTCCTCCGGCGTGGCCGTCGGCGGCAATCAGCTTGTGGCAGATGTCTCCGGCGCTGTCGAAAGCTTCTCCCCGCACGTCGGTATGCGCAGCGACGCTTCCTTTGTCGTGAGCTTCCTCTCAATCGTCGGTGGTCATCAGGAGCTCTTCATTCAGCGCTTTAATGCTTCCGGTGTCGCGGTTGGTGACCTCCACCTGCTTGACGTCGATACGTCGCAAGTGCAGATTCTCGATGCCGACATTTTCGTGCACGACTCCAAAGGCGCGTTCTATATCGCCACTATCCAGACGTCAACACTAGGTAGTGTTGTCAAATGGCATCGATACGGCTTCAACGGCAATCTTGAACTTGGCAACATCCAAGTGTCGGACGTCACCGGTGCAAACTTCGGTGAGTTGCGGACGGATGGCGATATCGATGACGGCATCGTCGTTGCCTGGAGCGACTCACGCTCGGGAATTCGGCGCGGATATTTCCAGGTGTTGCGTGAAGACGGATTCCATATCGGCGCCAATACGCACGTCTCAACCGGATCAGTTCCATTTCTGGAGAAACACCCGGCAGTCGCGCTGAACAATGGCTTCGTCTTCTGTTCATGGGTTGACAATCGTAATGCCGGTCGCGGGTTTGATGTCTTTCTTAACTTCGACCCGTATACCGCCACCGATGTCGGTGACTTCAATGTTTCACTGCCGAAGCAATTTGATCTCGAACAGAACTTCCCGAACCCGTTCAATCCTGAGACTGTCATTCGCTATGAGCTGCATAAAGCTCAGGCGGTTACGTTGGTCATTTACAACACACTTGGTCAACAGGTACGTACTCTTATCGATGACTACCAGACGGCCGGAAGTCACGCTGTTACGTGGGATGGTACGTCGTCAACAACGTCGCAGGTTTCCAGTGGCATCTATTTCTATCGTCTACAAGCAGGCGATTACTCCGAAACGCGTAAGATGACGTTGCTAAAGTAATCTACGGAATACCGATCATAGCCCGGCAGCGCGGTGCGCCCTGACTGCCAGCAGATTGTAGAACATCATCACATTCACTAGGGTAATTACGATCTCCAGCGCGTTGATAAACAGGTAGATGGGGATTTTGACCAACAACGGTGGTGTGAGAAATGTATCGACAAGTATCAGGGGCAGACTGATGACGAGCAACGTCGCGAACAGCATGAATTGCAGCGCGAACACTTGCCACCAGTGACCTCTCACCAACTCGTAACTCTCGATCAAACTCGCGAAAATGCGTCGATCGGTCAGGGCAATCGCCTGTAGAGCACAACAGCCGAAGACGTAGAACACGACTCCCGGTATGATCAGCGCCAGCAACCCGGTGAATACGACAATTCCCAGAACCAGCGCCGTGAAGACTGCCGTGGGAAACCTGACCATGGCGTTGAGGAAGACTTCATAAAACGGTTTGGGTGCGCAGGCGACGTAGTGTCGCGCTGCGGTCATGACATTCAATGTCGCAAAGATGCCAAGAAAACCGAAAAAGATCGCGGCGAGAATCATGTTGCCCATGCTGCCCAGGTCGCCTTGCGGTTGATCGGGTGCTGGAAGAGCCAGCATCTGTACGAGAACCAGCGGTACCTGAATTGCCAGGAAAATTGTCGCAAACTGCCGGACGCCGTTCATCAACAACCGCATGGCATCTTCGACAATCAACCCGAAATCAAACTTGGGACTAACGGTGGATGGATATAATAAGCGCAGCGATGGCTGTGGTGGTGTAGGGAATTCTTCTAT
>Ga0209777_10003173_pt1 | contig 20735 bp, 32 predicted proteins | sample FrelakmetHBP12HB_FD_187147 | JGI IMG/M metagenome (GOLD analysis project Ga0209777, IMG submission 187147) | Freshwater lake sediment microbial communities from the University of Notre Dame, USA, for methane emissions studies -HBP12 HB (SPAdes)... | ecosystem: Environmental > Aquatic >...
AAAACTGAGTGGGTTCTCATATGTGATATTGATGAGTTGTTGGATATAACGGAACAAGATTTAATAAAAGAACAACAAAATAAAACCAGTATAATTAAAACTGAGGGATGGAACATGGTTAATATGGAAGATAATTATAATTTATCTAATATTAAATATGCTCATAGAGATACCCAGTATGATAAGCCATGTTTATTTAATAAATCTTTAATTAAAGAAATCAATTATTGTTATGGCGCGCATTCTTGTAGTGCCACTGGTATTGTTAGGTATTGTATTCAGACTAAAAATATATAGAAAAAGTATGAATAATATAGCCTGGTATTTCCTTAAAACCTATTAATAAAAACATATATTTACCTGATGTATAGATCTTCTAAACATACACTTTTTTATACTAATACCTCTAAAAAACTAGAGATAAATAAGTTCTTAGAAGAATACCATATCGCTTTACAAGAATATATTGATTTTATCTGGTTTAATAAGATAATTGTTAAGGATATCGTTTTAGATATCCAAAACGATATCTTTTCTAAACCCTCTTATATTGATTATAACCTTATATCTTCTTCTACCTCTTTATCTGCTAGAGTTTTAAGAGCTGTTGCTGACCAAGCTTTAGGTATTGTTCTAGGCGTTATAGTTAGAAAAGCTAAATATTTATATGTTTTAGAAAAGGTTAAAGAAGAAAATAATAAAAAGGCTATAGAGTTTATAACTAAAAAACTTAGCAAAATTAAGATAAATAAACCTGTTATAGGTAAAAATGTTAAGGCTGAACTATGTGCTAATTGTGTAGATATTGAACAAGATAAGACTTCTTTTGATTGCTTTATCAGATTAAGCTGTTTAGGCAAACAGTATAACCACATTAAAATGCCGTTAAACTTTAATAAAGTTGATATTAAGTGGAAAGGTAAAGGCAAATTACTTGACTCTATTCTGTTAAGTTCTAACAGAATAGAACTTAGATATAAAGTAGAAAAACCCGAGCTAAAAACTGAAGGTCAAATAGTTGGTGCTGATACTGGAGTTAAAACTGTTATTACTTTATCTGATAAGCAAACACCTCCAGAAAGCAATAAGCATGGACATTCATTAGATACAGTATTAACGATAATGAGTAGGAAAAAGCCTGGTTCTAAAGCTTTTAAGAGGAGTGAACAACATAGGAAGAATATAATAGGTTGGGCTATTAATAGACTTAATTTTTCTAATATTAAAGAAGTTAAGTTAGAACATATTAATAATATATTCTTTGGTAAAAATACATCTAAGAAGTTAAAAAGATTTACTAATTCTGCTATAGAGCAGAAGGTAATACAGTTATGTGAAGAGTTAGGGGTCCTAGTATCTTTACAGAACTCTACATATAAATCCCAGAGATGTTCTGGGTGCGGAATAGTACTTAAGTCAAACCGGAAAAATAAGGTATATATTTGTAAGCATTGTGGATATGCAGAAGATGCAGACCTTAATGCAGCAATTAACAATGAAGCAGACCTACCTAAGATACCGTATTGGCTTAAGGAGAAGAATTATAATAAGGTAGGGTTCTATTGGAAGCCTACTGGATTTTATAATTTGGAAGGTCAGGAGTTAATTAGTCCCTGATAGCTAGGAATGAGAATAATATACTATATATTATTCAACTATAGCAAGGATATATATAGGTTGTATCATTATAAGTTTATAAATCCAGATTACTCTGTCTTAAGATATAATGAGTTTGCTAAAAGGTTAAGCGATTGGAATAAGAGAACTGGATGTGGTTCTTATTATATGTCTTCAGAAGAAGATATACGAAATGATTTTAATGGTCGTCGCGCGGCTGCCCAAAAAATATTATGACAAATCCAAAAATATCAAGCACAGGGCTTTAGGGTGGAGAAAATGCTCATCTGTGTCATTGTTATTAATAATTCTTAATTTCTCTGCGTTATATATTTTTTAGATTATAACAGGAATATTGTCATTATGTTAATAACAAAAAAAAATATAAGTTTTAATGTTGAACCAAATAAACTCTTAAATAAGAATGATGAGTGGTATTGCGGAACAGAAGTTTTTTGGAATGACTATTATATGAGTAGTTATGAAAAAAACACCGCAATAATGCAAAGATTTTTATCTAAAGATCATTCTTATATAGATATTGGAGCGTGGATTGGATCTACCGTTTTATTTGGAGCACAATTATCAAAAAAATGTTATGCATTTGAGCCCGAGCCAATAGCTTTCAATGTTTTAATAAAAAATTTAAGTTTAAATCCAAATATTTCCAATATTAATTTATATAATGCGGCTATTTCTGATAAAACTGGAAAAATAAAATTAGGCAGCAACACATTACATGGCGACTCTATGTCATCTATGGTTTGCAGTAATCAATGTATTGAGGTTGATTCATTTTCTTTAAATGATTTTATTATTCAAAATAATATAACGGATTGTAATTTTATTAAAATAGATATTGAGGGAGGAGAGTTTTTTGTTCTTCCTTCAATTAAGGATTTTCTTTACAAAACAAAACCAACATTATTTTTATCATTACATTCCCCTTGGTTTGAAGATAGTAAAGAGTTTTTTGATAAAATTAAAGACATATTTTTTATATACAAAAATATTTATGATATGAATTATAAAAAGATATCTTTAGATGATTTATATAGAATAAATAATTTTGCATCAATAATAGCAACTGATATCGATTTAGATCAAAAAATTACTATTATTAATGACAAAAAAGTAACTGTATGTCTTACGTCGTGTAATCGGCTTGATTTATTAAAAGAGACATTGGATAGTTTTTTTTCGATTAACACTTATCCAATTGAAAGATTTTTAATAACTGAAGATTCAACTAATCCAGATGCTTATAAATCTATAGTTGATAATTATGGAGATAAAGTTAAAGTAATTTTTAATTCAATTAATCTTACACCGGCAAGATGTATTGATAAGATGTATCATTTAGCTACAACTGAATATTTATTTCATTGTGAGGATGATTGGAAGTTTGATGGCAATCCTAATTTTATTAAAAATTCAATGGACATATTAGAAGAAAGAAAAGATATTTATCAAATTTGGATCCGTCATCCAAATACCCATCATCATCCAATGATTCCTGGAGTATTTACAACAAGTACTGGAGTTTGGTATACAGTATTAATAAATGATTGTTGGGGAGATTGGTGTGGTTTTGGTTGGAATCCTGGATTAAGAAGAAAATCTGATTATTTAAAAATGTTTCCAAATGGATTTTCTGAGTTTATTTTGCCAAATCAAAGAATTGTATTAACAGAATATGAATGCAATAAATATGCGAGAAAATGTGGATATAGAGCAGCATCATTAGTTAATACATCATGTTATCATATTGGTGATCAAAGATCAACTTATTAATTAAAAACTAATAAAATGCAATAATAAATATGATTCAATTGCGCAAGAAGATTTTTGAAAAATTAGCTCAACAAACGCCTACAGCCGGCGCTACCGCAACAGCTCCAATAACAGGAAATCCTCAAGCTTTTTCTCCAGAATCTCTTTATCCCTCAATTATTATAGGCTTTACCCCATTTAATCTCGCCCCCATTAATCACATATCAAATATCCTTAATAATGCTATTTTTTATTCCAGCGCAGGTAAAAAACACCTTAAACTTCTAAGAGATTCCAATTTTAACGTTGATTCCTCTTCTGCTACAAATTCAATTTTAAAAAACTTAATTGAGTTCTCAAAGCAGATATATAATCTCATATACACCGATGCTGGAGCTAATTATAAGAAAAATCTAACTCCAGATGAAATCAAAGCAAAAGTTGCCGTCTTAAAAAACTCCCCATTCTTATTAAATATTCCTTCTTCAATTCCTTCAAAAGAATTAACAGTAAAGTTTCCCGAAGGTGTTAAAACATCAATTATTAATCAATTGGCTCAAATTAAATAATGTCAAGTTCAAAATTGAAAGATAGAATTGATTCTTATATCAATTCTACAGATTATAAATTATTAAACAAATTACCAACCATCATTTGTGTAAATGGCAAATCTTTCTTTAAAACAACTTCATTAATTGATAAACCATTTTGTCATGAATTTACTGAGAGTATGTTGGCTACAGCTCTAAAGCTCTCAACGGATATTGAAGGAACTGTTTTCTCTTATTATTATAATGATGAAATTGTTATCATTACAAGAAATGATCAGAATATAGATACGGAGCCTTGGTTTGATAATAGATTACAAAAAATAGCTTCAATTACATCTTCAATTGCCACTAATTATTTTAATAGTTATAATACAACTAAAGAATTAAATTTGTTTGGAGAGTCTTTATTTTATTCTCATATATTTGCCGTTCCAAATATAGCAGAAGCAATAAATACAGTTATTTGCAAACAACAGCAAAACTTTCACTCTTCAGTTCATTTTGCTTGTTTTTATGAGTTATTAAAGAAATATGATAAAAACACAATAAGAGAAATGTTGATGGGCTTAAGCGTGGATGAAAAAATTAATCTTTTATCGCAGGAGTGCGGGATAAATTTTAATGATTATTCCTCCGTTTACAGACGCGGTGCCGCGTGTTATAAATCTCCTAAGATCGTGGATGGTTCCGTTAAAAATAAATGGACCATAAATACCGATCTCCCTATTTTCACAAAAGATCAAACATTTTTAAATAATATTTTTAAATTGGGATCTGATATTTTTAGAAAAGAAAGTGATTAAAATAAATTGAAAATTGTATCAATAGAAGATTTAAAGATTGTTAAAGAAAGAGCGAATATTCCTACTTTATTAAAAAGCATTAATGCTGAGAAAATATGTGAGGTAGGTGTCGCTGAAGGTTATAATTTTAACAGACTATTAACTGCTCAATGTGTTAAATTGGCTGTTGGCGTAGATATTTGGCAAAAAGTACAAAATAAAGGTCAGAACGATTATCCTTTTTCTGAAGATGAAGTTAATTCATTTTATCAAAACATGTTAGATCTTTCCAAAAGAGATTCTCGAGTTCAAGTTATTAAAGATTATTCAGTAAATGCTAGTAAGAAATTTGAAGATAATTATTTTGATTTTGTTTATATAGATGCCGATCATACTGAGGATGCCGTTTATGCCGACTTATGCGCTTGGTATCCTAAAGTAAGACCAGGAGGTGTTTTAGCCGGTCATGATTATTTTGAAAATGAGCTTCCTAATGGAGTTAAGTTTGGAGTAATTGAAGCTTTAAATAGATTTAGAGAAGAAAATAATCTACCTATCCATGTTGATGGAGAGGGTTGGTATGATTGGTTTATTCCTAAACCAGCAAAAATATCTATTTCGAATAAATTTCCAGTAATTCTTACCATGACGGTTAAAAACGAAGAACATATTATTCATCGTTGTTTAGATTCAGTTCTTTCATACGTTGATGGTGTAGCTATTGCTGTAGATTCAAGAACTACAGATAATACTTTATCTCGTTCTATAGAATTGGCTCAAAAATATAATAAGCCTTATAAAATTGAAGTAAAAGAATGTAAGTTTATTCCACAATTTGATAGGGTTGATATTTCTGATGCAAGAAACCAATCTATAGAATTGGCTGAACAACTTATAGAAGATTTTTTTCCTTCAAAAAAGTGTTATCATTTATTCGTTGATGCTGACGAGGCATTAATTTTTAATTCAAATGATCCTTTTGCGCCATTAGATGGCGCACATAACTTTGAATTTATTAAAAACTATCCTAGTGGATTACGATCATATTCTGGCATGCAACTTTTTCTTGCTTTTAATGGATATTATTGGGAAGATGAAATACATGAGCAAGTCTCTCAACGTCCTGGATATGTTAAAGTAGGTTCTTTAAAAATAGATACATTTTATTTGGACTTTCGACATTTGGGCGCAAGAAGTAAAGACCCGCAAAAAATTAATAAAGATATATCTCTTATGAAATGGGTGTTGGAAAAACGTCCCAATTATAGAAAAATGCAATATTATCTAGCCTTAGCATATAAAGAGGCAGGTTTAATTAAAGAAGAAATAGAAACATATAAACAAATTACTAATAATCCAACGGCTTGGAAAGAAGAAAAATGGTATTCATATATACAATTAGGTCAAATATCTGATAAAGAAAATTTAATTTATTATATGTTGAAGGCTTATGAATTAGATAAATCTCGCGCTGAGCCATTATATCATTTAATTACTTTTTGTATAAAAGAAGGTTTAAATAAAATGGCTAATAATTTCGCCAAAATGGCTATTAAACTTAATAAGCCACCTAAAGGATCTTTCTATTTGTCTGAAGATATGTATGATTGGAAAATTAAAAGCGAATGTGCTATTGCAGCATTTTATGATGGCGATATAAAAGAAAGCTATATAATTTCTAATAAATTATTAGAAGAAAATTTGCTTCCAGCTCATGAGATAGAAAGAGAAAAAAATAATAGAAGATTTTCTATAAGACGTTATTTTGACAAGCCCACAATTGCTTTTTACATATATAATGATATAGATTGGACAATACAAAAAGCAAATGGCTTTGGTGTTTCTGAATCTTGTTTATTGCAATTAGCCAAATTCTTTACTCAAAATGGATATTATGTTATTATATATTGTAAGACTCAAGAAGAAGGCGTATTTGATGATATTGGATATATAAGAAATTATGGGTTTGATATTGATTGTGATATATTAATATCATTTGGAAATCCTAAATGTTTTGATAGAGTAAAAATTAAATGTAATAAAGCTTATCTGTGGCTTCATGACATTTATATTAGACCTTATATTACTCAAAATGATGTTAATAGATTTAAAAAAATATGTATATCATCTAATGCACATAAAAACTCAATTTTAGAATATCATCCATTTATAAGCGATGATAAGTTTTATGAAACAAGAAATGATATATATGACTGGATTACTTTATTTAACTTAAAATGAAAAGATGTCCCCAATATCCTAAAAAGAAAAGATATGCAACTGAAAGAGATGCAGAAACCGTTATTCTTTTATTAAATAATTATAATTTGCATCCCTATCATTGTGATGCCTGCAATGGTTGGCATTTATCATCTAAATCATAATCTAATTTTTTAACATTATAGATATGAATATTAAGAGTTTAAATCAAAAGATTTCTCATCTATATAAAATCGCTGGTTTATATTCAGCAAAAGATGTTGAAGTATTTATCAAAAATCGTGATTTAGAAAGTCAGGAATCTAATATAGCAAATTTTGTGAATGAACTATATAGAGTTTATAAGCTTCACGATAAGTTATATGCAGTTGTTGGAATGATTTCTTTTGAAAATGAGGATGATAGATTTCTTGATTTAACCGAGGAAATAACAAAAAGAATTCCAACATTAGTTAAATTGGCTTCAGAAGTTCCTGGTTTAAATAATAGAAAAGAGCTGGCTGAAAAAGTATATGGTGCAGCAGAAAAAGCCTATATGGATTATATGAGGTTCTTTCCAAAAGAAACCAGAAAGATTTCTTTAGATGAATTAACAAGATCTCTTTCTATGCATTTTCAAAGCACATTACACTTTTTGCTTGATGAATATTTATCAGATTTAAAAGATCTTTAATATAATTTCCATAATTGATTGCCAAAATGTGAGCTTAATTGGTTCAACTTTGGTTATCTCAATCTTTGGCATTTCAACTACAGGTTCAACTATTACCTCATTCTTTTTGTCGTTTTCTATTTTTAATTCCTGCAATATTTTATCAAATATAGGAGATTTCATAAATATATTAAAATAAGCAACAACTCCAGCTCTATATTGTTCTTCAGGCGCTGAATAATAATATAAAAGTTTTAAATCATGACAAAACCCAATAGGGTCTCCAGCTTCAATATATTTGAAAGAACTCTTATATCTTTTATTCTTCAAAAAATCTAAATGAAATAAAATACCATCATCCAATGTTTTAAAGCTTCTAAACCAAGACCCAGGATTTTCGGGCTTCAATATAACTTTTACTCCATTTATTATTTCCCAAACATTATTTAATATACAATATTCAATATCTTTTCCAGTTTCATCTTTTACTTTTGCATTTCCTATATTGTAGTTCCAACAAAACTTTGAACATCCAGTCTCTAATGAGTTTTGTCCATATATAACTGCTATTGAACTTTTGCCGGGATATACATTATATAATGAAAACCAACTTTTCACCAATGCTCTTGTGAAATCTTCTAATGTAAATTCGGTTCTAACTGTAGGGACTTTTATTAATGCCATCTGATTTTCCTATTTTAATTTAAAATTATATTAAATATGCCATTTTAGCTGCGTTTAATTTTAAATATTAGAATCTTCCAATAACTTGATATATATTTGTTAGGAGAATAAAATGTATTTATAGATTAAAGCTCGAGCACCTCCTTTTAAAACTTAAATCAAATTTTGTTTAATTTTTAATGTAGGAGGTTATTATGAGAGATTATTTAAAATTCACATGTTATAAGTATTTTGTTATTGGAAAAATTAAAGGTTTAGCCGAAGAATCAAGAAGATTAAGAGCTTCAATTCTTAAAAACAAAAATTATCCCGCCAGCCAAGCACGTTTAATGGCGGCTGATAAAGCTCTAAAATCCCACATTCGTCATCATTTATTGGCATATGCTTTTTTACGCGGTATCCCCTATTCAAATATTGAATTGAAATGTGCCACATATAATCAACCAAATCCTGAGTTTTTGGTCAAAATAATTAAATCCTGCTGCATTAATTATAATGATCTTTATTTCCCAATTGAAGATATTAAAAATTGGTTAAAAGGTGCTTAAATGTCGTAGCTTAACTCAACTGATAAATTATATGTGATTGTGCGCAATGATTTGTCAATCGGACAACAAGCAGCACAAATATGCCATGCATTAACTCAATTTTCTTTTGAACATCCAATTATTTTTAAAGATTGGCATCTTAATTCTAACTATATTTGCCTGTTATATATAGAAAATGAGAGCTCATTAAACGCGTTCTTAAACAAAACGAATATGAGTAATATTTCTAGTTCTTATTTTTTGGAACCCGATTTTAATAATCAATTAACTGCAATTTGTTTGGAGCCTTCTCCCAAAACAAAGAAATTAACCAAAAATCTAAAACTGGCTTTTGATATGAAAGGTAATGTATGAAAATAGTATTCTATGTAGGCATTTCCTGGCAGCGTTGGGATCCTTCTACTGTAGCTATAAATGGGTCTGGCGGCTCTGAAATAGCTGTAATTGAGTTATCCAAATTATTTGTTAAAGCCAACCACGAGGTTATAGTTTATGGTGATTTGGATAATGAAGGAATTCATGATGGTGTAAGTTGGAAACATTATTCAAAGTTTAAAAATATTGAATGCGATATCTTAATTTCCTCCAGAGTTCCTAACACCGTTAATCCAGAAAATAATATCAAATATAAATTGGCTTATTTATGGATGCATGATGCTAATTTAGGTAATTGGTTGAATGATGATCAAATTAATAGATTTAAATCAATAATTGCCTTAACAAAATGGCATAAAGGTCATCTTCTTGATTTCTACAAAATGGATCCAGATAAAATTAGAATTATAAATAATGGCATTGATCCAAAAAGATATAAGAATAAATCTATAACAAGAAATCCTCATAAAGCCATCTATTGTTCTTCTCCAACAAGAGGTTTAGATTTAGCATGCAATCTTTGGCAATACGTTAGAAAAGAAATTCCAGATGCAGAGCTTCATGTTTATTATGGATTTGATGTTGTAGATATTGCGGCAAAAAATAAACCTGATGAGCTTCTAAGAATTAAACAAATTAAACAATTAATTACAGAAACTCCCGGAGTTATCTTACATGGAAGATTAAATCAAGAACAATTGGCAAATGAACAATTGTCAGCAGGAGTGCTGGCTTATCCAACTTTCTTTTACGAAACCTCTTGTATCTCAGCTATGGAAGCCAAAGCCGCTGGTGTTAGGATTGTCACCACGGCTTTGGGAGCTTTAAATGAAACAGTTGGAGAACATGGAGTTCTTTTAACTGAACCTTATGCTTCAAAAGAATATAATGTAAGATTTATTAAGTCTGTGTGCTATATGATGACATTGGCAGACCAAGAAGATAGAAAAATATTATCTGATTATGCTTTGAAAAACTTGACTTGGAAAAAACGTTCTGTTCAATGGCTGAAGATGATTAAAGATGATCTCGATTTAATGTGTGAAACAATTGATATATAAGATTTTGAAAGGTTAATTTAAAATGCCATTATTAAGTTTTGCCCCAACAATGTTGCTTTTAGCTATATCAACTATTATTGGAATTGTTTTTGGAGTTGTTTTAATTTATTTTAATTCCAAATAATCTTTAAAGCCCTGAAAGCTTAAGGTAAGCAAGGCGCCTCTAAAACGCCAAAATCGAGTTCGATTCTCGGTCGGGGCACCTCATTGAAAATTGGAGATTTCATGAAAATATTATCAGTAGGAAAAGGATTTATTGCGTCTCATTTCAATTACCCCATAATTGAAGACAGATTAACATTGTCAAATATTAAGGATGTCTTAAATAAACATAAACCTGATATTTTAATCAATTGCGTTGGTTTTTGCGGAGTTCCAAATATCGATCAATGCGAGATTGAAAAAGAAAGAACTTTAACTTCCAATCTTTTAATTCCAACTTTATTGGCTACTGAATGTGATAAGTTAGATATTAGACTGCTGCACATAGGTTCAGGTTGTATCTACTGCGGAGAATCTCCCAATAAAGTTGTTAAATTAATTAATGGATTAGCAGAAAAAGATGAAGGTGGAGAAGTAATTGTAAGAGACATTGGATGGCGAGAAGAAGATTTTGCAAATCCCGCATCTTTTTATTCCAAGACCAAATATGCATGTGATTTAGCAATTGGACAGATGAGGACGACAACTATATTAAGAATTAGAATGCCATTATCCAGTAAAAATAATGAAAGAAATTTGATTTCAAAATTAAAGAGATATAATCAAGTAATAGATATTCCCAATTCCGTGACATTTGTTGATGATTTAACGAGATGTGTTGATTATGTTATTAATAAAAGTTTAACTGGTATTTATCATGTCACGAACAAAGAGCCATTAACAGCTGCTGATGTTATGAAAGAATATCAAATTTACATTCCAACACATAAATTTGAAATTATAGATGAAGAAAGATTGGGAGAATTAACAAAAGCAAAACGTTCAAATTGTATTTTGAATTCTGATAAATTAAAAGATGCTGGTTTTGAAATGAGTCCAACAAAAGAAATGTTGGAAAAATGTATGAAAGAATATATTGAAAATTTAGATTAATTGCAAATTTGGAGATTTTATTATGTCAAACAAGAATTTAATTATTGACCTTAAAGCAAGAAAAGATGTAGATGGGCAAATTTATTATGTGGGTAGGATAAAGGCACCCATTGTAATCGAGTGTAAGCAAGGTGCGGCATTTTTAGTATTCGTAGCAGACCCTGGCTCTGAGCAGCTTCAAATCGCATTAATGGATTCAAAAGAAGGTGGTGGGGAAGATTAAACATGCACTTTGAAAATCTTTGGGAGCTTTGCGAAGATTTCCATAAAAACACAATAAAGGAAAACTCAATCTCCTCCGTAATGGATCAATTAACATTAAAGATTAGCGTTTATAAAATGTTGGTTAATCAAAATGATTATTTATCTGATGAATTAATAAAAGCTAAATCTACATTGTTGGGAGAAATATTATTTACAATTACTCTCTTATCTTTAAGAGATAATATTAATGTATTTGATGCGTTAAATAATGCATTAAAAGAACGCAAATGATGTTGTTCAAAAATATTGATGTGCCTATTGATTTTTGTCCAATTTGCAAATCTCACACTATGATATGTTATTCAAATTCAACGAGTGAAAGTTGTTATAGTTGCAGAAGAAACAATATAAAAACTCATTATATAATTGTTCAATCAAATACTTATGCACAACAGGCATTTTATATTGATAATTTTGTTATAATACGAGAATATATTAATAATTCTATTATCACAAGTTATTATGTTAATAGAACTAATTTAATTTATCAAACATCTAATATTATTGATTTAAATGACCCTCAAGAAATATTCAATAAAATTAAAAATCTAATTATATTCACTTAAAACAATAATTTTAAATATTTGAGGGCGGGATAATTTAAACGTTATTCCGCCTTTTTTGCATTTCCCGTGGCTTGTTGCAGCAAATAAACAGCTTCCTCGCTCTTGCTGGCAATAGCACTAATCGTGTCGTCCAACCCGATGGTGAGTCGCCCTTCTTCCTCAAAGCAATTATAAGCATCTTGGGAGAACTTAAGAAAATCTTTCTCAGCAACCATGGACATCGTCAAGGGGTCGCCAACAAGTTTTTTATATTTTTCAAGAACCTTATTAAGAAATTGGGTCTGCAATCCGTACTCTAAACATTCGACGCCAAACAAACCTATAAACTTCTCGGCGGCGGCATCCACATTGTCCAACTTTTCATCATATAGTCTTTCAAACAAAAGATGATCTCCATAAAAATCATTGCCCTTTGTTGTCCAGTGGTTGTGCTGATGAATCAAGGCAATTGCTTTTAATGTGGCGACGTATAGGGCACTAATTTTGCAACATTTATCCATTTTTCTTTTCTCGCTTTAATTATTTCAACTTAATGCCCTTTTATTCCCGCCCCTTAATATTTTTTATATTTAATCGCTAAATTGCAAAACTTTGAAATATCTTTTATAATTGAACTGTCTCTCGACAAATCAATGAGGGGCTATATATAATATAGGGAGAAGGGTTTTATTTTCTACTATAGGCGTCTGCCGAAAGGTAGCACACGAGGTCAAATATGTTTTCTAATAAGGCAAGAAGTTTCTTTAAATTCAAGAATATGACTTATGACGAGATGGTTGATTTTGTCAATAACGAATTACCTATTTCATTACATAAGTCAAGCGATTTAGTTGAAAAGGTATATGAGAGATATCCAATTTTAACTAAACCTCAAATAGCAATGATTATAATGAGTTTCTTTTATTCTTTTAGAGAGCTTCTAATAAAGGGTAAAATTATATCATTACTACCTCTTCTTTCAAAAACTAATCTCTTATTTTTTACATGGACAAGAAAAGATAGAGGGTCTGTAATTTGTGCAAAAATAAGAACAAATACTCATAAGTTTAAAAATAAGATTTATATACACGGAAAGGATCCAGTTAAATGAGTGAGTTTGATTTTCTTGATGAGGAAGATTTAAATGAATCATCTGATGATTTTAATATGGACTTCTCTACAATAAAAGATGAAATACCAAGTTTCACTTCAATAAAGTTATGCGAAATGATTGTTTGTAATAAATATATTGGCTTTGCAGAAGAAATTTCAATTGAATGTATGCATGAATTATCTAATAGACGTTTAAATGGTGATTCTTTTGATTATGAAAATTTTATAGATTCAAAATTAAATTCATTGCCAAAATTTGATTTAATGATTCCAAACTTGCAAGATTTATTAAAGAAATTCAAATGAATAATTCCTTATTACAACAAATTATTTTACATATATTTGCAAATTTTGCGATTATAAAATCTGAATTCATAGATTTTGATAAAACAAAATCATTATTAAATAAAGACTTTTTATTGGATAAGAGATTAATATTTGAAGATGATGGAGAAGATATTAGTAATAAAGTTTGGGGATGTCAAATATCTTCCGACAATCAAAAGATGATTATATTATTGGGAGACTTATCAACGGATAAAGAGATTCAAGAGTTTTGTTTGTTGGTGAAGATAAAAAATGCTCCAATATATTGCCTATATTTAAATATAGAAGACCCATCATATTTTCCAATGATTTCATGTTCATTGGATGGCGAAAGTTGGATGCAATGTTCAACCTATTTACAAGCAACCTTTTTGGCAGGAATGGAAAAGATTAAGGATTTAAATTTTGCTTTGAATAAATGTTATGATTATGAAGAAGAATTTAAAGATATGAAATCTTTTATTAATTATCATTATTCATATTGCGAGGCATCAAATGCGGGGCAGGAAGATTGATTCAGAGTTTTTATGCGATTTTATTACGAAATGCGCCGCCAACAATATAAGCTCAACCTCTTCCATTATTGAAGAAGCAAAATCTCAAATTAAATTAATTGATTCAAAAATTAAAGAGGTTGAAGAATTGAAAAAAAATAGATGTAAGTTGTTGGATGTAATAAGTTCCCTTGATCTATCTGCTAAAGATAAATCTGAAGAAATTGAAGTTTTAAAATGTTATAATTTAAAGAATCCAGATGTTTGTAGATTTATTTGCAATCTTATAAAAAATGAAGATTTAAATATTAATTCAATTGTTCGAGAACCCTATACGCTGCATGATATAATATTTTGTATTAAACAACTTTTGGAAAGAAAAATAATTTCAAAAAATAATCTTTTGATTTCAAAAGGCATCATGTTTCACAAATTTCACGGGGATTAATGTTTATTCATTTAATTGATAGGAATTCAGTTATTCATTTATTATATAATAGAGTGCAAAATAATATTTATACTTGTTGTGGAGAGATTTACAATAAACGCAGCATTATAAATTATATATCTCTTGGAGACACTGATTATAATGTATGCATCAAATGTATAAAAGAAGCTTCTTATTATGTTAAAGCATATGTAAATGATCCATTAAAGAAGTTTAGAGTTAATAAATATATAAGTTTTCTTGAATCAATTGAGTTTTATCAAATCTATAATAAATATAGAAGATGTTTATTTTTTAGAAAACCAAAACAGAGTAGGTATATTTTAAGATGAAAAACGAAAGACTTGTAGACAAAGACGATTTATCCTTGGTTATAAGGAAGAATCTTAACGCAGACATAAACATAGATCACATCCATACAGTTGTTAATATAATTATAGAAGAAATATTAAAAGAGCTTTTGGAAGGTAAAGTATTAAAGGTAAAAAACCTTTGTGATTTTGCTATAGTTAAAACATCTCGTATTATGAAAGTAAATGTCACTAATGGTATTAAACAAATGACCGGTGGAAATAAAATATTAAAGATTTATATGTGGAACGAGCTAAAACTTCTTTTATCTAAGCACCTTGACAGCATCTTGGACGATCCGTATGTTTAAAAAAAGAATTCGGCAGCTGGTTTTTGTGTGTAGTGCGGTGAAGGAAAATTCCTTATTTAATAAAATAATAGCAGCGAACACACAGGATGAGGCTTTTAATTTATTTTTTGAAGAATACAAGATAAAGCCTCAAGAAGTACTTGGACCCTTCTATAAGAAAAAAGTGCAAGTATTAGAAAATACTCGTGTATTAAAATTCTCAAATCAGTCAAGAAAAGCACATTATGATAATTGGTTAGTGAATGCTGTAATCTTACAGGAACCTAAAGATTCCGCATATTTAATATTTATTAAAAGGCTTGACGACAAAAAGGTTCCAACCCCGAAAGGTACAATTGTTGTTAAAATTTCAGACTTGAGGTTTTTATGCTAAATGAAGAATTCTTAGAAGATATGAAGAACAGATTATTAACAGAGAAAAAGAAATTAATAAAATTGTCTCTGAATAAAGATGAAGTTGATTCTGATGGAGATGAAACGGATGAGCTTCAAGCCAACTTGTTGATTGATATGAATAATGAATTGGTTTTGAGAGCGAATTTTAAATTAACTCAAATTGAAGATGCATTAGACAGAATCAAAAATAATGAATATGGAATATGTGAAGATTGTGAAGATCCAATTCCTGAAAAAAGATTATTAATTAACCCTTATTTTTTAGTGTGCGTTGGTTGCGCTACAAAGAGAGAAATTGAAGAACAACAAAGAAAGCGAGCATGAGAATTGAATACAATAGTAACTGAAAGCACTGAGCAAGGTGAAATGGCTGTTGATGTTTATCAGAAGTTATCAAATGATAGGATTCTTTTTATTTCAGATTATATTGATGATAGATTGGCTACTGATATAACGGCAACCCTCTTATTGAAAGATTCAGAGGATCAGAATGAGAAGATAACCTTGTTCATAAATTCAGGAGGAGGTGATATCAGAAATGTCTTCATGGTTTATGATATGATGAAGATGATTCATGCACCTATTGAAACTGTTTGTATTGGCGCGGCTATCGATGAGGTAGTTGTTTTATTATCCGCCGGAACAAAAGGTATGAGATATTCAACGCGCAATTCAGTTATTTGTGTTGGACCTCTAGAAAGCGATCATACCTCATATTCGGATCTTACAAATGCAAAATTATCATTAACTCAATCATTAGATGATAACAAGAGAATGATGGAATCAATTTCTAAATCAACTGGTAAAACTTTAAAACAAGTAATATCAGATTTTCAAAGAAAAGTTTTCATGAATGCTTCTCAGGCTGTCAAATATGGTTTGATTGATAAAATTGTTTAAAAAGGTAAGATTCAAAATGTTAATTAAATTAAATAAAAATTGTTCTGAACATGAGGAAGAGTGTTCATCCAAATATTTGGAAACATATGTAAGATTAGCGAATGCTCGTGTTATTTTCTTATCTGAAATTATTACAAAAGAAGTTGCCGCACAATTATCGGCGATGCTTTTATATTATGATAATGAAGATCCCAATGAGGAGATTTGTATGTATATAAATTCTCCTGGAGGAGATGCAGCTGGGTTGGCTAATATTTATGATGTAATGCAAATGATTAGCGCGCCAATTCAAACTATTTGTTTAGGAAAAGCATATTCAGCCGGAGCTGTATTATTGGCTGCGGGATCCAAAGGCAACAGGTTTGCATTCAAACATTCGAAGATTATGATTCATGGAATCCAATGTTTATTTCCATTAATTGGGCAAGACCAAGTGAATTCAAAGAATTATTATCAATTTTTGAAACAAAATAATGATAATATTATGAAGATTTTGGCTCATCATACAGGAAATTCATTGGAGAAGGTAAAAGAAGATTGCACAAGAGATTGTTATTTGGATGCTCGTCAAGCTGTTGAGTATGGCATTGTAGATAATATAATTATTTGATAATGATTAAATGTCCATTTTGTAATTCTGAATTAGAAAAAAATGTTGATTTTTTTAATTTAAAATGTTATAATTGTTCCAATTCAAATCTTGAAGTTTTCATTGAAAGACTTAACAATAAAATAATTGCTATATATTTTTATGGAATTAATTATTCTGCAATGATAATGTTGGCTATAAAAGAAACTCATATAGCAGATCTTAAACAAAATAAGAATATAGTTGTTAAATGTGTTTTGGATTTAAAGCCTAATAATTTTGAAAAGCAAATTGAATTAATTAAATTAATGTCATGATTAATAATATGATTAATAATTGCAAATATTGTGGGTCTCCATTAGAAAAAGATTTTCATATTCTTGAATTCAAATGCAATAATCATCACAAGGTTGATGTTATTTATTTTTCATCTATTGGGGCAATTGCTTTAGAAGGTAATAAATATAAGGCAGATATTTATGAGGGCTTAAATCCTCCTATTATTTCTATATTTAAAAAGCATGGATGTAATTATTTTCACGTTAAAACATTTCCAATTATTAAAGATTTAACTCCCGAAAACTTTCAAGACAAAATTGAGCGACTATTGTTATTTATTTAAAAATGTTTAATTGTATATATTGTGGTGTAGAATTAGAGTTTAAAGAATCTCTTTCCAAACATATTGATGGATATATGTGTAAAAACCATGATATTATACCATTATTTGCATTTAAACAATCAGAATTATGGAATATTAAAATATCACTTAGCGATTATGAAATAATAATATATTTAAGTGAAAAACAATATTATGTATACAAAAAGTGGGAAGAGGATGGCGGCTTTTACTTTCATTCGTCTGAAGAATTTGATAAATTGCCAACTCCAGAAAATATAGAAATTATATTATTATTCAAATGATTTTCACTTGTTTATATTGTGAAGAAAAATTATTCGCCGCATCATCTAGTAATGCTAACACTCTTTTTGAATGTGAGAGACACAACAATAAGGTTCGTTTCATATTAATTAATTCTCTTTTATACAGAACTCAAATTTCAAACACAAGATTTGAAATAAATATCTTTCATCCATCAAATATAGATGATAAAATATTCATGCGGATTTTTAAGAAAACTTTGAAGCAAGGATTATATGTTTATCATTTTATTGGCGATTTTCCAATTGATAAACACATGACACCAGAAAACTTCGAAGAACGTATTAACAACTATTTATTATTCATATAATCTCTTTGATTATCAATATTTTTCTATTCATATATGCCTACAAAGAGGTTTAAGCCATCTACAGACCCCGTTCAAAATGAACTTAGAAAGCATAAAGCCGAGTGGAATTATAGTGTATCTGAGTTTATAGACAACTTAATTCATCTTAAAAAGATGATGAATGGGATTCCTTCAAAGTTTAATATGGAAAGAGCCTCAATAGGAGAGCCTCTTCCAAAAGATCCAGCTTCTGTATTAGGAGTCTTAGCAGCAGATTTTAATGGAATTGCCACAGATGGAAATCAAATAATTTCAGAACAATTACAATATTCAAAATCCAGAAGACGCAAGAAGCCTCAACAATTAAATCTTCCATCAGTTTCAACAGCTCCCCAATCTCCAGAGGCTTCTAAACAATTAAGTCTCCCATCAGCTGCCTCTTTACAAGAAGATTTTTCTTTGCAAGTCCTCTCATCTGGTAAGCTTAGCAGATTGTGGTTTAAAGCCCTACCTTTTAGAAAGAATAAAGAAGAGAGATTGGCTTTAATGAAATCTTGCTTAAAAATAAAGGAAGATATTGAAAAAGCTCAGTTGGAGATTTTAGGTAAAGGAAAGGAGAGCGTTCAAACTACTTTAATTTTAATTAATTCTATAATCAGAAAAATATCAATTATGGAAGTAACGATAAATGCAGGTAAAACTGCTTTAAGTGAAGAGCTTAAAAAACAAATTGATTATCCAAAAGCCGAAGCCGCAATGAAAGATTTTGTTGGCAATAGACCTAATTTAGCCCTTCCAAGAGTTAAAGCAAATAAAGATCTATTAATGTCAATGTCAAATATTATTAAATTAATTAAAGAATCCGAGGAAGAAGATAAACCAAAATTGATATTATCATTTTTGGATCAATATAATGGTCTTTTAATGTCCTTAAATAAAGAACATCAATTGTCGGAATCTTCTTTGGAAGGAATTACAAAAGCAATATTTACGCAAAAAGAAACTGTTGAACCTAAACCTGAGTCTGAACCTGCCGAATCAAAGCCCGCTAATTCAGAAGATTTAGAATCAAAAGCCGCCGTTAAAGATGATTTAAAACAATTATGGCGTAAAACCAAGCATTTCTTAAAGCCTGATGAAACCTCGTCAGTTAGGAAACTTGTATATAAAAAGATAAAACAATCTAAATATAAACTTAATGAATTAATGAATTCTTTGGAAAAGGGATTCTTCCCCGATGAATTAAGTTTAAAATATAATGAATTAAAGGATTTATTATCTCAAGCTAAACAACTTTTATTGCCCATTCATCAAGCATTAAGAGTTCCATTAAATCTAGATATAGAATCATTTCCAGAAGAAGAGGAAAGAATGGTTGCAAGAAGAGTGCAACGCAGCAATCGTGCCAAATTATTAAAAGAACTTGGTGGCGACTGATGAAAGAAGGTTTCATTTTCATAAATGATAATATTTTTTCAACTCTTCTTGCTATTTCTGAAGATGAACAGGTAAAAGGTTTAATGTTTCAAGAACCTCCAACTCCTATAATGACTTTCATTTATGCTTATCCTAAAGTTAATAAGTTTTGGATGAAATCAACTCCAGCTCCATTGGATCTTATATTTTGCAATAATAATCAAGTATCCCAAATTTGCAAGGGAATTCCTTATTCAACAAAAATTATTGGAGAGGATGTTCCCAGCGACCTCGTAATTGAACTTCCTGCAGGCACAGTTAAATCTTCAAATATTAAATTACAAGATTCCGTAGGACTCATCAAGCCAACAATTGCCGAATTAAAAACTTTACTCTCAAAATTTTAAATTATACTACGGCTTGCCAATAATTTTTTCATGATTATGTTGTGCTTGTAAAGGCTTGCATGTACGATAACATTCAAAATTTTAATAAAATTCTCGAATCTTTTAACATTAAAGCTCAATGCGTTAATTATGTAAATAATTCCAATTATTCTTTTTATGATATTAAATTAGATCCTAAAACAAAAGTTTCTTCTTTAGAAAAATATAATAATGAAATATCTTTGGCTCTTAAGGCAAATAATAGATCAACAATTAAGATTTTATATGACAGAGGAATTGTAAGATTTGAGTTTTGTTCAGATAATAGTAAGAAGCTTCAGTTATTTGAATTATTTAATAATAAGAGAGCAAAAGGAGCTGTGTCTTGTTTATTAGGAGAAACAACTGATAAATCTCAAGTTTGGATGGATTTGGCGCAAAACCCTCATATGATTGTATCTGGAACAACAGGATCAGGTAAATCAACTCTATTACATAATATAATTGCAAATATCTTTCATTATAATGAATGTAGTCTTTATTTAATTGACCCCAAATCAGTTGAATTTCAGATTTATGAATCTTATGATGGCGTTACCTTTGATA
>Ga0209777_10003174_pt1 | contig 20733 bp, 20 predicted proteins | sample FrelakmetHBP12HB_FD_187147 | JGI IMG/M metagenome (GOLD analysis project Ga0209777, IMG submission 187147) | Freshwater lake sediment microbial communities from the University of Notre Dame, USA, for methane emissions studies -HBP12 HB (SPAdes)... | ecosystem: Environmental > Aquatic >...
TGGGCCTCGTTGCTGCGAATTCCAGTAGTGTACCACATCATATAATCATGAGAATTACCGATGGACTGATGGCCTTCCCCAGTATATTGCTGGCTTTACTTGTCGCCGGGTTGCTGGGTGGCGGTCTGCATAATATCATTGTAGCTCTGACCGTTGGGATGATAGCACCAGTTATCCGTATAACATGCGGGATGGCCCTGTCTATCAAGGAAAATGACTACGTTATTGCCGCACGGACTATTGGTACGAGTAAGATGCGTATAATGCTGAGTGAAATCTTACCCAATTGCTTTGCCCCGATACTGGTGATGATGACGATGGGCATCGGGTCTGTTATCCTGTCAGAGGCGTCACTAAGCTTCCTGGGAGTAGGCATAAGCCCGCCGACACCGGTATGGGGCCGCATGGTAAATGACGGCTATCGATATCTCCTTACTAATCCCGAGCTATCTTTTGCCCCAGGTGTGGCAGTGATGCTGGTAGTCTTCGGTTTCAACATGATGGGGGATGGCCTCCGAGATGCACTTGATCCAAGGCTCAGAGGTGTAGTCTAGGAAACCCGAATCAATAAGGAAAACGGCATGAACACTCTATTACAAGTCGAAAATCTCAAGACCTATTTCCGAACGTACCGGGGGATAGTCAAAGCGGTGGACGACGTCTCCTTTAACGTTAATGATAAAGAAATAATCGGGCTGGTGGGAGAAAGCGGCTGCGGCAAGTCCGTAACCATGCTCTCCGTGATGCAACTGGTTTCCACGCCACCAGGCAAGATAGTCGGCGGCAAGGTTATCTTTGAGGGGCAGGATCTGCTCCAGTACAAAGCCAAAGGCGACTATATGAGTTCCATCCGCGGCGGCAAGATAGCAATGATATTCCAGGAACCTATGACCTCGCTTAACCCAGTATTAACTATTTGCCGGCAGTTAACCGAGACGATGGAGTGCCATCTCGGTATGGACTCGCATGCGGCGAGGCGGCGAGCCATCGAACTTCTTAAGCTGGTGGGTATCCCTGAGGCGGAAAACCGCATCGATGCCTATCCTCACCAGTTCAGCGGCGGCATGCGTCAGAGAGTGATGATTGCCATGGCGCTTTCCTGCAGTCCCAAAATACTTATCGCTGATGAGCCGACCACCGCTGTGGATGTAACAACGCAGGCACAGCTACTTGACCTTATGAAGGAAATGGTCGACCAACATCATACTTCACTCATCATCGTTACACATAATCTGGGCGTGGTCGCTCGTTACGCTCAGAGAATTTATGTCATGTACGCCGGGCGTATCGTAGAATCAGGCCTATCTGATGATATATTCGAAAATCCCCGCCACCCGTATACCATCGCCCTACTCAAGTGCGTACCCCGGCTGGGCGAAACAACAGAAAAAAAGAAACTGGTGCCCATCAAGGGTTTGCCTCCCAGGCTTATCGATATGCCGGAACACTGCCCCTTCTTACCCAGATGCGCATACAAGATTGAAAAGTGCAAGACGGAGCCGGTTTCTGTACTGCGAGAGGTGGGTAATCAGCATTATATATCTTGTTTCGTCGATACTCAGGAGAAGAAATGACTATAGAGCCGAACGAGAGCGTAGTACAGGTAAAAAACTTAAAAATGTACTTTACGATTACACGCGGGCTATTACGCCGCAAGGTGGGTGAAATTAAAGCTGTGGACGATATCAGCTTTGTCATCAAGAAGAATGAGACCCTAGGATTAGTGGGAGAAAGTGGCTGCGGCAAGACCACCACCGGCCGCTGTATTTTAAGACTATATACTCCTACGATGGGCTCCATTATATTCCTCGGGCATGATATAACTACCCTGACGGAGAACCGGATAAGACCATTACGCCGTCATATCGGTGCGATTTTTCAAGACCCTTATGCTTCACTCAACCCCCGGCACACAGCAGGCACGATTGCCGGCCGGCCTTTAATAGTCCATCACATGGTCAACGGTAAAAGTGAATACGACGATAGAGTTTCTGAGCTTTTTAAGCTGGTCGGGCTTGACCCCAGCATGATGGACCGCGTTCCTCATGAGTTCAGCGGCGGTCAGCGGCAGCGCCTGGGCATAGCGCGCGCCCTTGCGTGCAGTCCTTCACTGGTTATCTGTGACGAGCCTATTTCCGCGCTGGACGTTTCGATTCAAGCCCAGATAATCAACCTACTTGAAGAGCTGCAGGATAGACTGGGCTTGACCTACCTCTTTATCGCCCATGATTTGGCTGTCGTCCAGCATATCTCCGACCGCGTGGCGGTGATGTACCTCGGGTGTATCGTGGAGATATCCAATTCACAGGAGCTTTATAAAAATCCGCTGCATCCGTATACCAAGGCTTTGCTCTCGGCAATACCGATACCGAATCCCGCCCTGGAAAGGACCCGCCACCGCGTGGTGCTAAAAGGCGAGGTGCCCAGCCCAGCTAATCCACCAACCGGATGCCATTTCCATCCGCGCTGTAATCTGGCAATATCCGAATGCGCCCAGGTAAACCCACCCCTTAGAGATGTAGGCAACGGCCACGAGGTAGCCTGTATCAGGGTGTAATGTTAAGAGCGAAAGGAGCAATTTTGGCAGTCGTACAATGAAATGGTACCAAACAGAGAATGGCTCGTTACTGGCTTCATTTTTATTTGGATACGGAGGCTCTGCCGGGGGAGAATCAGGTAAAGTCTGGTGCTAGTGCCCCTGCCATTGGTAACCTGATGCATAACTGGTCAAGCGGTATACTGCTAGTCCATAATCGTTAATTAATCCGGTCTGAGATACTATTTCTACCATCTTCTGCCCTATCCTGTTTACGGGGTGATAATAAAAAATGAATATCTAAAGGAGTAAGCGATGGCTGGAGGCTATATGGGAAAACTCCTGTGGGTAAATCTTTCCACGGGAGAAATAAAAGTTGAGCAACCTGATGAGAGTCTTTACCGGGATTTTATCGGTGGTTATGGTGTCGGCGCCAGGGTACTTTACAGTCGCCAGAAAGGCGGTGTAGATGCACTGGGACCGGATAATATCTTGGGTCTGCTTACGGGGCCGCTTACCGGCACGCCAGCTATCAGCGGCACCAGGTATGCAGCTGTAGGGAAGTCGCCGCTAACGGGGAGCTGGGGAGATGCTAACTCCGGAGGGCACTTCGGTCCCAGGCTCAAATTCGCCGGCTATGACGGTGTGTTTTTTACCGGCATAGCGGATAAACCGGTCTACCTGCTGTTGAACAACGGCAAAGCCGAGCTGAAAGACGCCAGAGAATACTGGGGTAAAGATACGTATTACACGGAAGACACACTGAAAGCGGAATACGGTAGCGCTGCTGAGGTTGCCTGTATTGGTCCGGCCGGGGAGAAGCTCTCCCGTGTCGCCTGCATTATCACCCGTAAAGGAGATGCCGCCGCACGCTCGGGGCTGGGAGCAGTGATGGGTTCGAAGAAATTAAAGGCGGTGGTTGCCATGGGCGACCAAAAAGTGCCCCTGGCCGATAGCGAAGCCGCCGACAGGCTAAGAAAAGAGCACTGGGAATATTTAAAGACGGGGATGGGGGGCGGAATGAACATGTATGGCACCTCCGGGCATGGAGATACATCGGCCATGAGCGGTGATACCCCTATTAAAAACTGGGGAGGCATCGGGGCTATTGAATTGTCTGATGTCACCGGCCTCAACAAGGATAAGATGATTGCCAACCTGGACCACCGGACAGGCTGCTGGCAGTGTCTGGCGGCTTGCAAGGCTGTCCTGAAAAACGGCATCCAGTATCCCTATCCAGCTGGCACGAAACGGCTTGAATACGAGACTATAGGCGCTTTCGGGGCGAACTGTAAGAACACTAATGCCGAGTCCATAGCCATGGCCAGCCATCTCTGCAATAGCTACGGCATGGATACCATATCAGCCGGAAGCATCATCGCTTTCGCGATGGAACTCTACGAGCACGGTATCATCACCAAAAAGGATACCGGCGGTATCGACCTCAAATGGGGAGATCCCGATGCCCTCGTCGCGATGACGGAAAAACTGGTAAAGCGCGAAGCGATCGGGGATATCCTTGCCGAGGGCGTTAAAATCGCTGCTGAAAAAATCGGCAAAGGCGCCGAGCAATACGCTGTACATATTGGCGGGCAAGAACTGGGTATGCACGACCCCAAGCTCAGCGGGCGTCCCTTCCAATTCCCCCGCCACCCGACGGGTACCGTGTATAAGATGGATGCCACACCGGGCCGCCATACCGGGGCTTTCGGGCCTGACGGCTTTGAAAGGCATCTCAATAACTCCATGGGCACCTGCCTGTTCCTTTTCATGTCGCCGTTGCCCAAGGACCCCACAACCCCCCTTCCCTTCGCCGCCAGCATGATGAAGGCGGTGACAGGCTGGGACCGTTCTCTGGATGAGTTGCTTGAAGCCGGTGAGAGGATTGGAACTATGCGGCACGTCTTTACTCTCCGGGAAGGTATCAATCCCCGGGAGCGCTTCGTGCATAACCGGATAATCGGTAAGCCACCACAGAAAGAAGGCCCACTGGCCGGCGTATCGCTGGATATCGACGAGGAAACTGCCTGGAACTTGGGCGCCCTGGACTGGGACCGGGTAACCACTAAACCAAACCGGAAGAAGTTGTTAAAACTGGGGATGGATGACATCGCACAAGAGTTATGGCCGCCGCCAGTGGCTCCTGGCTTCGGTCCATCGAGATGATACGATCTGACTCATTATGATACCGGCAGCTATCTCCGGAATTAAAGCAAAAGACGGGGGATAGCCCATTGCTAAAAGGAGGTGAACGTGTCAAAAGGGATAATTGTATATCTCTCTTATACCGGAAATACCAAGCAGATTGCCGAGGCAATTTACAAAGGTATGAGTTCGCTGATGAAGCATTGCGATATTGTAAAGTTACGAAAGACAAATCCGAATGATCTGATTGGTTACGACCTGATAGGCATCGGCAGCCCGGTACGACTTGGTAAAATGCCCGTCGAGCTTAAGGAATTTATCGCCGGGATGGATTCATTAAAAGGAACGCATTGCTTCGTCTTCAACACACACGCTGCCCTGCCGGTCAATTTCATGCGGGAGGCAGTAACTGCTCTCGGGGAGAAAGGGCTGGTCGTTATCGGCTTTAAAAACTGGTACTCTACCGTGTATCTCCCCTACGTACCCAAACCCTACTTCACGGACGGTCACCCGGATGACATTGACCTTAAAGAAGCCCTTGACTTCGGGCGGGAAATGGCCGAGCGCAGCCGGAGAATCTACAACGGCGAGACCGGTCTCATCCAAAAGCTGCCGGAAGGCAAAGAGTACGAGGATATTTACGGCGGCATGATGAGGGGTACGCTACCGGCAGGTGTGATGGAGGCGCGAGCTCAAGGATTTAAAATCGATATGGACAAATGTACGCGCTGCAACTACTGCGTGGAGCTCTGCCCTACCCACAGCATCGATTTCTCAGTAGACCCGCCGGTTTTCCATAAGTGCGACCAGTGCTGGATGTGCGAGCAGACCTGCCCTGAAGGTGCTATATCGTTCAACTACCCTCCACTCCATAAATCCCACAACGTCATGGTAGCGCAGAATTATACCACTTCGCTCGAGGCCGCGGAGAAAGCCGGGCGTTTCCGTCCGCTGGTAAAACCCGAGGAGGTTGGCTGGGAAACGCCGTTGTATGTCACGAAAAAACCGCCGCGTTTTAAGCTTGTTGACCCAATCTAATAGAAATATCCGATGAAATCTTTATATTGACAGAAGGAGGTAACTCATGGCTGGGAAAGCACTAGAGGCGAAATTTAAGGACCTGGAAGCGAAGGTTAAAGACCTGGAAACAGAGCTTGTTTCCGTACATGATATCCAAGAGATAGAAAAGCTGCAAAGGGTTTATGGTTTTTACCTGGACAACCGCATGTGGGATGATGTTGTGGATTTATTTTCCGATAATACTGAATCTCTAGAGATAAGCGATAGCGGCGTGTACCTGGGGAAAGCGGGGGTGAGGAGATTTTTCAAGGAATTCCTGGGTAGAGGCGGCCTGCCACCTATGCCCGGAGGCCTGGGGACACACATGCAGCACCAGGGAGTGGTCAACCTGGACCCGGGTGGTGTTACCGCCAAGGGAAGATGGCAATGCGTCATCTGGCTGGCTACGTCCCTGAATAATAAGCTATCGGCAGGGCTTGGTCACGGCGTCTACGAAGATGAATACATTAAAGAAAATAATATCTGGAAATTTAAGAAAATGCATTTCTACCTTGTATTCCGGACCCCCCTGGACGAAGGATGGGTGAAGACACCGGTGGTGCTTTCCATGGCTAAGGGCAGCGCCGATTTACCCACTACCGGTTATAAACCTTACCCGTCCGGGTATGTTATCCCCTTCCACTTTAAGAACCCCGTAACCGGGAAATAGAAAGGAGACGATAAAAATGGCAGAGACCAAATACGGGAAGTATGTTGTTTCCAAGCCAAAGATAGTAGAACAGCTGGCGCATCATTCCAAGGAAGCCGCTTACCCCTGGAAGTTCCCGGCTGAAGTATACCTCGATGGTGATATAGTGCCGGGATGCCCGGTGTGGTTTGATATTAACTGGATTTATGATACTCACCTGCCTTCCGTTCCAGGCTGGGTCAAACCGCATAAACACGAGCAAAATGAGATACTCCTTTTTATTGCGACCAATCCGGAAGGAGACCTTGGTGGGGAAATTGAGATATCAATAGGCAAAGGCAAGGATAGAGAAAAACACTCCTTCAATCATACCACAGCCGTCTTCATCCCGGCGGGAATAACACATTGTCCAATCGTCTATAAGAGTGTTGATAAAAAGAAACCACAAATGATGATGGCTTTACTGTTTAATCCGGAATACACCTAAGCGGAGTCTCCCGGTTTAACCGCGCGCGGGTATATATCAAAGCCTACGGCAGGCAAGTCTGAAGGAGAGCCTGCCGTTACCTGAGGCTATTCTAGCTGTGGCCAGCAGCCGTCTGCCGTTAATCCGGGTACGCGGCGATGGCGTCTACTTCAACTTTGAAATTCTTGGATGCAAGTCCATCGACCACAGCCAAGGTGCCCGTGCTTGGTTTTTCTTTCAAACCGGGCGCATATTTATAGCACTCATCATGGAACTTGCGAATTACCTTTACCGGGTCGGCGGCGCCTTTTTTCATGTAAATGGTATGCTTTACCAAAGCGCCGATATTCAAGCCAAGCTCTTCTAAGGCGGCGTTCATCTTACGCACCACAACCTCTATCTGGACGAAAACATCATCATCTACGTCACCGCCCTTGCTAAAATCCATCGCCTCTGTGCCGGACATAAAAATGATCTTCCCTACCGATAAAGTCTTACTGATGTCCATCGACATTTCACCATATAGAGTACGCTTAAAGTTGTCCATGTTGTTCCCTCCTTTGTCTTTGTTATTCCGGGCTTTTATATCTATTTTTCATAGCCTGTATTCTTCATATTCATACCGGCAGGGTTGTCCCCAGGCAACGTACATCGTTTTATCCTCCGGGACCATGATTAATGAGGCGAGCGTCTCTCCCCGGGGCATCTGGGGGTTCATATGAGCGCAAATCGAGTTAGGGTAGTTATTATGGTCCGCCATAATTTCCATCATCAATTCAACCGTAAGGTCTCCATAGTGCCTTTCCATGAGTCTTTTTATCCGCTGCACCCGAATATAGCTATCACCTTCCATCAAACCAAAGGTGCCGTCACCCCTTTTCAGTCTCTCCGTGAGGTAATGGTTGGAATGAACAAGCATATCGCCCTCGGGATACAGCACGTTAAAGTCATCGGGCCTGGTCTCAATAGCGATAATGTCCCCTTCCGCGCTGGCGAAGGTGTAATTCAGGATACTACGCCCCGAGGCGCAAACGACTCCCAGAGCGTCGCCGATTCTCTTCTGTCTCATCGCCCGGGATATGACACAGCAACAGGGCACGTTAAGAGTCTGGTCATTGATCGGACTCAACATGACGTTTAAAGTCATCGCCAGACCCGCCGAGTTCAGTAAAACCTCGCAGGCACCGCCAAAGACCAGAGACAGCTGCTCAAAATTGTCACTATACTTTTTCCTGACCAAGTCTATAGATAAACCGGCGTTAAGGTCGAAGTTCTGGCCAATGATCGTCTTACCGTCCTTTGTCGCCTTGCCGGTGGCGGCAAAGGACGTACAAAGGCATGTTACGCGCTGGTAATATATGCCTAACTCAAAACGGCACATCAACATTAATATCTCATCAAAAAGGACGCCCGCACCCTCCGCCTGTCCCTTCATCATTTCAATCAACTCAGGGTCAAAGCGTTCCACCGACGGCAGGTACTTACGAGCGTTGGCTAGGATTTCCGCCTTGCTGACTTTCCGCATCATGCCGATGCTGGCGATAAGTCCATTAATCGATTTGACGATATTATCCCGGCAAGCCTTGCCATACTGCTTCCCGATTTCATAAGGAGTGCCGCTGCATTCATAGATCCGCAACTTCCTGCTATCTTTCATTTGCTTTCCCTTCAATATTTTTATGTTAAGGTATTTTTCATCTTCATCTGGCGTTATAAACAATTTTACCGCCTACAACGGTCATCAATGTCCGGATATCCTTGATTTTTTGTGGCCTAACACTTAATATATCCTCATCAAGAATACAGAAATCAGCCACCTTCCCGGGTTCGATAGAGCCTTTGGCATGTTCCATGTGGTCCTGCCAGGCTCCTTCCATGGTGTACATCCGGATTGCCTGTTCTCGGCTGACACGCTGGCCGGAACCGGTAGACGAGTCCCCTGGGAAGGATTCCCTTAAAACGGCTGCCTGTATCCCCTGTTTCCAGTCTGGGATGGTGACAGGAGCATCAGAGCCGCCAGAGACATGTACCCCCGCCTCCACCAGCGTTTTTAAGGCCAGGAGGTTTGCAGCCCGCTCTTTGCCAACGGCAAAAGCTATTGGACCGGACATGATATTTGCCAGCGCCGGCTGTACCGAAACACCGATATGATATTCAGCCATGCGTCTGGCGCTTTTCTCCGGAACGAAGTCACCATGAATAATGTAATGGCGGAGGCTTCTTGGCTGTTCCTGCTCCGCATTGACGAAAGCATCGATACAGGCATCGATGGACCTGTCACCGGTAGCATGAACACCTACCTGAAAACCGAGTTTGTGGGCATGGGCGACGATATTCTTCAACTCCTGGCAACGCTGCTCATCCGTCTGCCCGGAAAAAATAAGCGCCCCATTCCCGCCGTTAGCATAATCTTCGTACATCCAGGCCGTTTTCATCGGAGGTATGCCGTCGGCAAAAAGTTTTATGCCGGCTATCCTCAGCCATTCATTACCAAAGCCGGTATGTATCCCGATTGTCGGCATTCCCTTTAACAGTTCCTCCGGATGGTAGGAGCCATAGGGAGTAAAGAGCAGTAAAATGCTAACCCTTACTGTGAGTCTGCCCTCATTATTCAATTCGTTGTAGAGGCTAATGCATTCAGAATCCCAGAGCCCTCCGTAAACCAGAGCTCCAGCCGGGCCCAGACTCGGCTCGGTGATACTGGTTATCCCTAGAGCATTCAGTTCATGCATGGCGGTGAAGATCGCCTGTCTCTTTTGTTCCCTTGTTAACAGAGGCACAATGCCGGTCACCAGATCGTCCGCGAGCATCCCCCTCACTAAACCGGTAAACTCACCGGTGACCGGGTCTTTAACAACTTCACTGCCACGGGCAAATGAGGTGTCTTCATGGATTCCTGCCAGGTTCCAGGCCCTGGTGTTAAACAGAACGACACGTTCGCCGCGAAAGGGAATAGCCCCGATGTAGACAGGGTTATCCGGAGATATCCGGTCTAAATCCCAGCGCGTTGGGTACCGGCCTGAGTTTTTCTGACACGCGTTAAGCAATGATGGGTCGAGTCCCATACCCCGTATCCACTCGCTGGATTTGGCCGACTTCGCTTTCTCACTGATGGTATTAACAAGGTCATCGATGGATTTTACCTTCGGGTAACTGACATCGAGCACTACCGGGGGTCTCGTACCACCAAAAAGAGAGGCATGAATATGAGCATCGTTAATACCCGGGAGTACGGTACTGCCTTGAAGGTCGATTTTTCGGGTCTTATTACCTGCCAAAACAGTAATTTCTTCATCGCTGCCAACCGCCATGACTTTATCGTCTTTGACTGCTATGGCATGGGCGATAGAAAACTCCTTATCTACCGTAACGACTTTTCCGTTGAAAATTACCAAATCCGCTAGCCTCGATTCTAGCGGCGACTTGTTTGACCCCATGCATTCCACCTCTCAGATTGGACCGAAAAGACCCGCTGTTTTCCAGAGATAATGTCTTATCAGGTACTAAAAATCAAATTACACTCACTCTTCGTTCATTGTCAATTGAAATAAGCACATTGGGGATAAAATTGCACATATTGTGTTATTCAGGGAACTAGGCATAAATTTCAGGTAACTCAAGTACGTATCACTATTAAACCCAAATTATGAGGATTTGCCTACTTTTACATGACCAGCGGACATATAAGTTCCATTGCCTGCTTCACAATATGTGCGATTTGTTTAGCGTTACGCTCATTTTTCTTGACGGGAATAAGACGATTATTATATTTAATTAGTCAACTATTATCCTGCTGGAGCCAGATTTTCTCTTAAAAAATACTCTGAGCTCAAAGGCAATGTATCATGAAGATAGATATGCGCTATGCCGACAACGTTTTCTTGAATGGGAAAGTCATCACAGTAGACAGAGATTTTTCAATCTGCCAGGCGGTAGCCACCAAGTATGGTATCATCATAGCCACGGGGAGAAATACCGATATCAAACCGCTAGTAGGTAAAAACACACGGGTTATCGACCTTAAAGGTAGGGTGATGCTTCCCGGTATTAACGATTGTCACACACATGCTGCTTTATTCGGTGGTACTAGACCGCCGCTGATGCTTGACCTCACCTATCCAACAGTAAAATCAATCAAAGATATCGTCAAGTTAGTGGCGGAAAGGGTCAAAACGGCCGCTCCCGGGGAATGGATAAGAGGGTTCGGCTGGGACGAAGGGTATTTAGAGGAAAGCCTGCAGGACAGGAAACATCACCCCACGCGGTGGGACCTGGATACCATATCCCCGGACAACCCAGTCTGCCTAGGTGACTTTTCCGTGCATTCTCTCTGGCTGAACAGCAAGGCGCTGAAGATGGCGGGTATCACCAGGGACACGCCGGTGCCAGTGGGCGGGGATATTGTTAAAGACTTCAAGACAGGCGAGGTTACGGGAATAATCAACGAGCTTGCCGCCCAAGGTATGGTTATGAAGGTCATACCACCGTGGACCAGGGCACAGAAGAGAGCAGCGATACTTACTGCCATTAAAAATTTCATGGAGTTGGGCATTACCAGTATTACCGAGGGCGCGCTTGGGCCCGGAGGCGTGGGCTACCAGGGCGGGCTTCTCGACTCAGAGTGCATCGGGGTCTATAACGACCTCTATGATGAAGGCAAACTGAATATCCGTATAAACATATTCTATCTTTTCGGCGAGTACGGGGCTTGCTCCTATAAAGATTTCCAACAGATTATCCCCGCGCTGGGCATACACTCTGGCTTTGGCAACGAGTGGATAAAGATCGGCGGGGTCAAGATATTCGCGGACGGTATTCCTCCCTCCAAGACCGCCTGGTTAAGTAAGGAGTACGCTGGCGGAGGGCAGGGCAGCTTGGTGGTGCCGGGTAACACGGAACAGGAACGCCGTGAAGAACTTGATAGAATGATAAAGCTGGCTCATCATCATAACTTCCAGGTAGGCGTCCACGCCATCGGGGATATGGCGATAGCCGCCACCATCGACAGCTTCATCGAAGCTGAAAAGAATGAACCTAAGGCTTTGAGGCACTACGTCATACATGCCGACTTCATCTCGCCCGAATACGCTGATAAGGCGGCTAAAAACAATATCGCCGTCTGTGCCCAGCCCGGTATCCAGTGGACTCTTGCCGACGCCAGCCCTTACCTGGTCGGTACCGAGCGGGCAGTTCAGCAGTGGCCGTACAAGACCCTTATTGATGCGGGCGCGCGCCTCACCGGCAGCTCCGATACACCCTGCATCTCCCCCAACTGGCTGCAGGGTATAGAGTCAGCGGTTTTAAGAGAGTCCAAAGCCACCGGCAAGATTAGCAATCCTGGCCAGTGCATCAACAGGGAGCAGGCTATTCGCATGTATACGATAGAAGCCGCCTGGCAAGATAACATGGAAAAACGGAAGGGATCTATCGAATCGGGAAAGCTGGCCGACCTGTGCGTCCTGGGGGAGGATATTCTAAGCGTGGAGGCGCATAACATCAAGGACATACCAGTAATGATGACGGTGGTCGGCGGGCGGATAGTCTACGAAAAATACGGCTTATAAATCGGCGAGAGCCGGAGAGATAAGCTAGCTCATCGCGCAGCGGTTAAGCAAGTGCCATCGAATAACAAAAGGGGTGAATATGACAAAAGTAAAAATTACAGTGGTCAAGACATTGAATTATAATGAAATATTCGGGGAAAACCCTCCCGCGAATATCAATAAAGCCATGCTTACGCCGCAATGCCACGTTTTTAAGACCGGGCAAGAGTTCATTTTATGCGCCGATAAAGACGCGCCATCCTCGCAGAGTTGGGAAAACGTTCCGGCAGGCTTTTGTCCCTGGGCTTATGCTGATATCCAGAGGGATATCACCCATATACTCTTTGGCGGCTCTTATCCGTGGATAAAGGATAATGGAGTTACTATCTCATGCTGCACGGACGGTTTAAGACCGGTTATCTTTAAGATTGAGAGAATTGCCGATTGACCACCGAAAGGAGAAGTGTCTAAAAGACCGATTAAGGCATTTCCTGACCAATAATGTTATTCGTGTTTTTCTTCAAAGTTGGATATACTCGAAAGGATTGAAAATATGAGTACACGTAAATACAGCAAATACATCATTTCTAATCCCAAGCTTGTTAGCGAACTGGCACACCATGACCTGAAAAATGTATCAGGTTTTACCTTTCCCGACGAGATATACCTGGACAAAGATATCCTCGAGGAAGCCAACCACTGGCTGGATATCACTTGGATATGGGACAGGACTACTCCTCGGGAACTGCCCGGCGCACATTCCCATCGATTTGACGAGATTGTCCTCCTGGTTGGCTCCAACGCCAGGAACCTGAGAGACTTGGGCGGGGAGGTAGAGTGGGGTATGGGCGAAGGCAAAGATGCAGAGACCTACCTGATTACCGCTACCACCCTGATTTATGTCCCCAAAGGACTGGTTCATGGGCCCCTTGTTTTCAAGAAGGTTGACAGACCCATATTAAATATCGCTATCGGTATCAATACCGGAAAGTACGCCTGAAGTCAGGATGATATCGTTGATAGAGGTGAAGACCGTCGCCGGCAGCGTATGCCCGCAATATTCTGTGGCTAATATGCCTTCGATAGTATTCAGGAATTCAACATTTACTCTAATTAATGCTTCCTTCTTAAGTTTCAAAACTGGCGGACATGGGTTAGAGTGAAACACAGCGAACATATGGAGCACTGGGGAAAGGCCTTAATACGTGCAAAGGCGAGCCGGTATATACGCCAGTAGCTAGATCACTAGGTTTACGTTATACATCTTTAGAGGCTTTTTAGTTTTTTCTACCAATACGTTACTCAAGAATTTAAATGAGCAGGCCATTATTAAATCGTGTAGCAATAACGGAGGAAAAATGATTTCTGAAACCGAATTAGCTAAACTTTCATGGATAGGTGCGCCGAACATAGTTACCAAGATTCCCGGGCCCAAATCGATCAAGGTTCTGAAAGATGTACCCAAATATGAGTCATTGACACGGCCGGGCAGTGCCAATCCCCCGGTTTGGGATGAGGGCCTAGGGGCTACGGTCAAAGACCCTGACGGCAACCTTTTCATCGATATGACAGCAGGCGTAGCCGTTAGCGTGGTGGGCCGCCGGCACCCTCTGGTTATCAAAGCCATGGAAAAACAGATGGGCAAAATCATGCATGCCATTGAAGCGGTGCATAGCCGCCGTACGGAATTGGCTAAAAAGATATCCGGTATTATGCCGAAAGGCCTGGCCGGCAATTGTATAACATATTTCACGCAGAGCGGCAGCGGCGCCGTAGAAACGGCGATGAAGTACGCGCGTTTCGCAACAGGAAAAGCCCAGATCGTCGCTTTCCACGGGGCCTATCATGGAGTATGGTATGGTTCCGGGTCGCTTACTACCGGCGACGGATACCGGAGCTACGGCCATGCCATATCTGATATCATTCATGTGCCATATGCATACTGCTATCGTTGCTGTTTCGGCCTAAAATACCCGGAGTGCAACCTGCAATGCGCTAAATATGTAGATTATGTTCTTAATACACCTTATACCGCTGCCAATGATGTTGCGGCGCTGATTATCGAGCCTCAGCAGGGTGAGGGCGGCTATCTTATCCCACCTCCCGGCTATCTCGAAGCCATCAAGAAAGCCTGCGAGAAAAAAGGCTGCCTCTTTATAGCGGATGAAGTACAAGCCGGCTCCGGACGCAGCGGTAAAATGTGGTCCATCGAACATAGCAGTGTTGTGCCGGATATGATTACGTGGGGTAAGGGCATGGGAGGCGATCTCCCGATGGCCGGGCTGACGGTCAGGTCGGATATCGGACTTAAAATGCCGGAACAATCACAACCCGGGACCTTCGCGGCAAATGCACTATCATGTGCAGTTTGCATGACCAATATCGATATCATAACCAACAAGGAAGACGACCTTATGGGCAGGGCGGCTAAACTGGGGTCCGAAGCTGTTGCCAAACTTCAGGCAGCAGCTAAAAAAATCGATATCATCGGCGATGTGCGCGGCCGCGGCTTTTTCATCGGCATCGAACTGGTAGCCGATAAAACTACGAAAGAACCGCTTTCTTCAGAAAAAGTAGGAGCTGTGCTGGGGGATTTACTCAACGCTGGGGTTACCTGCGTACCTGCCGGGCGCTATCACAACGTGATAAGATATATGCCGTCGTTAGTGATAACAAAAGATTACCTTGATAAAGCAACTGATATCCTGATAGATATATGTAAGAAATATTAGATTGTTTTTCCAGGAATATATGACTTTTGGAGAATTAAATATGACGAAAAAGGCGAAGTCTAAGTGGCAGTCATTAAACCCTGATATGGTTATGGTTAACGGTAAAATTATTACCGTAGACAGCGGTTTTTCCATTGCCGAAGCAGTAGCTGTCAAAGGCGATAAAATAATTGGCGTAGGCTCGAATGCGGAAATAAAAAAACTCGCGGGCGAAAATACCAAAGTAATGGATCTAAAAGGGGCAACCGTAATCCCGGGTATCAACGATGCCCACTGCCATCTTAACGGCTTCGGGCTGGAACGACCGCCCATGCAGCTGGATCTGGGTTATCCCACTATCAAATCTATCGCCGATCTTAAAGCAGCTGCATCCTCCATTGCACCGTGAAATCATGCGAGTAAGAGAGTCTGACCAGCCAATTTGTGTTCGCGGATTTCTGCACTAATAAGCACATTTAGCTTCCTATGGTGTTCAGTTCTTCCCTATGTTCGTTCAGTGGTAGTGAATAATTGACCGATGATTCACAGTGGAAGCATTGCTGCTCCCCCTTTTATATTTTTAAACAAATGTGTTTCTCTAATAAAATAGCATTGCGAATTTCCCCAAGCTTTATGCTATAATGACTCTGCTTTAATCCTGTAACGTTTTTTGTACGGCAAGGACCGAAGCTAAGGTGGAAATCTCCTTATTAACAACCAAGCTCAATATTCCCCCGTTGAGACCACAACTGGTAGTCCGTTCCAGGTTAACTGAAAGACTATCGGAAGGACTCAATAACAGCTTAATGCTTATCTCAGCTCCTGCCGGTTTTGGTAAGACTACGTTGTTAGTCGAATGGATTCGTCGTAACAAACCACAGGTAAGTACGGCCTGGTATTCTCTGGATGAAGGAGACAATGACCCGGTACGCTTCTGGGACTACTTCATCGCGGCTTTGCAAACACTTCAACCTGGCTGCGGAGAGAAAATTTTGCCATTGCTTCACTCCTCCCAGCCACCTTCCACGGAGCTGATACTGAATACACTAATAAACGAACTTTCCAGTATCGCGGGTGATTTTGTTGTTGTCCTGGATGACTATCACCTTATAGAGTCTCAACAGATACACGATGGTATTACCTACCTGCTTGAACATATGCCAGTGCAGATGCACCTTGCTATCGCCACACGCGCTGATCCGCCGCTACCCCTGGCGCGCTTCCGGGGTCGCGGCGCCCTGCTGGAGATACGTACCGATGACCTCCGTTTTACCCTGGATGATACCACCAGTTTATTGCAGGAATTGAAAACCCCGGAAATCTCCGCATTGGATGTCGCAGCCCTTAACGAACGTACAGAAGGCTGGGCTGTAGGGCTGAAAATGGCGGCCCTCTCTATGAGGGGACAGAAAGATATTCCCAGGTTTATTACCGCCTTCTCAGGCAGCCAGCGCTATGTCATTGACTACCTGATGGAAGAGGTACTGAATAAGCAGCTTGAGGACGTTCAGGAGTTCCTACTAAAAACCTCGGTGCTGGAACGGCTTACCGCTCCTTTATGTGATACTGTAACCGGACGCAAAGATAGCCAGGATATACTTCTCAAGCTTGAGCATGACAATCTCTTCATCGTCCCGATAGAAGAGTCGCGACAGTGGTATCGCTACGAGCATCTCTTCACTGACCTGCTGCGGCATCAGTGTGAATCAGCCTACGGAACGGAACGAGTTTTTGATTTACACAAGCAAGCGAGTCAGTGGTATGAAGATAATAACTTACCCGATGAAGCCATACATCATGCCCTGGCCGCCCGGGACTGGGAGAGCGCGATGAGACTCATATATGCCCATGGTGAGTACCGCAGGAAACGCGGCGAGTTTAATACCCTGCTCGGCTGGTTCGAGGCGATTCCACAAGAAGTATTGTGCAAGAATTACAGGCTTTACAGCCTGTATGCCGCCGTCCTCTCTTCCATAGGTCAGTTTGATACCGCCGAAGCCGCCCTGAAATATCTTGAATCCACCGCCCGCGATGATAATGTTTTGCAGGGAGAGGTGGCTTTTTCACTGGCGAGTTTCCACAGACGCCGGGGAGATATCAAGCGCTTTATCGAGCTATCGGAGAAGGCGCTCTCACTCCTGCCGCCGGATAATGTGGCGATGCGCAGCCGGGCTACCTTCAACATAGGATATTCTCGATTGTTCTATGGCCCTTTTCAGGAAGCTAAAAAATGGCTGACCGAAGCGTATGAATTAGCCCAGCAGGCTGGTGATACCTGGGTCGCCTCCGGTGCCCTGAGCTACATAGGTAGTATTGCCGTCTATGAAGGCAAGCTGCATCAAGCCGTGGAAACATACAAAAGGGCAATTGAGATTGCCGGGCAGACGCCGCCGGCGGGGCCAGTTCAAAACTTTTTATGCCAGGCTCTTTATGAATTGAACGACCTGGAAGCGGCGGCTGAAAACGCGAGACTGGCGTTCCAATGGGGTGAATTCGGCGGACAGATGGAGGCTGCAATGTCATCGTGTTTTTTTCAAGCCCAGATCCGCCTAGCCCGGGGTGATGTTGCCGGCGCAGCGGCATCAATGGATAAAATGGACCGTGCCAGTCGCCATCCCACTGTTACGCCAAACTGGGTTGCGCGCCATGCGGCCTGCCGGGTTTTGTACGCTATCCGGCTGGATAATCTTGAAGAGGCCAGCAGATGGGGCAGGCAGCTTCCGGGGCTTGACGGTTTGTTGAATAATGACCAGCATGTTCCGGCGCGCTTGCTGATTGCCCAGGGCGAGAAAGAAGCGGCCGCGAGGCTTCTACGGGAACTGTATGATAGTTTTACCCGGTTTGGCGTACTTATTCTGGCGCTCCGCGTACGTGTCTATCAGGCCCTGGCGGCGCCCACGCCGGAGGAAGCGCTTACCTTCCTCTCTGAAGCTCTCATCAAGGGAGAAACCATGGGCTGCATCCGCATCTTCGTGGATGAAGGCAAACTGCTGAAACCGCTGCTGGAAAAAGCTTTGTCTAAGGGAATCACGCCGGTTTACACCAAAAAGCTGCTGTCTATAATAGAAGCCGAAGAAAGGCAGAACCTAAAGGTGAAAAGGAGCGGGAGTACCCCTTCTTCAACTCAATCCGTCATCAGTGAACGGGAACTTGAAGTTTTACGTCTCATGGCGGAAGGTCTTTCCAACCAGCAGATTGCCGATAGACTTTTCATTAGTCTAAGCACCGCTAAAAACCATGTCCATAATATCCTCGAAAAGCTTAATGTTCAGGGCCGCACACAAGCTATTGCTCAAGCCAGAGAGTTAAAGCTTCTTTAACTTTTAAACCCTTCACCCGCAACAATTACCACCTCTCTTTGGAACCTCCGTCATTCCAAGTCTTTAACTAAAGAAATCTTTTTCTCTATAAATCCCCGTTATAGACCTTCAAAATGAATCCCCTGACAGACCTTTAGATTCATTACTTCAATGCGTCCTGCAAGTACCATGTAATTAAGTGAAGAAAAAAGGTAGCGCGATGCGAGAAGTCGAAATCAGGGTCAGGGGTCAAATAGACAGAGGCTGGTCGGACTGGTTTAACGGCCTCACTATCACCCATACCCCACAGGGAGAAACAGTCCTGGCGGGTTCCATTCGTGACCAGGCAGAGCTCCGCGGCATACTTTCCCGGTTGTCTGACCTTGGCCTTGAGTTGATATCCGTGAATACTTTATCCAGGTCGAGCGCTCTCAAGAAGCCTGTAAGAGGAGGTGGTGACTGCTTGACAGAAAAATAATAGAATTCATCCCCAATAAAGCAAAATCCAAAATAAATAAAATAATTAAAGGAGAAAAAATGAAAAAACTATACGTTCTACTGATTACCCTGGCACTGGCACTGGCCATGATTGTGCCGGTTGGAGCAGTAAATGCTGGTTCCGGACAGATTGAGGTAAATGGGACTGTTGGATATTATTTCAAGGATCTTATCCCTGGAAATACTGTCAATAAAGCTTTCATCGTCAAGGGTACGATATGTCATTGGGTTGTCTACACTGGAGATATCAACGGTATTGCCGAAGATTCGCTTAAAGTTGAAATGAATCAGAGCACCGGAGAAATGCCGAATTTTAAAGGCACCGATGAGGGGCCTCAGGAATTCAAACCCTTCTCGTATTCTCTAAACTCCTACCCCATCAACGAACCTTGGGCAACTATCTTTGGAATGCCAAGCTACGACTTTTCTACAGTCGCCTTTTCTACCCCTCTTTGGACGGTGCTGGGTAAACAGGGTACTTTCACCGCCTGGGAGCGTCATCAAATGCGACTGGATGGCACAGGCAAGGTAGAATTAACGATTACTTCCGGCACCGGCGACTTGGCTAACCTGCATGGTACTTTAATTGTTATGATCTCCCGCCAATTAGATGGCTCTTATGTTGGCACATATTCCGGTAAACTACACTTTGCTCCATAACCCCAAAGCAGAGGGGGAGTCGTTCATGGGTCTCCCCCTCTCAAGTCAGATTACGATAAACCCCCATACATCCCGATGTTTGTGCAGTGGTAGGAAAAGCTGATTCTAGAGGAATTCCTCCTCGGGTCTCTAGTTTTCGTTACACCCAACTAGATATTTCTGACTCGATGCTTATTGGACATCAGTCTAAAAGCACAAAGTAAATATCTCGGTTAACCGTGACAACCGCTTCTAAAGTACCGGTTATATTCTTCTACTGCACCTGCGGCACCAAATCTGTCCCACTATATTTAGGTGTCATGAACATTTCCAGGCAATAAAACGGCTTATTCACTTTGACATAGTTCAGGGGGCAATGGAATACGCCGGGGGGCGCGACAACAACGGTCGGCTTATTAATGATGTGTTTCTCTTTTTCTTCTCCGAAGGTGAATTCTACTTCAGCATCGAATTCGTTCATATCCATGGGGTTTGAGCCGAAGAAATAGAAGAACTCGGTAAAATTGTGCTTATGAGTCGGCGCATGGAACATATACGGTTTTTTGACGGCTGTTAATCCCAAACTTATTCTCGCGCCTGCGGGTATAATATGCTCCGGTACCGCAGAAAGGCTGATTCCTTCTCCACCCCATTTATTATCTTTTATCACGTCTTTGATGAAATACCGGTTGTAATTGGGTTCAGGTACTTTTATTTCTTTCAGGTCTTCACCCAGATCTACTCCCGAATATCCTGTCGTCATGAACATTTCCAGGCAGTAAAACGGCTTGCCCACTTTGGCGTAGTTAAGCGGGCAGTGGTACACCCCGGGTGCGGCGACAACGATCGTCGGGCTTTTGATGGTATGTTTTTCCCGCTCCGGACCGAAAGTGAATTCCACATCAGCATCGAAGTCATGCATATCCATCGGGTTTGAGCCGAAGAAGAAAAAATACTCCGTAAACATATGTTTGTGGACCGGTTCATGGAACAGGTACGGTTTTCTGACTACTGTAATCGCCGGGAGTGCCCTGGCATCTGCCGGGATGATATCCTCATGTCCTGTTCCGGCAGATATCGCTTCTCCGCCCCATTCCTTTTTCATGGCTGGATGTATCACGTCTTTGATGAAATATTTTTCGTACTTGAGTTCCGCCTTTTTTTTAGCCATTTTTTCTCCTTTTTAAT